>Ga0187846_10001227_pt1 | contig 14518 bp, 12 predicted proteins | sample TC_taG_FD_161473 | JGI IMG/M metagenome (GOLD analysis project Ga0187846, IMG submission 161473) | Biofilm microbial communities from the roof of an iron ore cave, State of Minas Gerais, Brazil - TC_06 Biofilm (v2) | ecosystem: Environmental > Terrestrial > Deep subsurface > Cave > Wall biofilm...
GAGACTGTCGCCAACTGTTCAGCAGTAACTTTGGCTCCAGTTAGATTGGCTCTAAGCAGAGAGGCTCCAACCAGGCAGGCTCCGCTCAGGTTGGCTCCCTTCAAGCTCGCTCTACCCAGATTGGCTCCACTCAAGTCGGCCTCTTTCAAACTGACCTCACTCAGGTCAGCCTCACCCAGGTAGGCTTCAACCAGATTGGCTTCAATCAGATCAGCTCCTCTCAGGTTGGCTTTACTCAGATAGGCTCTACGCAGTGAAGCGCAGGTCAGGTTGGCTGCCCTCAGGTTCACTCTAGCCAGGTCAGCTTCACTCAAATCAGCTTCTCTCAAGTCGGCTCCACTCAGGTCAGCTTCAACCAGGTAGGCTTCACCTAAGGAGGCTTTCTGCAGATAGGTCTCCCTTAAGTTAGCTCCACCCAGGTCAGCCATACCCAGGTCGGCTCCACTTAAGTTCGCTCTACCCAGATTGGCCCCCCTCAGATCAGCTCCTCTCAAAGAGGCCTTCCTCAGATCTGTTCCTCGCAGGTCAGCTCCCCTCAAATCAGCACCCCTCAGGTCAGCTTCAACCAGATAAACACCGAACAGCAGAGCCTCCCTCAGATTGGCCCGACCCAAATCAATGACACACATATCTTTTTCCAGGAGACCCGATTCGTACAGAAATTGGAACACTCGCCCTTTACGTACCACATCTAATTCATGTAGAAGTGTCAATGTCCTTGCTCGTGCTATCCTCCGTACCTCAGCATCTTCCAGGGACTCACGTAACCCTTCATATATAAGGAGTTCCGACATTCTGTCGATATATGCCTGCAGCGCGGCTTCATGCTGGTTATCAATTGCAATCTGAAGTTCAGTCTCATTGCGTTGCTTATTAGCCGCCTCACCAGCCTGGCCTTGCTTTTTAGTGAACCAAGCTATTCCCAGACCTGCCACAGCCGGAATAGCAAGCACTCCTAGTAGTTGGAGCCAATCCCAGAGTGTTTTTGCTGGCTGGTATTGCTGAACCTGACGGCTAAAGTGTTCATTGAAACCTGTCCAGTCCCAGCCAAACCAGTACGCTGCAAAAACCAGGGCAATCGCGCCCGCAATAAACGCAATTAGCCCTACAATCACCAGAGATTTGCTTGTTTTCTGCCACCATGAATGACGCTTTACTACCATCATATCTCTCTTCTACACCGTTTGAATTTGCAAGGGCAGGGATTTTTTCTGCATGCCGCCTGTAATTATTCCTCCTTGCGAAGCAAGGAGGGTACTCTCAAGGAGCAAGGCAGGAGATGCCAGGGGGAATGCAAGCCCCCCCAGGCTTGCCATCACCAAAACCTACCACGGGCTGCGCCTCTGGGCCCGCTTCCATGAAGCTTACCGTCCCCGCTTTTGTTGCGGCTGCTCGGACTGGCTCCACTGCTGCCCCCATTGTTGTTGCTGTGGCTGTTGCATCCAGCCATCCTGTTGCTGCTGAACTGCAGCGGCAGCAGCGTGCTCAGCTCGGGCTTTGCGATCATTGCGAATGTGTCGCCAGATATACAGAACCACCAGCACTACAACGGCAACAATAATAACCACATCCAAACCATGGAAGACAGAGCCGAGCGATGACAGGTTTTTGCCCAGTTTGCTCAGCTCATAACCGACGTACGCCAGCATCAAGCACCAGGGAAAAGAACCAAGAAAAGTGAAGATGCAGAACCTCACCAGGGGCATCTTAGCGATACCGGCAGGCAGCGAAATGTAGGTACGTACTACAGGCAATAGGCGTGAGAAGAAGACAGTTGAGTTACCCCACCTTTGGAAGAAAAGATCAGCCTTATCCGCATCATGCTGGGAAATAAGTACATAGCGCCCGTATTTCAGCAGCAAGGGGCGACCGCCAGTGTAGCCAATACCATAGGCAACTACTGAACCAATCAGGCACCCTATAGTGCCAGCCAGAGCAACCAATACCAGGCTAAGTATGGGATTCACGCCCGATAGGATTGTTCCTCTCGAAATCATCACCCCGGCAAGAGGCATTACAATTTCACTCGGTAAGGGAATACAGCAACTTTCGATAGCCATAGCCAGCATAATACCAGCCAGGCCTGTTGTAGCATACAGATTTGTAATGAATGTCGATATTAAATCAGTAAGATGTGCCAACAAAAAACCATCCTCCTTCGCATTCCAAAAGCTTCTGAGCAATACTAGCACATTTTGCGCAAAGAGGATAGAGTTACTAGTACCAAAATGGTATGAGATTTGTCCCGTCAAGGGCGCAGCCCCTGGACCCTGCTGCCACGATCTTTAGTCTATTCTGTCCTCATTTGGAAAGAAAAGTGAAGACCGGCGCTTGATAGGCCCTTCAATTTGTTGAGCCAATTCTTCGCGCAAAGAATCATCCTCATACATATAGGGCGGACGGCGCACTATGGGATTTTTAAGGCTCCCGGTAATCATGCCGAGGTTGCGTAATTGCTCAATCAACTGAGAGTCCCGCGCGGGCTGAGCTGTCTGAGGGCCTGGATAAATCGGGCCGGTCTGCGGATAGCGATCACGAAGTTGATCTGTGCGAGGTTCCCTCATGTGGAGTGAATCTGTTTGTGGAGCTTTATTAGATAAGCTCACCTCTCCAGAAGAGGGTGTACGAGGCTTCTGCCTGAAACGAGCAGGTTGCTCACTTAAGGGTTGTGAAGAACGTGGTGACAAGACTCGCTTAGGTGGAGCAGAAGAGTGAGTAGGTATAACTTCTACATCATCAACCTGTAGCGCTGCTTCTCGCCTTGCTTCTCGCAATGCCGCCGTTTGGAACTTAGAACGCATTGCATTAACTTCATACGCAGAACGCTTGAGCTGGCGACGATCTGGAGAAAGCTGCCGCGTGGGGGTTCCTTTCCTAAGAGCCTGGGGCAGCGCTTGCGCTGATCGTCGATTTCCTTGAGCATAGGTCCCCGAACGCTGAGTAGACGCCTGGCTTTGACCTGCAGCAGGTAAAGCACGCATATCAGGCGATCTGCGTCTCCCCGGCTTAATAGAGAACTCTGCTTCCTCAGGCAGAATGTAGACATCAGTCTCATAGACCTCAGCATACTCATTCTCATCTTGATCGGCATAAGCCATCTCTTCTAGCTCTTGCTGTAAGGTCTGAAGCTCCTGCTCATGACGACGCGCAAGGATAGTGAATAAAAGCAAAGAAACGGGAATACTGATCAGTAAAGCCGCCAGTCCACCAATTAGACCACCAAGCACCCAGGAATTAAGTGTATTTGCAAAAACCAGAATTACAACAGCCCCAACAATGAGCACTAAAGCCGCGGCGGCTGCTTTCATAAATGCTGATTCCTTTCTGCTCTTCCCCAAGTCAAAGAGGCACCGGGAAACATGGGCTTGCTATAGCGAAATACCTTGATTACCGAAGAGTATACCAGATATGAGGGAAATCTACAAGAAGTAATAGGAGCAATTTGATGTAAGAGATGCTAAGACTCGCAATACACAATAAAAGGATCGCCCTCTAGTCCAATACCAGAGCGCAAAATCTCTCTGTTATCTACTTGCTATCAGCATAGTTGTCCGTATAAAACAACTTACGCTGCGCGGCATTTGCGGAAGATTGCCACAACCTTACCCTGTATTTCCCACTCTTGATCCCATTCACTCTTAGAAATGAAGATAGGGTTCATTTCGGAGTTAGCAGGCTGGAGGCGTACTCTGTCGTGCTCCTTCTCTTGAAAGAAGCGCTTCAAGGTCGCGCGACCATTGTCTTGCAGATGAACGGCTACAACGATGTCGCCATTTTCACAGGTGTGTTGCGGCTTGATTACGACATAGTCTTTATCGCAGATATGATCGTCGATCATCGACTCACCTTTCACCATTAGAGCGTAGACACCCTGCTGCTCAAGCTCGCGTCCCGCGTCGAGAGAATCAGATGGATCTGTCAAAATATCCAGGGGCTCACCTGCGGCAATACTGCCCATCACAGGAACGCCAAAGGGGCGCTTCAAGAGTTTTATACCGCGACTTTTCTTCGATTCACGAGCAATATAACCTTTTTTCTCCAGCATCGAGAGGTGATAATCGACATGGCCAGTACTGCCAATTTTCATGGCGCTGCCAATCTCACGGTTGGTAGGAGGCATTCCCTCGTCTCGTACGTACTCGACGATGAATTCGTATATCCTCCTCTGAAGGTCACTTGCGTGTTCTGATGACATATATTTATATACCTGCCTTTCTGGTTAGGTGTACACACCATAACCGCACTGCGGGAAAAGGGGCCATAGGGTACTATCCCCTGTCGGGGGTGTCCCCAACTGTCTCCGCTTTCATTTCCCGCAGGAGTTTTACCGCCTTATTTAGAACAGCTATTCAAAGCATAACAAATAAGCCTGCGCAAGTCAAGCATTTTTTGAACGAATTTTCAGAAAATCTTTTCGCCTGTGCTATGTTTTTTTTAAAGGACTTGGAATACTGCCCATCTTTTGTTATACTCAATTGATAGAGGATACGAACAGAGATACCCGTTGTGAAGAGAATAGCAATACAGGGGTGGCGATTTGCGCATAGCCTTCGGATCGATGTACAATAAAGGCATTACAGACTCGAAGGATCCCAGCCATAAAAGAGGGAGTCAAATACATGGTTGAGATGACAGTTGAAAGCGTGCGAATCAATTTGCAGACATCGCAGCGAGTGGTCATCTTGAAAGCAACAAAGGAAGAGCGCTACCTTTTCATCTGGATAGCGCATGCCGAAGCTTATGCAATTGCTATTGAACTTCAAGGGACGAAATCTCCTCGTCCCCTGACGCATGACCTGCTCAAAAACATCATCGTTGACCTTGGTGCTAAAATCGAAAGCGTTGAGATATCGGAGCTGGTCGAAGATATCTTCTATGCGCGTATCATACTGGACGTTGCGGGCAGGCATGTCGAAGTCGATTCGCGTCCTAGCGATGCTATTGCGCTTGCTGTGCGTGCGAATACAAAAATCTACGTCGAAGAGAGTGTGCTCGAACGAGCAGGAGTGGCTTTGGAAGCTGCCGAAGATTCAATCACATCTAAAACTGACCCGCGAAAAGATGAGGAAGAGGATAACCTGGATGCTTACAGGGACTTTATCAATAGCTTAGATGCATTGGATGAGTTTGGCAAAGATTAATGTGAATACAGCACAGCCTTAAAGAAGGCAACCAGGATCCGAGAAAGAATCACATACATCACTAAGGCAAACGCGATAAGCAGATAGTTGTATAGCTCCGAGCCATAGAGTAGCGGTATCTTCACATTTTCCAGGAGCAGGCGGAAAGGTAGCACGAAGATACCGCTCAACGTGTTAACAAGCCTTACCCACATATTACTGTCTGATGTTCCGGAGAGAAGAAACAACAGGCGTAGCAGCAACACTATTTCCACGAACACAAAGAACAACCCTACAAATACCGGGAATGAACTTCTATGAGGCTTGCGCGGCGCAGGTGTATCAGGCGCACGAGAGGGTATACCTGGAAGAACGCCCCCAGGTGGCCTGCCATTGAGACTCTCAATTGGAGCGGGTGGTAAAGCTGGATACATGGGTGGCGGCGCTGGCGGCTGGTGAAATGCGCCTACAGGATTTGGGTTCTGTTTTGGAAAAGGTCTCTCGTCCAGTTGTGGAGCAGGAATGTCTTTCTCATCAATTGAGGACTCGGGTACAGGTTTCGTGGAAGAATATGGCGAGAGAATGACCTGCGACATTGGTTCTGTTGGCTGCTCGTAATCGCTCATTTGCGTAAAGCGATTATCTTGTGGCTGTTGCTTATGCATTGTTATTGAGCTCTCCGGGACAAAACTTTTAAGTTTTCAACCTATTTAAACGTGCCGCTCCAATCCACATCAAATTCTTGCAATTGGTATACTTTTCTATACGATCCATCGCCCGTATTTTTGCTCATACACAAGTAGTACGACAGGGTTGGGTATAAGGTTGTAGGTGCTTATTAAAACTCGCCCGACGCAATGCTCAAATGCTCACTACCTGGGCTTGATTGTCTCATCTCAGGTTATAGAGTGTCAATAGCATCCTATGATAGAATAAGGCCATATTCATACCGATGTAGAGGAGAAACTTCGCACTTATGACACAGACAGGTAACCGTCTCGAGAATCAGCAAAACATGACGGCAGGTCGCAAGCCACGCCTGCGCTTCGCTCCAAGTCCCACAGGACTTGGGCATATTGGCGGCTATCGCACCGCCCTTTTTAACTGGCTCTATGCACGCCATACGGGTGGCACATTCATTCTGCGCATTGAAGATACTGATGAAGCGCGTACAGTTGAAGGCGCTGTTGAATACATTATCGAGGGCTTTAAATGGCTCAGCCTCGATATTGATGAAGGCCCCCTGGTTGGTGGACCTTATGGACCTTACTACCAGACGCAGCGTAGAGCGCTCTATCAGCAATATGCGCATCAACTGATTGCATCTGATCATGCTTATCGGTGCTACTGTACGGCAGAACGACTCGCGCAGATGCGTAATGAGCAGATAGCAAAAAAATTGCCCCCTCGTTATGACCGCCGTTGCCGGTATCTCAGCGAAGAGGAACGTACGGCAAATGATGCTGCCGGCTTAACATGGGTGGTACGTTTTGCCATGCCGTTGGAGGGTGAAACAGTTGCCCACGATGAACTACACGGAGATATCAGCTTTAAAAATGCCAACCTTGACGACGCCATCATACTCAAATCTGACGGCCTGCCCACCTATCATCTCGCGCATATCGTCGATGATTACCTGATGGCCATCACACACTTATTGAGGGCAGAGGAATGGATCCCCAGCTTGCCATTGCATATACAAATCTGGCAGGCATTGGGATGGCAGCCACCTCTACTCTATCATGTTCCAGATGTACTGGGCAAAGACAAAAGGAAACTCAGCAAACGCCGGGGCGCACCCTCATGGAAAGAGCTAGAACAAAGGGGCTTTTTGCCGGAGGCAGTCTTTAACTTCCTTGCGTTGCTCGGCTGGTCGTATGATGATAAAACCGAGTTCTTCACACGCGAGGAGTTGATCCGGGTATTCTCTCTGGATCGTGTCGGCCTATCGGGCGGCATTTTCGACATGGAGAAGCTCGAGTGGATGAACGGCGTCTATATTCGCAAACTGCCTCTGGAGGAGTTCACGCGACGCACCATCCCCTACCTTGAGCGTCCGGAGATCGAAGGTGGATTACCAAGCGATATCTCGCGCCCGCTCGACTTTGATTACACTGCGCGTACCCTCGCTTTAGAGCAAGAGCGCTTGAGAACTTTAGGTGAGGCAGCGCACGCGGTATCATTCTTCTACACGGACGACCTGGACTACGACACTACCTGGCTAATTCAAAAAGGCATGGATGCAGAACATACTAAGACTGCCTTGTTACACGCCCTCAGTCTTTTAGCCGGCATAGGGGATTGGGAGCACAGTGTCATAGAGCCTCCTATGCGTGAGCTAGCGGTAGAGCTCAACTTGAAAGTGGGGCAACTCTTCGGTTCCATCCGCGTAGCAATCAGCGGGCGCACAGCTACGCCTCCGCTCTTCCAAATGATGGAAGTACTTGGGCGCGAGCGAACGATGCAACGCATCGAGCAAGCAATTGCGAGGCTGTCCTGACCCGCTAGGGAACGCACATGTCGCAAAGAGATTATATCCTTAGATTATTCGAAGAGTTTGGCAGAGCGTTAGCCCAGGTTCTGTATCAAAGGCAACTCAAGGATTATACAGCAGCACGTAACCTCATCGATGAGCAATGCAAACAGGTGCTTGGCGTGGGCATCGGCTTTATTCACTCCGTACCCGAAGAAACCATATTATCGATGCTCACATCACTTGGCACTTTGAACACAGAAAAATGCTGGTTGCTCGCCGTTCTCCTGAAAGCAGAGGGCGACATTTACCAGGATCAGGAGAACTCTAATGAAAGTTATTACAGTTATCTCAAGTCTTTAGACCTGTTTCTCGAAGTCTTGTTGCTCGACACCACTACCGGCAGCACAGATTTTGTTCCTGAACTTGAGGGCCTGTTGTACAAGTTAAGTGCATACGAATTGCCGAAAAAAACCAGGCTAAAACTTTTCCATTATTTTGATCAAACTGGTAAGTATGCCAGGGCAGAGGATGTACTCTTCGAAATGATCGAAACAGGCGATCTCGATAGAGATATATACGCACTGGGCATAGCCTTTTATCAGGGGCTCATGGGAAAAAGCGCTGCAGTATTGAGTGCTGGTAATTTCTCAAAGGATGAGGTGGTAGAAGGCCTGGCACAATTAGAGAAGATGAAATATTAGTTCCTTATTGCAAGTCTTGCAGGCTTCACGATACTATTGTATAGTGTAGCCAATATGTGAGGCAATTGGGTCATCGAGTTTTCTCAATTTTTTTTTACTCGCGTAATGTGTACTTATTTGATTTTTCAACCTGATTGCTCCTCTCATGCGACCCTTAGGAGGATTTGCAATGCTGCTTCTCCAGGATATCGCAGTTACTTATCACAACATTGTTCCTGCTGTGCAGGGCATCTCGCTTGAGGTACCCGATAAAGCAATAGTCGCACTGCTTGGCGCGAATGGCGCTGGTAAAACCACAATCATTCGTACTATCTCCGGGTTGTTGCATATCCACAACGCCAGCATCGTGCGAGGCTCCATCGTCTTTAATGGCGAGCGGATTGACCGTCTCAACGCCTCTCAAATTGTCCGGCGCGGCATTGCTCAAGTTCCGGAGGGTCGCCGGCTCTTTGCAGACTTGACCGTGGATGAAAATCTACGGACCGGTGCAATTGCCTCACGTGACAGTGCTGCCATGCACCGTGCTTATGCCCGGGTGATGGAGCTGTTTCCAATACTGCGCGAGCGTCGCAAGGGCGTTGCAGGTTACCTGTCTGGCGGCGAGCAGCAGATGCTGGCTATCGCACGCGGCCTGATGGCAAATCCTAAACTGCTACTCCTGGATGAACCATCCCTAGGACTGGCACCATTCATGGTGCAGCAGATTCGCACAATTATTGCCGAAATCAATGCCAGTGGTACAGCAGTGCTGCTGGTAGAGCAGAACGCGCAGATGGCACTGTCCGTTGCTCATTATGGCTATGTATTAGAAACCGGTAAAGTTGCCCTGGCCCAACCTGCTGCCGAACTCTTGCAAGATGAGGGTGTACGTAAGTTTTATCTGGGACTGCACGAGGGAGGGGAACGCGGCAATATGGGAGCGATCCGTCAAAAACGGCCCGAAAGGAAGTGGGCCATATGAGCGATCTATCAGCCAGGGAGAACAAACACGGACAGCCCGTAGCCCCACCGCCTTTGCTCTCCGTTGAAGGGGTCTCAGTACGCTTTGCTGGCGTTAAAGCGCTTACCGATGTCTCATTCCAGGTACAGCCTGGGGAATTGTTCGCGGTGATTGGCCCCAATGGAGCAGGCAAAACCTCCCTGTTCAACGTGTTCTCGCGTGTCTACCAGCCTGTTGCAGGACGGGTGACCTTCGCTGGGCGCGATCTGCTGCAGCTCAAAGCACACCAGGTTGCTCGTGCCGGCATTGCTCGTACCTTCCAGAATCAGGGGCAGTTTCCCACCACAACTGTGCTGGATTATCTACTACTGGGTCGACACACGCGCATGCGCAGCGGCATCCTGTTCGGCGGCATCTATATCGGCATGACCCGCAACGAAGAGAAGACGAACCGTGCCTATTGTATGCATATACTGGAGCTAGTGGGATTACAGCACGTATACAACGCACCGCTGGGAAGCCTGCCCTACGGCTTACAGAAGCGTGCAGACGTTGCGCGCGCCCTGGCTTTGGAGCCCAAACTGCTATTGCTGGATGAGCCAGTTGCCGGCATGAGCACCGAGGAAACGGAAGATATTGCAGCCGTCATTCTGGATATCAAAGAACAGTTGGGCATCACACAGATTCTGGTGGAGCACGATATGGCGCTCGTAATGGGTATTGCTGATCGTGTCCTGGTGCTCGATTTCGGTCGCGTGATCGCACAGGGGATGCCGGCGGAGGTTCAGGCCGATCCTGATGTGATCAAGGCCTACCTGGGAGAAGAGTTTGGGAGCGGAGTCACTGATACTCTGCCAATCTCAACCGACGATAAGCACTAAACATTCCAGCTAATCAGGAGGGAACATGGCCTATTTTATTCAGCTTGTCTTTGCCGGGGTTGCGCTGGGATGCATTTATGCACTCATCGGGCTCGGTTTTTCCATTATCTTCAAAGCCAGTGAAGTCATTAACTTTGCCCAGGGCGAGTTGCTGCTGGTAGGAGCATACATCGTCTCAGCCGGCGTGTTCGCATTGCACTTAACATTCTTTTGGGCGCTGCTCCTGGGCATCGCGGGCACCGTGATAATCGCTTTACTTTTCGAGCGTTTCGTCATGTGGCGCATGATTGGCCGTCCAGTCTTTTCCATCCTCATGATGACCATTGGTCTGGGTATTGTGTTACAAACATTTGTCATTTGGATTTGGGGATCAAATCCTATCCCCGCCGCCACGCCTTTTGGCGTCACGAGCGGTTTTAATATTGGCGGCGTGCATTTTGGCACCAACGATATTTGGACCATCATCGTCACGGCTGTGGTGTGTGCAGCGCTCTTTTATTTTTTTCGCTTCACGAAATATGGCCTGGCAATGCGTGCTACCGCGCTTGACCAGGAAGCTGCGCTGGCGGTGGGCATCAATATCCGGACTGTTTATGCGCTTGCCTGGGGTATTGCAGCCGCCATTGCGACGATTGGCGGTGTCTTTCTTGCTATCGATTCCTTTGCCATTGATCCTACATTCAGCAGCACGGCGCTCCTCGCCTTCCCAGCCATTATCCTGGGAGGGTTAGATTCTGTGAGTGGGGCCGTGGTGGGTGGAATCATTATCGGCCTGGCCCAGGTTTTGACTGCTGGTTACGAAAGTCGTTTCGCGAATGTCCTGGGTGCAGGCATTCATGAGATCACTCCCTACATCATTATGATTCTTGTATTGCTTATCCGGCCCTACGGTCTGTTCGGTTCGCGAAAGGTGGAGCGTATATGAGTGTTTCTGCACCAGCCAGGAAATCGCCAATTGGTGCTCAACCGCCCCGTTTGCTGAGCAGTCCTTCACGCTGGATTTCCGTGTGTCTTGCCCTGATCGTGGTGATTGTTTTCTTCGTTGTTGCCAGTGAAGACTGGCTCACGATCGTCAACTATACGTTAATTGCAGCTATTGCGGCGCTAGGACTGAATGTGCTATCTGGCTATACAGGCCAGGTTTCGCTGGGCATCGCTTTTTTCATGGCTATCGGTGCTTATACTGCAGCCTTGCTCGGCGGCACCCCTCCCTCGAGCCCAGGTGACCCGCTCGGTTTTGGCCTTTCGTTCCTCATCTGGTTGCCGGCTGCTGGCATCGTTGCCGCCCTGGTAGGTGCTCTCGTTGGCCCGACAGCTCTGCGACTCAAAGGCTTTTACCTGGGTATCGTAACACTATCCCTGGTCTTCATAGGTGAATACATCTTCTTGAATGCTCGGGGCATAACCGGCGGGCCACAGGGACGTACCTTCCCGGTACCAGCCATTGGCGATTTCTCATTCGACCAGCAAAATACTATCTTTGGCGTCACACTAACGCCGGGTCAGCAGTTTTTCCTGTTGATCCTGCCCATCCTGGCGTTGTCGGCACTCTTCGTGTACAACGTAATGCGCTCACGTGCCGGGCGGGCTTTCCGGGCCGTGCGTGATAACGAAATAGGCGCGGCGATTATGGGGGTGAACCTCTTTGAAGCGAAGATGGGAGCGTTCATCCTGTCTTCGTTCCTGGCTGGCATCGCGGGCGCTCTTTATGCCTCGTATACCCGCTACGTCATCCCGGATAATTGGAATCTTGTCCTCTCCATCCAATTCGTCGCCGCGATTATCGTCGGCGGCATAGCCAGTATATGGGGATCGATCCTGGGAGCATTTTTTGTGTTCGCGCTTCCACAGGTAATTGATCATTTCTCGCTGGTGCCGCCAAGTAGCGGTTCGGGTGGCCTGACCAGTGGCGATCTGAATGCCCTGATTTACGGTTTTCTGATCATCGTGTTCCTGCTCTTCGAGCCAGGAGGTCTTATCGGATTAGCGCGCCGAAGCCAGGCGCTGCTACGCAAATTCAATCGACATGGGGGAGAAGGAGGTGAACCTGCCGAAATCACTGACCTGCCATCTGCCTCCGACGCCCAGCGCGACGTGGGAGACTCGGCAGTCACGAGAGGCGAAGGTGCCTAGCACTTTGCCGGTGACCGCGTTCCGCAGGTCATACGGGCGCGATAATGCAGACTAACTTTTTAGTACGGATATCATCATATCCAGGGAGGGCCGATAATGGCTTTTAACACAATAATCGGGATCTTGGGAAATCCGCTGAGGGCCGATAAATCGGCGGTGGGCGCGATAAATCGGCCCCTACTGATGACCTGGGTATTTTGTTAATGTACATCATCGGCGGTGGGCGCTGTCTGGAGCGGCTGGGTGGCCGTCGGAGACCTGGCCCCTACGGTCAATGGCCGCATTCATTCGTTAATGTGCATTATCGGGCCCCTACAAATGCATTGGTAAGCTGTTGTAGTTCTCAACCAACGTTATCTCGAGTTTATCACGAAGAGGTGAAACACATGTCCATCAAAAAGACCCTGTATACCTGCATACTTGCTTTTGGTACCATCTTGCTGGTGCTCTCCGGTTGCGCCAGCGGCACCTCGACCACCAGTTCGAGTGCCCTCAAAGCCGGGACCGGCGTTGATGTCGCCAACAAAACGATCACGCTTGGCATCCTGTCCCCTTATTCTGGGCCAGTTGCGGCCCCGATCGGGGTGCCCCTTGCCAACGGGGTCGAAGCTTACTTCAAGCACGTCAACGCCAGCGGCGGCATAGATGGCTTCAAGGTCAACTTTCTGGAAGAAGACACGCAGTACAACCCGCAGATCGAAGTCCAGAAATATAACCAGATCCACAACCAGGTGCTGATGATCGCTGATAGCCTGGGCACGCCGACAACGTTCGCCATCAAAGACCTGGCTGCTAGCGACCACATGCTGGTCTCCGCTGCTACGCTGTCCTCTGCCCTGGCGCGCGAGAAGTACCTCGTGCTGGTAGGTACGCCCTACCGGCTGCAGGTCGAGAACGCCTTCGACTACGTGGTCAACAAGCTGGGCGTGCAAAACCCAGCGGTCGGCATCATCTATCAAAACGATGAGTACGGCCAGGATGGCCTGACCGGCTACAAGGAAGCGGTCAGCTATTACCACTTACACGATGTGGGCCAGGCTACCTATGCTGTCACAGATACCGACTTCACCGCACAGGTGTCGCAGTTAAAAGCGGCAGGCGCCAAATATGTCTTCCTCACGTCCATTCCCACCGTCACGGCAGGCATCGTCGGCACCGCCTATAAGCTGGGCTATAATCCGCAGTGGATCCTGCAAAGCCCTGCGTTTGCGCTGGGCTTGCTGGCCGTTCCGGCACTGGTGCCGCTGCTGGACAGGGCATGGGTGGTCGCACAGGGTGCAACCTGGGGGGATACGAGTGTGCCTGGCATGGCCCAGCTTCTGCAGGATGTCACCACATATTACCCCAACCAGAAACCGGATGGCTACTTTGAGTTCGGTTATACCGAGTCGGCGATCACCTACGCCATCTTAAAGAAAGCCCTGGACAACAACGATATCACTCGCGATGGGGTCTTCAACGCCTTTGAGTCGCTCAAAACCGTTAATCTGGGGGGGTTGTACCCGGCGGTGACCTATGGTTCGTCACCCAACGAGCGCGTCCCAACACGCGACTCGGTCATCTACCAGATCGATGCGACCCAACCGACGGGGACCAAACCGCTCACGTCCGATTTTACGGGCGCGGCCGCTATGCAATCCCAATTCTGAGGAAAGCATCTCCTTAATACCCATGAGCCTGGAATCAAATTCAGGCTCATGGGTAAAGGGATGCAATCAACTACGGTATAGGAAATGAAAGAGGGCGATGGCAAGCGCAAGGTCCCACAGGTCCGATGCACCTTTTGCCGTGTGCGGCTGGAATAATACATATGAGGTATACCAGTGTCAACGCTAAAATCGCCTCAGGTTGCACGCTCTAGAGTCGCCGATAGCTGGCACTGGATGTGGCCCGACCTGCTCTTGCGAATCATACCTCTAGGGGTTATTCCTTTCATTTATATCGCCATTTTTCACTTACCGCTTGCTTTTTTAGGGCTGACGTTGCACAACTGGCCCCAGCAGCTCATCACCGGCCTGGTCCTTGGCATTGCGATGTCAGCGTGCGCCATCGCGTATCGCATCTTTATCGTTGGCCCCTGGTTTCGCTGGCCCACACCCGGTGACCATGCGCTACAAGGCTTCTACTTCCTGGTTATCAATGGGCCGGTCGAAGAGCTATTTTTCCGTGGTTTCCTGCTGGCAGCAGTTACACAGTGGACAGGCTGGCTCGGCTGGGGATGGTTGGTGAGTACAGCCATTTACACTCTTTACCATCGCCTGGGCAAG
>Ga0187846_10001228_pt1 | contig 14514 bp, 20 predicted proteins | sample TC_taG_FD_161473 | JGI IMG/M metagenome (GOLD analysis project Ga0187846, IMG submission 161473) | Biofilm microbial communities from the roof of an iron ore cave, State of Minas Gerais, Brazil - TC_06 Biofilm (v2) | ecosystem: Environmental > Terrestrial > Deep subsurface > Cave > Wall biofilm...
ATATCCGGGCCCTCTCGTCGGCGGACAGTAAAACCCGGTCGACCGGCAACATGCTCTCGGTGCCCGCCGCTGTCGCAGTATGCTGATGTAATTGCCACGAAGAAGTAGCGGTCGGAAAGGACTAGCCGGCGCAAGCCCGACATCAAGGCGTACTATAAAGGCCGGTCTCATTAAAAGCAGGAAAGGCCGCTCGGAATATGCTGCGAGTTGAAGGCTGGTCGGGCTGGAATCTTTTGGAATTGGTGAGTTGAGCAGCCCTCGAACTCTCAAAAAGCCTTCCATCACATGAACCGTTCCCGCCGCTGCCGGAGAGTGCCGTTGAAGGGCTTTCCAACAACGCTATACACTTTTTTGTCGGCATCGTAGCCCGTGAACGAAATCGACTTGCTCTCGCCTCCGAGTTCGGGAGGCATCCTGATCTCGGAGCGAGTTTCCAAAAAGAAGTTGCCGGTCATCCACTCGGACGTATGGGTGACGCTGAACTTTCCGCCCGCTCCCCATGGACCAAGCGGAATCGTTCCCTCTGCTGTCCATGTTCCAACAAAGTAATCGAGTTTCTTCACTTCCGGGCCGGGTTTTGCTGGCATCTGGGCCAAGGCAGATCCCGCAAGGAGAACGGCGGCAAGAACAGTTCTGAGATTCATGGAGCGCTCCTTAAGATGGGAGTCCTTTCTGGGAAAGGATAACCGAATCGACCTCACATTATTGAATTCTTCACATTAAGAGTTTTCTCACCGTGGGTTCTTGGACCCGGGAAGGCCAAAAGGCCCACGGTCAGCAAAAACCACTGACCGTGGCTACCTACCCACCGCCACCGGGTTTTCTCATTCAGTTTCAAAATGGGAAAGCGCATCAAAAGGTACGTTTCTGGACGGGCCCACGTCAGACCCGACGCCTTGCACAGATCGCAGACAGCAGAAATCGAGGTCTGTGCCACCCATGAGTTTTGGCCTGGACAAACCGCAGAGCATTCTCTCTGTGGCCGAGACCTAACTGCCCCTACTCTGCGCTACCCTTACCTCTCCTGAGCCAGCTCCCCTTGATTCAATGAGTACATGGCGTTCCGCGAAGAAGCAACCGGTCCGCAAGGATCCGCATGGTAGCGGTAGCCGCCGCGGCCGCCATGGTTGTCATCGTCGGTGCGATATGGATGGTGTACCAAAACCCTGTGGGTACGGCCGAAGCCTGGCTGAAGCCGTGCCTGACGTTGTCGAATCTAACGGTTATTTGCGTCACGAAGTGCTAGCCTAGGCGGAGAAACGTGATCTCGCGCACCTGAATCAGACCATCCTCACCCGATTTGGGACCCTTTCCGAGAACGAGCGCGGCCCGGTCCGGGAATCTCCGGCTCGCAATCCCAGCGCTGCAATGCGAATGATCTCAAAATCGGAATCGCTGGATTCCTCAATCATGAAGAAAGTCTGGCATCGCTTGACCGGGAATAAGAGACAGGGGTATTATTTCCATTATGGTTCCATTTCGGAACCCGAGTGTAAACTCGTGGCAACGTTGACGATCAAGAATATCCCGGAAAGACTCCGCAAGCGCCTAAAAGAGAGCGCTGCGGAGCATCGCCGCAGCATCAATGGCGAGGCCATTTCCTGCCTCGAAAAAGCGCTGGCTGGCGGACGCGTGGATCCCCAGGAGTTTCTTGCCGAGGCTCGGGGCCTGCGCCTGCGGCTGCCGCGCATCTTCCTGACGGACCGTGACCTGCGAGCCGCCCGGCGGAAGGGCGGCCGTGATCGTCGCCGACACCAACCTCATTGCCTATCTGTTGATTCTTGGACAGTACAGCAAGGAAGCCGAGTCCGTTACCTCGAGGGTGGCTTTCCCACCAGATGAAGCGACTTGATTACTGGTTTGCCGTTCTCAACTTTTGAGAGCACTTGGACTTTCGATCCGGGCCTGAGGTCTTGAATCTGCCCGGGTTGCATCGCGCTGATAGGAATTGTTCGCTCCTCCGGCGGTTGCGCGCTGTTTGGTCCAGGGACTTTGACAACGATACTGTTCTGGTTGACCGATTGAACGACGGCTTCACTTAATTTGCATACAGACGCGCATTCGGCTGGAAAGGGATATTCGAGGCACGTACATGTCTGATTCTTATCGTTTTGGCCGGGCGGATTCCCACAAGCAGTAGCCACGATGCAGATCACCAACCCAAGCCGAAAAGTTTTCGTTTCTGTCACTTTCCGTGTCCTCCCTCGCGGGCTTTGTCAGAAAAAACCCACCACCCAATGTAGAAGAGGAGCCACACCGCAAGACACAGCAGGCCAAATTCCAGCCATTGGATCTGAGACTGCGTGGCATTGTTCATGTTCTGCGCGATTAGACCGATTCTATCCGAAATCTTCGCGCGGACAGTCACAAGATAGGCAACGTAAGAGCGTTGTACTTCGATCCCTTGGTAAATGGACAACGCCAAGAAGAACCAAGCCGGCAGAAACAGGAAATAAGCAGCCCTCATCCTGCGAGTTCCTGGTCGATAATAAGACGTGCTTACGATAACAACCAATGATCCCGCGATAATCAGGAGGTCCCATTGCGACAGACTCTGGGCGAGCGCTTGAGCGGCCTCGAAGAATTTCGAATCGTCGTTCACGATATCGATTATCAGCCACCAACCGCGTTGGTACGCTTGGCGTTGTGTCAAGCTTACCACCTGACGCTTGGACATGAACGCCGCGGAGTTCAGACCGCATTTCTTATCAGGAGTCCCGTTTTGGCTTCCTGGGCCCAGGTAGTATACACCCCCCTTGGCTGGTTCGCGACGAGAGTGCTGCGCTCCAGAGGGCAGCGCTTTCGCGGCGGGGCTCGCCGGCTGACTATTCCGTTGCGGTGGCGGCTGAATGCACCGCTCGCATCCTGTTGGACGAGATTTTAGTCTTGCCGAGACCGGCTCACGCAACCTAGGGCAACTTTAAGCTGGTGGGGGCGCTTACCCCCAGGGCCTGAAGGCCCCTTTCCATGTGGCCGTACTTGCTGTCGGCACGGCCTGAAGCCGTGCCCTGACGCTGCCGAATGTAACGCTTATTTGCATCATGAATTACTGGTGTGCCGAGTCGTAAGTTCGTTGCGAAGTCCTCGTCCAGGAGGGACCGAGTCGTAGGTAGAGTAGGAGAGGAGGCGATGCCCAGAGGCACGACGTCCTCTCCCCTCGTCGAACCGGACGTGAGGATCTCCCTCATCCGGCTCTCGCAGAAACGGTCAGCCGAAAGCATGCGCAGACAGTTGCACGGTGTCAGCTCAGAGGTACCGCAAGCCCATGCGCTTGTAGTGCTCATAAGCCGTGACCCCTTGCGGCGGTTGAAAGGGCCGCTGGCTGCGCCGTCTCAGGTGCCGCCCAAGACGGAGAAGGACATGACGGTTGATCTGATCGAAAGCCTCACGGGGATAACCAAAGCGAAAGTAGTTGGCCCAGCCTCGCAGGTGTCGATTCAATTCTTCGATCAAGACCGGGATCGGCTTCCAACCGTGCGCCTTGCTGGTCATCTGCCGCAACTTCTCCCGCTCTCGATTCAGAGTTTTCTTCGACGGCGCCACGTTCAGATAGCGGCCCACCCCAAATTGGCTGCGGTCGTACCGAAACGTGAACCCCAGAAAGTCCAGACTCGCTCCCTTCCCTTTCAGGTCCAGCACCTGCTCGACGCCGGTCGGTGAAGGAAAGCCGTTCGTTTCGTAGTGATACCGCGGTGATACGCAGAACACGGAGTCCGGAAGATCGCCGGTGGATGGCCCCTTCCCGAACGATTTTTCGCTTTATGGGCTGACGAGGATTTAGACCTCGCTTGCGTAGCAACTCGACGCAAAAACAAAAATGAGGATGAAATGCATGGAGTCACGACAAATTCAAATCGCGCTGAGTGTGCTTCTCTTGTGGAGCACAACGTTCACTATCAAGGCACAAACACCGCCGCCAGATAACACCTTTAAGCAGGCCCAGGGCCGGATGTACTGTGAGGCTCTGCATCGTGGGTACACCATCGACCGCTCCTTTCATCAATCCGCGATTCCGTGCTGCGGCGGCGAGGAGCATCACGACGCCGCCTCACCGAGATACCTGCGGGCGTCTACGGGCGGCCACCTAGTGTGGCCGCTCTTCTGGATGCCGTTCAAGGTAGGTTGCGCCGAAAACCAGACCAGGGCCGACGCTGGCGACGAAGACGACTAAAGGTTCCGCGATCATTGGGTACGCTTCAGCTCTAGCCAGAGCTGCACAGAGGTTCACTCCGCAAGTCGCTGCCCCGAGATTTCCGCATTTTCTTGAAATCGGGACCATCTTATCCAACGGGATACCGGCATTGCGGCAGAGGATTTCGACCAGGCGCGGGTTAGGCTCGTGCAATGCGAAGTACCCAACCTCGGAGCGAGGCTTGCCCGCCAGCACTTCGAGATCTTGAAGGAGCCGCTCCAGTTGGTTGAGGGCGGCCCTCGCCAGCGGCTCGCCCTGAAACTCGACAAGCAATTGCGAGCTTTCTTGAAGTTCGAGCCGCAGAGGCGCAGCGAACGCTCCCGAACATCCCCAGATAAAGTCGCCCAGGTTCCAGCGGCCCAGTGGAGATTCAGAACGTGTGAGCACAAAAGCGCACGCTCCGTCGCCGAAAAGGCCTCGGAACTCACCCGTGGCCGATGATGACGCGAGCCTGCGGCTGGGAACCTCGGAGGCCACAACCAGCGCCGTCCGGAATTGACCTGTTGCCACGAGGGCCTTCGCGGTCGCCAGAGCTTGGACCACACCGACGCAGGCCCCGCCAACATCAAGCGCTCCGCTGGACTCGGCTAACAGGAGCCGGCTGTGCAGGGTGGCGGCGAGAGACGGCAACCGAAGGAAGGTAGTGCTGGTTGCAACCAGCAGATCGACCTCTGAGACGTCCAGAACGGCCGACTCCAGAGCTGCATCCACCGCTTGCTGGGCGAGAACGGCCTCGTCCTCGATTTCGCTTGCCTGGCGAACCGATTCAATGCCAGCGTGGTGGCGAAGGGTTCCACAAGCCAGCCCGCAAATCCTCTCTATCTCCGCTACCTCAACCAGTCGCGAACCGAGGGCGTACCCCCAGCCGACAACGGAGACGAGTTGACCGCTGCCGGTTACGCTCGCTTGCTGCCGGATTGTATTCGGTCGCGCCAGCTCCGCGGAATGCTCCTGAAGGGCTTCCGCCAGAGCCCGGACGCTTTGCGGGCGGCCCTTGGGCCAGGGGTTGCCGAAGTTCTGAATTCCGGTGGCTGCCTCGATGGAGGTCAGGATGCTGACCCAGCTCATCGAGTCCACGACTTCCGTTCGTACCAGATCCTCTTCGTCGCTCTGCGGAAGCGCGCCGGGCCCCACTTCCTGCGCCAGGCACTTGCGTACAAGTTCGAGGCTTCTCGACTCGTCCCAGCCTTCCAGCACTCCCATAGCACCCACCCATTCGAGTCGGGTAGCGCCGCCATCTTGGCCCTGGCGCGCTCGAAAAAAAGGCTGCCGGAGGATGCCGGCGTTACAGCCCTCGCAACCAGAGCTCCTTGGGCTGAGGGAACAGAGAGTCGAGCATCAGCCAGCATTTGCCGGACTGCGCCTTCTCCGGCCGCGCGAGCCCAATACGCCCGAAGCGATCGAACGACCGCATCAGTTCGGGGCGCACAAACCTGTTGAGAAACTGCTCCGCACCATACGGCCGCCCCGCCACCTTGATTCTAGTGACGATCTCGCGCAGGAACAGGTTCCATTCTCGATCGACAACGGGAATGCTGTTCAGGCTCTCATGGGAAGGCAGGCCCATCCGGACACGGAGCGTCACGCGCTCAGGCTGATCGAAGACCCGAAACCAGATGTTGGTATACCGGCATCCACATATCGAGCGGGCCGCTTCATTGGTGTTTGCCCAGAAGTTGCCCGCCCGACTGGCTGAGTTGAGCGTGCAACCGAACAGCCCTTTCACGTCCGAAGAAACCTCCGCGTGGTTCAGGAAGCGTATGAGGTCATCCTCGCTCAGGGAACGGCCCGTTCGCGTCAAGCCTGCTGACTGGCGGTCCTCGACGTGAGGTTTCGATGCAGGTGCGGACGTCAAGCTGCAAAAAACGCTCTCTCCACGCCGGAACTGGAACGGATCGCGCCACGCAAAGCCCAACGGAGGCAAGGGCCGAACTGACTGGAGGGAGCCGGGCGCAATCTGCTCCAGCCCGATCACGCAGTAGCCCTGCCCCATTACCGTGATGTCAGACAGAACGATCTCCAGCATGGGGAGTGGCTCGTCGCTTGGCGCGAGGAGAGGATCTGTGAATGACGAGGTGTTGTACTTCTACTACCTTACCCTGCTCATTCCAGTGTTCCGCCAGGAGATCGGCCACCAGCCGGCGGTGACATTTCTCGGGGCCGGCTTCCGAGCAGAGAAGAGCCACCCTTCCTTCGAATGCCGTAGGTTCGATAACGTTCAGGACTCTTCTCTCTTGCATTAGTTCAAGGAAGGAACGCTCGTACTGTTGCCAGTCTCGAGTGAGTTTGTAAGCCTTGCGAATCTCGGGCGTGGGGGCGAGGAGGGGCTCACGGACGTACTCGGCGGCGATAATGCGATCCAAAAAGAAGCCTAAGTCACAGTGTTTGGCAAATCCGGAAAGCTGGCCGCCTGGATTTTCGCGGATATCGACGACTTTGCGAACCCCGGCATTTTGGAGCAGCCCGAAGAACTCCTCGGCGGTTTTCTGGGTGAAACCGATGGTAAACAGGATGGAAGTCATCTGGAGCTACCACCGGTTAACAGAGGTTGGGTCAACCCTAAAAGCGAATTTCTCTGCCTGGAGCGCGTACGCCTCTTCCAGAGCCTCCGCACGGGCCTCTGGAAAGAGAGTACTCCCCATAATGCCCCCGAACCCACGCATCTTGAGCAGCCGGTTCTCGGCACTCTCCTGTGACTCCAACCCCGAGTCTTTACGGATATGAACGGGTCTGATGCCGAGCTTCACCAACTCCGGGCAGATCATGAGAAAGCGATGGCATTCGAGAGGATCTTCCTCGGCGCACATTAAGGCAAGATGGCAACGTTCGAGCTCTCTCGAGAGCCGTTCCAGACCTGCCTGAAAAGCGTAGGACCGGCGGCGCGTGCGGTAGTCAACGACCCCGCTCGATCGATATACATCAGGATCGTCCGGGCGGCCTCCCAGTTCCTCTCCCGAGAACAGGTAGGAGATACCACGGTCTTTGAGCAGCTTCTCAAAACCGGGCTGGCTGAATTGAGGAAGCCGACCGCTATAAGGCCTGCTGCGGACGTCAACAAGCAGCCCTACCTGCGCCTCCTCGAGGAGCTTGGCAAACTGCGGGAAATCCAGGGTGGAATGGCCGACGGTATAAAGGGTATTCATCCGGCACTTGCCTACCGTAAAAGGAGGATGGCCAGTTGCTATTGGCAGCAACTCCCTTCCATAGAATATATCATCCGAGAAAGGCCCGGCCAGAGTTCAGAGGCGGGGAGAAAGGCGGGGAGCGAGGCGTGCATCGACGTGATCGGCCGTCGCGCTGGGGCGGCAGATCATCTTAGGATTTCGATCTGGATCGAGGATGTGAGAGCCCTGCTGGTTTACCTTCAGTCGAGGGTCAGACCGCCCTTAAACCAGGCGTTGAGCCGCTGCCGCAGCTTCAACCGCGCTCGCATCAGACGGGTCTTGACGGCTCCGTCCGAGAGCCCAAGGAGCCTTGCTGTGTCGGCGGTGGAAAAGCTCTGGATGTCCCGCAAGACGAAGACCATACGGAGCGACACGTCCAGGCTCTCGATGGCCTCGGACAGAATCTCAAGCAGTTCCGTTTTGCTGTAGCGTTCCTCGGGGTCGTCGTTGTCGTCCTTGATTTCCCGCGGCCTCGGGATTTCCTTCTCGGCCCCCATCCACTCGGACGAAGAGGCCTGCCCTTCCGGGGGGCGTTGGCGAATTTTGGTCAGCGCCTCATTCGTGGCAATCCGTACGAGCCAAGTCGAAAACCGCGAGTCTCCCCGGAACTCTCCCAGATGGGTGTAAGCTTTCAGGAATGCATCTTGGAGTGCATCTTCGGCATCCTGCGGATTGTGAGTAATATTGAGGGCCAAGCGGTAAACGTGGCCCTCATACTGACCCATTAGGGCGGCGAAGGCACCAGCGTTACCCGCCTGAGCCTCAGCGACAAGCGCCGCCTCGTTTTCTAAGTGTGCGAGCATGATGTCGTATTCTCCGGCTCTATGAAAAGAATTTCAAAATTCAAATGGCAAAAGAACATGGCGAATGGTTCATTCCTCTAACGTTTGAAATTTGCCCTTTGCCATTTGAAATTCGTTCGGAGCCTTTCCGCACATCCAGACGGCCAAAGCCGCGATTTCTTCCCGCCGTCCATGAGCGGCGGGAACAGGGGACGGCGGTAAGGGGTCAGAAAGTGCCCTCCTCGAGCTGCTCTCGGACAAATGGCGAGGGGTTCAGGAGAGCCACTTGGCGGCTGCTCAGATTCTTGAGGAGGGCGATCCCGCAGGAGTCAGCGAATGAAACGTCCCTCAGGTCAAGGCGTAGCCGGCTACGCCTTACGAGAGACTCTTCGCAGGTTCTGCGTAGCTCTTCCACCCAACAGCCCTTAACTTCACCCTCTACCCGAAGCGTAGAAACTCGGGTTGATGACCCGACGATTGAAATCCTCAGCATCCTGCGGCCGCCAGGGCGATTCCCCCTTCTGGATGCAGGCCCCGTCGCTGTATCCCTGAAAACGCGCTCTTTCCTCTCAATTCATAAGAGTGCCTAGCAAGCAGCCTGCCAGCTTAGGATGGGGGTGCTTTGCCGTCCACCGTGGGTCTAAGCGGGTTCGGGTCAAAAACTAAATGCGAGCAGCGGAAGGAAACTAACTATCTTTCAAATCAAGTATTTCATCCACTCTTAGGCTCGGGCATGGCCCTTCAGAACGGAGTTCGGGGGCGGCGGATGAAAGCGAGCCTCAGAACTGTGTTTGTGCCATCCTCCACGCGTCCACTATATTTGGTGGGCGAATACCCGCCGCTGGGCAAGCAGCTACGATAGGCGGTGGCCGCAACGCTTGATGCCCAGTTTCTTAATCCGGCGACGAAGGGTGTTTGGATTTGAGAATTCGCGCGGTACCCCTCGGGCCTTCAATAACTCCACCAGTCTGCTGAAGAGCGACCAGTGACTACGACCCTGAGTTCAGCCAGGCGGTCGGTCCGTGATCCAGGCACAGACCAAGATGAAGGGCAATCACACCATCAAGCGGGGCCTCCAGATCGAGCGCGCTCAGAATCTGCGCCTGCCCAGCGCCTTCACGTTCACCGACACGGTGTCCGCCTCGGTAGAGGATCCGGGCGCAGGCGCAGGACTCGCCTTCGGCCACCCATGAAAGTCGCGGGCAATGGCCCCATTGAATAAAATCATTTACGCACGGGCTTCGAGCGCGCACCCCTCACTAATCGTGGTAGTACCCGTGCGATCGCGCAGTGCCAATCAAGTGGTCGGTGAATTTGGTGTGAGTGCCAGGGACCTCATACCTCGGCATGTGACAGGTGACGCAATCCTTGGTGCCCCGCGGGCAGACTGCGGCTGGGGGGCCGAAGGCCGCTTTCGGGCCTTTTGTCGCCATATGGCAATGGAGACAGCTATCATCGTAGGAGCCCGGGTCGCGCGCCAGGGGCTGGTGCGGGTCGTGACAGGCCAGGCAGGTGATACTGGCATTTCCCTTCTTTCCCCAGCACCGGCTGAGTTCAAGGCGGTAAGGCTGAAAGCGAACGGTAGAGACCCCCTCACCACCGGCCGACACCACGTCTGCCCAGGTATGATGACAGGCTCCACAGAAATCCACGGAATCAACCGGGTTCAATTTGGTGGGATTCAAGACCAGCTTCCGACCTGCGGCGATTCGCCCTTCCTTCATTGCCGCAACATGCCTGGCGCCGGGGCCGTGACAGGCCTCGCAAGTAACCCCTGAAATCAGATGCTCCGGATCGAATTGGCCACCCGTCGAGGAAGCAGTGTTGTGGCACCCAAAGCAGCGCTGGGCCTCAGTGGCGTCCAATGTACGCCCCACCGCCTCTGCAAGGTTTGCGGGTAGGGAATGAGGTGCCCTGGTGTGACATCCAGGGCCTTCAGAATCGGGAAGTAGCTCACCTGACTTTCGTAGAGGATTCCCGCGCGCGCGAAAACGCAAGTTTCGCCAGCCTCTCCTACCCCGAATGCCCAACCCAGGGCGGCGGAAATGGACCGTCCGCCGTCACTAACCGAGTAAAGGCCTCCTCCACTCGCGGCGCGCACAATCTCATACGTATAGGGACCTAAGCGAAAGTTCAGCCGCTCGTGCGCTTGGAGGCTCTTCGAATCCGCGGCGCGCACGGAAGCCTTGGCCATGGGCGTGTTTTCCTGAACGCCTGCCTCGGAGGAATGACATTCCGCACAGACCGCGGGTCCTACGTACTCGTCGCGCCGTGGCGCGCTCTGGGTAGGCCACCAACCCGGGAAGCGGAGGCGCTCCTCAGTAGGCAAAGGCTCTCCCTGAGGACTGGGCGGCTGGGGCCAACACGGAACCAACGACGCCACGAGGCACAATGCAGTCTCAATAAAACAGAGAATACGCCCCCAAGCCTTAGTCACCCTGATTCATTACCCACTGCTCGCTTTCAGGAGAGAAAGTCAGAACCCGGAAATTAGAAACCGGAAACGAGAACTAAAAGGTAGAAAAAGGCCCGTTCTGATTTCTGCTTTTTGCCGTCATTTCTCCGGCCCTCTGCACTACTGAGGGCCAGCTTCTTCGTAAGGCGCGAAGAAAAGCAGATCCTTCGCTCCGCTCAGGATTACATGTCATTCCGAGTGCAGCGCAGCGGAGCGAGGAATCTGCTTTTGGTTGCGGCGTTGGGCCGCGTTGTGTCTCTGTGGTCATTATTGGGATTCCCCTTCCATTTTCCCCGCTCCCATAACCAATGCCTGGTGGCTTTCAGCAGAGGTTCGCCGGAGGTCCTGCGAGCGCTCGAGCGCCTTCTGCGCCAGCTCGGATTGGCCAAGCTTCCGATAGGCTAAATACAATTGGTAATGGACGTTGCCGTAGAAGTCGATCGGAGCCGCTTTCTGAAGTTCCGAGACCGCACTGGCAAACTGCCCCAGGCGTACGTACGCAGTCCCTAACAGGCTGCTGGCTTCAACCAAATCCGGTTGAAGGCGAAGCGCCTTTTGCAAATACGGAACAGCCTTCTCGGCTTCCCGCTTCTGCACGTAGAGCCGACCTAACAGACAAAGCGCGTGCGTGCGAGAGGAATCGAGCGCCAGTGCTTTCTCGAGATCCCTTCGCGCCTTCTCGTCAGATTTCTTGGTCAGATAGAGTTCCCCGCGCGTCTCATAGAGCTCTGCTTCATCCGGCCTCAACTGGAGGGCGAGCTGAAACTCTCTGAGCGCGGCGTTGACGTCTTGGCGGAGCGCGTAACCTTCGCCGCGCAGTTGGTGGGCCCGCCAGGAGTTGGGAAACGATTCTTCCAGCCGGTCATAACACTCGGCCCCCAGCGCCTGGTCGGAACGCGCCAGCCAGTAGCTGGCTTCGACATTCTCAGCTCACCGGGAAGATGGGGAAGAGGCTGGATTTGGAGTCCTGAGTGTCCGGCGGTAAACTTGAGCCAGCCACACCGCAAACGCTCCGCGCGTGGCCGGTTTGAACTCGCCCTGATCCAAGGGTGCCTCGACCCCGGTCTTAGCACAAGCCATCCGCCAGTCTGACCATTGCAGCTTCCGAGCCAGTTCGCCGGGTGTAAGCCCGGCGGGCAGGTATCCCTCAGCGGTCAGCAGGGTGAATGCATCAAGTGCCAGCTTATTGTCAGCAGGGGCCCGCCTGGCTGGAGCAGTACCACCCAAACCCAGCAGAGCCGCTAGCGCGGTCACTGCTTCGGCTAGCGTCACGGGACCGCCGGCGTTGAAGTGCAGATCAGTCTTGTTCGGGCCAAAGATGCCTCGCTCGGCAAGAAGCTGGGCATCGCGGAAAACGGGAGCCCCTGGCCGAACGTCATCGTACCAAAAGATGGGCGCACCGCGATCCAGCAACGCGATTTGGACCTGCTCGATTAAGTGATCATCGTTGGCCACGGCGGCCGGGGTCACCGCATGGTCGATGGCAAAATCTGCCAGTACTCCTGCCGCCTCACCGATGGCCCACTCGACCGGATGGGGACGAAAGGCTCCGTTGGTAAGGTGCGTGGTGTCGATGTTTTTGGCGGCCGGCAACAAGTTCTCGAGGTCCTCGGGAACGAGGGCGCCGAGCGGGACCTGGAACGGCCGCGTTTCAATGGAAAAATCCCGCTTGGAGCAACTGTGAATGTCGATCGGATACCAACTGACGCCCACCGAGTCCGGAAAGAGGCCTGCTCGCGTACCCTTCTGATAGGGGGCAGAGATATCCTGCTCCCTAACGGTCTTCAAAGCCTTGATGCGGCGTGACTCGCGAATGTAGGGAAACTGTGAGAGGCCGTCCTTGGACCCTAGCGCGGAGGTGACGAGCTCCAGATCAGGATAACCCATGCTGTCCGCCGCCTGGACACCGTGTGGCACCTCATTCTGCAGCCAATAGGCGAAACCCAGGGAAGTGATCTTAGCCTCGCGTAGCGCCTGGGCCTGGTGGTCGGCGTCGCCCAAAAGCAGCGCCGGACCGCAATAGTCGTTGCCCGGCCAGTTGATCATGGAGACTTCGCGCGGCGCGTTCTTGCCCACAAAGTTCGCGGAGGCAATCAGGCGGCGGTAGGTCCAGAACGACCCGGGAGTGCCAGGTGACCTTTCAAACATCCGGTAGGTGAGGGTTCTCCCGTTGCCGTAGCCGACGGAAAGCGAGTAGTGCTGCGCGTCGCGATGCTTTTCGTAATCCAGAGGCTTAGCAAGCGGATGCTCCCCGCCGGAGTTTCGGGTGAGAACAAAAGCGTAGGTGAAGCTCTGGCTGTCTGTAGGATCAGCCTCGTCTCGGGCGTGCGGCTCATGGGTATCCTTGCGCGCTTCGGCTCCGGTGACATACTGGGCCCCGGCCAGCGGCAGCAGATCGCCGGTCTCGGTCGCGTCCAGCACGTAGCGCGCACGGACGGAGGTCCAAACGTCAGTGTCGAAGTTATAGCCGAGTACTGAGGTAACCCGATTCCCGTCCCGCTCGACCGAGATCACCTTCGTACGCAGGAAAATGCGCAATAGTCCGCTGCTTTGGTAAGGCTTGAGCATAGACTGAATTTCGCCGAGGGCCACCGCAGGCTCGAAACACAGGCCACTTACCCAGCAACTGCCGGGGTTGAACTGTTTATCGTGAGCGGCAGCCGGGGATAGCTTGTAGTGCTGCTGGTAGTAAGCGCGGATCGCATCGCGCAACTTGAGGTACGAAGCCGTTGCACCACCTGACTCAATGTACTTGTTCTCGTCGAGGGCCGCGACGCCCTGTGCGGTCATCTGTCCGCCCACCCAGTTGGTTTCCTCCGTCAAACATACCGAGTGGCCGCCCTCGGCCGCCGCCAGGGCCGCCGCTACACCTCCGGTTCCTGCTCCCACCACGAGCACATCGCAGGAGACTGCCTGCCCTACCGGCGGCGGGGTGAGGGTCGCCACTCCTGCTTCCGGGGGTTCGTCAGCGCTGACCCGCAGGACATCCACCACGCGAACCGGCTGTGAAGACTCCTGCCCGCCGTAACGATGGGTTAAGCCAGTCAAGCAGAGGAGGAGGAACCCACACCATGAACTTCTGAAACGGAGCATGAGAGAACTTCAGTGTATTACCGGGGCAGACGAAATGACAAGGAGGCATACGGCTGTCAAGGCCTCGGCAGCACGTCGTGGCTTGACTCGCCACGCCGTGGGGAAGAGTCTGCAGGGCGCAAGCTGGAAATTTTGACAGGCGCGGGTTCCGGGCGGAGAGTGGCTCAGTGGACGCACCCGTTAGTCGCCTCTTTGCCTGCCTCAATGGTAGGGCCACCTTGGGTGGGCTTGGTCGGGGCAAGCCCCGGCCCTACAATTGCGGAACTGGCCCTATTTTCGAAGTAACAGGGCAATATGACTCCCGAACGATGGCAGGAGGTCAAGCGTGTGCTGAATGCGGCGCTCGAGCTGGAGCCAGACGGACGTCCCGCTTACCTGGATTACGCCTGCGACGGCGATCATTCCTTGCGCCGGTAAGTACGACTGGCAGGAACCATGATCAGCAAATAGATGGGCCAAAATAAAACCAATTCTGGACTTGACGTATTGCTGGATTGTAGGATGGACGGGCCGAGGGATTGCGATGACTGGCGATGAGGTGGTAAAGAAGCATAACGAGTACTTGTTTCCCTGCGTCACCCATTACTACACCAAGCCCTTGGTGGCGAATCGCGGCTCCATGCAGTACATCTGGGACACTGAGGGTCATCGTTACCTCGACTTCTTCGGCGGTATCCTCACGATTAGCGTAGGGCACTGCAATCCGAAAGTAACCAGCAAGATCAAGGCCCAGGTAGACCGGCTGCAGCACACCTCTACGGTCTATCCGAACGAGCACATTGTGGCGTTGGCGGAGAAACTGGCCGAGATCACCCCCGGGCGGCTCCA
>Ga0187846_10001229_pt1 | contig 14507 bp, 8 predicted proteins | sample TC_taG_FD_161473 | JGI IMG/M metagenome (GOLD analysis project Ga0187846, IMG submission 161473) | Biofilm microbial communities from the roof of an iron ore cave, State of Minas Gerais, Brazil - TC_06 Biofilm (v2) | ecosystem: Environmental > Terrestrial > Deep subsurface > Cave > Wall biofilm ...
CGGGCGACCAGGCCAGGGCAGAGACGAAATCGCGGTGCCCTGAATAAGTACGGTAGCGGGTAATGGTATGCACATCCCACACCTGTACAGTATTGTCCCAACTGCCCGAGGCGATGTAGCGGCCATCGGGCGACCAGGCCAGCGCATCGACGATATCGTCATGTTCGTAGGAAAAGAGGAGAGCCCTGGTGTTGACATCCCAGACCTGCACTGTGTGATCCCAGCTTGCAGAGGCGATGTAGCGGCCATCGGGCGACCAGGCCAGGGCACTCACGAATTCGCTATGTCCTCCATAAACAAAGAACGTTGATCCCAGCGGGCGTGCCACCGTCGTGTCGATGGTGCGCGTTCCGAACAGCAGCAGCAGAGCCAGCACCAGGCAGGCGACCAGGGCAGCTGAGAACGCTTTCGTGAGCCAGGAAGGAAATGGGCCAGTTCGCACCGTTGGTGAGCCGTAGGTGGCGCGACGTGCCGACCCTGGGCGAGGAGGCGTAGACACCCCGTTACTCGCCCCGGCAGCGCGCAAGGCGAACGCGGGGGAAAGACGAGGCAGGGGCTTAAGCGCAGAAAGTGGCAGCGCGCGCAGGCGTGCATCCAGAAAATGATAGTCGGCCTGAGCCGCCTGACACGCGGGGCAGGTTTGTATATGTGCATGAAGTGATGCTTGATCAGCAGGTGAAAGGTCTTCCTGCCTGAGAGCAAGTTTTTCTGCCCAGGCTACGCAGGGAGGTGGGTTGCTGTTCATTGATTACGCCTCCCTCCGAGGATATAAGTACTCTGTTCTTTCGCGAGTCGATGATAGATCTGGCGAAGTTCTTCTTTTCCACGGCTTACGTATTTGCTCACACTCGATTCCTTTATTTTTAGCAGGTCAGCAATCTTTCGCTGTGGCAGCTCTTCTATAACGTATAGAATAAGGCATGGACGGTAGGTTGGAGAGACACGAGCAAGAGCAAGCCTCAGCAGTTCTGTTTCTTCTACCTGTTCCTCCGGCCCTGCTACGCTCAGCTTCTCCATCTCGCCTGTATAGGCATCTAAGGGTACTATATGGATATTTTTCGCATGGTGTTGGTAGTTATACGCGCAGTTGGTGGCAATGCGATAGAGCCAACCGCCAAAACGCGCCGGAGCACGAAGACCTGGCAATGCCTCCCATGCTTTCAAAAAGGTTTCTTGCGTCAGTTCGCATCCAATCCCATCATTGCCAACCATGCGGATCAAGTAGCGACAAATCCGGTCATTATAGCGCTCGTAGAGTACTTCGAAGGCCACCTGGTCTCTACCCTGTGCTCGCACGACAAGGTTAGATTCTTCAGAGCAGTCTTCTGACCCGGACGAAGAGATATCCCGTGTCCAGGAAGACATCGGCTTTCTCCCTAATAACAGGTGCTTTCGATTCTATGACAATTAAAAAGGAAAAAATCTGACAGTAACTATTCAGGTCTCTTTTCTCTTGTGCCGCCTACGGACTCTGCTGGCGAATGACATTGGGAAGCGAATAGGGTGATGGCACATGGCACCCGCAAGGGGTGCCACTACCATGATACGGCCTGGCAAGCCGATGCCACCGTATCATGGTAGTGGCAGGGCTTGCCCCTGCCATGCCCGATTGCACCATAGCTTTCTTTCGCCAGCAGAGTCCTACGGCGGCGGGATGAGAGGAGTTATGCGAGGACACCTCGCGCTCCGGCAAGGGGACTGCGTCCCCCTGCACCCCCTGCTGAATGGTTACGTTATTTCCTCTAAATAATACAACATTTTTGCCAGGCTGGCGGTGTCACCCAGGGAGCGAGCAATCTGTCCGGCACGCTTCAGGTGGATTTCTGCCAACTCGTACAATCCGCGAGCGCGGAGGAAAGGTGAGAAGGCAATGGCTCCTCGTATCAAGGCGGTATGCATGTCTTGCTCGTATGCTACCTGGAGAGCTGCCAGAACGTTGCCCGTTTCCTGTTCGAGCGCATCGTAGTCGGCCTGGTGGGTCTCCACGTAGCTGACAAAATACTCGACCATGCGCGCATTTGCGTCAGCATGGCCGCGTTGAAGGCTCGCGTAGTCGGCGATGGTGCGATGAAGCGCGTAACGTCCTGGTGCTGTACTCTCCAGTAAACCGGCAGCTATCAAAGAGTCGAGCACTTCCACAGGCGCGGCGCTCACTGCCAATGCCGCCTCTTCCGAAAAACTGTGTGGTTTCGCGGGAAGGGTCGATAACATGGCGAGGGCATGTTGAGCAGCTGCGTCCAATTGCCTATTACTTATGCCTATTACGGCTTCTAACGATAAGGGTGTGCCCTCAAGCAAGCCTGTATGGTGTTCTAATGGTGATTGCAGGATCGTTAGTTGCAGCCGCTCCCTGGTGTGGTGCAAATGTTCCAGTCCCGCTCGTAGGTGGCGGGGTTGACCATCGTAGGTCTGTGATTGCAGGTACTTGCCTATCAAGGTCAGTGCCAATGGAAGTCCACCGACAGAGCGGACCAATGCTCGTGCTGCACCCTGTTCTCCGGTAACGATACCCGGTGCAAAGCACGCTAGGAGTCTCAAGCCATCTTCTTCACTGAGTTCCCGCACGGTATAGGCGCCATCGTTAGCAAAGTGAAGAGCAACGGATGGGATACGCGTGGTGAGTATATACGCACAGTTTGGTCCGCCTATCTTGAAAGCGAGAGCCTCTGCGCTCTTCCAGGCATCGTCGATGACCAGGAGCATGCGACGCATGCCGATTGCAGTATGAATAGCCATTGCCCAGGATTCTTCGTTTGTTAAGTGCGACATTTCAGCAGCGGTGAAACCCAGCAATGTGCCCCACCTTCTCAGCTGGCCAGGCACATCCGGTGTAGGTCCCAGTTCTACCCAGAGTACTCCGTCGTTAAAATGCTGCTGGACAGCGCAGTCATAGGTCAGTTCGATGGCGAGGGCGGTTTTACCGACCCCTGGCAGGCCATTGAGGGCGGTTAAAGGCGAGCGTTTGCTAGTACAGAGGCGCTGCTTGAGCAGGTCGAACAGCTCATCTCGGTCTACCAGGCCGCCGATCACCGTGAGAGGCAGAGGAATAGTGGGATCATATAGTGGAGGCGCGGAGAGGGAGAAATCGTTGTTATCCCCTCGATGAAGCGGGGGCTCACCTTGATGAAGCGGTGGACTACCAGGCAGTAGTTGCCCGGAGACAAGAAAGTTGCCACTCTCTTCCTGGTACAAACCCAGGTCTTGAGCTAGCATACCGAAGAGGGTGCAAAGTTTCTGTAGAAAGTAAGAACTGGGAAAGGCAGCTCCGCGTTCCCAGCGTCCAATAGTCTTGGCGTCGGCAAGGCCAATCTGCTCAGCCACATATTCCCGAGACCATCCCCTGCGTTGACGCTCGCGTCTTAAATGCTCATTAGGGAGCATGTTGGCGGCGTTTCTCACCTTTTGCTCCTTTCTTCCACGTGTATCGTCAGAGCATGTCTGATTTCCATCTTGAGCGCTTGCTTGCGCCTGCGGCGCTCGCCTGTTTTAATTTGTTGAGTGGAAAATGCGCGAAGCGCATTTTCCACTCATAATTTTTGCGCGGCGAAGCCGTGCGAGTACCCGGCGAGAGAGGGCGAAGATTCTGAACGGGAGTTATCTCTATTACTTAAGACAACATTAGGGTTCTAAAAATGACAATGAGTTTTACGATGACTGTGGCGCTATCAATCTGTGGATGCAAATGATATACTGCTGAGGAACGTCCATGCTTTCGCTATGCGAGGTAGTCCGATGGCCGAGGTTGGAACTCAACTAAGAATTCGTTTGCTTGGTGTGCCTGAAATGCGGATTGCAGGTATACCACTGATGCTGCATCATCAGAAGGCACGGGCGTTGCTTTACTACCTGGCAGCTACCGGGTCCCTTCATACGCGTGATCACCTCGCTACTCTGTTGTGGAGTGAGTCGCCTGAGAGTAACGCGCGCCACTCGCTGCGCTCAAGTCTTTACCACATCCGCCAGGCGGTGCATGTCAAAGGAGTAAATGAGACGCTGGTTGGCGATGGGGACCTGGTGTATTTGCGGCTAGAAGATGGCGACTGTGATATTGCTCTCTTTCGCCGACGGCTGTCAGAAAACAGTGAACATGCAATAGCCGAAGCTGTCTCGCTCTACCGGGGTCCTTTGTTGCAGGACTTCACTCTCACCGATGCGCCTTTGTTCGAGGAGTGGGCCAGGTTCGAGGCGAGTGTGCTGCGCCAGGCCTATTCCGGTGCGCTGCAACGCCTGGCAACCTGGGCCGAACAACGGCAGGCATACTCAGAGGCGATTAGTTATACACAGCGTATGGTGCAGCTTGACTCGCTTGCAGAGGAATCGCAGCAGCGGTTGATCAGATTATATATGTATACCGGAGCGATTGGGCAGGCATTGCGCCAGTACCAGCAGTTCGAGACGGAATTGCGGCAAGAACTTGGCCTGAGGCCTTCAAGCGAAACACTGGAGCTTGTTTCTACGGCCCTGGAGTCGCGGCGCAGCTCAGCCCCCACGATAAATCGGGGTCCCACGATAAATCGGGGACCTACAGCGCACGAGTATATGTCTAAAGGAATGCGCCGCCTTGAATGGGGCGACTACCCTTTTTCAATCGGACGCGACGACCTTCTGCAGCGCTTAACCAACGTTTCGTCTCATGCACGCTATTTGCTCGACGTAATGGCTGTTGCCAATCAGCCGCTGCCACGTGAACTGCTGGGTGCATTCCCTGGCATACAAGGCGATCAACTTCTGGCAACAATTGAAGAGCTGGTAGCGAGAGGATTGTTACGAGAGACCGTCAAGGATACCTTTGCTTTAGTGCACGGCTTGCTGCGAGAGGCGCTGCTGCATCACCTCAGCCACTTGCGCCGCCAGGCGATACACCGTCAACTGGCCATTATCCTTGAAGCTTGTCCTGCACTACAACAATATTTCCCGCTGCGCCAGATTGCCCTGCATGCCGTCATTGGTGAAGATATCGAGCGGGCGCGACGTTACGGACTGCAAGTGCTTGACGAGCTGGTGCGAGATAAAGCGAGCGCAGAGACCGCAGACTTGCTCCATCACCTGCACGACCTGCTGGCACAGACAGCCACAACGCACGAAATGCTGCGTCTTACCTCGGCCCTGGGTCAGGTGTACCAGTCGCTTGGTCAACTTGAGCAGGCAGCATTCTGGCACCAGCGACACTTCGAACTTGCCCACAAAGGCGCCGACCCGGCGGCACAGAGCGCAGCGCACTTTGAACTTGGTGAACTGGCGCTAGTCGCTAACGATTACCAGGCAGCGGCAGCAGCAGGCAGGGCGGGTCTTGCCATCGACATATCGAGCGAAGATCCACGGCGCCTGGCGCTTGTTGCACGCGGGCACCGGCTGCTTGGCGCGGCGCTGGCGATGGAAGGGAGCAACCTCGCTGCTGCCGAGGGTCATTTACAACAAGCTGTTGCAGCTCACCGGCTAACCTACAACTTGAGTGACCTGAGCGCGACCTTGTTTGAACTCGGCAACGTGGCCGCACAACGCGGAGAGTTGAAGCGCGCGCTGGGATTCTACGCGGAAGCAGCACACATCGCCGAGGGCGCCAATGCTCACTACTTCCTCGCTCTCGCCCATAACAACTTCGCCTACCATAGTTTACTGCTGGGGCACCTGGAAGAGGCCAGGGGCGCTTTGACAAAGGGCAAGCAACTTGCAGAAGCATACGAGATGTCCAACGCGCTGCTACATCTCTACAGCACGCAAGGCGAAATTCACCTGTACCTGGGTGAGTGGACAGCAGCTTCTGATGCGTTTCAGCGCGGCCTCGGGCTTGCAGAAGAATTGGGCAACCTTGAACGGCAAGCAGGCTACCGGGCAGGATTGGCCCTGGCTGCACGTGGGCAGGAGCATATCGATGCTGCGATTACTCTCCTTGAAGAGGCCCTCACGCTCATCACCGAACGAGGCTACTGCCACTTATGGACGCGCATCCAGCTGTGGTTGGCAGAAACGCTGCTGCTGTGTGGGCATGACGATGAAGCGGAGTTGCACCTCAATGCGGCCCTCGAGATGGCCCACGCGAATGGTCGCACGCTCTTACTACTCCAGGGTGAACGCCTGCAGGCACGCCTGCTGGCGACTCGCAACGACTGGCCCGCGGCAGATGCTCTGTTCACGAGGACCCTGGAGCGAGCCTCCAGTTTCGGTCTTGCCCTGGAAAGCGGTCGCATCAAAGCCGCCTGGGGCGAAACGGCGATCCTGCACGCGCAGACTCCCCATAATGGGCATGCCCTTCTGGCCGAGGCCCGCAAGATACTGGCTGCTCATGACGCGCGCGCTGAACTCGATGTTTTGATGGTGTCGCTGAAGCGTTGAGGCTGATGATAATGAGGCGATGCCGGGCGGCCTAAAGGCCCTAAAGAATTTTGACGACCGAAGAGGGGAATAGTACAAAACAAACCGGTCTCCTCATAGCTGTAGGGACAAGGGGAGGGGTCGGGTGGATGCGGGGGCCTTGTGCTTGTCTTCGTCGGGGTCTATGTCACCTCGTGGGATCTGAACAGCACCCACCAGAATCGTCTGGCCAGCAGGACAAGCACAAGGCCCCCTCCCATCCCCGCATCCACCCCTTGTCCCTACAGGACGGGAGCGGATGGTGTCTGTCATTCCCTCATTCGGTTGTCAAAGATCATCAGGGCGGGGGTGGGCGTTTCTCGTGATTCCCCTCTTCGGATGTTAAACATTATCAGGGCAAAGCTACAGCAGACAAGATGTAGAAAATGATTGTTGCTATCACCAATGGGGCACGTGAGGCCGGATGTGGGCATGGTAGATGGCCTGTAGGTTCGTCATCGTAGCAGCATTGAGCGGGGGCAGGGCTGCTGCTTTCACATTTTCCTCTACCTGCTGTGGGGTCCTGCAGCCGGGGATGGCGCTGGTGACTTCAGGAAACATCAAGATCCAGCGCAGGGCAAATTGGGCCATGGTCCACCCTGGCGGGACCAGAGGACGCAGGTGCTCCACGGCCTGCACACCCTGCTCGTAGGCGATGCCGGAGAAGGTTTCGCCCGGGTCAACCTCGGCGTCTACATAGTCGGGATGGCGATGGTCGTTGGCAGCAAAGGTCGTCTGCGGGCCGAACTTGCCGGTGAGCAGGCCGCTGGCCAGCGGGACACGCGCCAGGATCGCCACCTGACGTTTCCGCGCGATAATAAACAAGTGCTCTGAGGATTGGAGCTGGAACAGGTTGAAGATGAGCTGCATGCTCTGCACGCGCGGGTAGGTGAGCGCTTCGAGCGCATTGTTGAAATTCACGACGCTCACGCCATAGTAACGGAGTTTGCCCTGCTGCACCAGATCATCGAGAAAGCCAAAGATCTCAGGCATCTTGCAGGATGCAGACGCAGGCCAACGCAGGTGCAGGAGATCAAGGGTCTCCATCTCCAGGTTGCGCAGGCTGCGCTCGACAAAGGCGGTCAGGTGGCTGCGCGTGTAACAGGGTTCCATAAAGGGGTTGAGCCGCTGCCCGACTTCTGTGGCAATGATGAGGGGTTCGCTGCGGGCTTTGCGCACCTGAGCGATCAAGTGCTCGGCATGGCCATCGCCAAAGATGTCGGAGGTATCGATGAAGTTGACGCCGAGATCGATGGCGCGGTGGAGGGCGGCCAGGGAGGTGGGGTCGTCTGTGGGTCCCCAGTCACTGCCGCCGAGGCCCCAGGTGCCAAGGCCGATGGGGGAGATGGTCCAGCCCGTGCGTCCCAAGGGGCGAGCGGGCAGTGGGCCACCAGGCACCCTCTCCTCTACTATGGAACTTGTATCACTTTCTAGAGGGGGGTCGGGCGGTTTTGGGGAGTCGCTGGCCAGGTCATGTACGGACGCGAGGACGGGTGAGTCGGTGGTTGCTGTGGGAATGGGGTGCTGAAGGCCTTCGTCAGGGGGAGTGGGTGGGGTACTCGAGGCGGTTGGGACGGATGCGACATTTGGGACAGGAGGTTCTGGTACGTTTTCCTGTGCTGCAGCAGGCGACTCACCTGGGACAGATGCGACATTTGGGACAGGAGGTTCTGGCGGGGTTTCCTGCGTCGCAGCAGGCGGCGGCTCACCTGGGACAGATGCGACATTTGGGACAGGGGATTCTGGTGGGGACGAGCGGGTGGAGGCAGGAGGCTGCGCCAAGCAGGGATGACCCGGGGTGGTATAGAGGCCGCGCGCCGGACTGACGAGCTGGGGCTGCGTGGCGCGAACCATGCGCTGGAGCATCTTGCGCACGTTTTCGTAAGGGAAGCCGCTGATGCTGGTCAGGCTGCGCGCGTTCATGGGCGCGGCACACTGCTGCAAGGTGCTCAAGATCGTCTGCCGCAGCAGGGAAGAGTTGCTACCACTCATGTTCATCTCGCTGTCCTGGAAGAAGGGCATGGGGTGCGCGTACGTGCCCAGCCAGTCGAGGACGAGGGTACCCTGCTCGTTGGCGCGGAGCTGGAAGCTGCGGATGGCGGGCTGGGCGCACAGGGCGTGTTTGGTGACGATGAGGAGACGCTGACGCCCGGTGTCCTCGGGGTCGGACTGGATGAGCAGGCTGCTGCGCACGGCGGCCAGCAGGTCGAGCGAGCCGGGTTTGGAGGCGGCAGTGGGCGGCTGGTGTGGCGCGATGGGGCGCACGAGCAGGATGGCGCAGCCGCTGCGCTGGGCGAGTTGGGACAGGGCGGGAAGGGCCTGGCGCAGCTCGTTGGGGCGGCAGGCGTCCAGAGAGTCAAGGATGAGGAGGGCGGCGTGGGTGCGGGCGACGGCTTCTTCCAGCAAATGCAGGTCGCGGGCCAGGGAGAAGGGACGGTCTTCGATGGTGACGGTGGCGCTATCGACCTGTTCGACGGTGGTGAGCAATAGCACGCGGGCAGGGTCGCCCCCGGCAGCCAGGAAGCGAGGGAGGATGGTGGAGGAGGGGTGGTCCTGACTCGAGACAAGGATGACGGTGCCCTGGGTGCCAGGGGAGCCTCCAGGCAGGGCGCGGCCGCCGGTGACGCAGGCGGCGAGGTGCAGGGCGAGCAGGGAGGCGCCGGAGCCGGGCTCGCCTTCGAGCAGGGTGATGGCGCCCAAAGGGAGGTAGTCCTGCCAGAGCCAGGCGACGGGCTGGGCGACGATTTCAGAGAGGACGAGGCCAGGAGCGGAGGGGTCGATGGTGGCCGCAGGCTCAGGTGTGGAGTGCAGGCCGGCGATGCGCCAGTATTCGTTGAGGCCGGTGAGGACGACGCGGCGGGAGCGCGGGCTGGCGTGCTTCTTGTCGAGGACTTTGGCGGCGAGTTGAAGGTCCTTAGTACGCTCCTGGAGCATGGTTTCTTGAGCCTCGAGTTTGCGTTCTTCACGCATGAGTTTCCCCATGTGTGTCAGGGCTTTCGACATGGCAGCGAGGGAGGCGTTGATACTTTTCTCGGGGGAGGGTTCTTTCATGGGAGGAGCTCCTTTTGGGGGTGTGCTGATGAGGTGTTGCTACGGTTTTTGGGGGACGGTGTTTTCACGGGGATGCTCCTTTCGGGAGAATGCTAAGAGGAGGAACGAGCGGGTGTTCCCCACCCGGGCGCGATCAATCGGCCCCTACGACGATGGGGCGTTTGTGGGTTTGCGGTGGGGCGCTCCGGTGTGGGGTGAGACAGGAGGTCATGGGGCAAGCCGGAGAGGACTTGCCTCTTATAGATAGTATAGCACGGGGGACCAAATAGGGGCGGAGTAAGGGGCAGGGCGACCGCAAGGGTCGCCCCTACTCGGTACGGGGCGAGACCGACAGCCCATAGCCACCAGGCCCGACGCAAAAAATGCATCACGCTCTGAGGGTGGATGGCATTTGCCCCACCGCGTTCGCATTGTTGTAAACTGGAAGGGAATACTTTTGAAAGATTAGGAGAATACGCATGGCTGAAGAGACGAGTCTGCCAATATCAAGACATTTTCACCTGGAGCGGCTGGCGGAGGGCGTGTACGCAGCTCTAGCGATCGATGGTGCTGGCGCGATGTGTAACGCTGGGATTGTGGACCTGGGCGACCGGGTCATGGTCTTTGATACGTTCTGGACGCCAGAGGCCGGGCAAGATTTACGAGCAGCCGCAGAGCAGTTGACAGGCCATGATGTGGCCTATGTGGTAAATAGCCACTATAATGCCGACCATGTCAATGGCAACCAGGTGTTCGCAGCTGGAACGACGATTATTGCTACAGGCAGGACGCGCGAACTGATCACTGAACGTGGGACCGACTTTCAGGCCTGGGCGAAAGAGCACCTGGCCGAGCAGGTGCGCGAAGAGGAAGAGAAGCTGGCGAGCGAGACGGACGAGGACAGGCGCAGGTACCTGGCCCTGGATATCGAGACAACCCGCGCGCTGTTGCCCGCGCTTCCCACCCTGGAGCTGCGCTTACCCAATCTGACGTTTGAGCACAGGCTGGATTTCTACGGACCAGCACGGTCGGTTGAACTCCTGTGTTTAGGAGGAGGGCATACGGAGAGCGATGCCTTCCTTTACCTGCCTCAGGAGCGTGTTCTTTTCACAGGAGATCTGCTGTTCACCCAGGGACATCCCTCGATGTGGCACGATCAGCCTGAGACATGGATCAGTATCCTGGCCCGGATGGAAGAACTGGAGCCGATCGTGGTTGTGCCTGGGCATGGACCGCTGGGGACACGCGAGGATCTGATGCTCCTGCGGCACTACCTCGCCTGGATGGTAGAGACGACCAGGGAGGTGATCAAACGTGGAGGTTCGGCGGAGGATGTCCTGAAAGAGCCGATTCCAGAGCCCTACGCGAGCTGGAAAACGCCCGATTTGTTTGAGCAGACGGTACGTACGTTTCACCAGCTGCTCTCACGTGATGCATCCGCCTAAGTGGGTACTGTCAACTTTGGGCTTGCCCCAGTTTGATAGAGTCAGCAGACCTGGGAGATACTTCGTCCAGGGCAATCACATCTACATTTTCAAGTGTCTTATTTCGGCGAGAGAGGCGCGAGCCTTTTATGCAGAGTCAAAAGAAGAAGCAGAACGGTTAGTTGACTATACGTTAACGTTACAGCCACATCTCGTTTTCGTCTCATTGATAGAGCGTCCAGATGGGTTTATATTTTTTCATTATGAACGGCCTGGGCAAATAGAGGTAAAGGTGTAAAGCTCATACTTTGGTTGTGGTACCAGGGGGAATACAATGTCGTGGGAGAGGAGGCGATCTCGCACCGTCTTCTCTAGCCGCACAGTGTTGAGTTGCCGAAAATGCTCGAGCACTCACTGCTCTGCATCTGCATAAGAATGACTATGTGAAAAGGGGGTAGCATGATGCTACCCCGTTGTAGTACCTGCAAAATAATGGTATAATACCGGCATGAATAAAGAGAGTGTTACCACACATAAGAAAACTGTCTATCTGCCTCCCGATATTGATGAGCGCCTGCGGCGGTCAGCAAAGAAGAATCGCCGTTCATATAATAGCGAGTTAGTTTGGGCACTTCAGCAGTATCTTGATCGGCAAGAAAGCGAGGACATCTCTAGACATGCCGAGAACCCATGATCCAGTCGCCAGGTTCGAGGAAAGAATCACCGAAGATGAGAATGGGTGTTGGATATGGCAGGGCAAAATTGGTACAAACGGACGCGCCATCTTCAAGGTAAATGCCCGAACTGTCTCCGTCCATAAGTGGGCTTATGAACATTACAGAGGTCCTGTACCAGATGGTCTGGTCTTAGATCATCTCTGCAAGACTCCCCTCTGTGTCAACCCAGATCATTTGGAGGCGGTGACAGTCCTGGAAAATAACAAGCGCGCAAGAACACACTGCTTTAGAGGCCATCCCTTCAATGATGAAAATACAGTACTGAAAAAGGGCGGGAAACGTATATGCCGTCTCTGTGAGTATGAGCGGAGAGCTAGGTATAGGCGACAATCATTGGAGAAACAAGCTAGATAGCATAGGGCTATCCCCTTGGAGAGAGGTGAATGTTGGAGAATGATGAATTGGACTACGAGCAGGCACAGGAAGCGCAAGAACTGATTCCGACCGAACAGGCACTGATTCCAACTGAACAAGATACCATTCTTTTCAATGGCAAACCACTTGTCGTTGTGCGGTTGCCCGATGGCAGGCCAGGTGTTGTACTGCGTTGGGTCTGCGAAAACCTGCATATCGGGCAAAAGGCACAAGTAGAACGTATCAAACGCACTGAAGTGATTGCTAGTGATCTCGTCTATGTCCAGGTCCAGACCGGAGGCGGCTTCCAGACAATGCCAACGCTGGTGCTCGACTCAGTCCCTTACTGGCTGGCTACCATTGACACACGTAGGATGGAGAAGGATGATGCAAAGCGCTTGGAAATTCTTGAGTACCAACGACGTGCCGTCGCCGCGCTCTACGCCTGGGCCTCCTCAGAGAAAGCCATAGCGGCTCCATCGAATCTGGTTCCTTCTGAGCCGATTATCGAACCAATGAGGCCTGCGCTGGATGCGTCGCTTGACGACTGGATTGAATATCACCAGCAGATGACAGCAGTACTCGAATGGCGACGAGACGTTGATCAATGGCGTGGAGGCGTCGATAAACGATTAGAGGGCCTGGAAACCGTAACGAGTCCCCCCTGCAACCTTGCCTCATGAGTAGATCCCAGACCCCAAGTAGAGATCAGGCTAAGTGCTGTGCCATAATATATGAATAGAAAAACGTTAGTACATTCTTTCTGAATGCTCGAAACACATAGCAAGGAAGCTTTTGATCCGTCTATGAACAGAAAAACTTCCATCGGTATCATCGGATGTGGCACCATCAGCTCTACGTATCTCAAAGCGGCTCGCCTCTTTGACATTTTGCAGGTCGTCGCTTGCGCAGATATCGATATGGAGCGAGCGCATCGACAGGGAGAGAAATACGGCGTTCCCAAAGTATGCACCGTAGAGGAGCTACTGGCCGATCCAGAAATCGAGATTGTCGTCAACCTCACCATCCCCAACGCACATGCCGAAGTTGCCCTTAAAGCAATTGAAGCTGGCAAAGCCATCTACGGCGAAAAGCCTTTAGCAACCAGGCGAGCAGATGGGAAAGCCATTCTAGAGGCTGCAGTCGCTAAACAGGTACGTGTTGGCAACGCGCCTGATACCTTTCTGGGAGGCGGTCTTCAAACCTGTATCAAACTGATTAACGATGGGCAGATCGGGATACCTGTCGCTGCTACGGCCTTCATGTTGAATCACGGCATGGAACGGTGGCATCCTGATCCGTATTTCTTCTATCAACCCGGCGCTGGTCCCATGTTTGACCTTGGCCCATATTATCTCACAGCCCTTATGGCTACGATGGGACCAATCCGGCGTGTGACCGCCTCGATGCAGACGACCTTTCCCGAACGCACCGTGACCAGCGAGCCGAAATACGGGACGAAGATCCCCGTCAATACGCCTACACATATCGCGGGCATCATGGAATTTGCGAGCGGCGCCGTTGGCACGATAATCACCAGTTTCGACGTCTGGCATCATCGCTTACCATTTATTGAAATCTACGGGACCGAAGGCACACTGAGCGCACCCGATCCCAATCGCTTCGATGGCCCGGTCTATTTGCGCCAGGCAAAAGACGAGGCATGGCACGAAGTCCCTCTTACGCATGGTTACACTAGCAATGCGCGAGGGCTTGGTATTGCCGATATGGCTCACGCGATGCGTTCAGGTCGTTTGCATCGCGCTAATGGAGAAATGGCCTATCACGTCCTCGACGTCATAGAATCCTTCATGGAGTCTGCGACAGAAGGAAGCCATATTACTCTCACCAGTACATGTGCCCGTCCTGAAGCGTTGAATCCAGGGTTACACACATGGGAGGAGGACCAGGGCGAATAAGTATGGTTTGGCTCAATTCGTACCCCAGGCCGTCAACAAGTTCCAGGTCGCTACGAAGTCTGGCTGCTGCATTTCACTGAGCATCTGTTGATAGAGCGCATCATAGTCTCTGGTGACACAGCCCCACTTCTGGAGGAAAGGGCGCAGTGTGCGAAACGCATGTATCCCGTCTTGGTAATATGCCTGTCCTGCTGCTGTGCCTGCCGGATACTCTAAGGTATAGGCTTTCGATTGCACCTGCTGGCATCCAAGTTGGGTGAGCAGGCGCGGCAGATGAGCGATGATTCCTGTGGTCTGTTCTTCAAAGAGGTGCCCTGATCGGAACATGGCACACTGGAACATGTCAAAAAAGGACGTGAGCGCGGGACTATTACTTTGATGGAGAACTTCCGGCTCGGTGATGCGGATTACCCCACCCGGTTTGCAGATACGCCGGTACTCACTCAACAGTTTGGGCCACTCCCAGGTCCGCAGAAAACTCCCACAACAGCGCTGATTGACCAGGTCAAAGTAATTGGTGGGAAATTCGAGCATCCGAAGGGCGTCTATCGTGGCAAATTGCACACGGTCACTGACCCCCTGCGCTTCTGCCTGAGTACGTGCATAGTCGAGCATCTTGTCGCTTATGTCTGCTCCTACTAATAGAGTCATATCTGGATAGGTTTTCGCCGCTTCAATGAGCCAGCCTCCGG
>Ga0187846_10001230_pt1 | contig 14474 bp, 11 predicted proteins | sample TC_taG_FD_161473 | JGI IMG/M metagenome (GOLD analysis project Ga0187846, IMG submission 161473) | Biofilm microbial communities from the roof of an iron ore cave, State of Minas Gerais, Brazil - TC_06 Biofilm (v2) | ecosystem: Environmental > Terrestrial > Deep subsurface > Cave > Wall biofilm...
GTTGTGTCCGGACAGAACTTTCACCTTGCCCCGGCTGGGCAGCGATGATATTGGTAACTCTCTTTCCCGGCCTGCGCGTTCTTTCGCCGCGCACGGCCGATTGCGGGCATCCCGTTGACCGAGCCCAACACCGACGCGCCTCACCTCCCCTTCGCCTCGCGCGGCGTCTCCCTCGCGGAAGCCGAAGACCCCAACCGCCCCAGGCGCACCCTGGGGTTTCGCGATCTTCTGCTGTTCTACGTCATCACCGGCATCAGCCTGCGCTGGATTGCGACCGCGGCCGCGGCTGGCCCTGGTTCCATCGCCATCTGGATCGGCGCCTGGTTCGCTTTCTATGCTCCGCTCGCACTCTCCGTGCTCGAACTCTCTTCCCGCTATCCCGGGGAGGGAGGCATTTACGTCTGGACCAAGCGCGCCTTCGGAGATTTCTCCGGATTCATGTCCGCCTGGACCTACTGGGCCTGCAATCTCCCTTACTTCCCCGCCGTCCTCTACTTCGCCGGCAGCAATCTGCTGTTTGTCCATCCCGGCCTGGTGCCACTCTCGAATAAAACCGCTTACTACGTCGTCTTCTCGCTCGTCGTCTTTAGCGGTGCCGCCTGGCTGAACATCATCGGCCTCGACGTGGGCAAGTGGCTGCACAACGTGGGCGCGCTGGCCATGTGGATCCCCGCCGCGATCGTGATCCTGATGGGTTTCATCGCCTGGCATCGTTTCGGCTCGGCCACCACCTTCACGCTGCACTCCTTGACGCCCAGCACTCACCTCAACGATGTCATCTTCTGGTCGGTGCTGGTTTATGCCTTCGCCGGATGCGAAACCGCTTCCCTGATGGGCGACGAAATTCAGAATACGCGGCTCATTCTGCCACGCGCCCTGCTGATTGCGGGAGTCACCGTCGCCGTCACCTACATTCTGGGCACGGTTGCCGTACTGTTGGCGCTGCCCAGCGCCGAGGTCGGAAACCTTCAGGGACTGATGCAGGCCGTCACCAGGACCGCCCAGCGCGTCGGCATGGTGGGCCTGGTTCCCGTCACCGCGTTTCTGATCGCCCTCAGCAACGTTGGAGCCGCCAGTGCTTACCTGGCCGCCGTAGCGCGACTTCCGTTTGTAGCCGGTATCGACCGCTTTCTCCCGCCAGCTTTTGGAAAGCTCCATCCGCGCTGGAAGACGCCTTGGGTCGCACTGCTGGCTCAGTATCTGCTCGGCGTGGTCTTCATCTTTCTAGGGCAAGCCGGTACTAGCGTGAAAGGCGCCTACGACGTGATGGTCAGCATGGGTGTGCTGACCTATTTCATCCCCTATCTCTACTTGTTCGCCGCAATGCTCAAACTGCAGCGCGAACCCGCGGGTCCCGGCGTAATTCGTGTCCCTGGAGGCAAGCCGGTCGCCGTGCTGGTTGCCCTCGTCGGCCTGGCCACAACCACGGTCACGATTTTCTTGTCGATGGTCCCTCAGCCCGACGAGCCGCACAAGCTGCTGGCCGTTCTGAAAGTCGTCGGCGGAACCGCCGTCCTCCTGTTGATTGGTGTATGGATCTACAACGCCGGCAGGCGCCGAGCGGCAGCATCGCCACCGGGCTCCTCCTTTCGCACTGCTGGATCAGATGATTGAAGAAGCCCGAGATTGAACAAGTGACTTGACATCCGCAATGGGAGGGTTATCCTGAAGCAACTCTGGCAGCGAATCGCGCGTTGGGTTCGCGCTTCGTCTCGCAGGCAGATTTGCACATAATGTGCAAGTTCTTGCGCCCCTGTTCCGACCCTGATTTCATTGCAGTTCTGCTTCTTGCAAATCATGTCAGGTGACTCGATAATCGGGCCAGGCAGTTCCCTCTTCTGAAACACACGGGGACTGCGGGGTTTGGAGGAAGTCATGTTCGAGAATGTTCGCGCCGACATTGCCATGGCTCGCGAGCAGAACCTTGGAGCCGGCAACAAATGGGATCGGCGCATTCGTGTGTACTTCCAGCCCGGGACCCTTGCTGTCATGAGTTACCGCTTCTGCCACTGGATGCGCGGCATCCGCATTCCTGTGATCCGCCAGCTCGCGTGGCTTCCGGTAATGCTGGTTCGCGGTTTCTCCCAGCTTGTCACCGGCGTGCACATTTCTTCCAAGGCTGAGATCGGTCCCGGTTTCGTGGTTCATACCATCTACGGCATTTTTATCCCTCCGACAAGAATCGGCGCTAATTGCTCGGTTCAGACCGGCGTGGTTCTCGGCTATGGCATCAAAAGCATCGGCAACAACGTGTTGATCGGCGCGGGCGCAAAGATCGTCGGGCCGATTACCATCGGAAACAATGTCCTGATCGCTCCCAACAGCCTGGTGACCACCAACACTCCCGACAACACGACCTTGGCCGGCGTCCCGGCAAGAATCAGCCTGGGCCGCAACATCTCAACGATGTGGGTTCTGGGAGGCAAGGAAGCCGTTCCCGAGAGCTCCTACTCGCCGGCCGTTGCCATGGCGTCCGATTCCGAGCGCAAAGTCACGTAGGGATGAACTCTCCGCAGCGCTGATTCAACCGAGCCAGACTACCCTCAGCACACGATGGATTTTGCCTCATTTCTCAGGTAGGATTTTGGGAACCCGCCGATGATCGACTCCGCCTCAAGAAAGCAGCAGATTCGCGAATTCGTCAAACCCATGGCCGACCGCGTCGGAGTCCGTTCGCTCTCCGACGAAGACTCCCTGACCGGTGTCGGAGTCCTGAATTCTCTCGCGGTTTTCCGGCTGGTGAGTTTTCTCGAAGAGACGTTTTCCGTGACCATTCACGACGAAGAAATTGTCATCGAGAACTTCGACAGCATCGACAAGATCGACCACATGCTGGCGTCGAAGGTTGGCCACGGCTAAGCGGTTGCCAGCTAAACGGGCGTCGTCGTCTTGCGTGCGGGATTGAAAAACGGCAGCGTCGTCACCTTCACGTTCGTCTTCAGTCGGATCGCCTCAATCGTAATCTCCATCTGAAGCTGCGTGCCCGGCTTCGAATACTCGGTTTCAAGGCTGGCCAGCGCGATCATCTTCTTCAGCGTCGGCGACCAGGTTGTCGTCGTCGCTTTGCCCCCCTGCCGGTCGCCAGAGTAGACCGGTACCGGCACGCGCGAAGCCTGGCTGGGCGCGGCCGGCGTCAGGCCATAGCCTTCATACAGTCGCTCCACATCCGTCCAATCCACCTCCAGGCCGGCTAGTTGCCGCGGGACGCCGTTCTTCGCATCTTTCTCCAGCGCGCGCTTGCCGATGAAATTTTCCTTCTCCAGATGCACCATCTTCGCGAAGCCCAGCTCGTACGGCGAGTACTTCTGCGACGGGATCAGCGCCTTCTTCGAGCTGATGTAATCGACCTCGATCAGCAACAGCCCGGCTTCCACCCGCGCCACATCCAGCGCCAGCATGCCCGCGGCATGCAGATCGAATTGCTTGCCTTTGTCCGCCAGAGCATCCCAGACTTTCACCGCATCCTTCCACGGAACCCAGATCTCATAGCCGAGATCGCCCGTGTAGCCCGTGCGCGAAATGTCCACGGGCACGCCCGCAATCTTGCCGCGCGTCACGCGGAAGTACTTCAGATTCGCAATGTCGGCCTCGGCAACCGCCTTCAGCAGCTTGCCCGAAGTCGGCCCTTGCAGCGCCAGCGCCGCCGTCTTCTCGGAAATATCCTCGATCTGCACATCCATGTTCAGGCCGTTTTGCCGGAACCAGCGCAGGCTGGGATCGGCCGCCGTCCAGCGATAGACATTCTCTTCAAGCCGCGAGATCGTTCCGTCGTCAATGACCTTCCCTTGCTCGTCGCACCAGCAGCAGTAAATCACCTGCCCGACTTTCACCTTGTTGATGTCGCGCGTGATCACGCGGTTCACCAGCCTGGTCGCGTCTTTACCAGTGACCAGGTACTTGTAGAGCGGCGAAATGTCGATCAGCGCGCACGCGTTGCGGATCGCGTTGTATTCGTGCTCGTGATGCACTTCGTACACGCTGACCGTGTAGTATCCCGACCACTCGCGGTAGTTCAGGCTGTGGCAGAGGGGAAAAGTTCGTTCGTGAAATGCGGTTCCAATGGGCAAGTGTTTTTTCCTTGGTCGATGACGGATGTCGCTGACGGATTATATTCAGCCGCTCATCCGCGCCGCAAGCCGTGCGGGTTGGCTGTCTTTCGGCGCTAATCCCCGGCCTCGATTCTCCCTCTGCCGTTGCGTTATCCCGAAGCCTCGCGCTTTTACCCGCGGGCCGAGGGCTCTCCCGATGCACCGGCCCATGTTCAGGCGTCACCGACCGCACTGAAGCGCGACAATCCTTGCCGCTCTACGCTACAATGAATCGCCTCATGCGCCGCATCATTCAATGGAGCGTCCTTCCCAGCGGGCTCTAATCCCGCTGCGCTGCATTCCCTTCACGAGTATCATTGCGTTTCCTGAAATCTCAGTATCCAGCCAGCGGCTAGGAGCTAGAAGTTAAATGCCCAACTCATACGACGTAATCGTGATCGGCGGCGGCCACAACGGGCTGGTCAACGCCGCCTACCTCGCGCGCGCGGGCAAGAAAGTTCTCGTGCTTGAACGCCGCCACGTGCTCGGCGGAGCCGCTTGCACCGAAGAGATCGTTCCCGGATTCAAGTTCTCGGTCTGCTCCTACGTCGTCTCGCTCCTGCGTCCTGAAATCATTCGCGACCTCGATCTTCCCCGCCACGGCCTCGAAATCCTACCGCTCGACGGCACTTTCACGCCTATGCCCAGCGGCGACTACCTGTGGCGCGTGAACGATCACGGAAAAACGCACCGCGAAATCGCTCGCCACTCGCGCGTCGACGCCGAGGCCTATGACGAGTTCGGCAAAGCCATGCAGGCCATGTGCCGCTTTGTGAAGCCGATTCTGAGCATGGTCCCGCCCGACCCGCACACTCTGAACCCGCGCGAACTGATGAAGCTGTTGTTCGTCGGCCGGCGCTTCCAGGCCATGACCAGCGAGGACAAGTACAACCAGGTCCAGCTCATGACCATGAGCGTCATCGACTTCCTCGATCAATGGTTCGAGACCGACGTGCTCAAGGCCACCATGTCCGCTTCCGGCATCATCGGAACATTCCTCGGCGTGCGCTCGCCCGGCACCGCCTACGTTCTGCTGCACCACTACATGGGAGAAATCGACGGCGCCTTCCGCGCCTGGGGCTTTGCTCGCGGCGGAACCGGAGCGATCTCCAACGCCATCGCCGACGCCGCTCGCGAGGCCGGTGTCGAAATCCGCACCCAGTCTGGCATCGCGCAGATCATCGTCAAGGGCGGCAAAGCCAAAGGTGTCGTGCTTGCCAACGGCGACGAAATCTACGCCGACGTGATCTCCTCCAGCGTCGACCCGCGCCTCACCTTCACCAGGTTCATTGCAGCCCAACACCTGCCCGAAGATTTTCTCGACGAAGTGAATCGCTACAAGTTCCGCGGTTCCTCCGGCAAGGTCAACATGGCCCTCGATGCGCTGCCCAGCTTTAAGTGCATGCCCGGACCGGGCGCGCACCTGCGCGGCGCAATCTCCATTTCGCCCGCCGTCGAATACATGGAGCGCGCCTACGACGACGCCAAGTACGGCAACTTCTCGCGCCGCCCCTACATCGACATGGTCATCCCGTCGTTGACCGATCCTTCGGTTGCGCCGCCGGGCAAGCACGTGCTGTCGTGCTTCGTGCAGTACGCGCCCTACAAGCTGCGCCCCGGCCTCAACTGGGACGATCAGCGTGAGGCCTTCGGCAATACTGTGGTCGACACAATCGCCGAATACGCTCCCAATATCAAAGACATCATCATCCAGAAGCAAGTGGTCACCCCGCTCGATCTCGAACGCGAGTGGGGACTGAGCGAGGGCAACATCTTCCAGGGCGAACTTTCGCTCGAGCAGCTTTTCTTCCTGCGCCCCGTGCCTGGCTGGGCGCAATACCGCACGCCGATCAGGAATCTCTACATGTGCGGCTCGGCCACCCATCCTGGCGGCGGCATCATGGGCGCGAACGGCCGCCTGGCGGCAATGGAAATCCTGAAAGACATCAAGGGAGCGGTGTGAAATGAGTGCACTCTGTCATCCTGAGCGGGGATCTTGCTTCGCGACAAGCCAAGCGAGACCGCAGTCGAAGGACCTCGTGTCCGCTTCCGCTATCACCAGCCCGGCCCGGCGTTCTCCCACCGCCCGGCGAGGGATTTACCAATGAGTGCCGGCGTTCGCGACAGCGTCATCATCGGCGGCGGCCACAACGGCCTGGTCACCGCCTTCTACCTCGCGCGCGCAGGCTTCAAGCCGCTCGTTCTCGAACGCCGCCCGCAGGTTGGCGGCGCGGCCATCACCGACGAATTTCATCCCGGCTTCCGCTGTTCGACCCTCGCGCACAGTGCCGGCCCGGTTCGTCCCGACATCGTTGGCGATATGCAACTTGAGAGGCACGGGCTGCGCCTCATCACACCCGATGTTGCGGTGACCGCGCTTTCACCCGACGGACGCGCGCTCTCACTTTTCGCGGACACCAACAAGTCCTCGCAGCAGATCGCTGCCTTTTCCGAGAAGGACGCGAAGAAGTACCCCGAATTCGAGCAATCGCTCGGCAAGATGGGCCGCGTGCTCGCCGGCGCCCTGGCCACTACTCCGCCGGACATCGATCACCCCTCGAGTGGCGACCTCTGGAGCATGCTCAAGACGGGCCGCGCCATCCGCAACCTCGGCAAGAAAGACATGTACCGCCTGCTGCGCTGGGGACCGATGGCCGTCGCCGATCTCGCAGCCGAATATTTCGACACCGAACTCCTCCGCGCCGTGATTGCCGCCCGCGGCATCTTCGGAACCTTTCTCGGCCCGTGGTCCGCGGGAAGTGCGCTCGTTCTGCTTATCCGCGCCGCCGGCGATTTTCATCCCGCAGGCTCGGCCTGCTTTGCCGCAGGAGGCATGGGCGCGCTCACCGAAGCGATGGCATCATCGGCAAAGGCCGCCGGCGCTGAGATTCGCACCAGCGCTGAGGTCATCGAAATTCGTGTGAAAGACGGCGCAGCCACCGGTGTGCTGCTCTCCACCGGAGAAGAAATTCACGCGCAGCGAGTGATCTCCAATGCCGATCCCAAGCGTACGCTGCTCAAGCTCACCGATCCCATGCACCTTTCGCCCGACTTTGTAAAGAAGCTGCAGAATTACCGCGGCAACGGGACGGTCGCCAAAGTCAACCTGGCGTTATCGGGTTTGCCGCAGTTCGCCGCGCTGAAAAACGGCGACGCATCGGCGCTGAAGGGACGCATTCACATCGGCAACGAAATCGACTACCTCGAGCGCGCCTTCGACGATTCGAAGTACGGCAACTTCTCGCGCCAGCCGTATCTCGAAGCCGCGATTCCCTCGCTCACCGATCCCACGCTCGCGCCCGAAGGCAAGCATGTGATGTCGGTCTATGTGCAGTACGCGCCTTACAAGTTGAAGGGCGATTGGGAGGAGCAGCGCAAGGCGCTCGGCCGAACCGTGGTGCAGACGCTGGCCCAATACGCACCCAATCTGCCCGAGATGATCCTCACCCATCAGATCATCACCCCGCATGACCTCGAGGAAGTTTACGGACTGACCGGCGGACAGATTTTTCACGGCGAACTCGCGCTCGACCAGTTCTTCACCATGCGCCCCCTGCTCGACTGGGCGCGTTACAAGACGCCGATCGAGAATTTATATCTGTGCGGGAGTGGCACGCATCCCGGCGCGGGATTGACGGGAGGGTCGGGCGCGAATGCGGCAAGGGAGATTGCGAAGGAACTGAAAAAGTAGAGACGTAAGAATGAAGCCCTGGACTTTCAGAGAAATCAAGACTGCCCTCGATGATGAGGACATAGAAGGACTTCTTGCGCTTGGGTGCCCCAAGGATGAATACGATGGCGAAGCATCATTGATCGAAAGCGGCATCGCGAAGGTTACGGATTTTGGAAAAGCGAAAGCTGACCCAGCACAGATCGAAGAAATAATCAGATCCATCTGGAACGAGCAGTTTGGGCCGTTCGATGGCGACGAGCTTATAAAACGTCAAGCGGGGTTTGCTTCAGTTGCCAAAAAACTGACTACCCCATGAAACCCTCCGCCATCCTCCTCATCTCCTGCCCTGACCGCAAGGGCGAAGTCGCCGCCATTTCCGACTTCGTCTTCCGCCACGGCGGAAACATCCTTCACGCCGACGAACATGCCGACGAAGAATCCGGCCTCTTCCTCATGCGCGTCGAATTCGACCCGAAAGATTTCGACATCGATCTCTCGCAACCCGACCTCGCTGCCTTCGCCACGCATTTCGCCCCGGTCGCCGAAAAATTCCAGATGAAATGGCGCCTGGCTCAATCCTCTCGCCGCCCGCGCATGATCATTTTCGTCTCGAAGTATGACCACTGCCTGGTCGATCTGCTCTATCGCCACCAGAGCGGTGAACTCGCGTGCGATATTCCCCTCATCATCTCTAACCACCCCGACAATCAGCCCCTCGCCGGCTTCTACAAGATTCCCTACGCCGTCGTCGCCGTCGCAAAAGACAACAAACAGCAGGCGGAACAGAAGATTCAGTCCCTGATCGACCAGAACCGACCCGACTTTATGGTCCTCGCCCGCTACATGCAGATCCTTTCCAACGAATTCGTCAACCGCTACCCGCAGCGCATTATCAACATTCACCACTCGTTTCTGCCGGCATTCGTCGGCGCCCGGCCTTACCACCAGGCCTTCGAGCGCGGCGTCAAACTGATCGGCGCCACCAGTCACTACGTCACCGAAGTGCTCGACGACGGCCCCATCATCGAACAGGACGTCGTTCGCGTCTCCCATCGTGACACCGTCGAAGACCTCATTCGCAAAGGCCGCGATCTGGAAAAAGTCGTGCTCTCCCGCGGCGTGCGCCTGCACATCGAAAACCGCGTGCTGGTCTACGGCAACAAAACCGTGGTTTTCTGACGCCCCTTCCGCTCCCGCAGAAGTACATGTACCGCCGGAAAACTGTACAGAACACGCCTGACAGTCTCATTCCGGTGGTAACTTGCGGGTCATGTGACTTTCGTCTTTACTTGGACATTAGTAAAGAAATTCCCTGCCCCAATGTGGGGAGAGTTCTGTTTTGGGGAGTGTGTTTGGCCGAGGATCTCAAGTTTGAGCTTTCCATCCTGGCGACCGTCCAGGGCTTCTATCAGAAGCTCATGAAGGACTGCCTTGGCGGGGACGTTCCGATTCCCAAGGGACTCGACGTAGACTCGCTGCGCCACACCGAGCGCGACCTCGCCGCCACCCTGTCGCGTCTGTACCGCTGGCTCCGTCTGCTCGACATGGCGATCACGCCCGCGATGCTCCGCCAGGGGCTCACGCCCGACACAGATTCCGAGGTTGCCGAAGCGCTGTTGCGTTATTTCGTTCGCCGGCGCGAGGCCTCCGACCTGGATCGCGACAAGACCGATCTGGTCGCGACTTTTCTCTATCGCCATCCCCGCGTTCCCGGCCAGTGGGAGCAGCGCGGCTATGGACTCGATGGGGCTTTGCCCTTGTCGCCCTTTGAAATCGCTCTGATCGAGATTCTCGCCGACACCGACGTGCCCTCCCTGCCGGAGGAGCACGTGCAACTTCTCCGCCGCTTCGATCCCTTGCGCGAGGAAGTGAGTCGGTTCCGCGACTTCAACGGGCTCATCGATTCTGGAATTGTTTCGCGCGTGCGCGAACTGAAGCGCTGGCTGGATTCTTCCTTCTACCATCCCGGCGTGCTGGCCACGGTGGCAGCTTACAACGCGAACTTCGGAGCGCGCTTCGACGAGCTTTTCGCCAAGGCGCTGGGGGAAATCAAGCAGTTTGCCACCGCCCTCGATGAAATGGGCGGAACCATTCTCAGCACCGTCGACGGCGTCGAAGTCACCGTGGAGCACGTAGCTGCGATCGAGAAGGGCGCCATGCTGCGGGCCGACTACGGCAGCGCCCTCGAAAAATTTCGCCGCGTTTCCAAGCTCAAGAAGGAACTGGACCGCCGCCCGCCCATCCGCAGGTCGTTGCTCACGCACCCCGCCGGAAACGCCACGCGCGGCTCGGGTGGCGCTGCCGCGGGCGCAAAACCGGCGCGGGCCGCGGCCAAGACGCCTCCACCGCCGCAGACTTTTCAGCCGCCCGTCATCACCGCCCAGCAGATTTCCGCTGAGGAAAGCAAGCTGCTCCGCGTAGAGGAGTCCATCCGCGTTTTCGTGCGCGTTGCCGACCCGAAATACCGCCAGGTTGTCCCCATGCGCTTTTTCAACCTGACGCTCACGGTCCCCGAAGCCGACGCCTACAACGCCACTTTTCTCGAAGAAAAGAGCCTGCGCGCCGATGTCGCGCACTCCCTCATCCGCCTGGTCTCCATCACCGCTCGCCTTTGCACCGAATTGGAAGAGCTGAAGCGCAGCCAGAAAATGTCCTCGCTGTGGAAGCTGCATGCCGACTCCCTGGTCGTCCTGCTCGATATGGCTAGCACCGCCACCGAAGAAGCCGGAACCGTCGCAAAGATCGCCGAGCAGAACGCTTCCGGGCCTTCCGCCAAAGCCATCCACGAGTCGGTGGTGAAGCTCCGTCTGCGTTCTGACGCGGTCGTGAAAGCCCTCGCCCAAGCCGGCAGCTAGTCTTCTCCATCCCCGGTCCCACGTGTTTCTGGCTCCCACACCCTGCGCCCGGCTTGCCCTCTGAGTTAATCTAACTGCGAAATGCGGTTCTCCCGGACCATCGCCGCAGCAGCGGGCGTTCTTCTGACCCTGCTCGTGTTCGCCTCCTCCGCGATCGCCCAGGCGGCGACCTCCAACCAACAAGCAGCGGCCCACGCCGATCGCGGATTGCAACTGGCACGCTCCGGCAACCTCGCCTCTGCCGAAGCCGAACTTCAGCAGGCGGTAGATCTGGCACCCTCCAATTCCGGGTTTCTCGCCAGCCTCGGAACCGTTCTTGCCATGGACAAGAAGCTCGACGACTCCACCCGCGTCTTCAAGCGCGCACTGCAGTTAGCACCGCACGATCTCGTCACCCGCCGTTACCTTGCCGCCAGCCTCTGGCAGTTGCATCGCTATCCTGAAGCGCGCCAGAACCTCAACGTCATCCTCAAGCAAAAGCCCCATGACCCTCCCACGCTTCTGCTGTTCGGAATGGTCTGCGAGAACATGCGCGACTATGCGTCAGCCGCCAAAGCTCTGGCGGCCGTCCCCGCGCTCGTGCGCGAGCAGCCGGAATCCATCGCAGCGCTCGCTCGCTCCTACTATCACGTTGGCCAAACGGCAAAGGCGCGCGCTACGCTTCAGCTGTTGTTGGCTCATCCCGCGGGAGCGCAAGGCGCCCTGCTGGGTGCTCACATTGCCGACGAAATGCGCGACTACGACACTGCCGAAAAACTCCTCGTAACACTCAAGCCCGGCTTTGCGGATCAGTCAGCCTTGACCCTTGAAGTCGCTACGGTGCTGTATCACGCTCGCAAATTTCAGGAAAGCGAGAAGGCTCTCACCGATTTGATCCTGGCCGGCCATGCGACCGGAAAAGCATTCAACCTGCTGGCGTGGAACTACGATGCAGAGAACCAGCCGCAGCAGGCCGCCCAGGCTCTGGAAGAAGCCATCCAGCTCGAATCCGACGCCGAAACCAACTATCTTGACCTCGGCAACATTCTCCTGGCGCATCACCTCTTACCTGCCGCGCTGGATGCGGCCAGGCGCGCCACTGCTCGCTTCCCGGATTCCGCGCGGGCGTTTCTGCTGAAAGGCTCCGTGGAGTATGCTGTCAGCCAGTTCTCCGACGCGGTTGCATCTTTTGCGCGAGCCGCCGAACTCGATCCCACGAATCCTGACGCCGCCCTCGTGCTCGCTCGCTCCCGGTTCGCCGCGGGTGAAGCCGACAAGGCCGCCGCAAACTTCGAGGCCGGCGAGAAGCGATTCCCCAAAGATGCGCGATTCCGGCTGCAACATGCTCTGCTGTTGCTGAAGGAGTCCGAAACCGGCCGTCCCGAGGCGGAGCCACGCGCCGAAGCCTTGCTGAAGTCGGCGCTTGCGCTCGATCGATCGTCGCCGGACGCCAATTACCAACTCGGCGAGCTTGCTTTGAAAAAAGGCGACACGTCGGCGGCGATGAGCTATCTCACTTCCGCCGCGAAGCTGAACCCAAACGATGCGCGGATTCACTTTGGATTGGCGCACGCCTACCGCCGCCTTGGCCGCAAAGAAGACGCATCGAAAGAGATGGACCTCTACCAGAGGCTGAACGCGGAGCCGCACCCGGAGGCGCAATTTCCGGCGCGCGCGCCTGAGAACTAGCGCCATGCACGCCCATGCACGCACGCTTTGCCCGACGCTGGTTCTCCTGTTCGCTGCTTGCGCCTTCACTCTCGCACAGCAATCCTCGCCGCCCTCGGCGGCTACTACCCCGACAACCGCCTTCACCGACATCACCGAAGCCGCCGGTATCACCTGGAGCCAATTCAGTGGCGAATCCCCCGACCGCTTTCTGATTGAAACCATGGGCGGCGGCGTGGCCTTCCTCGATTTCGATCACGACGGCCTGCTCGACATTTTTCTGGTCAACGGAGGCGAAACTCCGCGCGGCAAGAGCGCAATCCCGGTCCGCAACGCGCTCTACCGCAATCTCGGCAACGGCAAGTTTGAAGATGTCGCCGCCAGGGCCGGCGTGGATCGCATTCCTTCCTATGGAATGGGAGTTGCCGTCGCCGACTTCGACAACGACGGATTCCCCGATCTCTACGTCACCGGCTACCCCGCCAGCGTTCTCTTTCACAACAATGGCAACGGCACGTTCACCGACGTCACCGACAAGGCCGGAGTGAAAAACCCGGGCCGCTGGGCGGCCAGCGCCGCCTGGTTCGACTACGATCGCGACGGATTTCTTGATCTCGTCGTCACCAACTACGTCCAGTTTTCCTTCGACAGCCCGAAGAAGTGTGAAGTCAACGGCATGCGCAGCTACTGCGAGCAAGTTGCCTACCAGGGCATGCCGCTCACTCTCTATCACAACAACGGCGATGGCACTTTCACCGATGTGAGCCGCCAGGCTGGGTTCGACAAGCTGATTGGCCGCGCACTGGGAGTTGTGGCCATCGACGTCAACAACGACGGCTGGCCCGATCTGTTCGTCGCCCGCGACGCATCCCCGAACCTGCTGCTCATCAACAAGAAGAATGGCACGTTTGAAGATGTTGCCGTCGACGCCGAGGTCGCCTACGATTCAGCCGGTATGGCCAAAGCCGGCATGGGTGTCGACGCCGGCGACCTCAACGGCGACGGCATCCCCGATTTCGTGGTCACCAATTTCAACGACCAATACCACTCGCTGCTGGTCAGCGCGCCGTCCTTCCCCTACGAAGATCGCACCGTCTCTTCACAGCTCGCGAGTTTCACCAGGTCGTACGTGGGATGGGGCACAAAATTCATTGACTTTGACAACGACGGCAATCTCGACCTCTTGATCGTCAACGGCCACATCAATCAGGCCATCGAGAACACACGCCAGGACGTGAAGTACAAAGAGCCGCCGCTGCTGCTCCGCAACGACGGCAAAGGCCGTTTCGAAAACCTGCGCGAGCGCGCCGGCCCGGTATTCACCGCGGCCTACAGCGCCCGAGGCCTGGCCGTCGGCGACTTCGACAACGACGGCGCTCTCGATGCCATCTTCACCTGCCTCAACGCGCCGCCTGTGCTTCTCCACAACAACGCGGGAAAAGGCCACGCCTGGGTCGGTTTCGATCTGCAGGGAACGAAAAGCAACCGTGACGCCATTGGGGCCAGGATCACCGTCGCCGCCGGGAATCGCAAGCTGACGCGCTGGATTGTCGGCGGCTCCAGCTACCTCTCTTCGCACGACAAGCGCGTGATCATCGGCCTGGGGGATTTCGCCGCAGGCAGTGTTGACGCCGCCATTTCCTGGCCGAGCGGCCTGGTGCAGAAACTTTCAGGCATTAAGGTGAGGCAGTATCACCACATCCTCGAACCGGTCGCCGCGAAGTAAACGCATCATCTCAGCCTCTGGCAGGCTGCAGGTTCGGCACGGTGACGGGAACTCGCACCTGAACCTGCGTGTGAGTAAATCTCGACTTGAGCTGCAGAAATCTCTTCTCGACAAAATGGAACGAACACGCGCCTAGCAGAGCGGCAACCGCAATCACCGCCGGAACTCGGAACCACAGTGCCCGCTCACCGAACACGTACACTACCAGCCGCGTGGCCAGCATGTGATACAGAAACATGGCGTAGGAAATCTGCCCGAGATAGCGGATCGCTCTCCAGTTCAGCCAGCCCCACAGCCAGGTTCTTCCCAGCACGATGACCTGCACCAGAAAGATCGCCGTCAGCAGCGGATCGACTACGAAGCCCGCCGCATATCGGTAGGCAAGGTGATAGCGAAAAGACAGCGCGATCGACCCAACGATCATCCCGAAAGGAATCAGGGAAACCCACACGTTCGCTGTCAGAAGATCCCAAAAGCGCTTCAGC
>Ga0187846_10001231_pt1 | contig 14474 bp, 17 predicted proteins | sample TC_taG_FD_161473 | JGI IMG/M metagenome (GOLD analysis project Ga0187846, IMG submission 161473) | Biofilm microbial communities from the roof of an iron ore cave, State of Minas Gerais, Brazil - TC_06 Biofilm (v2) | ecosystem: Environmental > Terrestrial > Deep subsurface > Cave > Wall biofilm...
GCCATTACATCGAGCTCGACCTCAAAAAGATACCTACTCCCGGCCAGACAGGCTACTGCCAGTGGAAAGGTCTGCCGGTAATGTGTGGCCCGCGCGGGCTGCCCGGCGGCACGAACATTCTCTACCACAACAACGGAAACGGCACCTTCACCGACGTTTCCGAGAAGGCGGGCATCCTCAAGCCTGGGCCGCGCTACTCGATCACCGCCGTGGCCTACGATTTTGACGACGACGGCTGGCCTGACATCTACGTCGCCGTCGATTCCGAGCCCAGCATTTTGTTTCGCAACAACCGCGACGGAACGTTTACGGACGTCGCGGTCATGGCCGGGTGCGCCTACAACGAGGACGGCCAGGAGCAGGCGGGTATGGGCGTAGGTGTTGCCGACTACGATTGCGACGGCCACTTGGACATCTATAAGACCAACTTCTCCGACGACACGTCCGACCTGTACCACAACAACGGTGACGGCACGTTCACAGACGTTACCTTCATGGCGGGCGTGGGCGTTAACACGCAGTATGTGGGCTGGGGGTGCGGCTTTGTGGATTACGACAACGACGGCTGGCCTGACATTATCCAGATCAACGGCCACGTTTACCCGGAAATCGAGAAGGCCAACTTGAGCGCGCACTTCAAGATGCCACGGCTGGTTTACAAGAACCAGGGCAACGGCAAGTTCAAAGACGTATCCAAGGACATGGGCCCCGGCATCAGCGAGCAGTACAGCAGCCGCGGATCGGCCTACGGCGACTACGACAACGACGGCGACATCGACGTATTGGTGCTTAACATGAACGATCCGCCCTCATTGCTGCGCAACGACGGCGGCAACAAAAACAACTGGATCAAGATCAAACTGGTGGGCACCAAGTGCAACCGCACCGCGATCGGCACGCGCGTCAAGGTGACTGTGGGCAAGCACACCCAGATGGACGAGGTTCACACCGGTTACAGTGTGATGTCGCAGAGTGATCTGCGCCTCCACTTCGGCCTTGGTAGGGCCAAGGCCGCCGACGTCATTGAAGTCATCTGGCCTACCCTCCTCGACCCTCCCAAGAGCGGCGGCGCGAGGAGCAAAACCCAAACCGGTACGCCCGTCATCGAACGCTTCACCAACATCGAGGCCAACCAGATCCTCACGATCAAAGAGGGCAGCGGGATCATCAAGGGGGAAAAAATCAAGACGTAGCGTTGCGTCACGAAAATGCCTTTACCTGTACCGCTGTATCAGGGCGCGGCTTCAGCCGTGCCCTGATACGATACGAACTGGGCCGGCCAGCGGCTGTGGCGCAATAAGTCAGCTCATTTTCGCAACGCAACACAGCGAGGCTAGGGCCTCAGACCGACAAGCCATGACCCCCTCACTCGGCTCTCCCGCTTTGTTAGTGTTAGTAGGACGCACACATGACAGACGCCGTCATGTATGCGCCACCCACCTTCACGAGGGGTCTACGATCCGGGGGGTTGAAACAGGCCGGCGGGGAATACTTCATCATACTTCGCTGTGCTGCGAAAGGTTTCGGAAACCCGTTCATCGTTCAAGGAGCGAGTGATGTGCATCGGGGTCTGAATTCCCTGAAAGCTCCGGTAGTCGCCGTAGATATCGGCATATTCATCCCACTCCAGCGTCTTGGGGTCCTGCACACGGTAGGTGATGCGGACGGGTAGGAAGTTCGCCTTGTTAAGGTAGAGCTTTACGTCAACCCGGTTGGCCAAGTGGATGTCCAGGACCCGGGTGGCGAGATTCTCGATGAAGTCCGAACCCGCGTCCTGGACAAGGGCTCCGGGCTCGCGGGTGCGGAGGCGAAGCAGGTTTTCAAGGCTGTAGGTGTTGGTGACTTTCCAGCGACGGGCTTGTTCTGGTGTTTGGTGGGTAAGACCCATGCGGTCGACTTCCCACGCCTCGTCGCCGTTGTTAATGAGGACGATGGGTTTCTTCTTTCCCGTGCCGTAGGCAAAGCGCCGCTTGTCGGGGTATTCCACCTGGCTCTCAAAGGTCACAAACCCTGTTGTCTGCTCATCCGTGATCGAGAAGCTCCGCCCGCTGGTGGTCAAGGTTTTGAAGCCGAGGAAGGCTTGGCCACCCAGCGTCTGAATCGTCTGCTCAAGCAGCGCTTGGGCCTTGGGATCAACTCGCAAAGCGGGTGCTGGAGCCGGAGAAGGGTTCTGGGCGGCCTCCGGAAAGATCAGGCCACCCTTGGGCCAGAGGAAAGACCAAAAGAGAATGGCAAATGGCAAATGGCAAATGGCAAATTTCAAATGGGCAGAAAACCATTTGCCATTTGCTCCTTGCCATTTGCCTTTTGCCATTCTTTTCATGTGGTCGCCGTAGGTGACCGGGCGAGAGGTCTCTTGCTTGGCCATGGCTCGGGCACTAGCCGCACAGGACGTTGCCGCCGTTAACGTTCAAAATCTCCCCCGTGATGTAAGATGCCATGGCGGAGGCGAGGAACAGGACGGGCATGGCGATCTCTTCCGGTTGGGCGAAGCGCCCAAGAGGTATTCCGGAGTTGATTCTTCGTATCTCGTGCCGGTTCCGAAGTATCGGAGTGCACATGTCAGTATCCACCCAACCCGGGGCCAGACAGTTCACCCGGATGCGGTGCGGAGCGAGTTCGGTAGAAAGACCTTTCACCAGGCTGATTACAGCGCCCTTGGACGCTCCATAGTGGGTGTGAAAGGCCTCGCCTCGCTGCCCGGCCGTCGAGGAGATGACCACAATACTTCCTGACCCCAGCCTTTTCATGTGCGGCACAGCATAATGGATGACTGAATAGACCCCTTTCAGATTGACGGCCATCATCCTGTCCCATTCCCTTTCGGTCATCTTGTCGATGGGAAGGTCATCAGGGTTCCAGATCCCGGCATTAGCTACCAGAATGTCCAAACGGTCATACTGGAGGATGGCTGTCTCGATCAACTTCCTGGAATCTTTCATCTTTGACACATCAGCGCGAACCGGCGTAACACTTCCGGCCGTCGTTCGACAATGGCGAACGACTTCACGCGCTGCCTGAGCGGCCTGCCGATAACTGAAGACCACCTTCGCTCCAGCCTGGCCAAAGAGGGTTACCGTGGCCGCTCCTATGCCGCGCGATCCGCCAGTGACGACGGCCACTTGGTTGTCGAGATTGATCTCCATAACAGGTTACAGGTTACAGGGAACAGAGCATCGTCACGAGAAGACCCGCCCCTGCTCGAGACCTGTCCCCTGTAACCTGTAACCTGTAACCTATCCCCTGTCCCCTGCAACCCGTTCCCACTCCTCCTCAGGAATAAAACGGGACTCGATACAACGATGCACCTGAGCGCAGAGCGTGTCCACATCCTGTGAGTTCAGACCCGCAGTCAAAATCGGGGGATGAATGATCATCTGCGCGTGGCCCGAGCGTACATGGAGCGTGTCCGGCTCATGAACGTGGCGAGTGCCATTCAGGGTGATCGGCACCACGGGCACCCCGGCTTGTATGGCGAGATGAAATGATCCGCCCTTAAACGGCTTGAGGGCCCCATCTCGGCTGCGGGTTCCCTCGGGAAACAAAACCACCGGAACGCCGCTGCGGATACGTTCCGCCGCCTGGTCGAAACTCCTGAACGCTTTCCGCGGCTGGTCCCGGTCCACGGGAATGTGCCCTGAGCGGTATAAGTGCCAGCCCAGGAAAGGAAGCTTGAACAAGGGACGCTTGGCCAGGAATCGGAACTGGACGGGAAGGTGGACAAAGAGGATAGGAATGTCCATGGCGCTCTGGTGGTTCGCGCAATAGATCGCCGTCTCGTGCGGCACGTTTTCCAAACCTTCAACTCCCACCCGTACCCCACTGGTTGTGAGGATGAGCCACGACCAGGTGCGCGCCCACAGATGTTGCCAGCGCCCGCCCGTATCGAATACGGAGCCGACCAGCGACAGGCCCCCGCACACCACGGTGTAAAGGATAATGAGCGTGTCGGTGAAAAGGAGGGAGCGGAGATAGCTAAGGTAGTATCGCAACCCGCGACCGGTATGGGCAGGACCATCGGATTCGCCCTCCTTGGCCGGGGCTCCCGAGTTTCGGATTTCGAATTTCGAGTTTCCGTCCTTCAGTGAGGCAATCATTCCCTCTCGCAGTTACTCCATGACTAGATTCCCGTCTTGCAAAGCTTGCTTGATAGCACCCACCAGGAAGAGGGAGCCGGCGACGAGGACGACGTCGTCGGCAGCGGCGGCGCGGCAAGCACGCTCCAGGGCTCGCGCCGGCACCGGTTCGACCACGGTCTTTCCCGCCTCCATGCGCGCGCTCGCCAGGATCTCCTCCGGACTAGCTGCCCTTGTCAGCTCCGGTCGGGTGAGATAGACCTCTTCCGCCAGCGGGAACAGAATTGCACTGATTTCGCTGATGGCTTTATCGCGCATGGATGCATAAACCAGCCGCAAGCGCCGCCCCGCCAGTTCTTCGCGCACGAACTCGGCGAGTTCGCGGGCGGCGGCAGGATTGTGGGCGCCATCCAGCAAAACCAGCGGCCGGTTGTGAATGACCTCCAGTCGCCCGGGCCAGTTCGCCTTGCGCAGCCCTTCCACGATCGCCCCGGGGGTGACGCTCAGGCCCTCCCGCCCCAGTAGCCACGCGGCCGTCACCGCCTGCGCCGCGTTCATCACCTGGAATTTCCCGGGCAAAGGCGAAGTTAAACTTGTGAAGCGGTCGCCGTTCAGGGCAAGGTCGAAGGAGCGGTGGCCGCCCTGGTTGCGGAGGTTGGAGAGGGTGGCGAAGCGCGCCGTCTCCAACAACTCTGCCCCGACTTCCGAGCAGCGCCGCCGGATGACTTGCGACGCCTCGAAATGGGTGCAACCGGAAACGACCGGGCGGCGCTCCTTGATTACCCCTGCCTTCTCCCGAGCGATGGCGGCGTGCGTGTCGCCCAGAAACTCCGTGTGATCCAGGTCCACGTTGGTGATGACAGCGACCCGAGACTCAACGATGTTGGTGGCGTCCAGTCGCCCACCCATACCAACCTCGAGCACAGCGAAATCGACTCCAACCCGGGCGAAATGGAGAAAGGCGGTGGCAGTCAAAAACTCAAAGAAGCTCGGCCGCCGCGGGAGCAACTTCGACTCTAGCAGGGCATCCACCACCCGCCGCACCTCGCCAAATGACCGCGCGAACTCCTCGTCACCAATCTCATTCCCATTGACCCGAATGCGCTCGTTGACCCGTACCAGATGCGGCGAAGTGTAAAGTCCGGTACGGTAGCCGGCCTGCTCAACGATGCTCGACAGCATCGCCGACGTCGAACCCTTGCCGTTCGTTCCGGCCACGATGGCGCAGGGGTATTTGCGCTCTGGATGCCCCAAGGCGTCCGTGACGCGCTCGATCGCCTGGAGGTCGAACTTCAACCCGCGCAGCTCGTGTCCCAGGTCGGTCAAATAGTTCAAGCACTCGTTGTAGTTCATCGAATTATTGTGCCATGCATGATCGAGTCATTGAAATCATTGAGCCATTCCATCATTAAGTCATCGAGCCATTGAGACATGCTCCCAATCATTCAATGACCCGATGGCTCAATCACCCCATGACTCAAGCCCTTAGCCCTTCCTGCCGTTGCGGCGGATCGACTTATCCACCACATCGATCAGCGCGTCCAGCTTCTCGGTGATTTCGGCCAGGTTCTGCTCGGTCCGGCGGCGGAACTCCTTCAGTTCCTGCACTTCGTTGCGCACTTCCCGTACATCCCTGCGCAGCGACACGCCGGCGCGGGCGAAGCGCTCGACGAGCCGCTCGGCCTTGGCCCAGCGCTCTTCGTTCTTCACCCAGCGTTCTTCCCACTTGGCTTGCGTTTCGAGGATGAATTCGATGGTCTTTTCGACATTCATAGGCAAGTTTCTTCCTCCACGCGGCGCACCCTTTTGCGCGTCTTATTGAATCATCGCATCGTTGCATCAAGAGCCATTGAACCTGCTTCCAATCATTTAATGACCCGATGGCTCAATCACCCAATCGCCCAATTCCCTTTATGCTCCAAGGAATCCCAAGGCGCGTGACACATAAGCCTTCTGTTCCCGGCGGGGAATGACGGCATCCAGCATACCGTGAGCGAGAAGGAACTCCGCTCGTTGAAAACCCTCAGGGAGCTTCTGGCGGATGGTCTGCTCGATCACCCTCGGGCCTGCAAATCCGATGAGGGCTCCAGGTTCGGCGATGTTCAAATCTCCCAGCATGGCGAAGCTGGCTGTGACCCCACCTGTTGTCGGGTCCGTGAGGATGGAGATATAAGGCTTCCGCACTTCGTCAAAGCGGGCCAGACACGCGCTGATTTTGGCCAACTGCATCAGGCTGATGGCGCCTTCCATCATGCGGGCTCCGCCTGAGCAGGAGACAATCACTAGCGGCAGCTTCTTCTCCACGCAGCGGTCAATGGCGCGAGCGAGTTTCTCTCCCACCACCCCGCCCATACTGCCACCGATGAACCGGAACTCCATGGCGCACACCATCAAGGGTTTACCGTCCAGCATCCCCTCGCCGGTGATGAGTGCATCCTTCACGCCGAGTTCCCGCTCGGCTTTCTTCAACCGGTCGCGGTAACCCTTGGTGTCTCTGAATTCCAGGGGGTCCGAAGAGGACAGGCCTGCGTCGTGCTCGACGTAGTGCCCACCGTCAAAAAGCATGTCCAACCGCTCCTGGGCGCCCATCTTGAAGTGAAAATTGCACTTGGGGCAACAGAAGAGGCTGGTCTCCAGATCCTTCTTCCACAGGGTTTGCTTGCAGCCATCGCACTTCACCCACAAGCCTTCGGTCTGAATGCGCTTCTCCTTCGGCGCTTCGATTGGCTGCTGCTCTTTGCGAAACCAAGGCATAAAAAATCAGTGCGAGTGGTAAGTAGTCAGTGGCTAGCCACTAGCAACTAACCACTAGCAACTGCCTTTGGGGCTCGATGGCTCAATCCTTCAATAGTCTATCCCTCGTTGGGCCAGGATGCCCTTCTGATAGGGATGCTTCACCTCGCGCATCTCTGTCACTAGGTCAGCAACCTCGATAATCGAAGGGTGGGCGTTCCGGCCGGTCAGAATGACGTGCACCATTTCCGGCCTTCGTTCGAGCTTCTCTGCCACTTCCTTCGCGTCCAGCATTTTGTAGCTGATGGCATAGTTGATTTCGTCCAGAATCACCAGATCGTATTCGCTGCTCATCATCTTCGCGCTGGCGAAATTCCAGGCATCCTGCACCAGGCGGACGTCCTCCGGGTCGGGCTTTTCCACCCCGACCTTAACGAAGCCCCGTCCCATGGGTAGGATTTGAAAGCGGTCCTCACCGAGCATCTTGGCCGCCTCCAGTTCGCCATAGTGCCAGGAGCCTTTGATGAACTGCACCATCAGCACCTTGAGTCCCTGGCCCACAGCGCGGAAGGCTGTTCCCAGCGCGGCAGTGGTCTTACCTTTTCCCGGCCCCGTATGGACAATCACCAGACCTTGTCGGGTCTCCGGCAAGCCTCACCCCCCAGGAAGTGACCAGTGAAAAGTGACGAGTGACGAGCACACAGCTCGAGCCGTTCCGGGTATGCGGCTCGTCACTCGCCCCTTGTCACTCGTCACTGCTTTGTTCATCGTGCGTACGGGTATCCACGCAGGATGGTGAAGGCACGATAAATCTGTTCCAGCAGCAGCGTGCGTGCCCAGTCGCGGGTCAGCGTCAGGGTAGACAGTGAAAGCAGCAGGTCGGCCTCACTTCGGAAGGCAAGGGAGAATCCTTCCGTCCCTCCCACTAGAAACGCCAAGTCGCGCGTACCCCGCACTGCTTGCTGGCCCAACCACTCCGCGAACTCTCCCGATGTCCACTGCCGTCCGCAACCATCCAAGAAGACCTTGTAGGTGCCGGTCAGTCTCTCCAATAGGCGCCTTTCGCCAGAGGACAAACTGCCTTTGGCTCGCCGCTTCTGCCCTTCATAAACCGAACTCGATCCGGGGGCAGCCGGAATCTCCTCCACTGCGAAATCGGTGAAATGCGCAATGCGCTTCACATAGTCCGCCTGAAGACCACGCAGGTTGGCATCCCTTGTTTTGCCTTTGGAGATCACCCGGATGCGCATACTTGAGTTCTACGTTCTGAGTTCTGAGTTACGAATCGCCAGTGCAGCGCGGACAATTCATAACTCATCACTTAGAACTCTTACCTTCTTAGCATTCTTCCAGAGGCGCTCCAAATCGTAGAATTGTCGGGCCCGCTGCGAAAAAACGTGAACAACAAAACTAAGATAATCGAGCAGAATCCACTCCGCCTGCTTATAACCCTCGGTGTGTGCAGGGGAGACTCCCGACTTCTTGAGTTGTTCGACAATACCGTCGCAAATGGCCTGGGTGTGACGCGTCGACGTTCCGCTGCAGATCAGAAAGAAATCGGTGAACGAAGAGACTTCTTTAAGATCGAGGATATCGAGGTCCAAAGCCTTCCGGTCCTGGGCGGCGCGAACCGCTTCCTGCAGGGATAAAGTCAGGCTTGTCACACCGACGTATAGAGCCCCTCCTTCCGTATGTATTCTTCCACAAGCGGAGGAACAAGGCTAGTCACGCGGCGTCGCGTCGCAACGGCTTCGCGGATATCCCGGGATGCGACAGGCACGTGAACTCCACGCAAAACGTGTACTGCGCCCCTCCGGGTCTTGCGGGCACCGACGGCGCCAGATCCTCGGATCTCGCCTGGGGCGCGACTACGGGGCACAACCTTCAGGATCTCGGCGCTGCCAAAGCCAGGACGCGTGACCACAATGAAATCCATCAGGTCGAACAGATGTCGGTAATCCTTCCAATGGGGCAAGTCGAGGAAAGCATCCAGCCCCAACAAGAAGTAGAGATTATCCGCCGGCGCGAGAGATTCGCGCACCGCGCGGGCTGTCTCGATGGAGTAGTGTGGCTGTCGGCCGGGCCTGGGAGCCTCGAGCAGCGAGGGCACAAACCGTAGGTCCCTTTGGCACGCCAGTGCAACCATAGCGAAGCGGTGTGCGAACGGTGTAAGGCGGTCGCGCCGCTTGTGGGGCGGATTCCCCGAAGGGACAAAGAGGATCCTATCCAGTCGGAATTTGCGCGCCGCCACTTTCGCGGCCCGCAGGTGTCCAGCGTGGATAGGATCGAAGGTACCGCCAAATAGCGCGATGTTCACCGGTCAGGAAATCCTATCCCTGGCGTCAGGAGGGGGATCGATTCCCGGGCCGAGAGCGTCTGCCACTGCTGGCCGGGGAATCTGCTCGAGCCTGCTCCATACTGCGCGCTTCAAGTCCTCCAGCCCCTCGCCCGTGAGCGAGGAGATCTCGCAGAGACGCTCCCCTCGCCGGGCGCAGAATCGTCGTAGAGTCAGAAGGCGCCCTTCAGGGCTCGCGGCGTCCACTTTGGAGGCGACCAGCAGCATGGGCTTTTCGGCCATGGAAAGGCTGAACTCCCGCAACTCCCGGAGGATGACGCGGTAGTCCTCGACAGGATCCCGGTCCACGGTCTCGGCCACGTCGATCAAGTGGAGCAAGAGGCGCGTGCGGTCAAGATGCTTGAGGAATCGGGTGCCCAGGCCGCGCCCCTGGTGAGCGTCTTCAATCAGCCCGGGAATGTCCGCCATCACAAAGCTGCGCTCCACATCAAGGGCCACCACACCGAGATGAGGCTCCAGGGTGGTGAATGGATAGTCGGCGATTTTGGGTCGGGCTGCACTTAGCCTGGAGATCAAGGTCGACTTCCCTACATTCGGAAATCCCACCAGCCCGACATCGGCCAGGAGTTTCAACTCCAACCTCAAGACGCGTTCTTCACCCGCCGTCCCCGGAGTAGCGCGTCGCGGAGCCTGGTTGGTGGAGGTAGCGAAACGAGCATTTCCTTTGCCGCCCCGTCCCCCTTTGGCCGCCAGGAATCGCTGGCTGGCCGCGGCAAAATCCCACAACTGTTCTCCCGTCCCCTCGTCGTAAGCGATGGTTCCCACCGGCACCGGAAGGATCAAGTCCTCGCCACTTCGACCGTGGCGGTTGGAGCCTTCTCCGTGGCGTCCGCGCTCGGCGACGAGCTCCCGATTGTAGCGGAACTTCAGCAGTGTGTTGAGGTGTTCGGAGCTTTCCAGATAGACGCTGCCCCCATGGCCGCCGTCGCCGCCGCTCGGTCCACCCCGGGGAACAAACTTCTCGCGGCGGAAGGCCACGCAGCCGTTCCCCCCTGCACCGCCAGCTACGCGAATCTTGGCTTCGTCAATGAACAAGGAATTGCCGGTTCTCCGCCGTCCTTTGTCCTTGGTCCTTTAGTCCCTGGTCCTCAGCCCATTGTCCTTAGGACTGCCTGGCAGCGACTTGACCGGATTACTCCTGGGAAAGGGCAATAGCGAAGGCAAGAGCAAGGAAAAAATGATAAGGGGCACGTGACAAAGGACAAAAGGACAAATGACCGGGGACGTGAGGTGCTAGTTCGCCGATGGAACTAAGATGTGGACAAACCGACCCATACGCCCCTTGTCCTCGTACTTGACCACCCCGGAGACCTTGGCGTACAGCGAGTCATCCCTGCCGAGCCCCACATTGTCACCCGGCTTCAGGCGCGTTCCGCGCTGCCGAACCAGGATGGAACCCCCGGATACGAGCTGCCCGTCGAATCGCTTGACGCCTAGCCGTTGCGCGTTGGAATCGCGACCGTTGCGAGAACTTCCCAGCCCCTTCTTGTGAGCCATTTTTTCCCTTCTCGTAGCGCCCGCGCCTGTTACGCCGCCTCGTTCCGGGACCCGCGATGACTGTAGGGGTACGGCTTGCCGTACCCTTCTGCCTGGGAGTGGCGCGGACCCAGGGTACGGCAAGCCGTACCCCTACGGCCCTTCAGAGCTTGCATCACTTTCGAGAGCGCGCAGCGCAGCATCTGCTGTTCCCCCATGAAAACAAACAAAAAGCAGATCCTTCGCTTCGCTCAGGATGACATGACTGGAGGCTCTTTCCGCAGCCTGTTCAGCCCGCGGGGGCACGCTACATCGTTATTTCGTTGATGCGTACTTCGCTGAATGCCTGCCGATGGCCTAACATGCGCCGATATTGCTTCTTGCGCTTGTACTTTAGAACCCGCACCTTCGGCAACCGGGCGTTGCGCAAGATGGTTGCTGTTACCTTAGCATTATCGACGAGGGGTGAACCCACATCCAGCTTTTCCTTGCGCACCGCGCAGACATGATGGAATTCCACTGTGGTTCCGGGCTCGCCTGTAAGTCTCTCCACTCGAATAACGTCGCCGGGCGAAACCTTGTACTCTTTGCCACCGGTTCGAAAGATCGCGTACATAGATTAAACCTCGAGCATGGTTCGGAAAACTCTAATTATAACGACGGCCCTGGGCTCGCGTCAACGCGCATCGGTTATTCGGGTTATTCGGGTGCCTAAGTCCGCATCGAGTTCAAAGAGCCGTTGGATGAGGCGCTGGGGAATTTCGGCGGGCGACAAGTCCCTTTGGTCGAGGGCGCGGAACAGAGCCAGCAGGTCAAGCCGGGCCGCTTCCAGGCGGGAGCGGAGGTCAAGGAAATCGTCAGCCCAAGTCAGCCCAGGGGGCCAGGGCGAAGGGCGAGCGTGAAACGGAGGGCGTCGAGGGCCTACGCAGCGGCGAGGGAAATCATGCGCAGCCGGCCGAGGAGTTCGCCCTTAGGCGGCCGTCATTTCACGGTGCAGCCAGGCGCGCGCGACGGTCCAGTCGCGCTTTACTGTTTTGGCGATATGCAGAGGACTCCGCAACTTCTTCCACCGTGACCCCGCCGAAGAAGCGGAGCTCGACGATCACGGGCGGGGCATATTCGGGGCACGTAGCACACAATGGCAGACTCTTTCCTGGAACCATTACTTATGTTTCGGTGTCTGTGCAATTGGGAGAGGAATGGAAGGTTCCCGTTCCACTTGAAGGTCGGGCCGGGAACTGGTATTTTGGGTAGGTCATGGAGACTGTGCGGTCGTTAGGGTTGGCGGTTGGCCGCAACCAGACGCTTGACGTCTATAACCAGGAAGCCGCTCTGGTGGCCGAGCTCCAGGCTGGCTCGGAGGCGGCGTTTACCTACCTGCTCGCGGTCTATCAGAATCCTGTCTTCAACCTGATCGCGCACATCCTGGGGAACGATGCAGACGCCGCCGACGTGTTGCAGGACGTGTTCATGAAGGTATTCAAGGGTGTTCGCCAGTTTCATGGCGACAGCAGGCTGAAGACCTGGATCTACCGGATCGCGGTTCACGAAGCCTCAAACCATCGCCGGAGCTGGTTGCGGCGCCGGCTTCGTGAGGTATTCTCACTGGACGGTGGCTCCCCGGGTATGGCGATGTGCCCGGTAGAGTGGCAGGGAAATGGTAACACACCTTATCACATGCTAGAACAGTCCGAGCGTCATCAGTTGGTCAAGCGAGCGCTGGCCAGCCTCGTGGAGCCCTACAAGACGGTGGTGGTTTTGCGAGAGATCGAGGACATGACGTACGAGGAGATCGCAGTTTTGCTGGGAATCGCCGAGGGCACAGTGAAGTCGCGCTTGATGCGTGGCCGGGAATTGCTGAGGCGGAAGCTTGCGGGTGTGCTGGGTCGATAGAATTGGTTAGCGAGATGGACATGTTTGAGTGTTGCATCGAAATTCGCAGCAGTTTTTCTCAGTATCTGGACGGCGAGTGTAACCGAGAAACCTACAGGTCCGTTCAGTTCCACCTGAAGCACTGCGTTTCCTGCCGGGAGGAGCTCCTAAGCTGGCAGGAAATGCAAGCCGAGGTGCGAGGCCTGCCCCACTGCCACGTGCCTCCCCAGCTTGCCCTGAGGCTGCGCGTCCGCCTGTCCCAGGTGCTGCATAACAATCTGCTCGGCCGCTTGATGGTGCGCTTCGAGAACGCCCTCCAGCCTCTGCTCCTGCCCGCCTCGGCGGGTATTCTAACCGCGGTGATCTGTTTTGGAATGATTATGGGTTCCGGGGCTCCCGTCGAATCGAACGCCCCTGACGTGCCGATGCAGCTCGTCACGCCACCTCGCGTCCAGACACTCTGGCCACTCGACTTCAACACTGGCGATCAGCCTTTGATCGTGGTTACGCACATCGATGCCAGCGGGCGCGTGACCGATTACCAAGTGCTCTCCGGGCAGCGGTCTCCGGAGTTAACGTACCGACTCAACCGCATGATGTGCTACAGCCTCTTCCGCCCCGCCACGATGGATGGCAAGCCCACCCACGGACGTATGGTTTTGTCCCTGCGCCGAATTACGGTTCGGGGGTGACGCCCTTTCCATTTTGGATTTTCGATTTTGGATTAGTGCCTCGTCATTCCGTAAGCCCAACTGCCGGATGGACAAAGCCCCGACGATGTCATTCCGATCCCGCTTGCGCGGGAGAGGAATCTGCTTTTGTTTGTTTGCAACAAGAAACACCAAATACCTCGCGGCACCCAGCATGACAGGTACCCTTTTTAATCGGCCTGCCAGGGCGGAGGATGCGACCGCGCCTCCCAAATCCAGAATCCAAAGCCTAAGACTCGGCGCGCTCATTTTGAGCCTGGTTCTGCTTCCTTCCTCAGCCCGGTCGCAGCAGGGGAGCGTTAACCTGGACTCGAATGAGCAGCTCTTTTGTGTGCTGGCGGCTATCAATGCTGCGGGCTACGAGGCCGGACTAGGGACCGAAACCGGAGACAACACGCGTGAGGAAGTCCACGGCGTGCTCTCCCGCCGGAATGCTCCCGTCCTCGGCGATCTGCGGAAGTTCTACGCCGCGCACCAGGTGGCTGGCGATTCCGGCGCCACCCTGGGGGAATACGTATCGCTCGCTTTGCTGCTTGGACCGCCGCCCAACTTCGCCTTCACTGTACCTGAGGCAGACCTGCCTCCCGATGCCAGGGATGTGAAGGGTCTGGTGCCGTTGCTGAGGAGATTTTACGTAGAAGCGAACCTGTTGGAACTCTGGGCGCGCGTTCGCCCGCGTTACGAGAATGCCATCGGGGCTTACGGCGACAAGGTTCGCAGCAGCGTCACATTGGCCGACGCGTATTTGCGCTTCCCGAGTGGCGCTTACCTTGGTCGAGACTACAATATTTACGTGAGTTTGTTGGGCGCTCCTGAGCAGGTGCAGGCTCGGATCTACGGTTCAAACTACTACCTGGTAATCACGCCGTCCAAGCAGCCCAAGATTGCAGAGATTCGTCATCAGTACCTGCACTTCCTGCTCGACCCGCTGGCACTGAAGTACGCGTTTGAAATTCATCAGAAGGCGGCTCTGCAAGCAATCGCCCGGCAGGCTCCAGGTCTGGGAACAGACTTCAAGGAGGACTTCTCTTTGTTGGTGACGGAGTGCCTGATCCGCGCGGTCGAACTGAGGTTGGACAAGCCCTCCAACCCCGACAAGAGCGTGACCGAGTTCACGGCGTCGGGTCTGATTCTGGTGCCTCACTTCTACTCCGCTCTGGTCGACTACCAGCGCCAAGACACCTCGATGAGTGTCTTCTATAAGCAGATGATCCTCGGGATCGATCCGAAGGGGGAAATGCAGAGATTGGC
>Ga0187846_10001232_pt1 | contig 14470 bp, 8 predicted proteins | sample TC_taG_FD_161473 | JGI IMG/M metagenome (GOLD analysis project Ga0187846, IMG submission 161473) | Biofilm microbial communities from the roof of an iron ore cave, State of Minas Gerais, Brazil - TC_06 Biofilm (v2) | ecosystem: Environmental > Terrestrial > Deep subsurface > Cave > Wall biofilm ...
CCAATGCGCGCCCTCGAAAACCACCAACACCGGTTGCCGCCGAGCCAAACCTTCGAGCCGCCGGATCAGCGCCTCAAGTGTCCTCTCCTTCTTCTGCTGCGGACCGAGGTTCGGCAGCGGGTGACGCCCCGAGCCTGGCAACGACCGCAGATCGGCGAGAAGCGCCACACCCGCGTCCGGCAGCTCGGCGCGGGCGAGCACGGCCTCGAGCTTCTCCAGCTTGGTCGCGGGTGGATCGTCGCACGCGAGCCCCGCTGCTCGGCCGACCTGATCGACAAAGGGAGACAGCGCGCTGTCTTGATGATGGGGCGAGCAGAAATAGACCAGGCGGAGATATGGCTATACCCATTGTGATGGTGATGGCCGGCACCAGCAGTGCCAGCAGGCGCTCCAACGCTCGTTGCACCTCCTGCTCGTAGATTTCGGCGATCTCCTGCAGCATCTCCTCGAGCCGGCCGGTCTCCTCGCCGATCCGGATCAGCTGGATCGAGAGGCTCGGAAAACGCCTGGTTCTGGAGAGCGGGGTTGACAGGCCTTCGCCCTCCTTGAAGCGCGTCGACACCGTCTCGACGGCGGCGGCGATGACTCGATTGCCGATGATTGCGCCGCAGAGGGCGAGCGACCGCGGCGCCGGCACGCCGTTGGCGAGCAGCACCCCCAGGGTGCAGCTGAAGCGGCCGATCTCGAATTTGCCGACCAGGTCGCGCACGATCGGCAGCGCCAGCACGAGCCGGCCGCGCCGCAGCGCCATGCCGGGGCGCTGCATCAACAGCTGCCACCCAGTCGCCACCGATGCCATTGCCAGCAGCAGTGCCCACCAATAATCGCGCAGCGCATTGCCGATCGACCTCACGATTTGCGTGCTGACCGGCAGGCTGTCGCCGGCGTCGCGAAACACCGGCTCAAACTGCGGCAAGACGACGGTCAGGACCAGGGTCACCGCCAGCACGGCGACAACTGCGAGCAGGGCAGGATAGATCAGTGCCGATGCGATCGTCTGGCGGATGGCCTCGGTGCGCACGAGAAAATCGGAGGTCCGGGCCAGCACGGCCTGCAGCGCTGCTCCGATCTCGCCGGCGCGGACCATGCTGACATAGGCTGGCGGAAAGGCCTTCTGTTGCGCCGCCATTGCCTCGGCCAGACGGGCACCGTCTTGGACCCGTTCAAGGTTCGGCGTACGACATCGCCCGACCGCTTGTCCGCCGCCAGGCTCGTCAGGATTTCGAGCGCTCGGTCCAAAGACAGATTGGCTTTGAGCAGGCGCGCCAGCTGCTGACTGAACAGCGCGAGATCGCGGCCTGGGAGGCTTTTCGATGCACCCAATCGAAAGGCGCGGGTCTTCCCGGGGCGCTTCTCGGCAGCGTGGATCGGCAATAGCGCCCGCTCGTGCAGCCGCTCGATGATTACCGCGGCGTCCGGCCGGTCCAGCTCCCCGGAGACGAGATCTCACGCAGCCGACAGGGCGCTATATTCGAAGCGCGCCATCGCAGTCTCTCAGATGTCGCAAGTTACGCGGATCACTTCCTCGATCGTCGTGATGCCCGCCAGTGCCTTCTTGATTCCATGCGCATACATCGTCTGCATGCCGCCGGCGATCGCCTGGGCCTGGAGCTCGCGCGCCTCGGCGTGGCGTAGCACCAGAGACCGGATCCCGTCCGTCATCGGCATCAGCTCCGATATCATCGTGCGCCCGGCATAGCCGGTTGCGCTGCACGCCTTGCAACCGACTGGCCGGCACAGAGTTGCCGCTGCGATATCGCTGAGGCCGAGACGGCCGCATAGATCAAGGCTCGGGGAATAAGGCTGACCGCAGCTCGGGCACAGCTTCCGGACCAGCCGCTGCGCCAGCACGCCGTTGATCGTCGAGGTCAACAGGTAATCCTCGATGCCCATGTCGAGCAGCCGGGTCATGGCGCTCGCCGCATCGTTGGTGTGCACGGTCGAGAGCACGAGATGCCCGGTCAGCGCCGCCTGCACGGCGATCTGCGCGGTCTCCAGGTCGCGGATCTCGCCGACCATCATGATGTCGGGGTCCTGCCGCAAAAAGCTGCGCAGTGCACTGGCAAAAGTGAGGCCGATCTGCGGCCTGACCTGCACCTGGTTGATACCCTCCAGCAGATACTCGATCGGATCTTCGATGGTCAGGATCTTGCGATCCGGCGAATTGAGGGTGGTCAGGGCGGTGTAGAGCGTCGTGGTCTTGCCGCTGCCGGTCGGCCCGGTGACGAGGAGGATGCCGTGCGGACGATCGAGGATGTCGAGGAACGGCCGCAGCAGGTGATCCTCGAACCCGAGCTCGGCGAAGTCTAGGGCGAGCGAGCCGCGGTCGAGGATGCGCAGCACGACACTCTCGCCGTGGATCGCGGGCGTGGTCGAGACCCGGAAGTCGATCTCCTTGCCGCGGACCGCGAGCCGGATGCGGCCGTCCTGCGCCAAGCGCCGCTCGGCGATGTTGAGCTTGGCCATGATCTTGAGGCGGGAGACGATGGCGCTTTTGAGCCGGGCCGGCGGCGGCTCGATCTCGCGCAGCACGCCGTCGACGCGATAGCGCAGGCGCAGCCGGCTTTCGCCGGATTCGAGATGGATGTCGGAGGCGCCCATCTCAACGGCACGGGTGATCAGTGCGTTGACGAGGCGGATGACCGGCGCTTCGCTCGCCAGATCCTTGAGCCGTTCGAGGTCGGTGTCGCGATCGTCGTCCTCGCGTTCGCCGGCGGCGTCGGAGATCCGGTCGAGCGCTGAGCGGCCGTCACTGTAAAGGCGCTCATAAGCCGCCTCGATATCGGCTGGCATACCGGCGCGTCGGTGAATCTCCTTGCCGAGAGCGAATTCGAGTGCCCGCACCACCACATCGTCGAGCGGGTCGGCCATCGCCACGACGAGCGCAGTCTCGCTCTCGACCAGCGGGATAACCCGTGCCTGCTTGAGGAATGTTCGCTTGATGCGCTCGGGAGCGACGGGCTCGGCCGGGAAATCCGCTGCCGCGACCACCGCGGAACCAATCAGCTCGGCATAGGCAGCGGCGAGATCGCGCTCGGAGACGAGGCCGAGCTTTGCAGCGATATGGTCGATCCGCTCACCGCTTTCGGCTTCGAGCCGCCGGGCGCGTTCGAGCGCCGTGCCGGACAAGAGCCCGCGATTGGAGAGCACCTTCTCGATGCTCGACAGACCGGTCTGATGCTCGTCATCAGGCATGGCCGCCGCGTGTCGCCAACGCCTTGCCACCCACTAGAAGGCTGCTGAAAAACGCGAGTGAGTGCCTCTCCGCATCCTTCGAGACGCGCTCCCGCGGAGCGCTCCTCAGGATGAGGTCCTATATTTCAATGGTTTCCCTCACCCTGAGGAGGCCCGAAGGGCCGTCTCGAAGGGTGCTGATAGAAGAGAGCGGCATTTTTCCGCATCCTGCTCTCATGTTCGCTTTCAAGGGTTCGGACGCAATTTTTCGTTTCCGCCGCGGCGGAGGGGGCCGGCTCGGAGGTGCGCACGGCCGGAGACAGGACCCGAAGACGCCGGTTAAACAAGCTCTCATGCGCGGGTTGGATACCGCATGACCGTGGTTCCGTCTCGGGGCTGCCTCACTCTAAGGGCGAGCATCGGTCGCAGGACCGGCTCATAACAGGGCGGGAGGATTCCCCACCGTGGTCCTGTCGCCGGCGGTGCGCACCAGCGGTATGTCTTTGGTTATCGACCTCCTGGGTTGCGGTAGGCGGGTCTGGTGGCTGTGATCGATGCAGCGCCTCGGTCAGTCGCGGCCGTAGCCGCGCGGCACATCGATGGCGTGCAGCTCCTCGAGATCGAGATCAACGATGGCGTTCAGCTTCTCGGCCAGTCTCGACCCATCAAGACTGGCCGGCAGATTGTCGAGCCAGGCACGGTATTGGTCCTGGAGGTCGATCAATGCGGCAACCGCCGAGGCCCAACGCTGGGGCCGCGGCGGGGTGCGCCGTGCCGGCGGCGCGGGTGAGGCGCAGTTGTCCCGGCGAAGCCGGGCATGCCGTCGCGCCTGGCGTTCGGCTGGGGTCATCGCTCGGCCGCCGATGCGAGGTCTGGGCATGTTTTCACTCCATGGGAATCGTGACTGTCACGTTTGCCAATTGAAGCTTGGCTCGTCGATTGACGCAGGGGCGCGGCGCGCAGCTGCCGTCAAGGGCGGGCCGAAGCACCGCGCAGGCCATCGCCGAAGGGACGCGCCAAGCGGTCTCTGGTCAGCCGAGCGTCGGCTGGGCGATGCCGGCGATCGCCCAGATAAAACCGACCATCTCGCGGGCGATCGCGGTGGTGACCACGACCTTCGGCTTGCCGCCCGCAGCCAGACGTCGATAACGCGCGCACAACCGCAATTGGGCTTTCCAGGCAATGTCGCGCACCGCCGGCGGGAGCTTCTCATTACGGTCGTGCAGCTTGCGGCTCACCCGCGCCTGCATCCGGTATGTCCAGGCCCCTTCGATCAGCACGCGCCGGGCCAGTACATTACCGGCCTTGGTGATGCCAGCGCGCCTGATGGTGCCGCCGGAGGAATGCTCGGACGGCACCAGGCCAAGATAGGCCATAAGTTGTCGTGCATTGGCAAAGCGTCGAAAGTCTCCGACCTCCGCGACTACTGTGGCGGCTACCACCAGGGCGACGCCGCGCATTGCCTGCAACGCCGTCACCACCGGCGCCATCGACCAACTCGGCAGCAGCTCCTCAATTTGTCGCATCAGCCGGTCAAGGCGGGCTTCGGCGTCCTGGACGGCGTGGATATAATCTTGCAGTACAATCTGCTGCGCCGGATGGGCGAAGCGCACTGTGGTCAGCCAGCGCCGATAGGCCAGCGTCCAGGCACGACCGCGATAGATCCGCTCGTGCCGCAGCAAAAAGCTTTGCAAATGCTGTCGCGCCTTCGACAACACCCGCCCCGCCGTCGCCCGCGCCCGGACCAGATCGCGCATTGCTTCATGCGCGGCGTCGGGAATCCAGATCGCTGTCAGCTCGCCGGCGCGGTGAAGCTTGGCCAGCATCAGCGCATCACGGCGATCCGTCTTCACCCGATCGCCCGCTTTGATCGGGATCAGCGACGGCGCCACCACGACGCAATCATGGCCCAAGCCGCTCAGCAGCCGATGCAGGCCATAACCGCAAGGACCAGCTTCGTAACAGAAGCTCAGGCGACGACCGCCTTTGGCCAGCCGCGCCGCCAGTTTCGCCAGCACTTCCGGACGGTTCTCAAAAACCCCGATTTGGCGGATCTCGCCGCCGCGGCCGCTTTCGGCCAGCGCGACGGAGATCGTCGCCTCGTGCACATCCAACCCGACGTAGGTGATAGTATCCATCAGGCCCGTCTCCCATGCATGAGGCTCTGTGCCGGTCGATCCGGCATAACCCTCGACATTTTGCATGTTGCGAGGCGGGCCGCCGATCACTCAGCGAACATCGGGTCTAGGGGACCGGACAATCCGTACCCGGCAATTTGGGGTAGAAGCATTGCCCCCCTGTCGAGCTATCGGGTGCCGTTTTGGTCCTGTCAAACAACGTTAACCAATCCGGTTTGCCCGTCTCTGCGATCATCGGGAAGGGCTTTGGTTTCGGCCGATGCGTCAGAACACCATCGGCCTTGAAACCAGCCAACGTGAAGGCAAATCCCAGACAGCCGGCTTCCGGGCAATCGAGATCCTTGACGGCCCAGGTACTGCAAGTCGCCTGGCACTCATCAACGACCTGCTGGGGATTTGAGCTGGCTTGCGCGAGTGGATCGCTTGTATCGAAGGCGCACCCGCACGAACTGCCGGTCGCATTGCAGAATGTCTGGGGCTTGCACAGCCCACTCGCCGGGCCGGGTTCGAGCTCTATCTGACCTGTAAAATCGACAGTGACTGTCAGGATGCCGGTCTTGCCGCCGCTAATGTTTTCCTCGCACTTCGCGGTCAGCCAGGTGGGGTGGAGTGGCGTATTGTCGGTGAACTTGACCGGACCAGTATCGATATTCCCTCGCACCGCCCTAATTGAGGTCGTCTCGTTGCACCCAGTGCCGACATAAATCTGGTATGTCTGTTTTATAGTCTGCTTCGCGTAGACGAAGAAAACATAATACGTCTGACCTTCCTGGAACTCATTGTAGGCGCGCAAATTTGAAGCGGTGACATTGGTGAAAACTTCGCCTCCGGGCGACTGTGTCGCGAGAGGAACGGTTGTTTCGAGGTAATAGGTGCCGTGGTTGACGGTGAGTGTGTTCCGCTGGTAGATATTCGCGCCGGCCATGCGAATGAACGGCCACCGGCACTGCACTGTCCTCGGGTTAGTGTTGCACCCGTTCGCCACCCAATGTGCCCACTCCCCGGTCCATTTGCTTGGGTTGTTCGGGTCGGTCTCTGGGTTGTCCGCGCCCGCTAGAAATTGGCGGTAGAGGGGAACCCCGTAGCAGCCGTCGTCGTGGCAGTCACTCGACCAGATGCCCCCCAGGCCGTTGTCCGGATTATCGTCGCAGCGGCCGAAAGGCTTTGAAGGAGGGGGCGAATTCTGCGAGCAACCAGGGGCCACGACCGTGATCAAGTAGTCGTACGGACTGGTCTTCGCCGTCACGGCTGGTTGTGTGCTTTTCGGCGCGAAGCACGCAGTTGACGGATCGACATTGGAGCCGAGGTTGGAACTGCACTCCGCGGTTTCGACCGGCGCAGTGAAGTAAGTATCGTCGTTGACCGAGATCGTCTGTTTGAGCGGGTTGGGCGGCATAGGGGGGGTGGTCTGCTGCAACGAATTGCTGAGCCCGGTCAGCGATCCGTCGTCATCGTTGAGCTCGGTCTGCCGATCGATACCGCTCCAGCCGTTGAAAACCCCGGTGTTCCCGGGGAAAACGCAGTAGGCGGCTTCTACCGCGGTGGCGTCGCTGAGGTAGGTTCCCCCTTGTCCAAAGTTCTGCTCCTTGGTCACACCCGCGGGAGCCTGGAAGAGCGGGTCGATCACGTAATGGCGGATGCCGACCTTGTCAAAGAACATATTCCTCGAGTGGAACGCCGGAGGGTAAATGAATCCGTTCGGCTGTTTCCACGCGATCGCGGCATTCGGCAGATAGCATGTCTTGCCGGTGGGATCTGTGGGGTCCTTGCGCACCCCTAGGGCGAGCCCGGACCCGTACATGCAATTCCCGCGGTTGCTGTTGCTAGGGGCCCCCGGGCAGGGACTCGGGCCGATGTCCAGAAAGACGTTGGAGTCTTGATAAGCCGGACCGTCGTAAATATTGTAAAATCTCTGGTTCACGAAGAAGTTGCTCAGCGGCATGCTGATGCCCTGGGCGCTGTTGAGGCACCAGCCGTCAAGCGGCGGCCCCACCGGATTGTCGCAACTAAGCGGGTTGTTCTGGAACGGGCCGCCATTGCTCGCATATTTAGGGTTGTCCGGCTGGGTCGTCCCGATAAAAATGCTGTTTCTGGCCAATCCCCAATAGCCTTCGATGATCGAGGCATGGGTATAGTCTCCGCCCGTGATAAACGTCAGTGCGCCGTTCTGAACGTCCGAGAGCACGCTGTTGTCGAGCAGATACCATTTCGGCCGCAGCCAAACCGCCGAGACATTGCCATTCGCCCAATTGAACGCCGAGGTGTAATGGTCGAGCATGACCGCTGTGCATTGCTTTTGTTCGACGTACTTTGAAGCTTTATTTCCATTCGCGCATGCACGTACGGCACTGCAGTCATATTGGCCATTAACAAGAGGGCATCGCGTCGCACGTCGCTCTCCCCCGATAGCGTGCGGGTAATAGAGGTCTTTTTGGTTATCCGTGGTGGGGGCTGGGGCGATGCTCTTGACTTCTCTGAGGGTGTTAGCGGATGTAAATGGAGGCGCAAACGTTGCTTCGGCGGCTATGAAACCGTCGCAATCCGGCGCGTCGTCGGTGGTCTGAAACGAGCTCATCGCCGAGGTCGCGTAGTTCTTGTAGAAGGATTTGAGTGGCGTCGTCCCGGAATAGCCCAGATCCGGTATCACGATAGGCGGCTCGCCTACGGTGTGGGTCATCTGCAGGGCGGCGTAGCCGGACCACTTCATGTGCATCATCGGCATGCCCACGTCGGGCATGTCACTGTTCGAAGCCGGGACGAACCAGTAGGCGGCGCCGCAGGCCCCGGCCCCGGCCGCCATGTTGCCGATGAAATCGTTCCAACCATTCGTGATCCAGAACACCGAGGGGTGCACGTTGTCAGAACGGTAGGGGAAATTCGGAAACGCGGTTTCCGGAGACGGAGGGTTCGTCGGCCGATTGTAAGCCAGGATGCCCGGGACTTTACGGGGGTTCTGGATGTTCTCGACCGCGGCGCGGGCGAAGATCCCGATATTGGAATAGAAATTATTGTCGGTCTCGGTCGCGTCTTCGAGGTAGTAGCCGTGGCCGATTGACTCCCAGCCTACATTGCGCGCCAGGGTCACGCCCTGGGTCGAATGGATCACGTACCAGCGGGTCATCGACTCGTTGACCGACGAATCCTTGACGAAGGTGCCTGCGGGTGTTTTGCGCGCCATGTGGAAGTGGACCGGATAATGCGCCAGCCGACCGCCCTGCCCCATTTGTTTGAACTCGACGCCTTGGATCTGGACCTTCTCGAATCCCTGGCGCACGACCATGTGGGCACCGAAGTAGTAGCACCCGTTCTTCGGCGGCTGCGCATTCGGGCAGGGGGTCCGCGCCGACGCCTCGTCGAACGTTTCGATGTGCGGCGTCCGGAGAACGACGGCCCCGTCGCCCTCAGACACGATGCGAATGCTGCGCGTCAGCAGCGCCACCGCGGCGCGGGTTTCGGCGCCGTCCCCTACTAACTGCGGGTCGATGGTCAATCGCCCGGCCGCGGCAGCGATCCTCGTCGCCAGCTGAAAACGCTTGCCGACGTGCGGCCACTGAACTTCCGGAGTCATAGTTAAGGGAACTTTCGTCCCACCCATTATCGAGTATTTATCACTGATCGTCAGCTTCTCGGAATGGCCGGGCAGGTAGTCGGTAGTCGTGACCACGATCTCGTCATCGGCTCTCCACCTCGCCTCGATCCTGCCCATGCCCGGCCCCTTGGGATCCTTTTCCAGAGTCAGGGAATCGGCACCCGGAACTAAATCCTCCGCCAGACGGATCCAGCTCACGCCAGAACTGGTATGATCATTGTCGGTGTCTGGGTCGTAGCTCGCGCCCTTGTAGCCATAGAGCGCTAATGTGCCGCCAAAGGACACCGCGAGCGTCTTGTAGCCGAAATATCCGACCTTTCCCTTGTCCAGGCCGCTGTCGACTACCTTGCCGTCACCGTACAAAGGTCCGTATTGGTAGAAATAGTCCTTCACGGCCGCGGGAAGACCGGGGAGGCACGTCGTCGATGGGGGATCCAACCCGACGCACCCTGGTATCAGGTTAGTCCCGTTATCCTCCCAGACCCCCTTCGGGATGCCGCAGGGCACTGCAGCCGTACCGCTCTGACATGGGACACCCTGGCCTTGTTGGTCGGCTGGGACCCGGTTGCCGTTACTGTCGATCGCCGAAGGCGACGCTTCGCCATAAATATGGATCGTCAGTCTCCCGCCCTTCAAGCCATAGGGGGTGGCCGGCGTGCCGGCGACCATTGTGCCGCCATTCTCGATGATGATCGAACTGACCCACAGGTCGGTCCGTGAATCCTTCGTTTCTGCGAAGATCAATTCCCCTTTATCATAAATGTTGACATTGCCGTAATAATAGTCCTTGGCGGGTTGGACCGTGCATTTTCCCGTCACCCTCAGGTCGGGTTGCTGTGATGGGAGAGGTAACAATATCGCCTGCGCGGGAAGGGGGCCGCCATTACATATCGTCGGCTGCTGCGCGTTGGTCCCCTGCGCGAGCGCCAACGTTAACGACAAACCGACAATCAGCGCGATCACCAGGCGCACTGATCTAGGCTTGCAGAGCGCGCTGCGCGGAATGGAATGAAGCGTAAAACTCGACACGGCCGTCTCCTTCCGAGCGGTTTCGCAAGCCCTCGCCGCCTGTTCGGGGGCTGCTCTGCACCCAAGTTTACCCCAATGTGCGTCCCCAGCTCGCGATAGGCAAGCGCCTTGCATCGGACGTAATCGCAGAGCCGCGAAACTGAAGCATCAGGCGGCGGCAGAGCACGATCGACGGGAATAGTAACCTGGCCTCATGAGTCGGCTTGTCGAACGAATGTCCGAAAGTGGCACCGAGGGAACAATTGACCCGGCGGCCGAACCGTCAGGTTGCTGGGGTGAAGCTGACGCTCCCCATACAAATGCAGGATCTCAGCAGTTGACCCAAAGCAGATAAAGTGATCGGCGCCCTTCTCATCATTAATGAGGGTCGGGCGGCCTAGAGCGGGCGCTCCTGCCAGCTACGCTGCGACTGGCGTTCGACGCGGACGGCGCTATGCAGTCAGGAGCGCCTTCGCGTCCTTGAGATCGGGTGTGTCAAACCCCTCTGTGAACCAGCGGTAGACCGGCGCCAGAAGGTCGCGGGCTTCGCCGTGGCGACCTTGTTCGCGGCGAAGCCGGGCGAGGTTCACGACGGCGCAATTCCCACAACTTTGCCCCCTGCTCCGCGGCGATGCTCAAAGCCTTGCGAAAGAGTTCCTCGGCCGCCACAGGGTTCCCTAACCGCAGCAGCAATTGGCCCTTTTGCCGGTTCAGCTCCGCCGCGAACCAGCGCTCCCCCGTCCTTTCGACGATCTGCAATGCCTCATCCAGTACGATCAAACTTTCTCCGGTTTGCCCGGCGATCTGACATGCGCTGGCGAGCAGAGAGACAGGATAAGGCACGAACAGCTCCGCCCCGGTACCGCGGAAAGCCGCCGTACCGTTGCGCAGAAGCGATATCCCCTCCGAAACTTCCCCATTCCTGACCTCGACCCAGCCGCGGTAGCTTGTTCCGATCGCACCCCAGAAGGGCAGACCCTGCTCGGACGCAACCGCGACCAACTCGTCTGCCCACTCGCCGAGGACCGCACTATCTCCGAGGAGCGCAAACGGGACCGCGCCGAATGCCAAAACCGAAGCCAAAGACAGCGGATGCGCCAGCCTGCGAGCCTCGGCAACCGACGCTTTGCTCCGCGCCAATGCCTGTTCCGGATAGCCGAGAGCGAGAAGGACGACCCCCAAGCACGCTAGTGCGTTTCCGTTGGGGTGGAAGCCGGCCTGATCGAGGAGAGAGCGCTCGGCGAGCGGATTGTAAAACGCGAGCACCGCTTCGAGATGCGTCCGGGATACGCCGAACTTGCCGGCGTACATCAGATTTCGACCGGACGACAGGTGCCCCAGTACGATCCCGGCCGGATCGTTGCGCCGGCGGCTCAGACGCAGTAAATCTTCGTCCAACCGCAGCGCTAGATCGAATTCGCCACGGTAGGCGTGATAGCGCGACTGCCCGAATGGAATCTGCACAAACTCCGCGGGGGAGCCCAGCTGCTCCCACAGCTCTCTTGCCCGGGCGTAGGCCTGGCCCGTTTCCGGCGCAGCCAGGCCTTTGACGGCGCGCAACACCGCACCTAGGGCACTGCAAAGTTCGAGCTCTTGTCCCTGGCGTTCTCGGTTGCTCGGCAGCAGCGCCAGCTGGGCCAGGCCCTTTTGAAATTGTGCGGCTGCCTCCACCAACGCTGAGTGGGCGGCGGATCTATGACCTGCCTTGCCCTAGCAGGCGACGGATTGTTCGACGAGCCCGGCCTCCTCATAATGCTGGGCGAAAATTTCGGGCTCGGTATCCATCAGCTCCGGGGATTGGGTTTCGAGCGCTTGGGCGATCCGTGCATGCAATTGTTGCCGAGCATTACGAAGCAGGCTGCCATACGCCGTGTCCTGCACGAGTGCGTGCTTGAAGCTGTAGACCGCTTCCGGCGGGATACCGCGCTGGAACACCAGCTCGGAAGCGACAAGCCCGGCGAGGGCAGTTTGCAGCTCATCCTCGCGAAGATCGGAAACCGCGCACAGTAACGCGTACGGGAAGTGGCGCCCGATCGCAGCGCCGGTCTGCGCCACCAGACGCACCGAGCCCGGGCGGTCGAGCCGTGCCAGCAGCGAGGCGTGCAATGTCGTCGGAATAGTAAATGGTGGCAAAGCGCCGTCGAGGACGTAACGTTCGGTCTCTTCTCGCAGCAGCCCGCTCTCCAGGACACTCTTGGTCAGTTCCTCGACAAACAGAGGCACGCCGTCGGTGCGGTCGGCGATCTGCTCGATGACGATCTCCGGCAGCGCCAAACCCACTCCTTGCTCTGGTCTGCTGAGATTGGCTCTGCCCGCGTGAAATGCCAAATGGACTTGGATTTCTATTGCCAACCTTTGCCCTTGGTTGCTAGAATTTGTGCGTTCATGGTCGCTAGCGACCATCTAGCGACCAAACGCGAAGGCATACCGATGGTTGGCGAGCGGAAGCGGATCGGGTTGCGCGAGGTGCGAGCGCTGCGGCCCGGTGAAACGACCTGGGATACCGCTGTCATCGGCTTCGGCGCGCGGCGCCAGAAGAGCGAGGCGGTAACTTACTTCGTCAAATACCGAACCGCGAAAAGTCGGCAACGATGGCACACCATAGGCCGCCACGGCGTATTAACCCCAGATCAAGCCCGCGACAAGGCCAGGTCGATTCTCGGCGCCGTGGTCGACGGCGCTGATCCGGCCGCGGAAAAGCGGGCCGGACGCAATGCCAAGACAGTTGCCGAACTCTGCGACCTCTACTTTGCTGACGCCGAGGCGGGCCGGCTGCTGACGCGCCGCAAGTTGCCGAAAAAGCCCAGTACGCTGGAGACTGATCGCGGGCGCATCGCACGACACATAAAACCGCAACTCGGTAGCATGCCGGTTGCCTCGGTCATGCGCGAGGACGTCGAGCGCTTCATGCATGCCGTTGCCGAAGGCAAAACGGCGGCTCGTATTAAGACCGGGAAGTGCGGACTGGCGCGAGTGCGCGGTGGCAAGGGAACCGCGACCCGTACGATCGGGCTCCTTGGCGCGATCTTCGGCTACGCCGTACGGCACCGGATGCGCGCCGACAATCCTGCGCATGGTATCATACTCTTTGCCACGGGGCGGCGCGAGCGGCGGTTGAGCGACGATGAATACGCGTTTCTGGGTGCTGCAGTGCGCCAGAGCGAGGCCGCGGGGATCTGGCCGGCAGCCGTAGGCGCAGCACGGTTCCTCGCGCTCACTGGTTGGCGGAAGGGTGAGGCGTTGGCGCTGAAATGGTCGGATCTCGACCTCGCGCGACGCACAGCGCGGTTGCCCGATACCAAAACCGGTCTTTCTGTTCGGCCACTGTCGCATGCGGCGATCGACGTGCTGCGCGGTCTGCCGCAAATGACCGGCGAGTTGGTGTTCCCGGCCACGCGCGGCAACGGCCGGATGACCGGCTTGCCAAAGCTTTGGGCTCGGATCGCCAAGCTAGGCAAACTTCCGCTGGACGTGACGTTGCACGTGCTGAGGCACAGTTTCGCATCGCTGGCCGCGGACCTCGGCTACAGCGAGCCGACAATTGCTGCGTTGGTTGGGCACCAAGGGCACTCGGTCACCTCGCGTTATGTGCACTCGGCAGATGCCGTGCTGCTTGCTGCGGCCGATGCTGTGGCAGACCGCACCGCCGAATTGATGGGCGACGCCAGGCCCGAGACGGACGTGGTCCGACTGCGCGGACGCGCGTGATGGCGCGGCGTAAGCCGATCACCAGAAGAGAACTCGCCCAAAATGCCGATCGAACAGGTGCCGACCTTTTGGGCACCATTGATCTCGATGAACTGCTGTCGCAAGCCCGGGTCCCGAAAGAAAGAAGGGCAGCTTGCGCGCTCGACCTTGAGCAGCTTTTCGACTGGTACGTCGAGTTGCTCAGTGAACACAGACTGACCGAAGCCCGCCGGACCGAATCGCTTCGACGAGTAGCCGAAGCGGCAAAAACAGGGCTCAACGCGCTTGCATCGCTGCCGCCGGGCGAGCGCATGCAGATCGAGCCGAATTATCGTGCCTACATCGAGAAGGCTCAGTCGGCGCACGTCCGCAAGGCCAAGGCACGCGCCGCCGTGGCCAGAGAGATGGCAATACGCGACCCGCAAGCCCAAGGGCTAGCCGAACGGTTGGGGTGCGAGGCTGTCGAGGCTGCTGATGCAGTCAAACGGCAGCGCCGCGAGATGTCTCCGCTGCTGTCGCCACTGCCTTTCGAGCATATTCTCGGCGCGTGGATCGAATCGACGGAAAAGCGCAGTTCGGAACTTGAGGCGCAAGTGTCACGCGAACGGACAAAGCGCCGCCGAACGTACGCTCGCAACCAACTCGCCCTTAACCTCAAAGCAATCATCAGCGGCTACTCGCCCAAATTCGCTAACGACGAGGGCGGGGCGGAAGATTGGGCTGTCGTGGTGCTCGACACCGCCGGCATTAGTTGCCCTGATCGTAACAAAAGCCCCAAGGATTTCCGGGCAATGTTCGCCGTCAACCGGACGCCGCCGCCGGATCATCTTGCGCGGCTGGCAGAGGCTCGGCGAGCATTTCAAGAGCCCACAGA
>Ga0187846_10001233_pt1 | contig 14469 bp, 12 predicted proteins | sample TC_taG_FD_161473 | JGI IMG/M metagenome (GOLD analysis project Ga0187846, IMG submission 161473) | Biofilm microbial communities from the roof of an iron ore cave, State of Minas Gerais, Brazil - TC_06 Biofilm (v2) | ecosystem: Environmental > Terrestrial > Deep subsurface > Cave > Wall biofilm...
ATCCCAACCGCGCATCGGACGTCCCCCACATCTCGTCACGCGACGCCCATTGTGCCCCAATATCTACCAAAAGGTCGACTTTTTCCGCTTCCTGCTAGGTCCGCGTCAACGCTCAACTGATCGATGCCGAAACCGGCGCACATCTGTGGGCGGAGCGATTCGATCGCGACATCGGTGATCTGTTCGCGCTGCAAAGCGAGATCACGAGCCGGATCGCGGTTGCCCTCAATCTCGAGCTGATGAGGGCAGAGGCCGCCCGACCGACCGACAATCCCAATGCGATGGATTACATCTTCAAGGGCCGCGCAGCATTCGCCAAGAGCGGTGCGCGCGAGAACGTTGCCGAAGCAATCGGTTTCTTCGAGCGCGCGTTGGCGCTCGACCCTCGGTCTGTCGAGGCGCAGAGCCGGTTGGCGAGCGCTCTTGTGACGCGCGGATCGTGGGCTGCGCCCGACGCGGCGCGCGCCGATTTCGAACGCGCAGAAGTACTGATCGGGCAAGCGCTTGCGTCATCCCCCGGATACCCACTTGCTCATCAGGCCAGGGGCCATTTACTGAGGGAGCAACACCGATGCGAAGACGCCATTCCCGAATTTGAAAAGGTGCTCGCGGTAGATCGCAACGCGGTCGTCGCGGCTGCCAATATCGGCTTCTGCAAGTTCCTGACGGGCGGTTCCGATGTCGAGCAAATAGAGCTCGAAGAACGGGCCATTCGCCTCAGCCCCCGCGACCCCTCGATTGCTAATAGATACAGCGACATTGGGCTTGTGCATTTGTTCCAGTCGCGCACCGACGAGGCGATCCCTTGGCTCGAAAAGGCGCGTCGTGCCGACCCGGGGAATGCTTCCCCCCGCTACCTCCTCGCCTGCGCCTATGGCCTCGCAGGCGAGCTGGACCGCGCCGCCGCCGAGCTCGCCGAGGCGCAAAGGCTGACCGGATCCGATCGTTATTCGACGATCGCCCGCGTCAGGGCCACCGGACCCTTGAATACACCGGCCACCCGTGATCGCTTCGAAGGTATTTTTCTTGCCGGCCTGCGCAAAGCCGGAATGCCGGAGGAATGAGCGCCGCCCGCGTCACGGGACGCGAGGGTCGGCTATTGGGTCGAGCGGCCAGACCGGGCGGCGGACCCGGGTGAACAGCTCTGGGGTATAGATCTCCGAACATAACGCACCGGTATCGACGAGCACGACCTCGCGGGCGATCGGCTCGAAGGCGGCGCGGAAATGCTGCATCGATTTGACCGCGACCGTCCGGTAGCGGGTCGTGTCGACGCCGAGCGAGGTGAACTGGCCGAGATCAACGGCCTGGCCGTTGTTGGTGATGACGATGATGTCGATGCCGCCGACGCGGAACACCATCGAGGGTCCGTAATTGCGCTCGACCCCGCCGCCCATCGGCCCGTAGGCGATGAACCGGCCGGTGGTCAGGCACATGACCTCGCCGTGCAAGGCGAGTGGCGCGCCGCCCATCGCCGGATCGGTCTTGCCGCCGAGCGCCAAGGTCGTCCTGGCGCCGATGCCGGCACGCATGCCCTCTTGCACCGCCGCGGGGTCGCAGATTGCATGGAAGGCGACACTGTCGACCCCGGCCTCGACGAGCCCCTTCAGAAATGCGGTCGCGTCGCCGTAGCCACCGCCACCGGGATTGTCGGTGTAGTCGGCGACGACGAGCGGCTTGTCGCCCGCTTTCCCCCGCCGAGCCAGCGCCACCGCCTCGGCGACCGGCAACAATTTTACGGTCGTGAAGTCGCGGGTCGCCCACGCATGGTCCATAAATTCTTCGGCGATCGCCTGGCCGCGTGGCGTAGCGCCGTCGACGGTGACGGTCACCGACGGGCCGACATCGCGGATGTTCGCACGGCTGAAGCCGGCGCAGACGCTGACCACCAGCGCCTCGCCGCTATTCTCGATCGCCTCGCCGCGGGCGATCAGCTCGGCCATCGGGCCCCGCTGGGTGCGGCCATGGTCGAGCCCGTAGAGCATCGGCCGGCGGGCGATCACGGTCTTGGGCCGGATCTCGCCGCGCATCGCCCGCTCCAGCAATTCGGCGCCCTGCCAGGCGCGTTCGTGCTGATCGATATGCGGATAGGTGCGGTAGGCGATCAGCGCATTGGCGTTGTCGGCCATTGCCTGCGTCACATTGGCGTGCAGGTCGAGAGTGACGACGACCGGCACCTCCGGGCCGAGCCGTTTGCGCAGCCGCGCCAAGAACTCGCCCTCGGCATCCTCGTGGGTGTCGCTGACCATCGCACCGTGAAGGTGCAGCAGCGCACCATCGATCGGGCCCTTTGCGGCGACCGCATTGAGAATCATCCCGGTGACTTGTTCGAATGCGTCGTCGGTGACGGTGCCCGACGGGTTGGGGTTGGCGGAGACCGGATGAACCAGGGTCCAGCCGAACTTGTCGGCCGCCTCGAAGGTGGCACCAAAAGCCGAGCGGGTGCCGCGAAAGGCGACCGGGATCTCGTTCTCCAGATGGAAGTCGCGGCGGCAGAACATCGCCATGTCCGTCGGCACGCGGCTGAAGGTGTTGGTCTCATGCATGAACCGGGCGGTCAGAACGCGTGGCACGAGGCACCTCCACAGAAGGTTTTCCGGTGTCGCCGGTCTCGGCGATCAGCGAGGCGATCGTCACCTGCATCGCCGAGGCTTCGGCCTTGACGATCCGATCCATCGCCGGCGCCACCTGCTGTTGCCATGGAGCCGACACCTGCTCCGTCCAGCGGCCGGCGAGAGGCAAGTGCAAGGCATTGTAGAGATCGTGCAAGGTGGCAGTTTCCGGGCTCCAGGCGAGGACCCAGCGGCCCGACTGGGTGTGCGCCGCGAAACCGGCCTCGGCGAGGGGCTCGATGTGCTCGTCGATTACCGTGGTCGCTACGCCGAGCTCCGCGGCGAGCGCCGGCGTCGATCTGGTCTCGCCGCGCTGCTGCGCCCGCGCCAATGCCGCGATCAGGGCCAAGCTCAGCCCGAGCTGTACCCCGCCGGCGGGAACCTTGCCCATCCGCCCGTCGATCCGCCAATTCGGCAAGGCCGCGGCGACGACCGCACCGAGCAGCACCGCCATCCATGAGATATACATCCACAACAGAAAGATCGGAATGACGGCGAGCGCGCCGTAGACCGTGCTGTAGAAGGAGGTGGCGCTGATGTAGATCGAGAACCCGACCTTCAGGATCTCGATTGTCAAAGTCGCGATGATCGCGCCGAGCGCGCCGTCCCGCCAGCGCACCGCGCAATTCGGGATCAGGCTATAGAGCAAAGTGAGAGCGACGAATTCGAGCAATGCAGGCACCGCGCGGGCTAATCCGTGCAGCCAGCTGCTCGCGAACCATGCCATCGCTTCCTGGCCAAAGCCGGCTTGGCGCGCTGCAATCTCGAAATAGGTCGAGAGCGACAGGCTGACCCCGACGAGAATAGGGCCGAGCGTTATCAACGCCCAATAGGCGAGGATGCGCTGCACCCAAGGACGCGGCGCCGTAACGCGCCAGATCAAGTTGAGTTGATCCTCCACCGTAACGAGCAGCAGGACGCCCGTCGCAGTGATGCCGGCCACGCCGATCGCAGTGGTCTGCGTCGCCGAATCGGCAAAGGTACGGAACCACCACGCCGCCTGGGTGCCGATCGACGGGACGAAATTTTCCAACACCAGGCCCAGCAGCTTATCGCGCACCGGGGCGAAGATCGGGAAGCTCGACAGCGAACCGAGGGCAATGACCGCGAGCGGCACCAGCGAAACGAGGGTTGTATAGCTGAGGGCACCCGAGGCCGCGAAGCAGCCGTCGGCGTTGAACCGGCGCAACGAATAGAGGGCGAAGGCGGCCGCTGTCGCCACCATGTGTCGTAGCCTTCCGCCCTGCCGGGTTGACCGGCTCTCTGCCTCGGCGGGGGTCATCGCGGAAACCTTAGGTGCCTCTTTGTTGCTAAACAAGGATGCGGGACCGCCGTCCCGCGCCTGGCGAGCTTGATTGGCCGTGGCTCGGGGCTTCGTGTAGGATGAACCCGGTGCAGGAATGGGGAACACGATGCCGCTGATGGCGGGTAAGCAAGGCCTCATCATGGGTGTCGCCAACGAGCGCTCGCTCGGCTGGGGCATCGCCAAGACATTGCACGCCCATGGTGCCGCACTCGCTTTCACCTATCAGGGCGAGGCGCTTGGCAAGCGGGTGCGACCACTTGCCGAAAGCCTCGACAGCGACTTCGTCCTGGATGCCGATGTCGCTTCCGAGGAAAGCCTCGATACGGTTTTCGCGGCGTTAGACCGGCGCTGGGGGCGGCTCGATTTCGTCGTCCATGCGATTGCTTTCTCCGAGAAGGCGGAGCTCACCGGGAAATATGTCCAGACGACGCGGGCCAACTTTCTGAAGACCCTCGAAATCTCTTGTTATTCCTTCACCGATGTGTGCCGCCGGGCAGCGCCGCTGATGCTCAGCGGCGGCAGCCTGTTGACATTGACCTATGCCGGCGCTGAGCGCGTGATGCCGCACTACAATGTGATGGGGGTGGCGAAAGCGGCACTCGAAGCCAGCGTGCGCTATCTGGCGGTCGATCTCGGCGGCGACAACATCCGGGTCAATGCGATCTCGGCGGGGCCGGTAAGAACTCTGGCCTCATCGGCGATCGGCGATTTCCCCTACATCCTGAAGTGGAACCGGCTCAATTCGCCGCTGAAGCGCAATGTCACGATCGAGGATGTCGGCGGTGCGGGCCTCTATTTGCTGAGCGATCTGTCGGTCGGGGTCAGCGGCGAGATCCACCACGTCGATTGTGGCTATCACGTCGTCGGCATGAAGGCGGTCGACGCCCCCGACATCTCGGTCGTGTGATGGCGGGCAGCTCGTTCGGTACTCTGTTCCGGTTCACGACCTGGGGCGAAAGCCACGGGCCGGCGATCGGGGTGGTCGTCGACGGGGTGCCGCCGCGCCTGCCGCTCGCCGAGCCCGACATCCAGCAGTGGCTCGACAAGCGCAAGCCCGGCCAATCGCGCTACACGACCCAGCGGCAGGAAGAGGATCTGGTGAAGATCCTCAGCGGCGTCTTCGACGGAGTGACGACCGGCACGCCAATCCAACTGATCATCAAAAACACCGACCAGCGGCCGCGAGACTATCGCAACATCGCCGACCGTTTCCGTCCGGGCCACGCCGATTACACCTATTGGAAGAAGTACAGGGTGCGCGACTATCGTGGTGGCGGCCGCGCTTCGGCGCGCGAGACTGCCTCCCGCGTTGCGGCAGGGGCGGTCGCGCGCAAGATCCTCGGCGAGGGGGTCACGATCCGCGGCGCGCTCGTCCAGATCGGACCCCATCCGATCGACCGCGGCGCCTGGGATTGGCGCGCCGTCGAAGAGAACCCGTTCTGGTGCCCGGACGCGGCGATGGCGTTGCGCTGGGCCGACTATCTCGACGCCACCCGCAAAGCCGGTTCCTCGGCCGGTGCGGTCATCGAAATCGTCGCGAGCGGGGTTCCGGCGGGCCTCGGCGAGCCGGTCTATGACAAACTCGACGGCGACCTTGCCCGCGCCCTTATGACGATCAACGCGGTGAAAGGGGTCGAAATCGGCAGCGGCTTTGGCGCGGCTGCGCTCAGAGGCGAGGATAACGCCGACGAAATGCGGATGGACGGCGATAAGGTCGTTTTTCTGTCGAACAATGCCGGTGGTATCCTGGGCGGGATCTCGACTGGCCAGGACATCGTAGCGCGCTTTGCGGTCAAGCCGACGAGCTCGATCCTCCGCCCGATGCGCACCGTCGATGTCGACGGCAACGAGGTCGAGATTTCGACCCATGGCCGGCACGACCCTTGCGTCGGCATTCGCGCCGTGCCGGTTGGCGAGGCGATGGTAGCCTGCGTGCTCGCCGACCATCTGTTGCGTCACCGCGCGCTAACCGGAGACGTCTGACGGCATGCGCCGTGTCGTGGTCGGCTTCTTTGCGGCTGTCGGTTTTTTGACCGTATTATTCCTTGTTGGCGCGGTGCTACTGGTCGGCGGATTGAAGCCGAGAGTCGCTCCCCTCGCCGACAACATCATTCTGAGCGTCGACCTGACCCAGGGGCTCGCGGAGGGGCCGAGCGAGGACCGGCTGTTGCGGGTTCTGGTCGGTGCCGAGCCTACCTTGCGCGACGTCCTCGACGCGATCGAGACTGCCTCGGGCGACCCGCGCGTCAAAGTGCTGCTGGCGCGCGTCGGCGACGACGAGCTTGGTCTCGGTAAGATTCAGGAATTGCGTGACGCGATTGGCGAACTTCGCGCCAAGGGCAAATTCGCGCTGGCATTTTCCGACAGCTTTGGCGAGTTCGGCCCAGGGACGCGGCCCTATTATCTCGCCACGGCGTTTGACGAGATCTGGCTGCAGCCGATGGGAAATGTCGGCCTGACGGGCCTCTACGCCGAGATCCCGTTCTTTAAAGGCACTCTCGACCTTCTTGGGATCGTCCCGGAATTCGACCATCGCGAAGAATTCAAAACCGCGATGAACAGTCTGACCGAAACCAAGATGACGCCGCCGCATCGCGAGGAAGTCGATGCGCTGCTCGCCTCGATCTCCCGGCAAGTCATCCATGGGATCGCCGAGGACCGCAAATTGCCGGAGGCTGCGATCCGCGAAGCGATCGATCGCGGCCCCTTGTTGGCCGATGAAGCGCGCCAGGCGAAGCTCATCGATCGCCTGGGCTACCGCGACGAAGCGATCGCTTATGCCCGCTCACGGGCCGGGGCGGGCGCCGAGCTCACCGGCCTGACGACCTATCTCGACCGCGCCGGGCGCCCGCATCGCGAGGGAGCGACGGTCGCGCTGATTTATGGCTCGGGGCTGATCCAGCGCTTCGCCAGCTCGACCAATCCCTTGACCGGATCGAATGTGATGGCGGCGAACGAAATCGGCCGCGCCTTTCGCGCCGCAGTACGCGATCCATCGGTGCGTGCAATCATCTTCCGCATCGATAGCCCGGGCGGCTCGGTCGTCGCCTCGGAGTCGATCTGGCGAGAGGTCGTCTATGCGCGCGAGCATGGCAAACCCGTTGTCGTGTCGATGGGCGACGTTGCGGGCTCAGGCGGCTACTACGTAGCGGCACCCGCCGACAAGATCGTCGCCGAACCGGCCACCTTGACCGGCTCGATCGGCGTCCTCGCCGGCAAGCTCGTAGTGTCCGATCTATTCCAGAAGCTCGGCTTGTCGACGGATACTGCACAAATTGGCGCTAACGCGGCGATGTACAGCAGCACTTCCGATTTCTCGGCGCGAGCGCACAGCCGCCTCGAGGCGTTCCTTGACGACACCTATAAGGGCTTCAAGGACCACGTCGCGTCGGGACGGCACATGACGGGAGAGAAGGTCGAGGAGGTCGCCAAGGGCCGGGTCTGGACGGGGGAGGACGCCAAGAAAGGTGGGCTGATCGACGAGCTCGGTGGCAGCGCCGTCGCGCTGCGCCTTGCCAAGGAGGCGGCGAAGCTGGCGCCCGACGCGGCGGTCAAGCTCACCGTGTTCCCGCGCGAAAAGGAAGCGCTCGAGATCATCTTCGACCGGCTTCTCGGCAAGGAGCGCGACGACGACGGCAGTACGAGCTCCGGTTCGATCGAGCGCTCGCTAAAGGCCGTGCAGCCGCTGACGCAACGCCTGCAAGCGCTGCTCGACAATTCCTCCGTGTTGACCATGCCGGTGATCGGACCGGTCCGATAGCGCTCTCGCCGCCCGATTCGGCTCCGCCACACCGGTTGCTCCCCCGAACCGTTTATGCGCGGGAGCAGAGGCGGCGACAACTGCAACACCCCAATAGGCGGCATTTGCACCCCGGTCCCTGGCCGCGGCGGCACCCAAAGGGGCGGAAGGCGGCAGGGTACCGCTGCCTCTTCGGTTTCCCTGCCGCGCGGGAAAACTCAGGGTAAAAATTTTTCTGAGCTCCCCCCGCACCGAAAAATCGCGTGGGATCATAGACTTGGGCACGACGTCCGGCAAGAATCGAGGGCCTGGCAGGGAACCGGCAGGGAAGGCCGAAAAAACATCGAATCGCCGTTTGGCATCGCCCGATCATTGCGACATGCTAATTCGTTAATTGACAATTGTGCATTCCCTGCTAGATAGTGCGGAACTTCGCTGTGGCAATAGGGCGGCGGTGTCGCTCGCGACGCGCGGGGTGAAAGGATGGGGAGCCCCATGTCGCAGAACAGCGCGATTACGAGGTCCGCCGCGGCAAGCCGCCGGTGCACAGGCGAACCAAGAAGGGCCAGTCCGGCAACCCACGCCCGAAAAACTGGCCGGCGCTGCTGGTCGAGGCGCTCAACGAGCCGGTGGTCTTGACCATCGAAGGAGCGCCGCGAGATCACCAAGCGCGAGGCGGTCGTCACTCAGCTGGTAACAAATCGACCAGTCACTCCTCCCGCCGATGGCGCAAGTTCACGGCGGAGTCATCCGGCGCCCGGAGGGCGCACCAGCGCGAGAAAAATCGGCTGCGATCCTTTGTCATCCCAGCGCAGGCCGGGATCGATTCTCGCGATGGGCATCGGCCCTTCGCCGGTGTGACGAGGCAAGTGGTACTGGCGTCAAACGGCTGAAAGACGGGGCGCTGGACCATCATGGTAACGGCGACAAAATTGATGAGGGTCATCTCGACTTCGTCTGATCGCCATCCATCGCAGACTGACCGCTGCCATTATTAGCCGCGGTTCACTCGCTCTCCTTGGATGTCGACGCAGAGATGGTCAACCCGACCCGCCTGCGTCCCGGCATCTGATCATGCGTAGCGGTGTGTAGGTCAGCGCGATCGTGCCGTCTTGTTTGACGACGCGAACGCGGGTCCGCACCAGGCCGCGATCGGGACGGCTGCGGCTGCGCCGGGCTTCGGCGATCTCACATTCGGCATGGATCGTGTCGCCCGCGAAGACCGGGTTTTCGACATTGAGTTCCATGTGCAGAAAGGCGAGACCGGTGTGCTGCATCGTCGACTGCACCAGGAGGCCCTCGGCAAAGGCATAGACCAGTGCCGCCGGCGCCAAGCGCCGCTTGATATCCGATTCGTGCGCCAGGAACTCAAGGTTCGTAAACAATACCTCGACCATGCCGGTGCAGTTGACGAAGTTGGTGATGTCCGCTTCGGTGACAGTGCGCCCGATCGTCTTGAACTGCCGGCCGACCGGCAGATCCGCAAAGCAGAAGCCGAGCCCAACTGTTTCCATGCTGTCCCCGTAGATCGGTTATGATGCCGGGCCCGGCGTGCCGCGCTTGCACAGCTCTGCGATCTCTGACGACTCTAGCCAATCGGCCAATATCGCATCGGACTCTTCGAGCCCGGCCGGTGGCTGCGGCGGAATTGGCAAATCCGGAATGGTGCGGCTGAAGCGCGGCGCCGGCGCCGGCTGAACGATCCCGTCGATCTCGACATAGGTCCGGCGCAGCTTATTGTGCGGGTGCCGCGGAGCCTCATCGGTCGTCAGCAACGGAGCAAAGCAAGCGTCTGTGCCTTCGAGCAGCGCGCACCACTCTTCGCGCGTCCGCGTCTTGAACAACGCCGCCAGCTGTCCCTTCGCCTCGGGCCAGTGCTCACGGTCCATTTGCGGCGGCAATGTCGCCGGGTCGATGTCGAGGCGGCGCAGCAACTCCGAATAGAACTTGCCCTCGATTGCTGCGACCGAAATCCAGCGCCCATCGGCGCACTCATAGACCTCATAAAAATGTGCGCCGGTGTCGAGAACGTTGGTGCCGCGCTCATGGCTCCCGAGACCCGCCGCCATCATGCCGAAGAACGCCGTCATTAACGATGCCGCGCCATCGACCATGGCCGCGTCGACGACCTGGCCCCGGCCCGAGCGCCGCGCTTCGAGAATGCCGCAGACCACACCAAAAGCGAGATAGAGTGCCCCGCCGCCAAAGTCGCCGATAAGGTTCAACGGCGGGGTCGGTGGCTGGCCGTGCCGCCCAAAGGCATGCACCGCACCGGCGAGCGCTATGTAATTGAGATCGTGCCCGGCGGCTTGGGCGAGCGGGCCCTCCTGGCCCCAGCCGGTGACGCGGCCGTAGACGAGGCGGGGATTGCGCGCGAGGCACTCCTCGGGGCCGAGGCCCAACCGCTCGGTCACCCCGGGTCGAAACCCCTCGATCAGCGCATCCGCGCGTTCGATCAGGCGCAAGGCGAGCGCCTTGCCGTCGGGATGTTTGAGGTCGACCGCCAAGCATTTGCGGCCACGCAGCAGCAGGTCATAGCGCAGCGGCCGTGGCACGCCGAGATCGCTCGGCTCCGGCCGGTCGATGCGCAACACCGTGGCACCCAGATCGGCGAGCAGCATCGCACACATCGGCCCCGGCCCGATGCCGGTCAACTCCACTATTTTGATGCCGGCCAGCGGTCCCATCAGACGCCTCCGCGTTTCCGGGTTTGAGCCTGCGTGCTATTGAGCGACCGGTCAAGCCATCCAGAGGAGGCGCCACGACATGTCCGGACCGCTTGCAGGCATCCGCGTGGTCGATCTGACGAGCGCGCTATTGGGGCCGCTGGCGACGCAGATCCTCGGCGACATGGGGGCGGATGTGATCAAGGTCGAGCCGCCGGAAGGTGATCCCGTTCGAGCGCTCGGCCCGTCACGCCATCCAGGCATGGGCGCCTATTTTCTCAACATCAACCGCAACAAGAAAAGCGTGGCCCTCGACCTGAAGCGGCAGGCGGCGCGAGAGGCGCTCCTCAAGCTGGTCGAGAAGGCGGATGTCTTTGTCCACAATATGCGCCTCGCCGCGGCCGAGCGGCTCGGGCTCGATTATCGGGCGGTGGGGGAGCGCAATCCGCGCATCGTCTATGCCGCGGCCACCGGATTCCGCAAAGACGGCGCGTACCGCGACCGCCCGTCATTCGACGATGTGATCCAGGGTGAGAGTGGTCTTGCCGCACTCAACGGCGGTGTCGGCGGCCAACCGCGCTATGTGCCGATGGCGATGTCCGACAAGATTTGCGGCTATGTAATGGCCTCGGCCATCGGTATGGCATTGTTTCATCGCGAACGCACCGGGGAGGGTCAGGAGGTGCACGTGCCGATGCTCGAGACGATGGTCGCGTTTAACCTCGCCGACCATCTTTGGCACGGCGCACTGGACGAGCCGGAAAAGGGCATCGGCTATCCGCGCATGCTGACCGAGCACCGCCGGCCGTTCCCGACCAAGGACGGTCACATCTGCATCCTGGCAACGACCGATCTGCAGTCGCGCCATCTGTTCGAGGCTATCGACTGTCCCGAACTCGCCGATGACGAGCGGTTTTCAACCTTGGCGCGGCGCACCGACAATATCGGCGAGCTCTACGAGATCGTCATCGAGCGGATGCGTCGGCGCACCACCGCCGAATGGCGCAGGCGGCTCGACCGGTTCGATGTCCCGAACGGAGTCGTCACCGGCCTCGAAGGGTTGCTGGCCGACCCCTATCTTGTCGATGCCGGGTTTTTCGAACGGGTCGAGCATCCCACCGAAGGAAGAATGCTGACAACAGCGGTGCCGGTGATGTTCTCGGGCTCGCCCGGCGCCAGCTTCCGCCTGCCGCCGCCGCGCCTCGGGGAGCACACACGAAGCGTGCTCAGCGAGCTCGGCTATTCCGATCCGGAAATCGATGAGATCGCGTGCCAGGGATCGCCAATCCGGGATTGACCGCGCGCGCCGGACGGTATGCATTATCGTTCCTCGGCTTTGCACGGAGATCAGCCAACGATGAGCATCAAAGGAAAGGCCTATATCGCCGGGATCTACGAGCACCCGACGCGGAAGGCCGACGACAAGTCGCTCGCCCAGCTGCATGCCGAGTCGGCGAAGGGCGCGCTCGAAGATGCCGGTCTAACGCGGGCCGATGTCGACGGCTATTTCTGTGCCGGCGACGCACCCGGTCTCGGACCGCTGTCGATGGCCGATTATCTCGGGCTCAAATTGCGGCATATGGATTCGACCGACAGTGGCGGCTCGTCCTACATCATCCATGTCGGCCACGCCGCCGAGGCGATCGCCGCCGGCAAATGCAGTGTCGCGCTGATCACCTTGGCCGGCCGGCCGCGCAGCGAAGGGCAGGCCACCGGAACCGCACCGCGCACCGCCAGCGGCAACGCTCCCGACGTCCAGTTCGAAAACCCTTACGGCCCGGCCACCGCGAACATGTATGCGATGTGCGCGATGCGCCACATGCACCAGTATGGGACCACCAGCGAGCAGCTCGCCTGGATCAAGGTCGCGGCTTCGCACCACGCCCAGCACAACCCGCATGCGATGCTGCGCAACGTCGTCACGGTCGAGGACGTGGTCAATTCGCCGATGATCGCCGACCCGCTGCACCGTCTCGATTGCTGTGTCATCAGCGACGGCGGCGGCGCCATCATTGTCGCCAGCCCCGAGGTGGCGAGAAGCCTTGAGCGGCCCAAGGTCAAGATCCTTGGCGCCGGCGAAGCCCCCAAGCACCAGATGGCCGGGCATGTCGATCTGACCTATTCGGGTGCCGTGTGGTCGGGACCGGCGGCTTTTGCCGAGGCCGGGGTCAAGCCGGCAGACATCAAATACGCCTCGATCTATGACAGCTTTACGATCACCGTCTTGATGCAGATCGAGGATCTAGGCTTCTGCGAGAAGGGCCAAGGCGGCAAATTCGTCGCCGACGGCAATCTGATCTCCGGTACCGGAAAACTGCCGTTCAACACCGATGGCGGTGGGCTGTGCAACAACCATCCCGCCAATCGCGGCGGGCTGACCAAGGTGGTCGAGGCGGTGCGCCAATTGCGCGGCGAGGCGCATCCCGCGGTGCAGGTCAGGCATTGCGACCTGGCGATTGCCCATGGCACCGGCGGCTCGCTCGGCACCCGGCACGCTGCGGCAACCGTGATCATGGAAAGGGAGTGACGGCAATGCAAAGCCAGGACCGCAAGATCCAAGCGCCGCAGCCCAATTCCGAAACCAAGGCGTTCTGGGATGCCGCGGCGGCCGGTAAGCTGATGATCGGCAAATGCGCCGCCTGCGGGCAGGTGCATTATTATCCGCGTGCGATTTGTCCCCATTGCCTGAGCGACAAGACCGAATTGCAGCAGGCCTCGGGCAACGGGACGATCTACACCTATAGCGTCATGCGGCGCGCTCCGGTCCCTTACGCAATAGCCTATGTGACATTGCAGGAAGGGGTCTCGATGATGACCAATATCGTCGATTGCGACCTCGACAAGATCAAGATCGGGCAGGCCGTCAGGCTGGTCTTCAAGCCGAGCGACGGGGGCCCGTCGGTGCCGATGTTCACGCCGGTCTGACTGCGTTCAAGGAGTGCGAAATATGGACACGCTCGATACCGAGATCTCGCACCGGCCGGCCCACATCGGCCCCGAGGAGTGGGAAGTACGGGTCGATCTAGCCGCCTGCTATCGTCTGCTCGCTCATTTCGGTTGGGACGATCTGATCCTGACCCACAATTCGGCACGGGTGCCGGGCGAGCCGAACCATTTTCTGATCAACCCGATGGGGTTGATGTTCAACGAGATCACCGCCTCGAACCTGTTAAAGATGGATCTCGTCGGCAATCTCGTCGAACCTTCCGAACATGAGGCCAACCGGGCCGGATATGTGATCCACAGTGCCATATACATGGGCCGTCCGGATGTCGAATGCGTGATCCACACCCATACCGAGGCCGACATCGCGGTCGGCGCGCTGGAGGAGGGGCTGTTGCCGCTCAGCCAGTGGGCAATGCGGTTCTACAACCGGCTCGGCTATCACGACTACGAGGGTGTTTCGCTCGATCTCGACGAGCGTGAGCGGCTGCAGCAGAGCATCGGCAACCATCCGGTTCTGGTGCTGCGCAATCACGGGCTGCTGGCGACCGGGCGCAATGTCGCCGAGGCGTTCTCGTTGACCTACCATTTCGAGCGGTCGGCAGAGGCGCAGTTGAAGATCATGGTGGCGGTGGCCGCGGGGGCGAAAATGGTGGTGCCGTCGCCCGAGACTTGCGAGCGCCAAGCCGCCCAGTTCTCCAATGCGGTAAATAATCCGCGCCTTGGCGGCCAGCGCGAGTGGCCGGCATTGCTGCGTCTGGCTGATCGGCTCGACCTGAGTTATCGGAACTGAGCCGATTGCACCCTGCATGGCTGAACCGAGGACTGCTCCCTATGGCTCCTGGGCCTCGCCGATCACTTCCGATCTGATCGTCGCGTCGTCGATCGGTCTCGGCGGAGTCTCGATCGACGGCAGCGACGTCTATTGGATCGAAAGTCGCCCGCAGGAGCAGGGACGGTCGGTCATCGTCCGCTGCTCGCAGGACGGCCGGCAAGCGGATGTCACGCCGCCGATGACGCAGGGCGGTTCAGCGGCGTTCAATGTCCGCAGCCGGGTCCATGAATATGGCGGCGGCGGCTATTTGGTCACGGGTGGCGTTGTCTATTCCTGCAACGATACGGACCAGCGCTTGTACCGGCAGGAGGGTGGCGCCGCGCCGACTCCGATCACCGAAGCCCCCATGAAGGCCAGAGGACTGCGCT
>Ga0187846_10001234_pt1 | contig 14465 bp, 12 predicted proteins | sample TC_taG_FD_161473 | JGI IMG/M metagenome (GOLD analysis project Ga0187846, IMG submission 161473) | Biofilm microbial communities from the roof of an iron ore cave, State of Minas Gerais, Brazil - TC_06 Biofilm (v2) | ecosystem: Environmental > Terrestrial > Deep subsurface > Cave > Wall biofilm...
GTACGACTACAGCGTCGCCGACGACCGGCCGGAGTGGGTGGGCGTTGAGCGATTCGCCGCGGCGGACCGTCGCGAAGTCGTGGCGCCCCGCGAGCTGTTCGAACGATTGGATCCGACGACGTTTACGCACCTCTACCTTTTGGGGTACGACGCCGCAAAGGACCTCGAGGTGCTCGAACTCGCGCTCGAACGATTCCCGAACTACATCGGTCTGATATCGAGCGCCTCCAAGCGCGAGCACATGTTCGCGACCCTCCGCGACCACGGCATACCTCGGACCGCGCTCCGTAGAATCCACGCCCCCGTCGGCTTGGCCATCGGGGCCGAGAGCCCATCCGAGATCGCCGTGGCCATCGTCGCCGAGATCGTGCAATCGGCGCACCGGCCCCCGACGGAGCGCGATCGAGCCGTCTCCGCGGTCACTCCAGCCAAGGTACGGTAAGATGTCCAAGCCGTGGTCCGCCCGGGTCAACGGCCACCCGGTCACCACCGCGTGCCCCGACGAGCGCATCCTGCTCGACCTCCTGCGCGAGGACCTGAACCTCACGGGAACGAAGCGAGGATGCGACCTCGGGACGTGCGGGTGCTGCACGGTCGTCATCGATGGGCGAGCGACCCTTTCCTGCCTCACCCTCGCCCGGCTCGCCGAGGGTCGTTCGATCACAACGATCGAGGGCCTCACGCCATCGACCGGGCTCAATCCGGTGCAGCAAGCGTTCGTCGATCACGGCGCCACCCAGTGCGGCTTCTGCACCCCGGGTTTCGTCGTGACCGCCTGCGCGCTTCTCGCGGAGAAACCCCACCCGACGCGAAAGGAGATCGAACTCGCCGTCAGCGGGAACCTCTGCCGATGTACCGGTTACACGAAGATCATCGAGGCGATCGAAACGGCCGCACGGTCCCCGGGGTCTCGATGACCGTCTCCGAACGACCGACGGAGTACCGCCTGCTGGGCGGACGGATTCCGTACATCGAGGGACCGCTCAAGGTCTCGGGCCGAGCCGAATACACGGACGACATCAAACGACCCGGCATGCTCGTCGGTCGACTGTTGCGAAGCCCCTGGCCCCATGCGCGGATCCGGTCGATCGATGTCGCCAAGGCCCGCGCGATGCCCGGGGTGTTTTGCGTGCTCACCGGCGAGAAGTACCCGACGCCGTTCGGGGTCCTTCCGATCACCCACGACGAGACCGCCCTCGCGGTGGGGAAGACTCGCTACATCGGGGACATCGTCGCCGCCGTCGCCGCGACGGACGAGCCGACGGCGGAGCGCGCTCTCGCCGCGATCGATGTCGAGGTCGACGTGCTCCCCGAGTACAACGACCCGAAGGTCGGGCTCGAGAAGGTCCTCGAGCCGATCCATGCCCGGGGCCTCAACGGCACGAACATCCAGAAGGAGGTCGTCCAGCACTTCGGCGACGTGGACGCGGCGTTCGCCCAGGCGGCGGTCCAGGTCCGCTTCCGCGGGAACTTCGCCGGCGTGACGCACGCGTTCACGGAGCCGCTAGTGACCGTCGCGGAGGCAACGCCCGACGGCCGGCTCACCGTGTGGAGCGCGACCCAGGTCCCTCACTACCTGCATCGCTCCCTCTCCGAAGTCCTCGGGCTGCCGATGCACCGCATCCGGGTGATCAAGCCCGAGGTGGGGGGCGGCTTCGGCGGGAAGTCGGACCCGCTTCCGCACGAGATCGTCTGCGCCGCGCTCGCGCTCGAGACGGGTCGACCGGTAAAGGTACTGCTCGACCGCGAAGACGTCTTTCTGACGAACCACGGCCGCCACCCGACCCAGAACGAAGTGCGGATCGCCGCCGCCGAGGACGGCCGGCTCCTCGCCTACGACATCGAGGCCGTGATCGACGGAGGCGCGTGGAGTTCGTTCGGCACGGTGACCACCTACTACAACGGGGTCCTCGCGATGGGGCCTTACCGGATCCCCAACTTCCGCTATCGCGGTCGCCGAGTCTACACGAACAAGCCGCCGAGCGGTGCGATGCGCGCTCACGGAGGAACGAACATTCGCTACTCGGTCGAAGTGGCCCTCGATCTCCTCGCGGAGAAGCTGGGCGTCGACCCGTTCGATCTGAGGGACCGGAACGCGCTCCCCGCGCATTCCACGACCGTGAACCAGTTCCGGATCACGTCGACCTCGTTCCGCCAGTGCTTGAGCGCGGCGCGCGAGCGCAGCGAATGGAACGCTCGGTTCCGGAAGCTCCCGTACGGAGAGGGGGTCGGGCTCGGTTGCGGGTTCTACATCTCCGGATCGAACAGCCCCATCCACTTCACCCCCAAGATGCCGCAGACCACGGTCCACCTCAAGGTCGACATGGACGGCGGCATCGCGGTGCATTCGATGCAGGCCGACATCGGCCAGGGGTCGAACACGCTGCTCGCTGCGATCGTCGCGGAGGTGGTCGGCGTGGACCTGAGCCGGGTACACGTCGTTCGCGTCGATTCCGATGTCAGCCCCATCGACATCGGCAGCTACTCGAGTCGAGTCACGTTCATGATGGGGAACGCCGCCCGACGGGCGGCCGAGGAGCTCCGAGACCAACTGATCGCGGGGGCATCCCAGGTCTCGGGTTACCCGGTCGAGCAACTCGAGGTGGGGTTCGAGCGGATCCAGGTCCGGCACCGGCCGGATATCGCCGTGAGCTACCTCGATGCGCTGCACCGCGCCATGGAGAAGGGTGGCGCGCTCCTCACGAGCGGAGCGTACAACTCCCCACCGATCGGCGGAACCTTCAAAGGAGCGCGCGCCGGAACGGCACCCGCCTACTCCTTCGGCGCCTACGTCGCCCACGTTCGGGTCGATCCGGAGACCGGCGTCCTGACGCCGATCAAGATCTGGGCGGCGTTCGACTGCGGTCGCGTCCTCAACCGCCTCGCGGTCGAAGGACAGATCGAGGGCTCGATCCACATGGGGCTCGGCCAGTTCCTGGGCGAATCGATGAACTACCGCGGGTCGCGCCTGCTGAACCCCTCCCTGCTCGAGTACAAGATCCCGATGCCCGAGCAGATGCCCGAGATCGAGTGCCTTCTCGTGGGGGAGGACGACCCGGAGGGCCCGTTCGGGGCCAAGGAGGCCGGGGAGGGTCCGCTGATCGCGACCCTGCCGGCGCTCGCGAACGCGGTCTACGATGCGGTCGGGGTGCGCTGCTCCACGCTACCGGTCACCCCGGATAGGCTCCTGCGGTTGATCGACGAGCGCGCCGAGAGCGGTCTCACGTGGAAAGGAGGCTAGACCCGTGCACCTCGACCCGTTCGAGCTCCATCGACCGACGACGATCGAGGAGTCCGTCACGCTCGCTCACGCGCACGAAGGGTCGTTCGACTTCTTGGCCGGCGGCACGGACCTATTGCCGAACTACAAGATGCACCTCAACCTCCGGCCCCACCTCATCGCCCTCGACCGCGTGGGCGAGCTCTCCGGGATGTCCGCGGACCGAATCGGGGCGATGACGCGTCTCGCGATGCTCGAGAGGGACTCCGAGCTCGCTACGCGCTACGGCTCGGTGGTCGATGCCGTTCGCGAGATCGCCACCCCGCTCGTGCGCGCGAGTGCTACCGTGGGAGGCAACCTGCTGGTGGAAACCCGCTGCTTTTTCTTCAACCAGACCTACTTCTGGCGCCAAAGCCTCGGCTTCTGTCTCAAAGCCGACGGCGACGCCTGCCACGTGGTGCCGCAGAAGACCAAGTGCTACGCCACCTTCTCGGGCGACCTGGCCCCGGCGCTCATGGTCCACGATGCGGAGGTCGAGATCGCGGGCCCTTCGGGACGACGCCGCCTTCCTCTGGCGGCCCTCTACGATTCGAGCGGCGACGGGATCCAGCGACATCACCTTGGTCGGACCGAGCTGTTGGTGGCGGTCCATCTCCGGGCCCCCTCGCGCGCGCGACGGTCGGCCTACCGGAAGCTTCGGACGCGGCCCTCGTTCGACTTCCCCGAGCTCGGGGTTGCCGCGGCGCTCGAGTTGGACGAAGGGAAGGTCGCCGCGTTGAAGCTCGCGGTGGGGGGCCTCGAAACCTACCCGAGGGGTTTCGATGCCGTCACCGCCGAGCTCGTCGGTCGGCCGTTGAATGCCTCGGCCATCGCCGAGCTCGCTCGCCGGGTGGTCGAGCAGGTCCGTCCGGTGCACAACACCTTTCTCGCACCGGATTACCGGCGCCGGATGACGGGGGTGTACGTGCGGCGAATTCTTAGCGCGCTCGCAATGTCCTCCGAGGCGTCGTGAGCGCCGAACCGTCGTTCGAGTTGGTGGAGACGGAGCGACTCAAGGTCCACGAGAAGGTCGTCCCCGGCCAGGTCCGACGCCTCACCCGGGAGCTGCGATCGACCGGGGTGGTGAGCGACCCGATACTGGTCGACCGGGAATCGCTCGTCATCCTGAACGGCCACCACCGCTACGCCGCGCTCCGCGCGCTCGGAGCGAAGCGGATCCCGACCTGGATGGTCGATTACGACGACCCGTCGGTGCGCCTCGGCCGGTGGAGCCCGGGTCCCTCGATCAGCAAACGAGAGGTGCGCGAACGCGCCACGTCGGGAAAGCCGTTCCCCCCGAAGACGACGCGACACCATCTCCCTTCGGACCTTCCTCCGCACCCGACCCAGCTCGCCGACCTCATGGTGCCCGCGGACCCGTCCTTCGACACGGCTCACGCGGGGGGCGATGGGCCGGGCACTTCGGGCCGTGGTGCACCCCGGCGCTCTCCGCGCTCGGGATAGGGAAGCGGGAGCTTTCCCTCCGCGAATTGACCGATCACGTCGAACAGCACCCCCCGCTCGACCGGACGGATCCGCTCCCTCAGCGACTCCGGGGTCTCCCCCGGGCGGATGGGAATCCGCGCCTGACCGAGGACCGGCCCCCCATCCACCTGCTCGGTCACGAGGTGGACGGTCGCACCGCTCTCGAGCTCGTGGGCGCGGAGGACCGCCTCGTGGACGTGCCGGCCGTACATGCCCGGTCCCCCGTGGGCTGGGAGGAGCGCCGGGTGCACATTGATCGCCCTCCCGCGCCACCGGCGCAACCAGGAGTCGGGGAGTATCGAGAGGAATCCGGCGAGCACCACGAGCTCCACGCCGCTCTCGGTGAGCAGGCGATGCAGCTCTTCGCCCCAGGCGTCTGCCGAAACGCCGCGGCGCTCGAGGACGGCGGTCGGGATCCCGCGCGACTTCGCTCGCGGAATCGCCCGCGCCGTCGCTCGATCCGAAACGACCAGGACGATGTCGGCGCCGAGCCCTCCCGCGGCGATCTCGTCGGCGAGGGCCTCGAGCGTCGTCCCCTCCCCCGAGACGAGGACTCCGAGCGCCAGTCCCCGCGGCATCGGAAATCGGTCGGCCCGGTGTTCAGAAGAGGGTCGAGGAAGTGAACCGGAAGGAGCGGCTCAGGATCGGAGGGCACGTCACGACCGAGAACCCGCGCTCGTCCGCGAAGCAGCCCCGCGCTTTCCCCACCGCTTCCAGGCCTCGGAGGACGCGCAGAATGCTCTCCGTGAATCGGAGGTTGCGGATCGGGGCGGCGACCTCGCCGTGCTCGATCCGGTAGGTCCCGTCCCGGGTCATTCCGGTGATCACCGACTTTCCGGGGTCGACCACGCGTACGTAATGAAGCCGGGTGACGAGGATCCCCTGGCGCGTGTCCCTCACGAGGTCCTCGACGCTCGCCGCCCCCGGCTTCATCAGCACGCGGGTGGGGATCGGACCCCATTCGCCGAACGGCGCCTCGGGAGGGAGACCGTGGCCCGAGGGGCTCCGACCGAGCCGCGCGGCCGTCACCAGGTCCGTCACCGCCTCGCCCACCACCCCCTCGCTGACGAGGGGGGTGGTGCGCTTCGCTAGGCCCTCGAAGTCGATCGACTGGGGGAGCGTTGCCGGGGTTCGAGCGTCGTCCTCCAACGTGAGGATCTTGGGGAACAACGCCTCGCCCCGGTGCCGCTTGAGGCAGCTCCACCCCTCCTCCTCCGCGTGGCCGCCGAAGCCGAGGTAGCCCAGCATGTACAGTAGGTCGGACACGGCGGAGCCGAGCAGCACGGTACGGTAGAGCCCCGGCTTCGCCGGCTCGGGGGGGTCGCGGGGCATCCGAGCGGCGGCGGCCCTTCCGAGCTCCTCGGGATCGAGGCGGTCCGCGCGCCAGTGGGCGCTTTCGGACCACCCGGAGACGGGGGGTCGAGCCTCGGGTCGCTCGACCAGTACGCTCGACTGGATCACCGAACGTCGTGTCGTTCCCCGCCGTCCGCTGGTGTTCGCCACCGTGAGTTGCTCGCTGCCCACGTTGACGACCCCCGATACGCGCGAACCGGGCGCGGCGCTCTCCGCACCTTCGAGCGCCCCTTGGGCGAGAAGAACCTGGTCCTCGGGGCTGAGCCGAGCGGTCGCTTCGGAGAACGCCACACCCCGCGCGCGGTCTCCGTCCGGCGAGGGGAACCCGGGGAACCGAGGTTCGCGCGGCGCCACCCGCGCCGTCGCGACGGCTGAGGCGATAAGGGCGGCGATTCCGCCGAGCGAAAGGTCGGAAGTGGTGGCGGTTCCGAGCCGCCCGTCCGTGAGCACCCGAAGGGAGACGTCGCGCGAACGTTCCAGGTGAGGCTGGTGAATCACGCCGTTCGCAAAGCGCATCGTCCCCCATCGTTGTTCGACCAGCCGAACGTCCGCCGCGACGTCCTGTGGGAGTTGGCTGAGCAACTGTTCGAGCGCCGGGCCCGTCGAGCTGGCCACGGAGTTCAGCCTCCCCGAACGGCGACGCGGCGGAATCGGGCCATCGGGGCCCCGTGGCCTACCCGGGCCGTCTGACCGGGTTGGCCCTTTCCGCAGTTCGGTACGCCCCATAGGTGCCAGGTAGATCGGTTGCCCACGGCGTCCATCGACGCCCAGAACTCGGGCGTCATCCCCGCGTAGAGCGGGTTGCGTACCAGCTCCGCCACCTCCCCTTTGCGAATGCGGAACCCTGCCTCCGTGCCGAATTGAAAGTTCAGACGCCGGTCGTCGATCGACCATGAACGGTTGGTCTCGAGGTAGACACCGTCCCGCACGCCTTCCACTAGCTCGGGGAAACTGTGGTCCCCCGGCTGGAGATCGACGTTGGTCATCCGGATGAGCGGAGTGCGGTGGAACCCCTCCGCCCGAGAGGTCGCACCAGAATGGCGAAGGCCGATCCGGGCCGCGGTCTCTCGGGACGTGAGCGCGCCGACGAGCCGTCCACGCCGGACGATCGGGGTTCGCCGAGCCGGAACTCCCTCATCGTCCCACCCGAACGTTCCGAGCCCGCCCGGCTCGGTCGCGTCCGCGACGATGTTCATGAGAAGGCTCCCGTACTTCAGTCGGCCGAGGTCTTTCGGGGTGAGGAACGACGTACCCGCATATCCCGCCTCCATCGCGAGGATCCGGTCGAGCTCGGTCGCGTGGCCCACCGACTCGTGGACCTGCAGTGCGAGCTGCGACGAGCCCAAGACCAACGTGGTGGAGCCGGTCGGACACCGCCGGGCGTGGAGGAGCGCGACCGCCTCCCGGCCGACCTCCGGACTGCGTTCGGGGAGGCCGAGACTCTCGATGAACTCCCAACCGCCCTGGCGGTAGTCCCCCCCGAACGAGTTCGGGGCGCTGCGCTGTTGCACGTTGCCGTTCTCGATCGCCGTGGCCTCCACCCCAGCCCCCACGTGCACGATTCGCGAACGGTACGACGAGCCCTCGGAGTTCCCGAACCACTTTCGCTCCTCCCACGCCTCGTACGACGCGTGCCCGGTCTTGACCGCCGACTCCACGTGCAGGGCCTTTTCGGCGCGAACGAGCAGCTCGACTTTCTGATCGCGGGGTACCTCGAACGGGTCGACCGTAAGGGAGGTCTCGTAGACGCCACCGCGAACGGAACGGTCCGACGTCAGCGCCAACGGTCGGTCGACCGAGCGGCTCGCGGCTTTCGCCAGGCGGGCCGCGAGCTGGCCCGAACTCCGCGCGGCGTCGCGCGTCAGCTCGGCGGCGGTGGCAAAACCCCAGGCCCGATCGGTTCTCGCTCGGACCCCGACTCCGGAACGGACGGAGGAGGTGAGGGCGCTCGCTTCCCCGTTGCGGACCGCGAGGTGTTCGTAGCGCAGGGGGGCGATCGCGCGCACGTCCGCGTATCGGGCGCCGGCGCGCAGCGCGGCCTGGATTCCGGTCTCGATCAGGTCGTCCATGGGCCCAGCCCAGGTCGCCCTACAACATGACTCGGAGGTTCAGCTTTTCCGTGAGCTCTTTGTAGCGGTTGCGGATCGTTACCTCGGTGACGCCGGCGACCTCGGCGACCTCGCGCTGAGTTCGACGCTCCCCGCACTGGACCGACGCGATGTAGATCGCGGCCGCCGCCACGCCCGTGGGGCCGCGACCGCTCGTCAGCTCGCGCTCGGTGGCTTCCTTGAGGATCTCGTTGGCGCGGGTCTGGATTTCCCCTTTGAGCTTGAGCTCGGAGCAGAACCGCTGGATGTAGTCCTGGGGCCGGGTGGGCATCAGCTTGAGCTTGAGCTCGCGCGTCATGAATCGGTAGGTGCGCCCGATCTCCTTGCGGCCGATGCGCGATTTGCTCGCGATCTCATCCAGCGTGCGGGGGACGTTGCACTGTCGGCAGCTCCCGTACAACGAGGCGGCCACGACGCCCTCGATCGAACGGCCCCGGATGAGGTTGCGCTGGACCGCCTTGCGGTAGATCATCGCCGCGGTCTCCCGAACGTTGCGGGGCAGCGCCATCGAGGACGCGATGCGGTCGAGCTCGGCGAGCGCGAATGCGAGGTTGCGTTCGGTCGCGTTCGAGACCCGAATCCTTCGTTGCCATTTGCGAAGCCGGTAGAGCTGGGCCCGGTTGCGCGTGGGGATCGACTTGCCGTACGGGTCGCGGTTCTTCCAGCCGATCTCGGTCGAAAGCCCCTTGTCGTGGATCGTGAGGGTGGTCGGGGCGCCCGTCCGCGTACGCTTCTCGCCCTGCTCGGCATCGAACGCTCGCCACTCGGGCCCCTGATCGATCATCCCCTCCTCGAGCACGAGACCGCACTCATCGCAGACTAGCTCGCCCCGCTCGTAGTCGCGCGTGAGGTGGGTCGACCCGCAGTTCGAACAACGCGTGGGCACGGCGACGTCGGCCGTCCGCGTCTCGGTCTTCTCAGCGTTCGCGCCCGAACCCTCTTGCTGCAACCGCCTTCCCCCGCAATTCCTCGTCCATCAAGCTCGAACCGATCAGGGCGAGCGCCCCCGCCGGGTCGGGGTTGCGCTTCGGCCGGACCTCGAGGTACGGCCGGCTCACCGGTCCGAAGATCCGGGCCACCTTACCTCGGTAGCGCCCGGTCCGGTCGACCAGGATCGTTCCTTCGTTCGGAAAGTCGGGTCCCTCGGCGCGAACCGTCCAGGTCCCTTTCGGAGTGATGGCGACGACCTGGCCGACAGAATGGTGGCCTGCGGATTCGCGGGACCCCGGGCGCGCCAAGTGGTATAAACGACTTGCGATAGGTATAAAAGCGTTTCGAACCGGCTCTCCGCGGGACGGGTTACGGCTTCGCCCGGGCGTTGCGATTTCGCGCGTTCGGGGCCGGGGTCTCGATCGGGGCGGCCTCCTCGGGGATCAGGGGGGAGGAGAAATCCGGAGAGTAGGTCGAGCGCTCCTTCGTGAGCCGGTCGACCTCGTTCCAGAGTTCCTCGATCTCCTCCTCGGGGGTACCGTAGCGGCGATCCTCGCTCAGCGCAGCGCGCACGTCGGCCATCAGGCGGGCCGCGCTGTGCGCGTCCCGGGCGCGGGACTTGAGCTTGTGCAACCGACGGGCGAGGTTCCGCGCCTCGAGCAGGATGTCCTCCTCCTCGGACTGCGGCAGGGTTCCCACGGCGGGGGCGCGCGGGATCCGAGAGACGGCTTTGCGCACCTCGAGCAACTGCTGAGCGGCCATCGGAATCTCGACCTGGCGCATGGCAGGCAGGAACCGCGCGAACGCCACCGTCGCCTCGGTGACGTCCTCGCCCCGGTCCCGCGCCGCACGGATCGCGAGGCCCAAGCGCGCCGCCTCCTGAGCGCAGAATTTCGGAATCGCGTCCGTGAGCACGGCAACCGCCAACGACGCGCTGGCGGCAGCCCGTTCGAGTGCGCCGGCGGAGATGGGGGAGTTGCGCAGCTGGGCTCGCGGATTACCCACCCGGGCGTCGAGGTGGGCGAGGTCGACTCCGATGGAGTCGCCGATCGCTCTGAGTTCGTCCGCCCGCGTGAGCAGGGCCCGGACCCAGCCCCAGTCTCGGTAGACCTTCCAGTAGAGCGCCTCGCCACGCGTCAGCACATCCTCGGCGAGGGGCAAGTCCCCCAAGGCCACGGCTTGACGAACGGAATCGGCGATCTGGCGTGTCGGGAACGGGAGCCCCTCCGCCTCGAGGGCTTCGCCGCGAGGGATCAGCTCGCCGAGCCGCTGGGTGAGGTCCGCCGAGGCCACGGGAGCGGCCATCAGCGGCGGATCTCCTGGGGGTGCTCGGCGTCCAGCGTCCGCATGAGTCGGGCGAGCGTCCGTTCCGCCTCATCGAGCTTGCGCGCTCGCAAGAATTCGGTCGCTCGTCGGATCTCGGCGGCGGCCTCGAACGCGACCTCGCTATCGGGGGGGAGGGACCGCACGCGAGCCGCGAGGATCTTCGCCTCCTCGAGCAACCGGGGCAGGGCATCCTCGGGGCGCCGTGGCTGGGGGGGCGGCGCCGGAGCGATCTGGGGTGCGGGCGCGGGAGGGGGAATCGGCGCGACGGGGACCTCCGGCGGCCGGCGCCGCTCTTCCGCCTCGATCGCCGCGAGGACCGTTCGGAGCTCCTTCAGCCGAGCGCCGGCGTCCGCGAGTCGACCGCGGCGTAGGTGCCGGGACGCCTCCGCGTGGAGGGCCCGGGCCCGACGGCCATTTTCGGGGTCGGCCCGGATCGTGTCGAGCTTCTCCGCGTGCGCCTCGAGCTCTTTCTCGAAGGCGGGCGGGAGCGCCTCGTGGAGCTGTTCCAGGATCCCGGAGGCGATCTCGGTCGCCTCTTCGATGGTCGCGCTGTCGATGGCGGGGTGAGCGAGGAGGATCCGGACCCGAGCGAGTTCTTCGTCCAGACTCGCGAACTGATTCGCCCCGGGCGGAACGGCATCGCGAAGCGCGTCGATCTGCTTCAGGAGCGCTCGGAGCGCGTGCCAGTCGGATTCCACCTTGGAGAGCTGCTGGTCGGCCTCGACCAGGAGTCCGATTCCCTCGTCCAAGTGGCCGCTTTCGAATCGAGCCCGCCCCGAGGTGAGCTGGGTGCTGAGGTCGATCGCCACGCCGTCCTTCACCAGCGTTTGCTGTCGCAGCTCGAGGTCGCGCGCGCGACGCTGGAAGAGGTCCTTGGTCTGCGTCGAGAGCCGCGCGTCGGCGCTCTTGAGGAGTCCGACCGCCTCGGCACCCCGACCGTCGGCCTGAGCGAGCGCAGCCTGAGTGACCTCGATGATGACGTCCCCCGGGTCTCCCCCGAGACGTTCGTAGACGGTGAGGCGGCCTCGGATTTCCTGCGCGACGCGACGGGCCTGGTCCCCGTGCGGATCGACTCGTACTCGAGGCGGCGGCGGAGTGGAGGAGCGGCGGGGTCGCTCGCCGCGCAGGGCTGGCTCGGGCTGGGAGAGTGCCCGGGCGGCTTCCTCTGCGAGCGCCGTCGGATACCCACACCCATCGCAGAACGTCGCCGGCCCGGCGATCGGTTTCTCGCACACCGGGCAGCTGATGCTCATAGCGGATACGGAGAGTCCAATCTCGTTAGGTTAAGACGCATCCGGACCGCCTAAACCTTTTGTCAGTTTCCCGGTAGTGACCGTTACCCACCGGAGAACGTCGGAACGACCGTTAATCGGATGTCCGTCTCCACGGCCGTGTCGAGGCTGATCGGCGTGTCACGGACCAGCACCGCGCTCCCCTCCGGGGCCTGACCGAGCTGCCGCAGCAGCGTGCGAACCGTGGTTCCCGCGGGCACCTCGAGCGTGACGACGGACGATCGTCCCGCCCGGGCGACCTCGATCTCGACTCGGACCCGCCCGCCCGGGGAGGCGCTGAGGGGGAGAATTTCCGGCCCAGCGGAGGTTTCCCCCGAGCCCTTTGAACTCCCGCGATGCATGCGCACCACCAGATCTCGAATCTGGCGCCTTGGCCGGGCTAGGCTACCTCAGCACCCGGGCCCGCCATGTCCCCTTCGGGATAATACCCTCGCCCGTCGCGCCCGATCGTGTCACCGAGGAGGGCTCGGGCGTTTGGCCAGTAGCCCGTCCGCCGGACCGACGGGACGCCGTCGGACACCCGTGCCCACCCCGAAAACCTCGACCGACCGGGCAAAGGACTATCTGGCCTCGGTCGCATCGTTTCACGCAGCGTGGCGCTATCCGCTGCAGCGGACCGTCGGGATAACCTGTGGCAAGCTCGTCGGTGAACGAATTTCCCCCCGGTGCCCGCGTACCCATAGGGATACCCGAACTCGACACGATTCTCCATGGCGGTTTGGTTCCTCACCGTCCGTACCTGATCGTCGGGCCGGCGGGCACCGGCAAGACGACGCTCGCCCTGCAATTCCTCTGCGAGGGCGTCCGCCGGGGGGAGCGGTGCTTGCTCGTCACCCTCGAGGAGCCGCCGAACGAGACGCGGATCAACCACCCCGGCCTGCGACCGGAGATGGACCGAGTGTTCGTGTTCGACGCGATCCCGGACGTGATGCGCTACGAGCACACGCCGTTCAAGGACATCGCGGCCGTCCGTCAATCCGTTCCGTTCGGCGATGTCCCGCCAACGATCCGCAAGACGCCCGAACTCTCGAGCGTGGAGGTGACGTTCTCCGCGCTCGAACAGACGCTCAAGATGGAGATGGCCCGCCGCAATTACGCGCGGCTCGTCGTCGACTCATTGACCGCGCTGCAGTACTTCTGCATGAAAGGCTTTGACGAGATCGTCGGGGCCCAAACCTTCCTCCGATTCCTCTCCGACCTTCAGGTCACCACGCTCCTCACGGTCGAGTCCCCCCTTGAGGACGTCGAGACCCCCGAGCGTCTGTTGGCCCGCGGGGAGATCCGGCTCTTCCGCTGGGACCTGGACGGCCGAACAGTGCGCGCGATCGGCGTCGAGAAACTCCGCGGGAGCTCCCACGACATCCGCCTCCACCCCTACCGTATTTCGCCTCGCGGCCTCGACATCAACCTAGGCCTCACGATCTCCCGGGACACCCGCCAGGTCGTCGTCGAGGAGCCCCTCACCGTGACCGTCGTTCCCCCCGTGGTCGTGGCGGCCGAGAGCACCGCCGACCCCCTGGTCGTCCTGGCGGAAAACCTGAGCGACCTGGTCGTGCTCGGCGTCCCGCTCGACGACGTCCGGGCAGCGTTGATCGAGCTGGCCGCGGCGATCGATCACGACCGCCCGGATGAGGCGATTCGCCTCTACCAGCGGGCGAGGCAACTGGTACACGAATGCGTCGATTCGCTCCTTCACTCCCCGACCTCCGCCAACCGAGACCCCGCGCGTCAGGCGGTCATCCGGCAGCTCGCGACCCGAGAGTCGGAAGCGCGAGCTGGAGTTCCCCCGGTCGGTGCGCGGGAGTTGATGACCGCCCGGGACCACGTCCGAAGTATCGCCGAGCGGATCCCCGCCCCGGCGCCGCCAGCCCCCCTCGAGCTACGCTCCGCCGTTCCCGTCGGCGCCGTCTCGCCCCCGCCGCCTCCTCCGCCTCCCCCACCTCCCCCGCGACCGGTGGCCGCAGTTCCGTCGGCTCCCCGGAGCGCCCCGACGACGCCCGCCCCGCCCGCGACTCGGCCCGTCGGAAGCGGCGAGGCGCCGCCTCGCCCGGAACCCGTTTCCATTCCCGCGCGTCCGACCGAGCCGCCTCCTCTCCCCTCGATCGGGATCGCCCGAGGGGAACTGAACGCACCGGGGGGCTCAGCCGGGTTCCCGGCTCGGCCTCCTCCACCGCCCGTCTCCAACACGAGCGTGTCCCAGATGCCGGTTCGGCCCCCCGGCCGCCAACCGGCTTCGATGCCCGCCGAGGTGGGCCGGCCGTCGCTCCCGCAGGCTCCGATCCCAGCACCGGCCTCGATGGCGGAGCCTGTGGGATTGCCCCCTCCGCCAGCGCCCGCAGCGGCCCACGCGGAAGCGGTGGTCATCACCGAGGTCAGCGCCGACCAGCGGTCCAAGCGATCGGCCCGTGGGCCCCGCGTGACCCGCCGGCGTCGCCCCGGGGCCGACGCGGGAACCGCCTCCGCCCAGCCCATGCCCGGGCCCGCGCCGGGGACTCCGCCGGTGAGCCCCAAGGCGCCGGCGCCCCGCCCCCGCAAGCGTGGGACCCGGAAAAGGAAGGGAGAAGCCGACCCGGATACCGCGGTGCCGGCCGCCAGCGACGAGTCCCCGACGGCCGGTGACGAAGCTGCCGCCCCCAACGCTACGAGCGATGGTTCGGCGGCGCGCGGGGTCGCAAACGGCCCGGCGGGCTCTTCCCCCGGAGGTGGCGCGTA
>Ga0187846_10001235_pt1 | contig 14460 bp, 16 predicted proteins | sample TC_taG_FD_161473 | JGI IMG/M metagenome (GOLD analysis project Ga0187846, IMG submission 161473) | Biofilm microbial communities from the roof of an iron ore cave, State of Minas Gerais, Brazil - TC_06 Biofilm (v2) | ecosystem: Environmental > Terrestrial > Deep subsurface > Cave > Wall biofilm...
CTGCCTATAGCAACTCCACGATGACCTCCTCCAAGAGACTCACGAGACTTGCGAATCTTTGGAGATTTTATTCCCCGACGACGGAATATAGACAGGAGTCTACTGATGTGCTTTACCATTGACTATACACTGGTTATTGGATATGATCCACTCATGAAGGTGGATTTTACCAAAAACGAGGAATACTGGAAAGAGATTCCGAGGTTTGAAGGACTTTATGAGGCTTCATCCCTAGGAAAAATAAGAACAAAGAATAGAACGATTTTCTGGAGTCGTTACGGCAAGTCTTGCAAATCCTCAATTAAATCCAAAGAAGTGGCTTCATTTCCAGACGCAAGAACTGGACATTTAAGAGTTTCGTTGAGAAAAAAAGGACATCAAAAGACCTATTATGTCCACTACTTGGTCTTAATAACATTTGTGGGACCCAGGCCGGAGGGTAAAGTATGCAGACACTATCCAGACAGAAATCCCTCCAATAACAGAGTGGAAAATCTAAGATGGGGAACAACCCAAGAAAATTCTGAAGATATGGTTGCTCATGGAACGTCAACCAAAGGAAGGCACTTCAACCAAGGAGAAAATCATGGAAATTCCAGATTTGTTGAATCGGAGGTCAGAAAGATTCGAGACTTATACTTTTCTGGTAACTACACAATCGACCAAATAGCCAAACTAGAAAAGGCGAGTTTTACCGCAATCCGTTGTATAATACGCCGGGTCACTTGGAAACACATCTAGGGTGCGGTCGAGACGTTGATAGCCCAAAAACCTGCGGTATACAAAGTTCTACTATTGTTGTCTAGTCTTTCGATTGAATAGGCATAATTGCCAAAATCTAAACCGCTGGAATCTACAGAGTTCAAAGTGATTTGCATAACACCATTAACACCATCTGTAACGTTGATCCCACTAACATTATTGAATCCACTAGCTACAGACTTGATCGCGAAGCCAGAAAGACCACCAAATCGATGTTGAGATAGGAAGCGAATACTCTGGCCGCTGATGTTTACAGCAGGAGTAAGAGAGACGCTAAGTACTGCGTCCTCGAAACGGGAAAGACTGAAATCCATGTATTGAGCCACTTTTTTACTCCATTAATTGTGCTTTGGTTGAAAGCCGACCGGACCCTTTGGAGTGCTTATCGCCTTTTCTAAGGACCACCCACGAATCATCCTTCTATAAATTAAATCACGAGGCATTTCTTTTTGATCACACAGATCTCCAAGACAAACTGGCTTTCCATCCCACTCTACCACTACTGTACATCTTCTGTTTCTTATTTGCTGTTTTATTGTAGCCCAACGACAGTTTTCTGGCTCATAATTACCATCGTTATCGATCCGGTCGATAGACAATCCTTTGGGACGCTCCCCCATATCTTTGAGGAAATTTATGAATGATCTGGACCAAGACTCACACACTTGTATCCCCCGTCCACCGTAGTCTTTGTAAAGAGGATCTCTTTTATTAAAGCATCTAGAAAGGATGCCGATGTAAGACCGATAAGCACGGAAGCTTCTTGCTGGTCTTCCCAAAACGTGCTCATATCTGATGTATGATCTGGCCATAGTCTGAATATCCTATCACGATTGAGAATTACTTACTATTGGGACAGCCGGCCGGCTTGGCTCCACCAGTCGTTCCCCAAAGCCGAAGTGGGCATGCTTGGCTAGCACAGTCCAATTTTCCAAGAGGTCTAGGAGGAAACCATCCTGCTTCCAGATAACATCCACATTTCTTGCAGAGATCTTGTTCAACGTCTCTTTCTTCACACCCATCACAAATAGTTCTGCGCTTTGCCTTCTCTTCTGGAGAAGGAGCAGAACCTCCTCCCGCTCTCCATTCCATTTCCCTCTTCATGGCGTTTGCCCAAGTAGCAATCCTCTTCTTGAGAGAAAGTTCCTGTCTCTCAACTTTCCTTTGTTCCTTCTCCTCTTCAGTCAATTCTCTCTGATCCGAAAGGTTATCTATTGCTTCCTGATGAACCGGATCGTTATGGTATAACCAGCAAACCCGGCAGTCCCTGTCCTTTACCCAAGGTTCTCCCGGAATGTATTTGGGAGGATCATGCAAACAGGTCTTTTGAGCGTAAGAATTCATTTTTACCCTGTGATGGTGATCCTATAGGTTCCATTGCATAAAGGATCTGCACTACATCCACCAGGAGTTATAGTAGTGTCCAAAACTACGTTGTTGAATACAAGGAGAAATGGGCTACACTTGCAATTAGTATTAGAAGTACAGGTAACATCATTTGGGTCACATGGCAGCTGCTGATTAGCTGCATCTAGCTGATCACAATAAAATGGTGCGGAGGTATTTGCCGTACAAGCCTGCTGACCAGCTGCGGCGCACGAGCCACCACCACTGTCACATACTTCAAAACTTGCTCCGCTTGGAAGAACAAAACCACAAGCTCCTTGATTTCCCTGACAAAGTATTTGAATGCTTACACAGTAGACTATTCCCCCAATCGTGACTGACGAGGTCCCCGAAAACGAATTACAATTATTGCAGCCAGACCTATCGGAGGTCAAAGTAATGGTCACACCGTCCAAAGCACCACAACCACCGGAAATTTTGGTTATGGTAGCAATCATATCTTGTGGATAACTTGAACAGCAACAGGTGCAAAATCCAGCATCACAACAAACGCCACCGTTGTTAAGAGTAACTGTACTGGGAACTCCTCCGCAAGTGAATCCTGCATCAGAATGATCAAAATTCAAAGTGTTGTTCGTATCGCAAAAGAATGAGGCTTCAGCTATAGTAAAGTAAGTAAAATTAATTCCATCAGCACTGATTTTAAGCTGCCAAGTTCCGTTAGGTACTCCTTGGATAAAGTCCAACTGAATAACTACTGAGGCCGTTCCGCCTAACCATTGGCAAGATGTGCTTGTTGTGCAGAGCTTCCAAGTATTATTAAGAACGGTACAACCAGCACCAGTAAATCCACTTAGAGTCAAATCCCAAAACCTAGTCTGATTGCAAGTACCACAAGGGCCAATGCAATTACCCTGGCAAGAACAGGAACCAGACGCAGTACATGGACAACATCCAGCCACGTTAAAGACTCATTTTTTAGTTGGTGCTCGTTAGACGCCCTTGAACGAAAGTCATGGTGTGGTCCGCCCCATCACCTAAACACAATGAGTACCCAGAGGACACTCCAGTATCCACAGCGTAGACTGGGTTGCCACTATGGTTGATGATAAATGTGCCTTGGTAGAAACCACTGTAGATGATAGTTTGCTTTACATCCACAACCCAGCAAGCTCCTGAAGCTTGGTCTGTGGTCGTTGGTGGAATACCATCAGCCCATGATTGAATAATTCCACTACCCAAAGTATTTGCGGAAAACTGTGCACCTATTCTAATGACAGCAGTATTACCAGAACTTCCTCCCGTACCTCCTCCACCAACATTAAAAGCATAAACCGGGGCAACCGGACCACTAGAGCTGTATCCAACTAACTGGCCTTGGTAATAGTTGTTTACAGTAGGAATAGTACCATTACGCTCAAGAGCCCATATAAATTCACCGCTTGTGAATATTGAACCTCCACTTTGGCCTGGATCAATCGGACAAACCAGACCAGAGAACAGAGTCTTACCGTTTATGGTCGTCCCTGTAGTATCTAACACTTGGATGTTCTGAACTTGAGGCAGAATGTGAATACCTTGAATTCCCCCACTCGTCCATTCGGCCGGATGGATGAACTGTCCCTTTTCATAGGTGGTTAGATTTACTCCAAATACTGCATTTGGGTTGACAAGAAACAGAAGCCCGGACGAATTGGAACCGCCAGAGGAGGCTGGAAGGCCACTGCTATGCTGTTGGACCAAGCTGCCCCTAACTCCTCGATAGACGATTCCAATGGCATATCCAGACCCTCCGTTAGAAACTCCAGATGAAGGACCAGCTGCAAATCCTGAGATTCCTCCACTTGTACCCTCCATCATCATAATTTCGCCATCGGACTGACCCCACCAACGGTTTTGGGTGGGGAGATTGCCGATGTCAGTCAAGATCGTATACAAGTCTCCTGAACCGATACCACTACCTTGAATAGTCTTTATGATAGTTCCACTGCTTCCCCCAACAAATCCAGATATCCACGAATCTACGATGGTCTGAGCGACTGAAGGCCCACCAACCCCTGGAGGTAAATAACACTGAGGCTGACCACTAAAGATCCCTCCAGATTGCCAGAACACCTGACCAGACGGAGGAGGAGTACTGTGTTGCATTTCCCTGACAATCTGATTCCATTCCGGGCGCATGACTCGCGTAGTTGCCAACCGATCCTTTACGGAGTACTTCCAAATTACATCGTGATAGCCTTCCGGAGTCCAAGAGTAGGTTCCTGGATAGACTTCATCCAAAGCGGAAATCGTTTGGGCATTATAAAAATCATAAGCAAGTTGGAAGGCTAGAGTAAGCAATCCAGAGAAGTTTAGGGGTTGTGGTCCTCCACTGCTTGCATTTCCACTTAGTAGAGCTATTTCTCCGCTGAACAAAGCTTTAGCCGTAGTATGGATAGTGTGAGTCCACCCACTAACACCAACCAATCCTGAGATGAAGAAACCACTGTTGAAATTTCCAGCCCCAGAAGCTAAAGGTATATCCTGAATGAAAACATCCCCATAGCTCTCTTCATACCAGCAAGACGGCCGCGATGGACCTATTCTTGGGTTGGAAAAGTGAGGAATAGGATCATTGCCAACAACGTACTTGGGAAAGGTTGTACGAACCAGAGATGGAAGGATGGCATTTCTGCTGATGCTCAAATCCCCAACTTTCAATTTGGTAAGGGAACCAGAATTGAAAATGTCCCCACCGGCAACTCTCGTAACAGAGGATAAATCCCCAGAAGACAGGGCAAGTCCTCCCCTGTTTATATTCACCTGATTGAGTGAGGAGATGGGATCCTTGAGTGAGTATGTTCCATCGAAGTTCCTAACAACAACCCGTCCGACGTTATAAGCTACTGCATCCAGTAGAATGGATGCAAGCTCCTGATTCGTCCAGAATTGACTATCCGGCTCCGGAGTTTGGTAGAGGTTGGGGATAGGATCATATGTCAAAGAAATTCCCAGAGAACTGGCCAAGGTGGACAGAAGGCTTACCCATGTACTTCCAGCATTAACTTGGAGAGTAACGGGATTATACTGCCACCAGTAACGTTCATCTACCAATGTCACTAAGTAGAAACCATCAAAGGATCCACCTAGCTCGGCGAGAGGTCTAGGTGGGAGCATGTACATTTGCGTCGTAATTGTGTAGGTGGACACTACATTGTTCGGATTGCCAGGACTTATCGGATTCTGCTCCATTATGAACGTAGCAGCATTAGATCCTCCCGTAGCTGCCAGAATCGCGGCTACTTGGGAAGATGTTGCCAACGTTCGAAATACGCTCCACCGAGTCGCCTGGCTTGGGTAAAACCACTCCCCAATACCTACAGCCATGTTGCCTGCCATTTCGGGTTTGTATTGGCTGGCAATCGCACCAAAATTCCGCCCTAGGTAGGCTGGTGTCTCTGTATACTCATTCAGATACTTGAATGGGATGAGCCTGTTTAATTCGACAAGGAGATCAGGCTGGGATTGATGCTTATCGGGGACTTTCTGTGTAGTTGGAGATTCTCCAGCTTTAGACTGAAATTGCAAACGGATTAGCTTGCCAGAATCAAGGATGAAAGGGATCCCTGCATAGCTTATGGTGAAGTCTAGGCTCATAAATTAAAAACTTCTCCCCCATAACTCAATCTATAACCAGGTAATATCTGTATTTGCTCTACATGAAAAGTGTCTTCTTCTACTGTGACTAAAACAAAACCTTGTTGCCAGTCTGGAAATTGAACGTATTCAGGATCTAGTCTACAAAGACATCCCCCTTCCCAAGCCCCCTTAGGATTCCATAGTTGATTGACTAAATAGGACCCTTGTCGGTGGCTATGACCAATTATAACACTCTTACCCAGACGTTCGTAGTGACCCCTAGCGGTGTAGCCGGAATGTCTTCTTACTAAAAAGCCATGTGTAACAATGAGATTTCCTTGGGCCAACTCAAGGAAATGTCCATACGGATGATATTGGAAACCATTTTCAACTATCCTAAATGCCTTCTGGAAGGACTCATTTGGGTCTGAATCCTCAACTCCTAAGCCGTGCATGAGTGCCTCTATTATTGGAGACAATCCACCGTTCGATCTTGCTTCCCTCCATATCTTCCGGCGCCATCGATCCTCGTGATTACCTCCCAACCATATCAATCCATCAGATTGGACAGACTTGATTTTCCGCAATCGTTGCATGAATCTTTCACACTTGACCATCTCATCCAGCATCGTATCTGTCTTGAATGGATCTCGGTCATAATCACTGCAAGAATAACAATCTGAAACATCTCCATTCAAAACCACCGCATCGGGTTTCCATTTCTCGACAAATTGCAGGGCAAGTTCTAAAGCATTCTTATCTTCAAAGGGGAATTGAATATCAGATAGGACAGCTACTCTTTTGGCATCAAGGGTATGGCCCATCAGCTTATGTGGGTCCGAGAACGGTTCACGGGATTCCTTATACTTTCTTGCATCTATAGAATTCTTCTTCCTTCTGTTTTTTATTTTGTTGGGATCGTTGTTAATCTTTTCATTATTTTTTGAAATTCTGATATTGCCAGAAATTTTTCCCTTATTTGATTTGCGATACTTACCGCTGCGCCACTTACCGGCCGGAGACTTGTTATATTTAGTCTCACATGTCTTGCAAACCATTCTCCCATTAGCACCTACCCAAATGTTTTCCAAGCTCTTTGGATGACTACACTTTTTGAATACCTCTGCCATTCAACCCCCTATCTGTTTTCGACATACCAAGAACGAGTACTCTTGACGTTGCCTTTTTCATCTATAGTTACTTCAATAACCTTTTCAAGGATTACATCTTCTGGATATGAGTTCTGGGGCCAGAAGAGATGACCGGCAATTGCGCCAAATAGAAAGGCTATAATCGGGGCATGGTAAGTCATCATGGTCAGTAAATACGAAACCGTTCCCTTTCGACCGTGAACTGACAAAGCGATAGTGTCCCAAGCTCCCATAATCAAGAAGCAGATGACAACAACGATGAGACTATACACTTGCCAACGGGTCATCTTAGATGCACCCAGAAATCATAATTCCTTACGTGAATTGTACCTATAACACATAAACTGAGCAACTGCTACCCAATCAATGAACTCTGAGTGGAGTTGTAAGAGCCTGTTCAACATCCCATCCTAGTCTAAACAATCTGTCATTTAACAAACCTCCTCTAAATCCCAATTCCTCCGACCACTGGGAAACCGTCCGCGTCCTAACCGATAAGAGCCACAACTGTCAAGAAATCAACGAATCGGGAATCGATGGATTTGAACTGTTGCTAGGTAAAAGAAATTCGTTGTTGAGAACTTCTGGAAAAAATAAACGGAAAAAAGCTGTTTGGAAAGTATCGATTGTTCCAGCAGCACCCCGGCTATTTGTTACGTTCACCGTAGCATAGTCATTTTTAGTGAAGTTGGTAGAACCCCGGTGAATGCTTACGAAAGGACCAGATGTATAGGCTTGAGTCATCAAACCCATAGACCCAAGATCCAGATAAACCGCCCGACCACTCGTCAGTGCTGTCGTCAGCCTGATTCTCAAAAACTGGGAAGTAGGCAAAATGTTCGGGGTTCGGAACACCCCGGTGAAGCTGGCGTAGTTCACTCCCAAAGCAGTAAGATCAACTGTGAAGCTGTTTGCTACTCCATTTGCGTCGTTGATTGTCGTGCCGTTCTGGTCAGCCAGCTGAATTGTTAAAATACCTTGTCCGGCCGCTACAGCATCCCTACGAATGAAGATATTGAATCCATACTGTTTGAGTGGAGACAGAGAACCCAACGTGCCAGCAGTACTGCTGAACTGTTGCTTGATTTCAGTAAGATTGCTTCCGTCTCCGATGATCTTCAAAGCGGCCGTGCCGTCATAGACTAACGTACTTTCTTGGGCAATATTCGTTCCGGCAACTCCAGTAACCAACGTCCATTTGTTCGGAACATTGCTTGTAAACTTATCAAACCCAGAGTTGGTCAGGATGTTTCCAGCAGAATTGTCTTTGGCACCATTAATTGCAGATAAGCTGGCTTGTGAATTTGAGCCCAAAGGCCAATTGAAATCAAACACCGTTCCGGCCGCGCCAGTCCCCGTGAGCTTGAAAGTCTCGTTACCAGCAGTTGCTCCTCCTGTATAACTGTCCGTAGTGCAAGTCAAAAGGAGATTTTCTGCATAGCTGTTTTCCAAAACCAAACCATCAAGAGGACGTTTTGTACTAGCTACAACAATTCCATTGCCAGTCCCAGTAAATGAGGATGGAGTTGCTCCTATAGTCATGGAGAGAACAGTAGCCCCGGCAAGCTTCATTTGCCGGATGACTTCCTGAATACTGGTGACTACCTGCAAGGATTGAAGATTCTGAGCAATGCGTGGGTTGTCCAAAAACACGGCACGATTAACTTCTTGCCTTGCAACGGTACTAGCCAAGGCCCCAGCTGCCGAAGCTCCATTCAGAATACCGATGTAGGAACCTCCTACCAAAGCCTGGATGTCGGATTGAGCATTCAATTGAGCAACTAGACCAACAGACGTATCCGTAAGATTAGTCTTTTGACTGTTTTGGTAAGACCTCATCTGTTTGACAAGTAATCCACACTTACCAAAAATATTGAATATATTTCCGGTAGAATTTGTAAATGATATACTCATACGTGTTTCCAGTTCTTTTTAACCCTGCCCATGTTAGACACCTTGTACAGTCCTTCGTAACCTACTACATCTCTCCAAATTTCTCTCATCTTTTTCCCTTTTTCAATCAAATAGTTTAGCGGTAAATGTACTTATTGGTAAAGTCCTATCAAACACATCATCCAACCACGGAGGTCGTGGGAATGTTACATTGTCGATCACATCAAGTGATGGGTTTGTGTGACCATAGACATAGGTCCCCGAAATACGGTACAGCGGAGTTGTGCCATCCGGCCCCAAAGCCAGCGGTGCCGTTTCGTAGTGTTGGTCAAGAAGAATCCACTGAGGATCCACTGTCACCGTGCTGGGAATCTCTGGTTTGTCGGATGGATCTCCCACGAATTTGGCTGCTGTCCAATCCACAATCCAAAGCAGCGTCGGATTAGCCATCTGGCAAAAGGCAACTGAAGCTCCTTGGAACCCATTGGGGGAAGAAACAGGCATCATGTAAATGTGCTTATCGCTTTCATATCTGGACGTAATCAGATAGTCTGTCCAGATGGACTTGTCCGAAGACAGATTTGCATAGAGAGCATTCTGGTCATCACTGTTGATTTGGCCTACCGTTACAGTAGCCTCAACAATCGGTTGAATCGGAGTTAGGGGATTGTCGGAAGACTGAGGAGTCCCTCCTACTCCCTGACTTCCTCCCTCTTGAGTAACGCCAGCCGTTCCAGGAGGGAGTCCAGTTGTATTCTGTCCCCCAACCGGGTCCAGCTGAGTTCCCCCAAGACTTGGATCCCAATAAGCAGCTGCCTGAAGTAGCAGGGAAGCCGTCCCGCGATTGAGATAGTTCGGAGGGGCAATCGGCTGTTCGCTGAAGGGAGTAATTGCCATACCGTCGTAGCGGAACCCCCAAACTCCATCCTTTCGTCCGTCTCCAGTCATTTCACTGCCGGACGAACCGCCAGCCGGCTTGAGCATAGCCCTCATTACACATTCGACCTCATTATCGTACATGTTAACGCGAACTACAGCTCTTTCGAGAAGAGCAATATCTGTGGTTCCGGGTGCGTCCGAATTGGCAATGGCAAGTTTGCTGGAAGCAACCTGAACAGCCTTCTCAATAAGATCAGACTGGTTCGTTACCTTGTCCCCCTTAAGAGCAACACGGCATTCCGCATACCGGTGAACCCCTTTATAGGTAGAAGTTTCGATGTACTCCCCATTAGGCTCGAAAGCAGGGCTAGGAGGCATTTTGAATTGCTCTTTGTCTACAATCCGATACTGAATAGCCAATCCATCCGGGGATACTGTATAGCTGGCCGATTCACGCAAGAACCCTTGGGGAACCCCAACAACAGCCATTTGGTTGCGGAGCTGGTCAGCAATTACTCCACTTGCGTTGTCCGAACGGACGACGAACTTTCCTTCTCGGGTCCTTCTCGTGTAGTTTTGTTTGTCGATGTCAACCGTTTCCGTCCACCGGTTGTATAGGACGTTGTTTCCACTCTGGTTGGAAACCGCCGGAGAGCTTCCGGTAAGATTGTTGTTCTCCCAATAATGAGCAATGATGCGATATGTTACCAAAAACGTAGTGTTAGTCAATTGTGTAATGATACAAGATTGGGGTTTCGGCCCGTTGCGAACATCAATCAAACCACTACCGGCGGTCTGTGCTGGAATCAACTGCACTCCGTTGAATGTAATCGAAAGAGATCTTCGTGGCTTCAGAAGGGAAGATCGAATCACATTCATAATATCTGCCGGATTGGTAGTAGTCCCAACCAACGATGGAGCAATCAAAGACAGATAGTTGGAGTTCAGAACAGATTGAACTTCAACATCAAACTTAGTACAAAACCAGTCAACACCTCCCTCATCGTCATATATAACTTCCTGCCTCAAATTGGTTATAAAGCAATAGGGCAAAGAAATACTATTATAGGTTACAACACTCATACTATCACCATTCCATAAAACTCCTCATCTCTCATGTTCTTACGCCAAGAATTAGAGAAGTTGGCTGCTACATTACAATTGAAACATTCTACTCCTATCCCTAAATTCTTTGGGTAGCCTAGAAGCTTCAATTTAATTGCTGTCAAACATCCCCCTCCCTCACCATTTTTTCTTCTGATTCCTCCATCATTATTCAGATGAGCTAAGGTCAAAGTCCACAATCTAAACTCTCCACATATGTGACATTTACCTCCATACTCTTTTATGGCATCGATCATTTCCTTCTGGCGATACTTACTCTTTTTTGTATTTATCTCCTTACTATTTTTCTTGTAGTATTCTTTCTGTTTAAATAAAATTTCCGGTTTGTTTTCCTCATAATGCCTTTTCAAGTATTCTTTTCTGTTGTTCAACATCTTTAGAAGTCCTCCCCTTCTGGCATTCCTCCTCCAGAACTATGCCCCGGTTCTCCCATTCTACGTGGTCTTCCCCACCACTGATACCACTTACTCTTTTCCATCTCCTTCATCCAATGGTCGGACCAAGCTCTTTCGTCTTGACCAAATCCCTCGTCCTTTTGTGTGTTCTCCTTAATTATGCCAAGGTAAGATCCAATGGTAGTAAGCATCTCAAAAGAACCAGTGAGAATTGCAGCCAAATCCCCTACTACGTAGTTCTTGATATCGGCTAAGAAATCCTCTGTAGGAGACATAGCTTTGGCCAGAGCGTCTTTCTGTTCGGCAAGGAATCTGGCAGACGGAGCCCGTCTCTCCCCCCTGATTCTAGACAGCTGCATTTGTCTGATTTGTGACTCAATCTGCACTTGTCGCATGGCCCCAGAGAACTCGGCAAACTGTACATTTGACTCGTGTAAGTGCTGAGTCCACTGTTTGAGCTTCTCGCTGCCGGCCGATATTAGAGCCGTAAACCCCGCAGGTCCAGCAAAGGCTCCAGCAATACCTCCAAAGGCTCCTGTTGCCCCTCCAAGGCTACTGGCCCCCTTAGAAAAGGTCTTCAGCCCTCCAGCCAGTTCAGATATTCCCCCGGCATGACCACCAGTAATGAAGCTATGTACACCTTTGCCTATTCCAGTAGCCGAGATAAGAGGTTCTTTTTCCTTGGCCTTAGGTCCAGGCAATCCAGATAATCCTATCCCCACTTTAGGAGTTGGCAGCTTGTGTTCAGCCAATCCGATTTGATACTTCAGCCACTCCGGCAAATTGTCCTTTTGTGCTGGGGCTTCCGGAGGGACATTTACTCCTGGCTCTTTATGAACCGCAGAGGTAGGAATGGGCAGTGGACCTTTGGTTCCGGCGGTGTATTGAGCTTTGCTGTCTTCCTTGCCTGGCTTCTTAAAGAGATGAGGAAGACTTTTGGATAGAGCCCTCTCCACAGCTTCGGCAAACTTACGTGCTTTGTCTTCTTCGCTGAGAGTTTCTTCCTTTTTCTTCTCAGCTGGAAGATTTGGTATGGTGGAAGTTTCACCGACGAACGACTGGATCTTGTCTCCAAGAGATGAAAGTTTGTCGGTAAGCTTGCTGACAATCCCTTCTCCCTCGGGCTTCGGCAACGGTCCTTTTTTCCACCTAGCCATTTACGAATTCCTTGATTGCCGAAGAGCATCAAACCGCGCCTTAAATAACATCGCTTCCCCTTCTCCATCCGCTACGGATCGCCAATACTCCATCCCAGGGTCAAGAGCACCCATAGCAACGGAAGCTCCCATTGCTACTACACTGGCACGACGGCATTGGAGTCTTTTTCGGCAGAGCCAGATTCCGAAGAATTCGTAGTAGGTGAGTCGCCTTTGGAAGAATGCTCCGAAGCCTCCGATGTCGATGAGGTCAACGATTGGCTCGAATTTTTTTTTACACCTTCACAATACTCCATAAAGTCATCGAACAGTTCGACCAAAGCTATCTGAGTCAATCCACCCTGTTCGACCGGCACTACTGAGAAAATCTTCCTCATCTTGGAAATCATCTCATCATGAGCTTTTTTCTTATCTTCATCTTTAACTGGGGAATTTGCCACTTTAATGTCTATGGCCAGTTCGGGACCAACTGACATAACCTCTTTGTAAAGAGTCATGGGATCACGATGCATCCATTTTGATCCATCCCAATAGTGGTAGATTTTCATCTTTCCGGGGTGCCAAGTCCCTTCGGAGTATCCAAATAGCATTCGTTTCAACCAACCAGTCATTCTATTCCCCTTTTTTACGTATCCTGACTGTAATCCCATAGTTGGGAACCTTGAGCGCCAGTGCCTCCGTTGAATGGGTCTGTGGTATAAGGAATGGCCCGCCAGTTCAAAGTTACTATGGACCTCTTAGTGCCAAGAGGAAACTCCACTGCCGGGCCGGTGAGGTATGTATACCAGAACCTCCAGGGCTTGTTGCCTACAGGAGAAGATAGATTCAGTCCAATCAAATTGTTGCCTATAGTGAATCGAGACAGTCCCTGTCCAAGACGCTGGCCGGCACGAGCAACCTGTCCAATGGCAATACTTCCACCACCCATCGATAAGGCCATGCAGACATCAAGCACTGCGCGGTCAAAGTGAACGAGGGTCATCGATATGTTAGCATCAGCTAGCATCCATTGTACGTCGATGGGAATCTCTTGACCCCATGCGTCAACCATGATGTCATCAAACCTAGTATTAATAGATATACGTATACCTGTGTCAGCAAGACCGAGATTTGTAAGGCTAGCAATACCTGAGTCGCTACGAGATTTAACTCCAACCATCGTTTCCGATAATTTGTTACTCCAGTCTTTTGACTGGGGACCGGTCATTTCTGCCGATCTCTCTACATCGCTGTAGATGTCCAGACTTTATCATCTCCTCAAAAGGGAGTCGAGCGTTAAGTCGTTGAGGATTCTGGTTTATACCAGTCTTTCCTGCTGATTGTCCCCACCTTCGCTTTTTTACCGACCACGAAGCGTAGCTAAGGATACTCGGGAGTTTCCAGCAAATGGCTCGATTTTGAAACGGCTCAACTTATGGTCAACCGTTTATAAATATGTCTCTGGCCATCTTTCTCCTTTCAAGTAATGTGCTTCCAAGATTTACCAGAGAGAAGATTGTCCATTGCAACCAAAGACAAATCAAATCTCTGAGCCAATTGGCGATGAGTGAACTCACCAGTAGCATAAAGGCGGCGAGCAAGACGAACATTTTCTATGGACATCTTCGCATAACCACAAACCTTTTTGAAAATGTTGGCACAGGTTCCGTGATTAACTTGTTTCTTACTCCTTCTCAGTAAGAGACCTAGGAACAAGCGGACGGGTCCAAAACGTCCGCTCTTTCCGTCTATTCTACCAATTCCTATCATTTGACTGCAATTTAAATCTGCTGTCAATATACATTCATTGTTGTACAGAGTGATCCCAAAGGACCACTCCGGAAGATGAAATCTCCCCTGTAGAATGTGTGCCGAATGGAACAGCCCTCCAGTTCAACTCAACAAGACTTCGTTTGGTTCCCAGCGGGAGAACCATCGGATTCTCAGACAAATAAGCCGAAGGGAACCTCCATGCTTGCCCGAGAACCGGGGATATGATGTTCAAACTCATAAAAAAATAACCACTGGCCAAGAACGGAACAAATCCACCCATCGGAGTCCCGGCCGGGGCCAACGTCCCCTCATTCGTAGGATTTCCTCCACCAGCCATCGATTGTTGGAGACAATAGTCAAGAATTGTGTTGTCATAAT
>Ga0187846_10001236_pt1 | contig 14453 bp, 10 predicted proteins | sample TC_taG_FD_161473 | JGI IMG/M metagenome (GOLD analysis project Ga0187846, IMG submission 161473) | Biofilm microbial communities from the roof of an iron ore cave, State of Minas Gerais, Brazil - TC_06 Biofilm (v2) | ecosystem: Environmental > Terrestrial > Deep subsurface > Cave > Wall biofilm...
GCGCCCACCACCACCATCACCAGGACGATCAGGATTCCGGGACGGCGGCTGGGGGCGGGCTGTTCGAAGGTGAAATGAGGGACCGGAGTTTCCTGAACCTCGGCGGCAGGGGCGATTTGCGGCTCAACCGCGATGACGGGAAGTTCCGGAGCTTTCTCGATTACCGGCGCCGGCGCAGGGGGGGCGTTGCTCGCCAGCGGCGCAATCACCGGCTCAGGCTTCGCAGCAAGCGAAGGTGCTGGAGCAACTGGAGCTTGTTCATTGACCGGCGGCGGCGTGTCAAGCAGGGCCGCGGCGAGTTCGGCGGACTGGGCGAAGCGGTCTTCGTCCTCGGGCTTGAGCGCTCCGAGAATCAGCTCAGCGAGCAGTTCCAGGCTGCGGACATCGCTGTCGTTGAATCCGAAGGGTTCGGCAGAGAGCGCTTCCAGCAAACCGATCACGCGGCGGCGCCCGCACAGCGGCACTGCGACCATGGAACGGGCGCCCAGGCGGCGGCAGGCTTCGCGATTGACGCGGTCGTCGGATTCGGTGTCGTCGCAGCGGATGATCTCGGCTTTGCGGAAGCAGGCGCCGGAGAAAGCGGAGTCGCGGTCGATGCGCGCGCCCACGTCAGGCCTGACGGAGCCGGCAGAGGCGCGGAGAACGATTTCGTTGTTTTCGGCGAGAGCAATGGCCAGGCCGTCGGCCCCGGTGACGGCGACGGCGCGCTCGGCGACGAGCTGCAGGACATCGTCGAGGACGAACTGCTCGCCGGCCTCGAACTCGCTGGGAGCGGTGAGCGCCTCGAAGCCGCTGCGGCGCGAGGCCAGGGCGCGGCGGTGCCGCACCTGCTGGTGCAGGGTGGAAAAGGCGAGAAGGGCTTGCAAGGCATCCTGCCCGCCGGGCCGTGCCGCGGCGAACTGAGAAGGAGCGACACCTCCGGCTGCGCCCAGCCCAGCGGGCCAGGAGGACATCGTGACGGGCGCGAGGGCCGCGTCGATACCTATGCCAGGTTTGGTCGGAATCGTTGCCATTGCCGATGAAGCCGCACTGTTCCGAGTGTGGCGACTGGGCCAAGCCCTTGTCAATTAACTACTTCGCTCAGATCCGCAAACCAGGACCCTAGCCTGGACCGCGCCACTTTCCGCCCTACTGTAACACTAGTCCACTATTAAGTTAGCGGGGTTTTGCTCACGGCGCAATTGTCCGGTCATGCCCTGTTGGACATGGCCTTTGGTAAGACGAGTCTTGCCGCCTTCCGGATATCCGATCCCCTCAGCAGCGAGCGCGGCGTTCGGATCCAGCGGGAGTACAATCCTTCCCCTCCAGGAACGAAGCAAATCCGGAGTCGCCTATGACTGCTCCCCGCTCCCACGATTGGCCCCGCCCGGCGGTCTGCGCCGCGATTGTGGCGGTCATGCTGGCGATGCTGGTCCTGCCAGCGGCACTCACGTTGCACAGCGTGAGGGCGCCCTCTCTGCCGGTGTTCAGCACAGACAATCCGACGCCTAACCCCTCGCCTTACGGCTACACCTGGAGCCTGCTGCTTTTTCTGGTGCCGATCGGGGTCCTCGGATTGTGGTTTGGCTGGCATGGGGAATTGGAGATTCGCCGCGCGTTCTGGTGGACGATTGCGTTTCTGGGGATTGCGGGATGCTTGCTGGACATCATTTTCGCCCAGTGGTTCTTCCGCTTTCCGAATGCAGGGGCGATTGTGGGAGTGCATGCGCCGGCAATCGGGAAGTGGGTCCCGGTCGAGGAGTACTTGTTCTATTTCAGCGGCTTTCTTATGATTCTTCTGGTGTATGTGTGGCTCAGTGAAAACTGGCTGGCGGCGTACACGGAGCCGAACTATCGCGCGGAATCGGCGAAGATCGCGAAGCTGCTGCGTTTCCATTGGACCTCGCTGGTGGTGGGCGTGGTTCTGATCGCCGTGGCGGTGCTTTACAAGAAGGAGTTTTCCGAGGTTCGCGAGGGCTGGCCCGGATATTTCATGGTTCTGGTTATCGGCGGACTAATCCCGTCGATCGGCTTCTTCGACGAGGTGCAGCGGTTCATCAACTGGCGGGCGTTCAGTCTTACGATGCTGTTCACGATGCTGATCAGCCTGCTGTGGGAGGCCACGCTCGCCCTGCCGTACGGGTGGTGGGGGTACGAGCGGGAACGCATGCTGGGCATTTTCATTGGCGCGTGGGACGGCCTGCCGATTGAAGCGGTGCTGGTGTGGATTGCCGTGACCTACGGCACAGTGATCGTATTTGAGGTTATCAAGCTGCAGCAGGCTTCGGGACGGCCGGCGCGAGAGGCTCTGCTCGGAGGGCGCGCGGCCGCCCCGGGCCGCCAGGGGTAAAACTGCTGAACCACTGCAGTTACTCGGGAGAGAGCTTGCCAGAAAATAGAATCATGAAACAAAGGCTTTTCCGGACAGGTGTTTTCGGTTGCCAGCATGCAAGCCGTACCATTTCCCGCGCGGCAAGAACGAACCCGTTACCGCCACGAACTCCGCACGCTGACCTACGTCACGCTCGACGAGGGGAATGGCGGAATTGTCCGCAATCTCAATCATGAAGGCGTGGGAGTGCAGGCGGTGGGCGCGCTGCGTCCGCGGCAGCGGGTACGGCTGCGCTTTGAGTTGAGGCATCCGCGCTTGCGGGTGGACACCGCTGGGGATGTCACCTGGTCCAGCGCTTCGGGACAGTGCGGCATCCGCCTGGTCGACCTGCCGGAAGGAATCAGGCGCCAGATCGACGAGTGGATCTTCGCCAATCTGCTGGATTCGCTCTCGCACGAGCAGGCGGGCGGCTCGATGTTCGGAGCACGGGTCTTAGGCGGAACAGAAGAAGACGGCCTGATCCTGTCGGGCGGTGCGCGTCCCGTAATTCGGATGCCTGCCCCGGTGAATCAGCAGCCGCGTGCGGGAGAGCAAGGTTCCGAGTTGGATTGGCTTTCGCGGCCAGTCTCGGCGAAAACCCTTGCCCGCCTGGTCGACGCGCTCGCGGTGATCGCGGGACTGCTGATGTTCGCAGTGATCTTTCTTGCGATAGCCCACGAACTCCCCAGCTGGCCCCTGACCGCAGGAATCTTCGCCGGAGTAGCCGTGTTCGTTACGGGAGCCTACTGGTTTGTGTTTTCGCGGTTTGGCGGAGTGACCCTGGGCAAGCGACTGGCACAGCTTTCCGGAGCAGCAACCGGAATTAAAACTGAAGAGGATGCAACCAGATTCCGGTGAAATGCAGTCCCGAGTCCCGGGAGCTCAGACCTGAGTCCCGAGTCCAGCTAGTTCGCAAAATACTGCTGCGCCAGCCAGACCTTGAGAGCATGCTGCAAACGGGGAGCGATCTTCACAAAGCGGAACCCGAGATTGCCGTGATCGTCCTGCCAGGCGACTTCGGCATCGGCTTTGATCCCGTATTTCGCGCCGGGAAGGGAAAAAGACACGCGAAAGGGGCGGGTGGTCTCGAGGCGATTGTCTACCCGCACCTGGAGTCCGCCGTGGCTCACGTTGATCAGTTCCGCTTCCATGCGGGTTTTCGCGCCGTAAGCGAGGGTGACGGGAACTTCCAAGCCGGCGCGGTGATAGCGCAAGCGTCCGTCGAGAATCATGTTGCGGGCCGCCGAGAGCGTGCGCACCGCCTGCTCCACCGAGATCGGTTTCTCGAAGGCGAAGAGCGCGCCGGTTTCCTCGAGGTCCGGCTTGCTGTCGCGAGCGCCCATGATGACGAGCGGCACGGTCGTGGGCCGCCGCTTCTCCAGTTGCAGATTGCGCAGGAATTCCGCGGTTCCGCCCAGATCACAATCGACGATCAGCGCGTCTACTTTCGACTTGTTCAAGCGGGACAGAGCGCGCTGCGGCTCGCCTTCCACCGCGACCTGCATGTGCAAACCGCCGAGAATACATTCCAGAACGCTCACTTCCTGCCAGTCGCGCGAGACCACCATCGACGAGAGTGTCATGCCGCCACTGTAACCACGGACGTAAGGCCACCGTAGATAACCAACGTAATGACAGCGCGGGGCGCCGATTTTTCCGCGGGCGCGGAAGTCGTGCGACCACGGTGCACGCGGGGAAGCCCAGTACGAAAGGTCGCGGACGCTCTACTGCCGACGATACCACTCCACTGTCCGCCGCAATCCTTCCTCAAAGTTAACGCTGGGCCGGTAGCCGAGGCATTTTTCCGCCTGCGAAATGTCGGCCAGGGAGTGTTTGATGTCGCCGCCGCGCTCGGGGGCGTAAGCCGGCGGGCCGGAATATCCGGTGAGCTCGCGCAAAAGCTGGAAGGTTTCGTTCAAGGTGATGCGGCGTCCGGTTGCCACATTGAAGACGCGCCCGGCCACGGCGGACGCAGGAGCCTGGCACGCCCGCAGGTTCGCTTCGACCGCGTTGTCAATGTAGGTGAAGTCGCGGCTCTGCTCTCCATCGCCGAAGATGGTGGGCTGCCGCCCGGCGAGCATCTGAGTTGTGAATTTGGCCAGCACGCCGGAGTACGGCGAAGACGGATCCTGGCGCGGACCGAAAATATTGAAGTAGCGCAGCGAAACCGTCTCGAGCCCGTAGCAGCTGTAAAACGAGGTCATGTAGTGTTCGCTGGCCAATTTCGCGACCGCGTAGGGAGAAATGGGATCGGGCTTCATGTCCTCATGTTTGGGGAGTGTCGGGGTATCGCCATAGGCGGAGGAAGAGGCGGCGTAGATGACGCGTTTCACCCTGGCATCCCGCGCGGCCACCAGCACGTTCACCGTGCCATCCACATTGGCGCGGTTGCTGCCCAGGGGATCGAGCACGGATTTAGGCACCGACGGAATAGCGGCCTGATGCAGCACATAGTCGACGCCCGAGCAGGCTTGTTGAATCACGTTCTGATCGAGAATGTCGGCTTCGTGAAGCTGAATGCGCGCCAGAATCTCGTTGAGGTTTTCGCGCTTGCCGGTGGAGAAGTTATCTACGCCGCGAACCTGCTCGCCGCGCGCCAGCAACGCCCGCGCCAGTGATGAGCCGATAAAACCGCCAATGCCGGTGATGAGATAGAGCGCCATGATCCGTTCATGATAGCGAATCGGTCGGATGAGTTGGGGAACCGCGGGGGTGCGGTCACTAACCCGTCACCTCACGCGCGGGAAAAGGATGAGATTTGCGATTGCGAAGGTGCGCGCCGCGGTCACCCGCTATCGGGTTTCGGAACCCTGTTTCTTCCTGAGGATTCGGAGGAATTCTTCCTTGGGGAGCAGCTGACGGTCTTCGAAGAAACTCATGATGGCCTCGAGCACGGCGGCGGCGTTTACGACGGCGGGCAGCGGTTGCGGCTCGATGGCGACCGGCGGGGCTCCCATGATTGTCGAACGGCGCGAGAGCGACCGCACCAAGGTACGCAGATGCCCGCGGTTTTCTTCCGACATCTCGGTAAAAGCCACTCCCATCCCTAGTTGGGGATAGTTGACCTTAACGCACCCCCGCGCGTGCACGCGGATACCGTTGGCTTCAAGCCTGGTGTCCAGGACTGTCCCGACGGGGTAGGTGGCGGTGGCTTCGACATAGCAACCATGCAGACTGATGTCGGTAAAATTGGCCCAGGTGGAAACGTCCGATCCCGCCTCGCGAAACTGCACGGAGCCCTCGCACTTGAACCGGGGGCTGCGGCGTTTCTCCGCTCCTGCAAACGCCTGCGAAAGCGACGGTACGGCGGTTGGGTCTGGAGCGGATGCCGGAGTTGCCTGCTGCGCGCCGGCTGCGGTGCCGGGAGCCGCTGCCGCGTGCTTCAAAGCTGTGAGATAGGAAACGCTGTTGTTGGTTTCTTGATCCATGGGTTTCACAACGCGGATTCGGGTTCCGCATCCTCGCGCCCCGCCGTCCTCGCAACCATGCGATACGCCAGAAGGGCTCTGCAATGTCTATCGGAAGGTAGGGCGGGAGGATTTAGGCGGCTGGGTTGGGTGGGAGAAGATTTGAGATTCTTAATCGCAAGCCGTCTGATCTATGCGTTTACAGTCGACTGCTGCGCCGCCCGGCGAATCTGACTCCATAATTCCTCCCGCCCCGCACCGGTGCGGGCGGAATAGGGCACGATGCTGGCCTCGGGATGCACCTCGGAGATCGACTTCATGACTTTATGCATCTGGTTGCGCGAGAGCCGATCGCTCTTGGTGGCTACCACGATGAAGCTGCGGCCGGAAGCCCGGAGAAAATCCAGCAGTTGGCGGTCACTCGGTTGCGGGGGAACGTTGACGTCCACCAGCGCGAGGCACAAGGCGAGGGTGGGACGGTCGTTGAGATACGGCTCAACGAAGCGGGGCCAATCCTGCGAAATCTCGCGGGAAAGTTTGGCATAGCCATAGCCGGGGAGATCGGCGAAGACCAGCTCAGGGCGGGCCTTTCCCGGCCAGCGGACTTCAAAGAAATTGATGCTGCGGGTGCGGCCGGGAGTGGAACTGGTGCGGGCCAGCTTGGCGCCAACCAGAGAATTGATCACGCTGGATTTGCCGACGTTGGAGCGGCCGAGGAAGGCGATCTCGGGCAGCGTGGGAGCAGGGAAGTGGGCGACATCAGTAGCCGCCGCCAGGAATCGCGCCAGAACCCTCATGCTCAAGTGTGCAATGGGGGAAGAAGAATTGGCAAGCGGAACGAGTAGTCGTCGCTCACCAAGCTTAGCGCCGAAACTGCTTGCTCAGGGTTAGCGACTGCTGCTGGTAGGACGATCCGATATCTGTGCCGTATATTTTGTCGGGGCGTGACAAAAGCGGCATGTAGTTCAGTCGTCCAACAAGCTGCGCGTGTTCCATTAAGAATGGGACTTCATGCGCCCGGACCTCAAGTACGGCACGAGTTCCTTTGATGTCGCTTGATCCGTAACCAAAACCCGGATCGAAGAATCCAGCATAGTGGATGCGGAATTCTCCGTCGGAAGTATCAAAGGGAACCATTACCGCGGCGTAATCGGGCGGGACGCGCACGCGTTCGCGTGAGGCCAGGATGTAAAAGTCGTCACGATGAAGAATAAGGCTCTTGCTGGCGCTTTGCCGGTGACTTTCCCAGAATTCGGCCGGCGAGTAGTGATTGATTTTGTCGAGTTCAATCACAGGCGCATTGTGCCGTGCCCGGTAGGCGATGACTTCGTCCGGTGCGCCTTCTAAGTTGAGCGTGATGCGCAAGCCACGGTCGATACGCGCTTTGACGGGCGTGTCATCGTCCATATAGACCAGCGTTTGCTCGTCATCTAGTTTCTTAATCCGCGACATGTCACGTGGATCGGGATTCCCCTGTACAAAACGAAGCTGGCTGAGGCGCATCCCAGCGCGAATCGCTACGGTGAATGTGCGCGAAACCACTTCCGCGTAGAGCTTGCCCTTATATCCCGCGGGTATGCGGTCGAACTCGACGCCGTAGTCGGTAATGAGGCGCGTGAAAATATCGAGACGGCCGGTCGTGCTTTTCGGATTAGCTTTACCGGAAATATGGGGAGGAAGGTTGACCTCTTCGAGCAGTGGGACAATGTAAACGCAATCTTTTTCAAAAACTGCAGCTTTCGTGAGATCGACGCGCGTCATGCGCAGTTCTTTGATTCGCGACTCGACCGTGTGATTGGGGCCCGGCAGAAAACTGGCGCGCACACGATGCGCAATGTCGCCGAGCCGCAGGTCGAGGCTGGCGGGCTGAATGTGCGCCTCTTCGATGGCGGGAACGGCATGAATGATCCGGTTGTCGCGCATCTGCCGGATATACTGACACGGGAGAATTCCTCTATCGCGAGCTTCCTGTTCTTCGCCAGTTAGATCTGGATCGGTTAATTCTGGAAACAACGCCACTGCGCCACTCCTCGATTCAGTACTGCGCATCTTCACTCCTGGTTTCTCTTGGCCGCGTCGGATACGCGGCGTGCCCTTTCGGCCAATTCATATTGATAAAAACTAGTGTAGCAATCCAGGCTACAGAATCCGCCCTTGCTTTTCTGTCCGCTACCAATTCGCCTGCCGGTTGGGATTTGCGTCCCACAATTGGGGCAGACATTGTTATCCCACAAACTGAGTAGTTGCTGTTCTAGCTCGTTCATTGGGCGGTCAACAAATTCGGGGTAATCGCAAGTCCTTTTGAACCTGAGATTCACCCGCGAGACTCTGGCTGGTCTCGAATGGCTGGAGTGTACCTAATCTAAGTGGGCGGTAGTGCGCTGTCAAGCCACGTATTTCATGCTTACTGATGTGCTGCGGGAGCTTCCGCCGTGCCTGTCGTCAGTGGCGTGATCGCCTGGGTGATCTCCTCAGCAGTCTTGGGCAGAGGCGATTCGAGCGCAATTTGCAGCACCTGGTCCATGGTGTCCACGAAGTGCAACTTCATGGCATTGCGCAGGTTTTCGGGGACTTCGGCCAGATCTTTTTCATTGTCCTTGGGCAGGATGACCTCAAACAGGCCGGCACGATGGGCGGCGAGAAGTTTTTCTTTCAGCCCGCCGATGGCCAGAACCTTTCCGCGCAGCGTGATTTCGCCAGTCATAGCGACATCGCGGCGCACCGGAATCTTGCTTAACGCGCTGGCGATGGCGGTGGCGATGGTAATTCCGGCCGACGGCCCGTCCTTGGGAATGGCGCCCTCGGGCACATGGATGTGAATGTCGATGCCGCGATAAAAATCGCGCGCCAGGCCGAGGCGCTGCCAGCGCGAGCGCACGTAGGTGATGGCAGCTTGTGCGGACTCCTGCATCACGTCGCCGAGTTTACCGGTCAGGATGGGCTTGGCGCCCTTGCCGTCGACGACGGTGGCCTCGGTGCTCAGGATCGAGCCGCCGACTTCGGTCCAAGCCAGGCCGGTGACCAGGCCGACCTCGCTTTTTTCGTGGGCCAGCATATCGCGGAACTTGATGACTCCCAGGAAATCGCCGACGTTCTCGCCCGTGATCGTAATGTTGTAGTCGGTTCCTTCTTTTACGACCTTGCGGGCCACTTTGCGGCAGACGTTGCCGATTTCACGCTCCAGATTGCGCACGCCCGCCTCGCGAGTGTAGGCGCGGATGAGGGTGGTGATGGCTTCCTCGGTGAACTTAATGTTCTTGTCGGACAGGCCCGCCTGCGCCAATTGCTTCTTGACCAGAAACTGCTTCGCGATCTCGATTTTTTCCTGCTCCGTGTAGCCGTGCAGCCGCAGCACTTCCATGCGGTCCTGCAGGGCGGGAGGAATCGTATGCATCACGTTGGCGGTGGCGACGAAGAAAACCTGGGACAAGTCGTATTCCACGTCGAGGTAGTGGTCGATGAACATGTAGTTCTGCTCGGGGTCGAGCACTTCGAGCAGAGCGGCGGAGGGATCGCCGCGGAAGTCCATCGACATTTTGTCGACTTCGTCGAGCATGAAGACCGGGTTCTTGGTGCCGGCCTTTTTCATCATCTGGATGATCTGGCCCGGCAGGGCTCCGATGTAGGTGCGGCGATGGCCGCGGATTTCGGCCTCATCGCGAACTCCGCCGAGCGACATGCGGACGAACTTGCGGCCGGTGGCTTTGGCGATCGACATGCCGAGCGAAGTCTTGCCCACGCCCGGAGGTCCGACGAAACAGAGAATCGATCCTTTGGGATTCTTCACCAACTGCCGCACGGCGAGGAATTCCAGGATGCGCTCTTTGATCTTTTCCAGCCCGTAGTGATCTTCGTTCAGGACTTTCTCGGCGCGAGAGATGTTGCGGATTTCCTTCGACCGCTTCTTCCAGGGCACGGCCAGGAGCCAGTCGAGGTAGTTGCGGGAAACGGTAGATTCGGCCGACATTGGCGGCATGGCTTCCAGCTTCTTCAGTTCCTGCAGCGCCTTGTCCTTGACTTCCTTGGGCATGCCCGCGGATTCGATCTTCTTCTTCAGTTCGTCGAACTCGCTCTTTTCACCGCGACCCAGTTCTTTCTGGATGGCCTTGATTTTCTCGTTGAGGTAATACTCTTTTTGCGCCTTTTCCATCTGCCGCTTCACGCGCGACTGAATGGTGCGGTCGACGTTGAGTTTTTCGATCTCGATGTCGAGGACGTCGGCGATGCGGGTCAGCCGCTCGGCGGGATCGAAAATCTCCAGCAGTTCCTGTTTTTCTTCGATGGAGAGCTGCAGGTTGGCGGAAATGATGTCGGTGAGCTTGGCCGGATCTTCCATGCGCACGGCGGAGATCATGGTCTCGTAGTTCAGCGCCTGGCACAGCTTGACGTACTGCTCGAACAGGGAAGTGACGCGCTGCATGCCGGCTTCGAGCTGCGGATTCATCTCGGTGGAGTAGCGCGCCACGCGCACCGAGGCCTGCATGAAGCCTTCGGTGTCGGTGACCTGGAGAATGCGACCGCGCTCGATACCTTCCACCAGAACTTTGATATTGCCGTCAGGAAGCTTGAGGCTCTGCACGATATTGACGATCGTGCCCACCTGGTAGATTTCGTTGGCCTTGGGCTCATCCATCGAGGCGTCGTGCTGGGTGGCCAGGAAAATCTTCTTGTCCGCGGCCAGGGCCTCTTCCAGGGCGCGCACGCTCGACTCCCGGCCCACCACGAACGGCGTCATCATGAACGGGAAGATGACGACGTCCCGAATGGGCATCATGGGCAGCTTCTTGGTCTCGAACTTTTCCTTGGATGTGGTCACCGACTCTCCCTGAGTTTCTTTTGAGACTTTGTAGCGTCGTGCATGCCCAACCGAACGTGACTCTGCGCCTTTACGAGGCTGCCTTCTCGATCATGGCGAACGAAGCGTTGCGTTTTTCCACCATTTCCCGCGTGACTTCAAATTCTTTCAGCTTCTTCTGGCTGGGCAGATGGAACATGAGGTCGAGCATCAGCTCTTCCAGAATCATGCGCAGGCCGCGGGCTCCCACCTTGCGGGCCATCGCCTGGCGCGCCACGGCACGCAGGGCGTCGTCGCTGAACTTCAGCCGCACGTTCTCGAACTCGAACAGCCGCTGGTATTGCTTGATGATGGCATTCTTGGGGCGGGTGAGAATCTCGATGAGGGCGAATTCGTCGAGGTCTTCCAGCATGCCCACCACGGGAAGCCGTCCCACGAATTCCGGGATCAGGCCGAACTTGATCAGGTCTTCGGGCTGGATCTCGCTAAGGAGCTCGTAGTTGCGCTTGCGTGACGCGGCGGCATCTTCATCCTTGGCGTCTTCGCCGCCGCGGAATCCCAGCGACTTCTTGCCGACGCGACGGCCAATGATCTTTTCCAGCCCCACGAAAGCGCCGCCGCAGATGAACAGAATGTTCGTGGTATCCACAGGGGTAAATTCCTGGTGAGGATGCTTGCGTCCGCCCTGCGGAGGAACGTTGGCCACGGTTCCTTCCAGAATCTTGAGCAGCGCCTGCTGCACGCCCTCGCCGGAGACGTCGCGGGTGATGGAGGGATTCTCGTCCTTGCGGCCGATCTTGTCGACTTCGTCGATGTAGATGATGCCGGTCTGGGTGCGGCTGACGTCGCCCTCGGCCGCCTGCAGCAGCTTGAGGATGATGTTCTCGACGTCCTCGCCAACATAGCCGGCCTCGGTGAGCGTGGTGGCGTCGACGATGGCGAAGGGCACGTCGAGCATGCGCGCCAGGGTCTGCGCCAGCAGGGTCTTGCCGGTGCCGGTGGGGCCGATGAGAAGGATGTTCGACTTGCTGAGCTCGATTCCGTCCCCGGCTTTCTGCCGGTTCATGAAAATGCGTTTGTAGTGGTTGTAGACGGCGACCGCCAGCTTTTTCTTGGTCTGCTCCTGCCCGATGACGTACTCATCCAGGAAGGTCTTGACTTCCTGCGGCTTGGGGAGTTGGTTGGGGGGAGCGCTGGGCGGGGTGGCACTGCGGTCGTCTTCGAGGATGGAGTTGCAGACCGCGACGCACTCATCACAAATGTAGGCTCGCGGATAGTCGCTGGGTGAGGAGATGAGCTTGGCCACAGCGTCCTGAGACTTGTGGCAGAACGAACAGCGCAGAATCTCGTCAGAGCCCGACTTGTTCTTCACTCGGCTAAACTCCTCAGTTGGGTCGAGACGTTGCTTGCAACGGCTCCCTTCGCGCCGGCTCCGCCTCCCCAGCGCCGTCCCGCGAAGGCCTATCCTACCGCTTTTGCGGTCTTATAGATGATATCGTCTATGATTCCATACTCTTTTGCCTGCTGCGCGTTCATGATGAAATCGCGCTCCACGTCCTTTTCCACCTTTTCCAGCTTCTGCCCGCTGTGCTTGGAGAGTAACTCGTTAGTAATCTCGCGCATGCGCAGGATCTCGCGAGCGTGGATGTCGATGTCGGTGGCCTGGCCGGACAATCCGCCCATCGACGGCTGGTGGATCAGAATGCGTGAATTGGGCAGGGCCAGGCGCTTCTTGGGCTCGCCCGATGCCAACAGCAGCGCCGCCATGGAGGCTGCCTGGCCAACGCACAGGGTCATCACGTCGTTCTTCACGTACTGCATGGTGTCGTAGATGGCCATGCCCGCGGTGATGGAGCCGCCGGGCGAGTTGATATAGAGCTGAATGTCTTTTTCCGGATCTTCCTGGGCCAGGAACAGCATCTGCGCGATCACCAGGTTGGCGATGTTGTCGTCAATGGGCGTGCCGATGAAGATGATGTTGTCGCGGAGCAGGCGGGAGTAGATGTCGTAGGCGCGCTCGCCCCGGCCGGTCTGCTCGATGACCATCGGTACCAGCATCATGCGTGGATCGTTTTGCTTCACGTTCACCTGCCACACTCCGCCCCGGATCAACACTCTACCTCTGCTCGGGGAGGATCGAAAGTGGTCCGCGCCTTTTCAGGAACTACGCGGACTGGTGATACAGAAAATCGAGGGTCTTCTCACTGCGGATTCTAGTCCGGATTCTATCGAGGCCCCCCTCCTGTGTCAATCGAGCCCGCACCGCTTCCGGCGTCTGTTTGGACTGCACCGCCAGGGCATTCACCTCCCGGTTGACTTCGTCGTCCCCCGCCTCGATTTTCTCCAGGTCGGCAATGCGCTCCAGCAGCAAGGAAGACTTCACGTCGTGCACCGCCTGCTCGCGTTGTCCCGCCCGCAGCCGGGGCAGGTCCATTTTTTTCATGTCTTCGACTTTCATGCCCTGCGCCGCCAGCACACGGAGGCCGCGCTCGAGGCGAAGATCGATCTGCCGTTCCACCAGAGCTTCCGGAACTTCGAAGGCGTTGCGCTTGACCAGTTCCGCCACCAGCTTGTCTTTGGCTTCGCGCTCGGCGGTGCGGCGCTTTTCCGCATCGATATTGTCGCGGATCTGCTTGCGCACCTGATCGAGATGGGAGAACTCGCCCAGTTCCCTGGCGAAGTCGTCGTTCAACTCGGGAAGCTGCTTCTGCTTGATGGCGTGCACCTTCACGGTGTAGACGAAGGTCTTGCCGGCGAGGCGTTTGTCATTGGCGTCCTCGGGATAGCTCACGTCGAACTCACGTTCTTCGCCCACGGTAGCGCCGCGCAGGTGCTGGCTGAACTCAGGCACGGTGTTCTTGCCGCCGATTTCGATCAGCACCTCGTCCATGTGGACGGGCTTGGCGCCGGGGTCGGTGCTGTTGCTGGGTTTGCCGTCGAACGAGGCCTGAGCGAAATCGCCGTCGGCCAGGGGGCGGCCTTCCACGGAGGTGAAGGTGGCGTGCTGTTCACGGACGTTGTTCAGAGCCTGCTCGACTTCTTCGTCGGTGACGGAAATCTCCGGCTTGTCGGCGCGCAGTTCCTTGTAGCCCTCGGCGGGGATCTCGGGCATGATTTCGAAGCTGGCCTTGAAGCGCAGCGGCTCGCCCTCGTGAATGTGCAGGTCGGTGACCCGGGGCTGGGAGACCGGAATCACGCCCAGGCGCTCGGCTTCTTTGCGGAAGTAACGGGGAACCAGGGCCTCGACGACATCGCTTTTCAGGTCTTCGGCAAAGCGCTGGCGGATGATGGAGGCGGGCACGTGGCCACGGCGAAAGCCGGGCAGGCGCGCCATTTTCTGGTATTTCTGGATGATTATTTCGGTCTCTCTGGTTACTTCGGCGGCGGGGATTTCGACGGAAATCTCGCGCTTAATGCTGTCTTTTTTGGCGTCGAGGGTTTCGGCTGGACTCACGTTTCCTGTTCACACTCCCGTAATCTTTGAGTGTAAAGAGAAGGGGAGAGAAGCGTCAAACGGCTTAGGGGGTAGTACACTTCGGGAAAAATTCGGCTACACCCCCACACGAATGTCTAGCGATGCAGTGGGGATTGAGACGTGACGCGGGGTGTGCTGCGCGGCGCGGAGCGCGAGGGGGAGCGGGCTCTAATTGCCACGCAACAAAACGCTCAGATGCGGACGAAATCGAAAGCAGTCGAAATTTGAGTGAGAACGCCTGATTTCAACAACGGGCGAGCCGAAGAGATTGCAGTTTCTTTCAATCTGTTCGCCAAGACCGTTCAGTGCTAACCTCCCTTTCTGACGGCGTTCGACTCTGGGATTTGGCCTTGGCCCTCCGAACAAAGCTCATAATCGCGAGATTGGCATTGCTGTGCTGGGCGTTCTCCGGTCTTCCGTCTCTAG
>Ga0187846_10001237_pt1 | contig 14453 bp, 14 predicted proteins | sample TC_taG_FD_161473 | JGI IMG/M metagenome (GOLD analysis project Ga0187846, IMG submission 161473) | Biofilm microbial communities from the roof of an iron ore cave, State of Minas Gerais, Brazil - TC_06 Biofilm (v2) | ecosystem: Environmental > Terrestrial > Deep subsurface > Cave > Wall biofilm...
CTCGGGCAGCCGCGGATCCTGGTTCGATCCGTTGCCGCTGTAAATCTTCGGGTTGTCGCTCGTCATGTCCGTTGCTCGTTGAGCGGAAAACAAGGCCTCGGTCCGGGATCCGCTCGATCCTGGCGCGGCACCTTGCTGCTTCCGCCTGCATCTTCGGCAGCGTCCCGCGGCACCTCATGGCGCCATCGTGGTATCCGCCGTAAGGGAGATGACGGGAAGGCGTTGCGACCCCCTACCCGACCTTAAGACATCCGCAGCCCCAGCAGCAAATCCGGGAACCAGGTCGAGATCCGCGGCACCAAGCACAGTACGAGCACCGCCAGCACCATCAGCCCGACAAACGGGAGCACGCCGAACACGACGTCGCGCAGCGGAACATCCGGGGCGACGTTCCGGATCACGAAGATGTTGAGCCCGACCGGAGGATGGATCAGCCCCATCTCCATCACGATCGTCATGACGACGCCGAACCAGATCAAATCGAAGCCGGCCGCGCGCAGCGGCGGCAGTATCACCGGCGCCGTCATCAGGATGATCGACACCGGAGGCAGGAAGAAGCCGAGCACGACGACCAGCAGCAGAATCATCGTCAGCAGCAGCCAGCGCGACAGGTGCAGCCCCACGATCCATTGCGCGGTCGACTGGCTGATGTGCAGGTAACTCATCACGTACGCGTACAGCAGCGACATGCCGATGATGAACATCAGCATGGTCGATTCGCGCAGTGTCGCGACCAGGACCGGCGCCACCTGGGTTGGCCGCCACACGCCATAAATCGAACCGACCAGCGCCAGGGCCAGCAGGGCGCCCAGGCCCGCGGTCTCGGAGGGTGTCGCAAAGCCTCCATACAGCGCGACCATCACGCCGGTGAGCAGCAGCAGGAACGGCACAACGCGCGGCAGCAGCCGAAAGCGCTGCGCCATCGTGATCGGCTCCTGGTTCAGCAGCGCCGATCGCACGCCATGCCGCGCTGCCTCCTGCGCACGGCGATACTCCAGACGGTAGCGCCACATGCAATAGACGCAGAAGAACGTCACCAGCAGCAGACCCGGGCCGACGCCGGCCAGGAACAGCCGCCCCAGCGACTGCTCCGCTACCACCGCATAGATGATCATCGTGATCGACGGCGGCAACAGAATTCCCAGCGTGCCGCCGGCGGCGATGATGCCGGTGGCAAAGCGCCCGGAGTAGCCGCGCATCCGCATCTCTGGAATCCCCATCGACCCGATGGCCGAGCAGGTGGCCGGGCTGGAGCCGGCCATCGCCGCGAACAGCGCGCAGGCGAACACGTTGGCAATCCCCAACCCGCCTGGAATCCGGTTCATCCAGGCGTGCACCGCCCCGTACAGATCGGCCCCGGCGCGGGTGCGGCCGATGGCGGCGCCTTTGAGGATGAACAGCGGAATCGACAGCAGCGTGATGCTGGACAGCTCTTCGTACACGTTCTGCGTCACCACGTCGAGCGCCGCCGCCGGCATCAGTGCCAGCATGAACAGCAACGCCGTGGCGCCGAGCGCGAACGCGATCGGCATCCCGGAGAGCATCAGCACCAGCGTGGCGACGCCGTAGGCGGCGCCTACCGCGCCGGTGCTCACCCGCGCTCGCCCTGCGAACGCCCCAGAGCGGCGACCTGCAGCGCCAGCTGCAGCGCCAGCACCGTCATGCCCGTGGCCATCAGCCCGTACGGAATCCACAGCGGCGGAGCCCAAGTCGAGTCGGTGACCTGCCCCTCACGGACCGCTTCCAGCCACAGCGTCCACGACTTCCAGGCGAAGAACGAGCAGAACAGCAGGCTCAGCAGATCGCATAGCCAGCGCCGCACGCGGTTCCAGCGCGGCGTCAGCAGCCCCGTCATAACACCGATACCGATGTGGCCGCGCGACGCCTGCACATAGGCGCCGCTCAGGAAAGTCGCGCCCACCAGCAGGAACTCGGACGCTTCGTCCTGCCAGTCGGTCGGCAGCTTCAGAAAATAGCGCGTCACCACGCTGCTGGTCAGGATGCCGGCGGCCACCAGCATGGCCACCATCGATACGCCTGCCAGCAGCCGGTTGGTCAGGCCCAGCGCCCCCGACAACCGTTCCAGCATCGAAGTCCTGTGCGCCCCGCCCGCGTCGAACTCAAGCCATCGTCTGCTCGGCGAGCTTCATCAGCCGGGCGCAACTTTCCGACTTCTCCGCAAACTCCTTCCACGCCGTCGTACGCGCCAGCGCCCGCCAGTGATCCACGGTCGTCGCGGTCAGGTCGTAGACCTTGCGGTTGGCTTTCTGGTAGACCGTTGCGACTCTCTGGTCGTCCGCCTTGGCTCCCTCTTCGCCAAACTTCTCCAGACTGGCGCCCACCTGCATCAGGATGTCCTGCTGGCTCTTCGGTAGCGACTCGAACACGCTGCGCGATATCAGCAACGGCTCCAGCATGAACCAGTAGGCTTTGCCCCGACCCGTGGTCAGGTGGTTGGCCACCTCCTCGAGACGATACGAGATCAGGCTCGTGGATGAGGTCAGCGCCGCATCCAGCACGCCGGTCTGCATCGCTGCGTAGATCTCATCGGACGGGATCGAGGAGACCGCCGCCCCCGCCGCTTTCAGCACCGCCTCCATTTCGCTGCTGCCGCCCCGCACCTTCAGTCCCTTGACATCTTCCGGCTCGACGATCGGCCGGGTGCGGCTCGCCACACCGCCGGCCTGCCAGACCCAGCTCAGGATGATGATGCCTTTGTCGGCCAGCACCCCGGCCAGCGTGCGACCGACCGGGAGCTCTTTCCAGGTCGCACCCTGCTCGTAGGACGACACCACGCCCGGCATCAGCCCGATGTTGGCTTCGGCGATCTCTCCGCCCGCATACGGCAGCGGCACCAGCCCCAGGTCGAGCGCTCCCTTGCGCAAGGCGCCGATCTGCGCTTTGGTTTTCATCAGCGAAGAATTCGGATAGATGGTGAACTTCAGCGCACCGGAGGTGCGCCGCTCGACTTCGGCCGCGAACTTGCGGCACAGCCGATCCCGGAAATCGCCCTCATCGATCGTGCCACCTGGGAACTGGTGCGACAGGGCCAACGCCCGTGGTTCGGCGGCCCAGCCCGATCGTAGTCCCGCCCCGGCTACCGATGCACCAGCGACTGCCTGAACCAGCCTGCGCCTAGTCCGATCCATCTGGAACCTCCGTTTTGACGCTCACGGGCGCTAGGGCCCGTTCTTTTAAGGGTATTTCGAGCCTCACCGATTCTAGCGAGTCGGGCTCGGGCACGCACCCACGCGTTAATTGCGGTCTTGCCCGCAACCGTTCGGTGGCTTTAACCGGCGATTTTGGCGGCGCAAGCCGCCGGGTCGATCCTAGACCTTCACTCTCTGGCGAGCAGGATCGCCCACATTTTTCAGCGTCGGGTGTTCCCCGGTGTCGTTCGCCGCCACGCCGCCGCGCTCCTCGAACAGCAGGCTCTGGGCGGTAATCTTGATGCGCACCCGGACCCGATGCGGGCGGCCCAGCATCTTTTGCACCGCGGGGTCGTCGACTTCGATGTCGCGGTAGATATCGATCCGGTGTTCAAGCCCGGCCCGGGTCAGCGCACGCGCCGCCCGGCGCACCAGATCACCCAGCGTGATGTTGTCGGAAACTTTGGTCAATTTGCGGCTGTCCTGCCCGCGGGGCCTACCTGGCCGCGCCAAAAGCGTGAACGTTGCTGCACGTCCCAGCCGGATCCGACAGCGAGTCCAATCTGAACACGGCCGCGGAAACCTCCGAGAGTCCCTTTTGCCCCGAACGCTGCTGCCACAGCCATGTCCGCCGGCAGGTTAACCCTGAGGCCGATATGACGTCCATCGACTGCCAGTCCCCCGCATAGGCTAGACCCGTGCCGCCAGCGCCCCATGATCGTGGGTCAGGCCAGGAGCGCACGCTGGAGGTCCTGCTGCAGGTCCTCGACATCTTCCAGGCCGACCGCGATCCGCACCAGGGACTCCGAGATGCCCGCCCGCTGGCGCATTTCCGGCGTCAGGCGGCCATGGGTCGTGCTGGCTGGGTGCGTGATGGTGCTGCGCGTATCGCCCAGGTTGGCCGTAATCGACAGCAAGCGGACCGCATCGATCAGTCGCCAGGCGCGGCGGCGTGCGTCCACCTCAGAGCTCTTCAACTCGAACGCGACGACCGCCCCGAAGCCGCTTTGCTGGCGCCGCGCCAGCCCGTGCTGCGGATGCGACTCCAGGCCGGTGTACAGCACCCGCGCAACGGCCGGCTGCGTCTGCAGCCACCGGGCCAGCTGCAGCGCGGAAGCCGACTGCGCCTTGATCCGCAGCGGCAGTGTCTCAAGACCCTTCAACAGCACCCAGGCGTTGAACGGCGAAAGACTGGGACCGGTGGTCCGCAGAACCGGCACCAGCACGTCGCGCACGAAGTCGGTTCGCCCAACCAAGGCCCCGCCCAGCACGCGCCCCTGCCCGTCCAGGTACTTGGTCGCGGTGTGCATCACCAGATCCACCCCGAACTCGAGCGGCCGCTGCAGGCCCGGCGTGCAGAAACAATTGTCGACCACTGTAAGGGCGCCCAGCTCCCGCCCGATGGCTGCGAATGCGTGCAGGTCGACGACCTCCATCAGCGGATTCGACGGCGTCTCGCAGAACATCAAGCGCGTACGCGGTCGAGCCGCCGCACGCCACTCGGACGGATCGGTGCCCTGGACGAATGTGGTCTCGATTCCGAAGCGCGACAGCTGATTGGAAAACAGCTGCACCGTGGCTCCGAACACGTTGGCCGGGCACAGGACGTGGTCGCCCGCCTTCAGATGCGCCAGGCACAGCGTCAGGATCGCCGCCATGCCCGAGGCCGTGGCCAGGCAGTCCTGCCCGCCTTCGAGTGCGGCCAGCCGTTGCTCGAACATCCGCACGGTCGGATTCGAAAAGCGCGAATAAACGTAGCCCTCTTCCTGTCCGGCGAACCGCCGCGCGGCCTGCTCCGCGCTGTCGAACATGAAGCTCGAGGTCAGGAAGAGCGCCTCGCTGTGCTCGTTGAACTGGCTGCGCACCGTGCCGGCGCGAACGGCCCGGGTCCAGGTTCCGCCGGCGTCCTGTTGGCTCATCTCGGGCTCACGGGTCGGCCGACTCGATCGCCAGGCTCAGTTGCGACAGGCCTCCTCCCTCGGCCAGTTGCGGCGCCAGGCGGGCGCGCTCCACCCGGTCCAGGTATGCCGCCGTCACATCGCCGGTGATGTAGACACCGTCAAAGCACGAGGCCTCGAAGCCGTCCAGGTGGGTGGAGCCGTCGCTCACGGCGCTTTTCAGATCGTTGATGTCCTGGTAAATCAGCGCATCGGCGCCGATCAGGCGCCGGATCTCCTCGTCGGTACGCGAGGCAGCGATCAGCTCGGCGCGCGTGGGCATGTCGATCCCGTACACGTTTGGGAAGCGCACCGGGGGAGCCGAGGACGCGAAAAAGACGCGGTTGGCGCCGGCTTCGCGAGCCATCTGGACGATCTCCTGGCTGGTCGTTCCGCGCACGATCGAGTCGTCCACCAGCAACACGTTCTTGCCCTTGAACTCGACCCCGATCGCGTTCAGTTTTTGGCGCACCGAGCGCGCACGCACCGCCTGGCCCGGCATGATGAACGTGCGCCCGATGTAGCGGTTCTTGATGAAGCCCTCGCGATAGCTCAAGCCAAGCCGGTTGGCCAGCTGCATGGCGGCCGGACGGCTCGAATCGGGAATCGGCATCACCACGTCGATGTCGCCGGTCCGCAGCTCGCTGGCGACCCGCCTGGCCAGATACTCGCCCAGGCGCAGGCGGGCGCCGTAGACCGAGATGCCGTCGATCAGGGAATCCGGGCGCGCCAGGTAGACGTACTCGAACAGGCACGGATTCAGGCTGGCCCGCTCGGCACACTGGTGGCTGAAGAAGCGCCCGTCGAAGTCGACGAACACCGCCTCTCCCGGGGCCACGTCGCGCACGAAGCGGTAGCCCAGCCCTTCCAGCGCCACCGATTCGGACGCGATCAGGTATTCGGTGCCGACATCGGTTTCCATCACACCGAAGCACAGCGGCCGGATGCCGAACGGATCGCGAAATGCGAGCAGCCCGTAGCCGGCGATTTCGGCCACCACCGCGTAAGAGCCGCTGACGCGCCGGTGCAGCGTCGAGACGGCGGCAAAGATCGCTTCCGGATCGAGCGACAGCCCGTCACTGGTGATCTGCAGTTCGTGCGCCAGCACGTTCAGCAGCACTTCCGAGTCCGAGTTCGTATTGATGTGCCGCCGGTCGCGCCGGAACATCTCCTCTTTCAGCGTGTCGGTATTCGTCAGGTTGCCGTTATGGACCAGCGTGATACCGAACGGGGCGTTCACGTAGAACGGTTGCGCTTCCTCCGAGTCGGTGGCCGAGCCCTGGGTCGGATAGCGAACCTGCGCAATGCCGGACTTGCCCGGCAGCGAACGCATGTTGCGAGTCCTGAACACGTCTCGCACCTGCCCCGGGCCCTTGAACATGTGAAAGCGATTGCCGTGCACGGTGGCAATGCCGGCGGCATCCTGCCCGCGGTGCTGCAGCAGCAGCAGCGCGTCGTACAGCAACTGGTTGACCGGACCGGTCGCGACGACCCCAACGATTCCGCACATTCTTTCAGGCTCCAGGCGCAACCTTCAGCCAGGGTGCTGAAGGTACCAGCTCGGGCGACATCCATCGTAGCGCGGCCTCGAGCAACGGGGCCAGCCGCGACGACTTCCAGTAGGAACGCTGTGCCAGCCCGAGGTGAATGACGACCACGGCCGCCAGCAGCCAGACCGCTGCGGCCCGCACGATCCCGAACAGCGCACCCAGGGCACGGTCGGCACCGCCCAGGTGCGCTGCCGTGATCACGGCGCGCAGCATCCGCCCGACCAGGCTCGCGCCCAGCACGCAGACCAGAACGATCACGATCGCGGCGATCGCGGTGCGCAGTCCGCCCGTGGCCGTATCAAAGGGAAGGCGGCGGCCGAGGCTGACCGAGAACTCGATCACCAGCACGACCGCCAGCACCCACCCGCCGAGCGCTGCCGCCTCTTTGACGAATCCGCGCACCGCTCCGGCAACTACCGAGACCAGCGCGACGGCGATCAGCGCGATGTCGACTAGTGGCATGTAACACCCCGAGGCGAATGCGAGGCACTACCGGATCGGGTGTTGCATGCCACTCGGTTCATCGCTCGGCCTGTGCTACCCGTACCACGTTGGATCCGACTCCCATCGCATGCAGGTGGCGGCGCACCTTGACGGCCGCCTCGCGCGAAGGGAACGGTCCCAGACGCACGCGGTACAGCGTGGAACCGGCACTTTCGGTGCGTTCGATAAATGGTGCCATCCCGGCCTTGTTCAATCGCTCCGAAAGCTGGCGGGCGGCGTTTTCACTGGACAGCGCCGCCGCCTGCACGAACCAGGCCCCCGCATCGCCCGGCGCAGCGGTTGGCGCGGAGTTCGCGCTGCCGGCTTCGGCGGGCAAGCCCTTCTTCGACTCGCCCGCACCGGGCGCGGAAGCCGGCGCCGAGTCGGGCGGCTGGTCCACCAGCTCGGTGCCGCCGTGGCCCTGCGCCGGCTGGCCCGCGGCGCTGGGCTCGGCGGGCTTTGCCGCGGTCGCGCTGGCGGCGCCCGCCGCCGCAGCGCCCTGCGCAGACCCCGGAGGGCGCGCTTCGGTGGGCAAAGACAGCCGTGGCGCAAACGGCGTGCGCTCGCTCGGGATGTCCACCGGAATGTTGTCGGGCAGCGGCCGTGGCGCCGGATCGAGCATCATCGGAACCACCACCGCCGTGCCGACCAACAGGGCCGCAGCCCCGATCAGCCGCCGACGCATCCGTACCCGTATCGCAGCAGCCTGGCTGGCGCGCGAGGCCGCCGCGTCAACGCCCGCTCCTTCGGAGCTCATCTCATTCCGAATTCGGGCCCCTCGGCTTTCGCCGGTCGCTGCAATTCGCGCATCGCGTCGGCGACAGTGACGAACGATCCAAACACCAAAATTCTATCATCCGGCAGTGCCGCGGCACGGGCCGCAGCCAGCGCTTGCCCGACCGAAGCGAAGCGCGCGTCCAGCCGCATCGCCGGCGTCGCGTCCACCCGCGCGGCCAGCGCGTCCGCGTCCAACCCGCGCGGACCGGATGTCGGCGCCAGGTACCAGCGGTCAACGCGCCGGCTCATGGTCTGGAACACGCCTGCCACGTCCTTGTCGCGCAGCATCGCGAACACTGCATGGGTGCGGCCATGGCAGGGATGCTGGTCCAGCGTCAGCGCGAGCGCCTCGGCCGCCTGCGGATTGTGGGCCACATCCAGGATCACGGCCGGCCGGCCCGGGATCACCTGAAATCGTCCCTCGATGCCGGCCCGCAGCAGGCCTTCGCGAACGGCCTGCTGGCTGACCGGCAGCTGTGCCTGCAGCGCTTCCAGCGCCGCGATCGCCCCGGCCGCGTTGCGCAGCTGATGCGGTCCGCGCAACGACGGAATCGGCAGCGCCGCACGATGCACGGTCGGGCCGCGATAGCTCCACTGCTGGCGCTGCGCCGGCGCAACGCCCGCCTCGGAGAATTCGACTACCTCGAAATCGCGCCCGAGCGTTCGCAGGTCGGCGCCGATCGAGGCGGCGTACGCCACCAGCGAGTCGGGCGGATGCGGGTCGGAGCAGATGGCCGGCTTGCCGGCGCGGTAGACATGCGCCTTCTCGAACGCCACGCTGTCACGCGTCGATCCGAGGTAGTCGGCATGGTCCAGCCCGATCGAGGTCACTGCCGAGCAGTCGGCGTCGATCAGGTTGACCGCATCCAGCCGCCCGCCCAGGCCGATCTCCAGGACCGCCGCATCCAGTCGCTGCCCGCTGAACAGGCGCAGGATCGCCAGCGTGGTGAACTCGAAGTACGTCAGCGAGACGTCGCCGCGCGCGTGCTCGACGGCCTCGAACTGTTCAATCAGCGCCTGGTCGGTGACGCTCGCCCCATCGATCATGGCCCGCTCGTTGAACCGCAGCAGGTGAGGCGAGCTGTAGCGCCCCACGCGATAACCGGCGGCCCGCAACATCGCGTCCAGCATCGCGCAGGTCGACCCCTTGCCGTTGGTACCGGCCACCACGATGCTGGGGCAGGCGAGCCGCAGCGACAGCTGGTCGGCCACCTGGCGCACGCGCGCCAGCCCCATCTCGATGGGTCGATGATGCAGCCCCTCGATCCGCTGCAGCCAGACGTCGAGTTGCGTCACCCCGGCGGCCGTTCTACGCGATCAGCCGCCCTACGCGATCGCGTCGATCGGCTGTCGCAGCAGCAATGCGAGCAGCCGGGCCAGTTCGTCGCGCATCTCCCGGCGGTCGATGATCAGATCGATCGCGCCGTGCTGCAGCAGGAATTCGGCCCGCTGAAATCCCTCGGGAAGCTTTTCCCGCACCGTCTGTTCGATCACCCGCGGCCCGGCAAATCCGATCAGCGCTTTCGGCTCGGCGATCACCACGTCGCCCAGAAAGGCGAAACTGGCCGAAACGCCGCCGGTGGTCGGATCGGTCAGCACGGTCAGATACGGCAGGCGCGCCTCGGCCAGCTTGGCCACCATCGCCGCGGTCTTGGCCATCTGCAGCAGCGACAGCAGCCCCTCCTGCATCCGCGCTCCCCCGCTGGCGGTGATGCAGATGTACGGCACTTTCTGTTCGAGCGCCGTCTGGGCGCCCCGCACGAAACGCTCGCCGACCACCGACCCCATCGAGCCGGCCATGAATTCGAACTCGAAGGCTGCCACCACGACCGGGATGGCGCGTATGGCACCGCCCATCACGACCATCGCATCGGTCTCTCCGGTCGCCTGCATCGCCTCCTGGATCCGCTCCGCGTACTTGCGGCTGTCCTTGAAGCGCAGCGTGTCCACCGGAACGATCTCCTGCCCGACCTCGTAGCGCCCTTCCGGGTCAAGCAGTGCATCCAGCCGTTCGCGCGTGCGGATCCTCAGATGATGCGAACAGGTCGGGCACACCTGCAGGCTGCGTTCCAGCTCCGCGCTGTACAGAACCGCCTCACAGCCCGGGCACTTGGTCCAGACGCCTTCGGGTACGGTCTTGCGCGAGCCGCCCTGCTTGATGCGTGGCGGCAACAGCTTGTCGATCCAGCTCATCTTCCCCCCTCGTTGCCGGCAACCCGCGCATCGAGCGCGGCCCGGATCGTCGACACGAACGCTCCCGCCGCCTCCACCGGATCGGATGCGCCCGCATCTTCCATCGCCTGGATCACCCGGCTGCCGATCACCACCGCGTCGGCCACGCGCGCAATGGCCTGCGCGCTGGCGGCGTCCTTGATGCCGAATCCGACCCCGACCGGCAGGCGCACGCGTTCGCGGATCGACGGAATCCGCTCCGCCACCGCGGCGGCATCCAGGTGGCCGGCGCCGGTAATACCGGTCAGGCTGACGTAGTACACGTAGCCGCTGGCGACCCGCGCAATCTGCTCGATGCGTTGCGCGGTCGATGTCGGCGCCAGCAGGAAGATCGGATCGACGCCGCCTGCGCGCAGGCGCTGCGCGAAGTCCGCACACTCTTCAGGCGGGTAGTCCACCACCAACACGCCATCGACCCCGGCCTCGGACGCGAGCGCCGCAAAGCGGTCGGTTCCGAGGCGCTCGATCGGGTTGGCGTAACCCATCAGCACGACCGGCGTGCTCGAATCGGTGCGGCGAAATTCACGAACGAATTCAAGGCATTCGGCCAGCCCGACGCCCTGGCGGATCGCGCGGTCGGACGCTCTCTGTATCACCGGCCCGTCAGCCATCGGATCGGAAAACGGCACCCCCAGCTCGATCACGTCGGCGCCGGCCCGGACCAGCCGTCGCATCAGCGGCACCGTCGATTGCGCAGACGGGTCACCCGCCGTCACGTACGGAATCAGTCCGGTGCGGCGCTCGGAGCGCAGCCGTGCGAAGCGATCGGCGATGCGTGACATCAGCGCTTTCCGAGGGCGGCCATACTGGCTTCGCGGCACGAGGCACGGCAGTAGAACTCCCATCCGCCCGCCTGGGCCACGATGTGCAGATCCTTGTCGCCGCGGCCGCTCAAGTTGACCAGCACGATGCGGTCGGCCGGCAGCGTCGGTGCCAGGCGCGCCGCGTATGCGAGCGCGTGGCTCGATTCGAGAGCCGGGATGATGCCTTCGATCCGGCAGCAGTCGTGGAACGCCTGCAGCGCCTCGGCATCCGTCGCTCCGACATACTGGGCGCGCCCGGAGTCTTTCAGCCAGGCGTGCTCGGGGCCGACGCCCGGGTAGTCCAGACCGGCGCTGACGCTGTGCGTGGCCTGGATCTGGCCATGCTCGTCCTGCAACAGGTACGTGCGGTTGCCGTGCAGGATCCCGGGCGTTCCGCACTGCAGGCTGGCGGCATGATGCCCGCTCGCCAGCCCTTCGCCGGCCGCCTCCACCCCGATCAGCTTGACGTGCTCCAGCCCGATGTAGTCGTAGAAGATCCCCATCGCGTTGCTGCCGCCACCGACGCAGGCGATCACGACGTCGGGCTGGCGCCCTGCGATTTCGGGCATCTGCTGCAGACACTCCTTGCCCACGATCGAGTTGAAATCGCGCACCATCTTCGGATAGGGGTGCGGGCCGGCAACGGTGCCGATGATGTAGAACGTATCGCGCACGTTCGTGACCCAGTCGCGCATCGCCTCGTTCAGCGCGTCCTTCAGCGTGCGCGAGCCGCTCTCGACCGGCACCACTTCGGCGCCCAGCAGACGCATCCGGTACACGTTGGCCGCCTGGCGCCCGATGTCTTCCGACCCCATGTAGACGACGCACTTCATCGCGTAGCGCGCCGCGACCGTCGCTGTGGCAACCCCATGCTGGCCCGCGCCGGTTTCAGCGATCACGCGCCGCTTGCCCATGCGGCGGGCCAGCAGAGCCTGGCCGACCGTGTTATTGATCTTGTGAGCGCCCGTGTGGTTCAGGTCTTCCCGCTTCAGATAGATCTGCGCGCCACCCAGTTCCCGGCTCCAGCGGCGCGCGTGATAAATGGGACTGGGCCGGCCGACGTAATGCTTCAACTCGCTTTGCAGCTCCGCCTGGAACTGCGGATCAGCCTGGCACTGCTGGTAGGCCTGCCTGAGCTCATCGAGCGCATGCATCAGCGTCTCAGCGACGAAGGTGCCGCCATACGGGCCGAAGTGACCCCGGGCATCGGGCAAGTCGTAGGGCTTCATCCGTGATCGTCCCTGATGTCCTGGCTTCAGGACACGCCATCGGCGGCGCGCACCGCCGCCGTGAACTGGCGCATCAGCGCCTCGCTCTTGATCCCCCGCTCCACTTCGACGCCGCTGCTGACGTCGACCCCGAACGGCCGCACCGTACGGATCGCGGCGCCGACATTGGAAGCGTCCAGACCGCCGGCCAGAATCAGCGGCCGGCGGCGATGCTCCACGCCCGGCAACCCGCTCCAATCGAACGCGCGGCCGCTGCCCCCGAACGCGGCGCTTGGAGTATCTGCCAGCAGTGCGCCCGCATCCGGGTAGCGTCGCTCCCAGTCTAACAAATCGACCCCCTCGGCCATCGGAACCGCGCGCAGGTAAGCGCGCCCGAAGCGGCCGCAATCGGACGCTGACTCGTCGCCGTGAAACTGCAGCAGCGCGCGCGGAACGGCCTGCAGCGCCCGTTCGATGCGCTCGGGGGCCGCGTTCACGAACAGCAGCACCGGAGTGACAAACGGGGCTGCCTCGCTCGCCAGCTGCGCCAGGCGCTCCGGCGGCACGAAGCGCGGGCTGCTCTCGTAGCAGACGAATCCGACGGCGTCCACGCCGAGGTTGCTGGCCGCCGCCACGTGTTCGGGCCGGGTCAGCCCGCAGATCTTGATCCGGGTTCGTGCAACGGGCTGCACGGCATCTCCACATCGGCTCCGATCGGCAGATCCAGCGCACGATCGTACTCGACCCGGGTCAGGTACAGCCCGCAGGCCGCGAAGGTTGGTGCCGCCGCCGCGCGGTCGCGCGTTGCCAGCACCTCGCTGACCCACTGCGGTGGTTGCCGGCCAACCCCGACATAGACCAGTGTTCCGACCAGGTTGCGCACCATGTGGTGCAGGAAAGCATTGGCCGACACCCGCACGCGCACCAACCGCCCAAGCCGTTCGACCTCGAGGCGGCGCAGCTCCCGCACGGGCGAAGCGGCCTGGCAGTCGGCCGATCGAAATGCGGAAAAATCGTGCGTTCCAATCAAGACGCGGGCCGCAGCTTGCATTGCACCCACGTCCAGCGGCCGGAAGACCCAGCCGGTGCGATGATCGAGCAGCGCGGAGCGGACCGGGTCGTTCAGGATCCAGTACTCATACGTGCGCTCCAGCGCGCTGTAGCGCGCGTGAAACTGGCCCGGCACCTCGCGCCCCCAGCGGATTGCCACGATGCGCGGCAGGAAGCGGTTCACGCCGCGCACCCAGGCCTGCGATTCGCGTCGTACCGGGCCGTCCAGGTGCACCACCTGCCCGGTCGCATGCACGCCCGCGTCGGTGCGGCCGGCGCACACGACCGGCACTGGCTGACCGGTGAAGGACCGCAGCGCGGCCTCCACCACGTCCTGGATGCCGGAGCCGTCTTTCTGGGTCTGCCAGCCGGCGAACCCGGTGCCGTCGTATTCCAGCCCCAGGGCTATGCGCACGGGAATATGTCTTTTAGGCGCGCGCGGGCCGTTCAAAAGCGTCGCGAGCAGGGCCGAGTTTCGACCGAGGAGCGGACGCGTACGGCGTAGTACGGCGAGCACCGCAGGTCGAAAATCGGCCCGCGCAGCAGCTTTTCAACGGCCCTGCGCTAGGCCTCGACCATTTTGATGAGCTCTACTGCCTGCTGGCGCTGCTCGCGCGTGCCATCGCGCATCACTTCTTCCAGCAATTCGCGCGCGCCATCCTTCACGCCCAGGTCGATGTAGCCGCGCGCCAGATCCAGTTTCGTCGCCATCTGCGAGGCCAGCGGAGTGCCCGCCTGCGTCTCGGTGCGGCGCCCGGACAGCGTCGTTTCGGTCCCGGACAGGTCGAAGTCGATCAACGGCACGGTGGCCTGGTCCGTGGTCGACGCCAGGCGTGAAGCCGGCTCGTCCGGCAACCCGCCGACCGCACCCAGCAGCGTCGGCCTCGACAATGCCTCTTCGAGCGACGAAGGCTGTTGCGGCGGCCGTGTGGACGGACCCAAGGTCGGCAGATTCAGGTCGATTTCCGGCATCGGAACCGATCCGGTCGCGGTGGCCGGCCCGGTGCGACGCGCCGCGCCCGGCTTGGTGGGCTCGAACATCAGATCGATCGACGGCACCGTCGGAACTTCCTGAGCGGAACCGCCCTTCGGCGGCGACGCCTCATGCTCTTCCGGTACCGGCATCAGGACCGTCGCGGCGCCATCGCCGGCGACTCTGGTCGGACCCAGATCGAAATCCAACGCGCCAAAGTCGATCCCGCTGAGCGGCTTGGCAGGCTCCCCAAGCGGCAGTGTCGCAGGCCCTGGGGGCACCTTGGGCGGC
>Ga0187846_10001238_pt1 | contig 14445 bp, 13 predicted proteins | sample TC_taG_FD_161473 | JGI IMG/M metagenome (GOLD analysis project Ga0187846, IMG submission 161473) | Biofilm microbial communities from the roof of an iron ore cave, State of Minas Gerais, Brazil - TC_06 Biofilm (v2) | ecosystem: Environmental > Terrestrial > Deep subsurface > Cave > Wall biofilm...
GAGCCAGGTGTAAAAGCGCGAATTTCCCTGAAATTCGGCGAGGTGCTTGAAGGACTTCAAGAATGCTTCCTGAGTCACATCTTCAGCATCTTCGCGGCTCTGCGTAATGTTGCGGGCCAGGCGATAAATCCTTCTCTCGTAGCGGTTGACCAACTCTTCAAAGGCCCGGGCTTCGCCGGCCTTCGCTCGAGCGACCAATTCTGCTTCGTCGTCCGGCGGTGGAACCGATGGTTCGGGACCCGGAGCTTCAATCGTCCGCTCGAACGGAGAGCGGAAACCGGCTTCCACGGATGCTGCGGACTCGTACGTGGATAGTTCGCGCCCGTTCCGGCCATCCGGTTTGACCTGTTTGGGTCCAGACTCCGCGGCCTTATGGCAGAGAAGTGCCTTGATCCCAGGGCCCGTCTCCACGAGGAGTGCAGCCCTTGTAAAGCCATCGGTTTGTCGCGCTTGATGCATGTCGTTAGAACCGGTCATGACAGCTCTTTATTCCCATAAACAATCTGTAATTCTGTAACCCTCCGATGAACTATTAGACCTGGCGGATGCTTATAGGCAAGTCAAGCGAGCCCAAAGGATTTATAACCTTCTAACCGGATGAAAAGAGGGAGATTGGGGAAAAATCTCAAGTTCGTGCGCGAGTTGGTGTATCTTTGTCCGAGACCGATTGGCAGACCCGCAGTCCTTGCGAATGAATACGCCGAAGGATTTCTCTCGGATCGTCCGGTTCGGAGTCTTCGAGCTGGATTTGCAGGCGCGCGAATTGCGCAAGCGGGGACTCCGCATGAGGCTCGAAGAGAAGCCTCTGCAAATCCTTGAGCTGTTGCTGGAAAAGCCGGGCGAGCTCGTCACCCGAAACCTGCTTCGGGAAAAGCTGTGGCCAGACACATTCGTCAACTTTGACTACAGTCTAAACACCGCCGTGAACAAACTGCGGAGGGCGCTTGGAGATTCCGCAAACAGCCCGCGCTTCGTGGAAACGATGGCGCGGCGCGGATACCGGTTCATCGGTAGCGTTGAAGTTCCGGCCTCGCCGGCCCCGGCTTCTTCTCCGCTTCAACCCGGGGTTTCTTCGATTGCCGCCCTGCCGTTTCAGAATGCCAGTGGCGAGGCGGAGATGGAATACCTGAGCGACGGCGTCACCGAGGCGATCATCCGTAGCCTTTCGCGGATGCCGGATTTGAGAGTGATGGCATGGAGCACCGTATTGCGCTACAAGGGCAAGGAGCTTGACCCCCGAACGATTGGGCAAGACCTGCGGGTGCAGGCTCTGCTCGTTGGGAAAGTCCTGCAACGCGGTAACGACTTGACGATGAGCGCCGAACTGGTGGACGCGAGCACGGGCTGGCGGCTCTGGGGCGAACAATACAAACGGCAACGCAACGAGATTTTGCAGCTCCAGGAAGAAATTGTGAGGGAGATTTCGGAGAAGCTGCGGTCCCGGCTTGCAGAGGAGGAAAAGAAACGCCTGGCCAAGCGATATACCTCGAATCTCGACGCGTATTCGGACTACTTGAAGGGGCGCTATCACTGGCATCAACTCCACGGCGACGGATTAAAAAAGAGTGTCTTCTACTTCCAGCAAGCCATCGAAAAGGATCCCTCCTTCGCTCTGGCTTATTCGGCGCTGGCCGACGCCTATATCCTGTTCGCCTTTGTGGGTGTGCTTCCTCCCAAGGAAGCCATTCCTTTGGCGCGGCAGGCCGCTCTGAGTGCTCTGGCAATTGATGATGAGCTGGCGGAAGCCCACGCTTCGCTGGCGAGTATCCGGAAGTCGTACGACTGGGATTGGCCTGCCGCCGAGCGCGAGTACAAGCTGTGCCTGGAGCTGAATCCGAACAACGCCATCGCTCGCCGCGGGTACGCCGATTTTCTGTCGGCGCTGGGGCGGGCGAACGAGGCCATGGTGGAGATTCGGCACGCTCAAGAGCTGGACCCGCTTTCTCTCGTGATCAGCGTCGAAGCGGCGTGGGGTCTGTACATGGCGCGGGAGTATGCGCGGTCCATGGAAGAGTCCTTGAAGACTCTCAAGATGGAGCCGGAATTTCCGGCGGCCTATCACAGCCTGGGATTGGCCCTGGAGCAACTGGGGAAGTACGATGAGGCCATCGAGGCGTTCGAAAAGGCACGAGACCGTTCCGAGGCTCACGCCTCAACGCTGGCAGGTCTTGGCCACGTCCATGCGTTGCAAGGGCGAAGAGATGAAGCGAAGAGGATTTTGCAGCGACTGAACGAATCATCCAGCAAAACATATATCTCACCTTGCATGCTGGCCCTGGTGCATGCCGGGCTCGGGGAGAAGGACGAAGCAATCGAATGGCTGGAGCGGGCTTTCGATGCTCATGACGTCTGGCTGGTTTGGCTGAAGGCTGAGCCGCGGTTTGATGTTCTGCGGCCGGACAATCGCTTTCAGGATTTGCTTCGCCGCGTCAAATTTCCGGACTGAATTCCCGCCACCGTAGCACCCACCATTTCAGCTTTGCATATTCGGCACGGGCTTTGTATAGGGGTCAGCATCCTTCCAGACTGCAAGGAAATCCTAAAATTCGGCAGGTGCTTCGAGGAGCCAGCGAAGCTAATTAGGCAAGCATTGCGCTTGAGCGCGAATAACGGATACCTGCTCGATTCGAGTGGTGAGGACCCGGTTGCCAAACTCCAAACGGAGCCCGCGGGCAGCAACGATATCATGCTTGATTGCCGTACCACCCCAGGTGCACCCGTTGATGCCCACCCGGTGGGGCGAATTCCCTTGGCGGTCAAACCACCCGCCCCAAACCCAATACCGCCCGCCGCCAAGCACCCAGATGGTGTACCGGGAGTTCCGAGTGGTAACGAGCACACGATCGCCCGGGCAGAGTTCTTCCTTTCGGACCTCTTCGAGGCATCGGGCTTGTTCGACAGCCGCCGCCAGGGTATTGGGGATGCCAGTCAACCCATTCCATCCTTACCCATATACTGCGCCGCCTCGGGCCGGTAAGTCAACGAATAGCTTCCGCCGCCGTGGCTTTGCGGGCGATAAGGAGAAGCCCTTCGCGGTCGCATCCCTTTGGAGCTTGGCAAGGCGGGAGCGCCCTGCTGTGGATGCCCCGGATATCATTTCGATTTCATCCAGGGCAAGGCGGGCTTCGTACTGCTGTTTGACGAAGCCATATCTCGTCGCTCCTTTGCCGGCGAATGTTGGGCCCAGTGCAAAGCCTGCTAATTGACGACCGTTATGCGAGGTGCGTAGGATAGCGGCCATGCTTCGAGGAGGAAACGAACATGGCCAGGAAGAGTAAGCTCACCGCGGCAGCCGCAAGGATTGGAACGGTAGTCGGTCGGGCGGATCGTACAGCTCACAAAGTGGCCAAAGCAGCAGTGACAGCGAGAGAGGAACTGGCGGACCTTACCAAGCAAGTGGAAGCCCTCGGCCGCCAATTGAAGAAGACCAGTAAGCGCCTGCGGAAGGCCCTGCGCTAGTTTAGGAACCGCGAATCTCCAATCGCCCCGTGTTGTACAGGCGGTGCGTCTGGCGAGAAGACGCGCCCTGCTCCTTCTACGAGCTTCTCTCAATTCATCAGCATTAAGTGGTGGGCCCGCCAGGATTCGAACCTGGGACCGACGGATTATGAGTTCCGAAAATGGTGAAGACGACTGACTGCGATTGTCTGCTACAGCGTTGCTTTTCCGCGCCAGTACAGGCGATTCTCGCTCTCCTCTCTCTGCTACTATTTGTGATGGTTTTCTACTGAGACAGGGCACAAAATTGGGCACAGCGTTCCGCGCTTCTGGGATTGCAGCAACCGCGTGGGGTAAGGCGAAGCACGCCCGATTCGTTGGCCCCCGCGCCCCGGAACGCGATTGCGAGCCATTCTACGAGGCGCCACGGGTGTTGCTGCGCAGTCCACGGCGAGTGAAGTTTTTCCGTGCCTTGACCGAAAAGGCGTGATATGCACAGAAGCAAACAGGGGGCGCGCCGATGGCCTTGCTGGATGATGGCAGTTAACGGCGGCCAAGGAGGAAAAAAAGAATGCCGTCAGAGCTGGACGACTTAGAAAGCGGTCCGTTTGAACGCATCGCAGACGCGGTAGAGAGTCAAGAGGCTTTGCTGCAAAGCATCCAGGCAGAAACGGAAGCAATCAAGCTCCGCCTTCGCAGATTCTCTCTGTTAGATTGGTTCTTGGTTGGCGCTATATCTTGGTTTTGGTTCGGGGTCTGCGCGAACGTAATTCGCTCTTATACGGGGGCCGGAACCGCAAAGGTGCAAAAAGTCGCGGCTGTCGAAGGCGGCTATATGAATCGGGAAAAAGTGTGGATGGATGACGGCACCGTATGGGTCACGTTCACGGAAAGCGCGATGATTGCGGGAGACAAAATCCGTTATCAATACACCGGCGAATCACGATTCGGTTTCACCGGGAACGCTGATTGCGAGCTTATAGACCTGAGCAGGTCTGGCGCGGCCATGTCAGCCGCAAGAATCGTCGGCCCTGAGAAAACAAGTTGCCCAGCGAAATGAAAAAATCCCCCAGCAATGCAAGGCTTTTTCTTAGGAGCGGCTTTGTCGTAGAAGTGTGTACGTCTTCTGTGAAAAGGTCGAAGAGTAAAAACAAGGAGCACGCCCGGAGGCCCGCTCTCGCACGATCCCGACGGTATAATGCGCTACACCCCCCAACCGCTCACTGCCACGGACTTTGCCGCAGCAATGGGGGTGAAGGATCCACCGGATGGTCACGGTCAACCTTTTTCGAGGGGGTCAGATAGCGCCCTATAAGCTCGTTGCGGTCTGGCTCTGGCTCCCGGTCCACCACAGGCTCGCCAGGTCTTGGCGATACCTCTTCCTGTGGCGATTGAGCCGGGGGGATCAATTCAGCGGGTGGCGTTGGGTTTTTGTCCTGGCCTAGCAGCTTAAGTTTCGCGACCTTAAGAGGCGGGGCCGGCAAAGCGGGCGGACTGGGTTGTGGCAGCAGGGCCTTGATGCGGGAATCTAACTCGGCGTCGGATAACTTCTCCACGCCGGCCGCCTCGGACTCACGGTATTTGTCGAATAGCACCCCGAGATTATTCAGACACTCCCGCACCTCGCGGAGCGCCACAATCGAACCCCGGTGGTCGCCCTCGGATTCGAGTTTGGCCAGCAAGTCCCAGGCCTTACGTTGAACGCGCCGCATTTCGTCCAACAGGTGATCTCCAAGCCGCTCCTCACGCTTCTCCCCTGCCTTTACGATCACCTGCGAGACGTGGAATTTGTGACGAAACAGAGCGGCGGAAGATATCGAAACGCGTTTCGCAATATTTCGCAATGGCTCCCCGGAAACCAGGGCTTTGTCAATGGCGGTCCGGGCCGGGCTGACACAGGCAAGACATTTACGGGGCATGGTTTACAGCCTCCCTATTTCCGCGCGGCGATTACGGCCAGAAGCTTTGCCAGCCGCCGGGAAACTTTTGTTCTGTTGATCAGTTTGATGGGCTGGGGCACCGGCCCTTCGAGGAGGTTGGCCGCTTCTCGCCGAGCGCGAGCGCCGACCATCCCCTTTGCGCAAAGCGCGCGCGTGAGTTGTCTCTTTAGTCGCTTGCGGAGCGCCTCGTCCTTTCGCATTTTTCCTCCTTACGGCAGCGTCAATTCTCAATTTTGCCCCGCTCGGGACTTGAGCAAACTCTACAGGTTCGCGGCATTTAGCTCCCCCACCCCGTTACTGAATCCACTGAAAAACCTTCCCTGACCCTTTACAGGCCACGCAGTCACCGGGACCACCGCGCCAGCACGTACTACAGTTACACCTCATCGTGCCGTGGCAGTGCCAACAGCTTTCCTCGCGCCGAACTTCGACTCCGCCAGTCGTGCCTTCGGCCCTTGGATCGCCGTCGTGTACTTTCCTTGAAACCCTTAACGCGATCTCCAAATAGCTCACGTTTCAACCCTCCCACTACGAAAAAAACGAAAAAAGACCCCATTCTTTCGTTTATTTCGTACTATCAGCGGCAATCCAGGTCTCGGTAGGACGCCCGCCAGTTCCCACTTCGAGCCGTCGCGCCAGCCCGCATTCCTCCAGGCAGTGCAGCGCGGCCTCGATTTCCCCCATAGCCCGATTCCGCCCGAATAGGGCGCTAATCTCGGTTCGGGTCAATCCTTCGGGGCTTGCGCGAAGCTCAGAAAAGATGCGATCCGCCTCTGGGTAGCCGAGCGCATCGCCAAAAATGAACCGGGCCGAGGCCACACAGTAGTCCCAAACCGCGAGCGCGGCCAGTAAGTGACAGCGGCGAATCACATCCGACCGATCAAGCAACGAAAATAACGAAGAAAGTCTCACTACTTGGGCAGGGCCGCGGCTGATGATTGCGCCAAATAGTCCGGGCTTCGATTCGGAGAGTTTCGGATAGACCGCCCGCCAGATTTCGCGCGCCTCATCATCGCGGCGCTGTTCATGTCCTTCCTTGCCGAAGGCAACGGCCCCCGCCAGCCGCTCAGCGACGGGCGTAAGCTGTTCGGAAGAGAGCGACCCCCCGTCAGGGAGGATTTTGCTTCTTCGGGCGCTGACCCAGAGGAACCGGTTCGCGAAACCGTTACCCAGCTCGGTTAAATTCAGGTAGTGCAGCAATTCCTGACGCCCAATGTGCGTGACGATAGAGATGTGAGCGCCGGTTGCCCGCGCCGGCGAATTTTTCGTGAGGGTACTAAGGTTGCCGGTGTCCCAGGCGTCGCGGATCACGCCGGAAAGCGTGTTGCCTTCCCGTGCCATCACCTTCAGCGCGGAAGAAAATTCCGCCTCGAAGATCATCGCCCGCTTGTCCGTGACGCCGTTATCCTCGATTTGCGTCTCATAGGAAACGATTCGCCCTTTCTCGCGCACCGGCGACTGTCGCTCGATAGGGTCGCGCACGTGCCAAATCAATCCTTCGCCGCTGGACAAACCGGTGCGAATGCGATTCGCCGCCCAGTCGTGATCGGCGAATTGAAACAGGCGGCGAATGTGGCCCCAGGATGTTCCTTTACGGGAGACGCTGGTTTGGCCGACAAGGGCTACAAACAAATTTGGGCGGTGCCGGTCTGACTCCACCAGGAAAAACGAGCTGCCGCCAATCGCGTTTCCGAACGCAGCAAGGAATTGAATCAGAAGGGCGGCAGGATCGCTCTCGGTTTGCGGCTCGATGACGGAAACGATTTCACCGGCGATCCCGTGAAACGCCTCGGGCGCGAGCGGGTCGGGCCAAGGGGCAAGTTGGGGGGAATTACAAGCAGTGGCAATCGGGTACCGCGACGCGCTGGCTGCAATCTGCTGAACCTCGCGCTCTGGAAGCGGTGGCTTGCAACGGTCGGCGTTTTCGGCGAGCAGCGCCAGCTCGATGGTTCTTGGCGTGCACCCCCGCCGGCGCATGGCCCCGCCAAGGCGGATCAGGGCGTCGTTTCGCCTCCCTTTCTCGATCCCGGTATCAAGAACCGGTTCGCCGACCGGGGGCGAATCACAGAGAACTTCAATCATCCACGCCGGGAGCGGGGCGGGTTTGCAATTGTTTACCCAGGTGTAATTTTCCCCTGATAAATGGGGCGACGGCGGAAGCACGACGTATCCGCCCTTGCCTCGCACGTCGAGTCCTGCCCCAAGTTTCCCGGCTGAGTTTCGGATGGTCTGGCCATCGCGCAGTTTTAAGAACAGATGGCGTCCCCCACCTCCCGTGCGGGATTCGAGCGTTGGAGGAAGGGCGCCGTATTTACGCTCAAGAGCAGCGAGCGATTCATTCCCACCATGCCGGGGGTCCACGTCGAGCACGATCATGCCGGACGGCCTGCCTGTCGGAATGGCGACGTTCGCATCCGGCCACTGCGCCCACCAACGGCAAATCTGATCTGGGCCTGTACTCGCATCTTTGAATCCGTGGTCCGTAAGTGGCCGTTTGCCCCGCACCGGGAAAACGGGAATTCCTCGTTCTGCGTAGCCCAGAGCCGCATGGAGCATGGGACTCGCGGTCATCAAGACTCCCGCGCCGGAATACGAGATTCTTCAATCATGCGGACCAGGTCGCTTTCAGCGACCCGAATCGAACGTCCAAATTTGTGATACGGCACCTTTCGGCGCAAAATCCATGCGCGCCAAGTCGCTTCTTTGTGGCCCGTTCTCGCGGCGGCCTCCCTCACGGTCAAAAGTCGTTCGTTCATCTGCACCTCGCTGAATGGCATTTCTCAGCCAAGTATCGCAGAATAAAACTAGGGATTTTGGTAGGGAGATTACTAGGGAGAACTAGGGAGAAGTGGGGAGAAACCGAGGATTAGCGTCGCTTCTTGGAACTACGGCGAGGCTTTCTACGATGAGTCCAATCCGTCTTGATGGTTGAGGGTGCAACCTTGAAGCGCCGCGCTGCTATCTCTTGCGCCAATCCGACAAGGCCGCGCCGGTCTTGCACGTTTTCAATCCACCGCTTTACGTCGCTATCTTCCCGCGCGATCTTAAAGAGCAAATAGCGTGGGTGTTCGCGTTCCACTTTGGGGTAATGGCTTTCGTTGTGAATTTTAGGTGTGACTGTCCGCAACTCCTCAAGGAGCTTCGACACAGTTTGGGCTCTCCGCTCCGTGCGGGCACGCGGTCTGCGCGGGGATACGGACTTTCTCCTCGCATGTTGCGCTGTTTTCCCGCTGTTTTGAGCGAGAGAAGTTTGCGTCTGCTTTGTGCCTGTTCTGAGATGGCCTGCTTCCGCGATTGCCTTTGCTAAGCTCAGCCACTCCTCGGATTTTCTTGCTTCCTGCTCAAGCCGGTATCCCTCGTCTGAGAGGCCGGGGAATCCACTTCTGGAGCCATAGTCGTTGTAAATCAGCAAGGAATAGAGCAAGTCGGCCATGCCTCCAAGCCCCTCAGTGAGCACGGCGCTTGCTGTCATCCTCCCCGCCGTCACCGCCCCAACGAAAACAGGCACCATCTCCGCAATGACGTGCTTGCACAGTTCGCGGATTTGCGTTCGGAGCGGGAGCTTTTTCGAAGCATCGAGAAGAATCATGTTCGCTTGCGGCCACAGATCGGATGGAAAGTACATCGGAGGATAGTCCGGTACCTGCGTAGGCTCTGGGCGATAAGGCGCAAAGGGTCCCCTTCCGCCCACCTCCATAGGCGGAGGTAGGGCACCCGAAACATGGCGTACTTGAGGGTCTTGCTTGGGCTTTTTCTCTGCGGCCATTTACCACCTCCCGCGTGGCTCCCGGTTTTAAGAAACGAGCGCGGCAGGTAGGGCGGGATGCCCCTACTCTTCGGCGGCCAACCTAGCCGCGCACACACATCTTAGCCCACAAACTCAAAATCGCTACGCTTACGTCCGCAACAACCCCATGAGTTTCGTTGATCCGCTAGGAGCACAGGGGGAGGGAGGCTGCGACCCGATCCTCGACCCGTTTTGCGGCTGTGATCCTTCCATTGACCCGTTTTGCAATGGAGGCGGCGGTGGCGGGAGCGGCGGTGGCGGCAACCCCGAAAGACCACGAAAGTTGAACTTGAAACTTATCGCCGCCCTTGGAATCTTTCGCACGCTTGGCGGTGGCTCCGGGATCGCCATTAGACACAGCGCCTACAAATATAGCGGGAGGGACCGTGGGCGTTGCACATGGACACCTACCTGTACAGGAACGTGTTCGTCGCCCCATACGACGAATCCGGACCCTGAGACCGGCGTTTGCTACACACACCCTTTTAAGCAATGCTACGACCTTGTAGCGAATGGCAAATGCGAGTCGTACAGAATCTTTTGCTACGGAACTGATTTACCCGGCACCTGTGATTAGCTGGCAACGCGATGCCTTCGGCTTCTACTGGCGTCGGGCTAACGTGAAAGCCACACTTTCCAAACCGCAAAAGCTGCGGCTACGAGCGCAGCCGAGAGAAAAAAAAGCCGGCTCGGCAGGATAAGCAGATAGCGGTCAAGTACGTACACATCTACGCTTCGCTTGGACGCTGCCAGCAGTCCCGCCCAAATTGCGGTTAGAATACTGCCGCCAAGCAAAGTGCCCAGCGTCGCCATCCAAAACCACGACCTCCTCACCAAAGAATCCCTCCGAAGAAACTAAGCTAAAGAGTGCACCACACTTTGATCGGACTTAACCAAACCCAACAGACTAGACCGGGATTTCCATTTTGATCTCCCGGATGGGCCCTTGTATACACCCGGGATCTCGCGAAGTGAAGCAAATTGATTTCGTCGCACGATCTTCCTGTTGGACGGCCGCAAATCAGTTCGCATAACCAACTTGAACTGCCAGTTCCGAGGCATTTCTCGGACACCACTCTGCTGTTGAGTGCTTTCTTCCCCCGGCAGTCTCGCCGCTCGGCCGCGCGTCAGCCTGTTGGGACTGGCAGTGCCCAGATCCGCCGGAGCATCGTTCCGAACAGGCGTCGCGTCAGGTGGCTCTCGGCTAGCAACAGCCAGTAGTACCGCGCATGCTTCACCAGCCGCCCGCCCGTCTTCACCAACCGCTGCTGCAAGCTCGTCAGCGACCAAGCGTCGATTCTCTTCGGCAGCACCAGCCGTCTCCACAAATTGCCCAGGTTGTACGCCAGCACGCTCAATTGCAATCGCACTTCGTTCGCCCGAAATCGGTGACACGACAGCCGGGTCCAATGCGCCGCCTGTTTGCCTTCTTTGATCCACTGCTCGGCGGTGCCGCGTTTGTTGTAGAACCGCACCACCGCGCGACTGGGGAGACAAAGATTTGTCACGATGAAGCCGACGCGCGGAAACAGCTCGCCGATATGGTGCTCGACTTTTGCCATCACTCGCCGCGCCGTTTTCCAACTGGCCGCTTGGTAGAGAAAGCCCTTGTACCAGACCACTGGTTTATGACTGGGGCGGCCCAAGGGACGCTTCAACAATTCCGCAATGTCCCGCTCCAGGCTCTCGTTGGCTGGTATGCGGATGGCATACCTCACGCCCCGCTCCTCCAGCGCTTCATAGATCTCTGGTTTGGCAAAGGCCGCATCCGCCCGGAAAGCAACTTCCTTGCCCTCCGCCCGTTGACGCTCGATCTCCGGCAACAGCAATTCATCCCAGTCCTGAGCGCTGTGCACATTGCCCGGACGCAGCTTTGCCGCCAAACAGTCCCCGTGACTATTGAACAGAAACAGCGGGTGGTAGCAGACCGACTCGAAGTGTCCGTTGTAGGCGCTGCCCTCCTGCTCACCGTGAACCGGACTCTCACTGGAATCCATGTCGAGCACGACGCGGTCGGAGCTGTCGAGACATTCGGCCTGCCCCAGCGTCTCTCGGTTCAAGGCCATCAGGCCGATCAGATTTTCTTCTGTGGTTAGCAGTTCGGTCTCGAACCAGTGCAGGGTCGAAGTCAGCGCCGCGCCTCGGTCCCAGATCCTCTGCGAACTGATCAATCGGAAGGTCGGGTCGGCTGCCAGTCGTTCGGCATCGTTGAGGTCCTCATAGCCCGCCAAGCGGCTGTAGACCGACTGCCGCAGCAGATCGGTCAGCATGAATTGCTTGTTCAAGCCTTGTCGCGAGTCGCTCAATTGTTCCTCGATAAGCTTCTCCAGACCCAGTCGCTCATCCAACTCGCGAATCAGAATCAGGCCACCGTCGGAAGTCACTCGCGATCCTTGGAAATCAACCTTCAAGGAAGCATTGAACAAGAGCTGAAAGGACTGATTTTGTTTCTCACCCACGGGGTGTGCACCTCCCAGGCGTCTTCACCGCGCTCAAACCCGCATAAATACAGATGAGGGATAACGTCCGAAGGTTCGTAGGAAAGGGTTCATTTCGGAAATCTGGGCTTAGCAGAATCGGCTTGACAAGTAAAACTGAAACAGTTTAGGATTAAGTTATGAATAGGACAGAACTACGGAAGTTCACGAGTTGGCTTGGAAAGCGCAGTTATGCGGCGCGCCTCAAACGTCTCGGCATCGAGCGTATCCGCGAAATTGCACGGAAAAACGGAAGGAAGGGGGGACGCCCGCCGAAGAAGGGAGACGAAAAGTGAGCCTTTACAAGCGGGGTGACGTGTGGTGGTACAAGTTTTGGTTTAACGGGCAACTTATCCGCGAATCCTCGAAGAGCGACAGCAAGACGATCGCAAAGGGTGCGGAGCGAGCGCGTGGCCGCGAGCTAGAACAAGCCTACAATCGCATCCCGAAGCGCGAGCGCATGCCGCTGTTTTCTCATGCCGCCGATCTGTGGCTGGCCAGCAAGGCAGGGCTGGCCGAGAAGAGCCGGGAGCGTTACGAGCAATGCGTGACGCATCTCAAGGAAGCGTTTGGAAAAGGGTTGGTTTGCGACGTGGACGCGAACGACATTGCGGAGTACCGGCGCAAGCGTCTCGCGGCAGGCGTCACCAATCGGACAGCGAACTACGAGACAGGCGCTCTGCGCGGCATCTTGCGGCAGTATGGTTTGTGGGGGCCGATTGCAGACAAGGTAAAGGCTCTTCCTGAGCGCCACGACGTAGGCCGGGCTATCTCGCCCGACGATGAATCCAAAATCATCTCGGCTGCCAGCGTGAGCCGGTCGCCGGCGCTTCTGCCGCTCGTTGTGTTCTCGCTCGATACCGGAATGCGCCTGGGCGAGACTCAGGCGCTCCGTCGCCGCGATGTTCGGCTGGAATGGGCGAACGGCTCCATTGTGAGAGGCGAAGTCGTGGTGCCGAAAAGCAAGACACCGGCAGGCACAGGCCGAGTGATTCCGCTGTCTCGGCGTGTGTGCGCCTGCCTGTCGCTTTGGCTCGAACAGTTCCCGGACGCCGGGCCGGATAGCTTCCTCTTCCCGTACCACAAGGTAGGGTTAGCCGGAAACTCGCGCGTGCCGATTCTGTGGGACGTTGATCTCAGCCGCCCGATGGGTTCTTGGCGAAAGGCGTGGCGGCTCGCCTGCATAGTCGCTGGCGTGCGCTACCGGCCGCACGATATGCGGCACACGTTCATCTCGCGGCTGGCGGAGAATCCGAGCGTGAGCGAGCAGACGATCAAAGCCCTCGCCGGACACGTCAGTCGGCAGATGCTCGAACGCTACAGCCACATCCGCTCTGAGGCAAAACAGGCGGCGATTCAGGCGCTCGAACACACGGCAATCGAGCCAATTTTGCAGGCGACAGGGCACAAAATCGGGCACAGTGACGCGATAAGGGACAGTGCGGCGGAAGCCAACTCACTGAAAACAAATGGTGGGCCCGCCAGGATTCGAACCTGGGACCGACGGATTATGAGTCCGCTGCTCTAACCAGCTGAGCTACGGGCCCCACGTGGCAACATCGTACAACGAAAAAACCTATTGCACACGCGTTGCTTCGGGTGAATAAATGCACGCACGTTGCTTAGGGTGCAGATATCCTGTCATCATGACTGAGCAGGTGGAAGCAGGGAAGGACTGCGCCCAGCCAGGGAAAATTTTCCAGGGTTAGTACCAACCAACAAACCCTTCGATCAGGTTTGAGCATCTTATATATTGCAGGGCTGAGGCTTACGCCTAGCTAGAATCGGGGCGTCGTGGCATCCGCCTTGCTTTAGATTGAGATGTTCTTTACCAGCCCCGCGCGTCTCACTCGCCGGTAATTCAAACCCAGCCAACCGACAGAGTGCTGTGCATTCATCATTGGTCGTGCCTTGCAAGGGCACGGGACCCAGGAGGGTTGTTATGGAAGAGAATTGGGAGCAGAAATCGATCGATGCCGAACGAGAATCTTCCGGCTCACATACAAACCGTTGGCTGGTGCTTGCAGTCGTAGTGCTGTTCGCGGCCGCGTGTTTGGCCTTCGGCTACGGCTACCGGCAGCAAGCAACGGTCAGCCAGCTCACGTCGCATGAAACGGAGACGAGCGCGACGATCAGTCAGATGCAGGACCAGGTCAGCACGCTGACCGCAAAGCTGAACGAGATGACCGCGGCGCAGGCTGCAGCGGCGGCCACGGCGGCGAAAGCGCCGGCCGGAAACGGGGCGCATCCCGGCACGAAGTCTGCTGCGACCAGGCGGCGGGATGACAAGCGCCTGAAACAGATTCAGACGCAGATCGAGGAGCAGCAGAAGCAGTTGAAGGAGACACAAGACCAGGTTGCGCAGACCCGATCGGACCTCGAGGGGAGTCTGAGTTCGACCCGGGACGAGCTCAACGGCTCCATCGCCCGGACGCACGAAGAGCTCGTGGCGCTCGAGAAGCGCGGCGAGCGAAACTACTTCGAGTTCGATCTGACGAAGGCAAAACAGTTCGAGCACGCGGGCCCGCTGATGCTGTCGCTGCGCAAGGCTGACGTGAAGCACAAGAATTTCGATCTGGCGATGATTGTGGACGACAACACGCTCAGCAAGAAGCACGTGAACCTGTACGAGCCGATCTGGATCCACGCCGGGGATGACCCGCAGCCGGTCCAGGTCGTGGTGAACAAGATCGATAAGAACCATGTGCACGGTTACGTCAGCGAACCGAAGTACAGGGAGTCGCGAGTGGCCGCAGTAGCGCCCGTCTCGGCCACCACACCGGCGACGAACCAAACCCCAGTG
>Ga0187846_10001239_pt1 | contig 14440 bp, 9 predicted proteins | sample TC_taG_FD_161473 | JGI IMG/M metagenome (GOLD analysis project Ga0187846, IMG submission 161473) | Biofilm microbial communities from the roof of an iron ore cave, State of Minas Gerais, Brazil - TC_06 Biofilm (v2) | ecosystem: Environmental > Terrestrial > Deep subsurface > Cave > Wall biofilm ...
GCACAGCGGTTGGGCAAGCCGCTCCAGCAGTGCCTGTGGGGGCAGCAGTTTAACGCGTGCCGCCGCCAGTTCAATTGTGAGCGGCAATCCATCCAGGCGCACGCAGATCTCAGCAATCGCCCGCGCATTGGTTTCGGTCAGTACAAATGTGGGGAGAACGGCCCGCGCGCGCTGGAGAAAGAGCGAAACTGCCGCGTAATGCGCGAGCGCCTCGTATGCCGGAAGTTGATCGAGGTCTGGCAACGCCAGCGGAGCCATCGGAAATTCATGTTCGCCCTGCGCATGCAGCACGGCACGGCTGGTCACCATGATTTTTAGAGAGGGGCACATGGTGAGTAGCTCCTCCACCTGGGGAGCTGCCACCCCAATTTGCTCAAAGTTATCGAGTACCAGCAGAAGGTACTTATCTCGCAGCGCCATCTTTACCTGCCCAACGAGAGATTGTTCCTTGATCTCCCCGATTCCCCTCGTCTCCAGCGCCTCCGCAATGGTGGACAGCAGCAAGTTGGGATTAGTAATGTTAGCCAGCGGAACGAAGCAGACGCCATCAGCAAAATCTGAACGCATCTGCGCAGCAACCTCCAGGCTCAAACGAGTTTTGCCAATGCCGCCTGTGCCCAGAAGCGTGAGCAGGCGTACCTCTGGCCGCCTCAGTAAGGCACAAACTGCCGCCACATCGCCTGCACGTCCGATCAAGGGTGTCAGGGGAACAGGCACTTTCCAGATCGGTTCTGGCTTGTGGTTACTGGCCGGGTTCTGTTCATTGCCTGGTAGGGGCCACAGCGTTTCCTGAACAGAAAGGACAGTAGAGAAGGAATCCTGTGGCGCCTCCTGAAAGGCCTGTTCCAGCGCGTGGGCAAATTCCTGCACACTGGCAAAACGCCGCTCCGGTCCCTTAGCCAGCGCCCGCAGCACGACCTCCTCCACGGCGGACGAAAGGTGGGGTACCTGCTTGCCCAAGGATGGCGGTAGCGTCGAGATGTGCTGCATAGCGATCTCAATGGGGGACCCGTGAAACGGCGGCGTTCCACAGAGCCACTCGTAGACCACGGCGCCCAGGGCGTACTGATCACTGGCGTGCACAGGATACCCCTGCAACTGTTCGGGGGCCTGGTAGAGCACTGTTCCCGCCACCTGTCGCTCCAGAACATGCGTGCTGTAGGAATGCAAACGAGGCGCAAGCACGGCCAGGCCAAAATCACTGAGCAGTATTTCGCCACGCTCGTTCAACAACAGGTTCTCCGGCTTGACATCACAGTGGATCAATTGCTGATTATGCGCATACTGCAAAGCCGAGGCCACCTGCTGGACGTAGGAGACGATGGTGGCAAATGGCAGGCGCGTGCCGGAAGGATGACGGTGGCGCAGCGAACCATGTGGGGCATACTCCATCACCAGGAACGGGGTATTTGCTTCTACAGCGAAATCAAGGATGCGCACAATGTGGGGATGCACCAGGTGAGCGAGGGTTTGCGCTTCCTTTAAAAAGGATGCTCTCTCCTCTTCCTGTAGCATTACACGCAAAAGCTTAAGGGCAGCCTGGCTCTTCAGGTAGACATGCTCCCCCAAATAGACTTCGGCAGAGCCGCCGCGTCCCAATAGGCGAATGAGGTGATAAGCACCCAGCCGCTGGCCTTCGCGTGTTACCCAGTCATTCATGTTCGGCCTCCTTGAGAAGCGATGCGGGGCATCGAACGTCTTCAGTCGAGCGGCACTCCGTTGAAACTATGCCCATTGTAAAAAAGTGAAGACTACTTGTCAAGCGCACTTAATTGAAATTTCATCCACACTATGGTTACGAAACTTTTTTCTCTCCAAACTGATCTAACTGGTGTTACCCATCTTGTGTTGTCCGGAACCAGGTAGGACTGACGAACGCAATAGGTTAACAAGAGGAAACAGACATGAAGACCACTCCTCTCTACAAAGCTACGGTGCTCATAGTCGTTATCGGTCCGATTCTCGCCACCGTCTTCGCGATCTATCTGCTCTGGGAGCATCTCGTTCACTGGTCAGATATCGTACTGCTGCTCACGACCTATTCTTTCGTCGCCCTTGGCGTGACGGTTGGCTACCATCGTATGTTGGCCCACCGTAGTTTCCGTCCCCATCCTGTCGTCAAGGTCATTTTGCTGATCCTTGGCTCTATGTCGTTTGAAGGCACCGCTCTGGACTGGGCGGCAACACACATCAAGCACCATGCTCAGGCCGACCGCAAAGGCGATCCACATAGCCCTCTTGAGGGATTCTTTCATGCCCACGTCGGCTGGCTCTTTAAGGATCGCAGGGGGGACCCCAAGGTGTATTGCCGTCACCTGATGAAAGATGAGGTTGTTGTCTTTATCAGCCGTAGCTTCTTCTGGTGGGCAGCGCTCTCGCTAGCGATTCCATTTGTAATTGGTGGATTGACAGGTCTGCTCTGGGGTGGACTTGTCCGTATTTTCCTGGTACATCACATCTCCTGGAGCATTAATTCTGTCTGCCACTGCTTTGGGAAACGAGCCTTTGAGACGAATGACCAGAGCCGTAACGAGTGGATTGTTGGGTTGCTGAGTTTTGGCGAGGGTTGGCACAACAATCACCATGCATTCCCACGTTCCGCCTTTCATGGGTTGTACTGGTGGCAGTTCGATCTCTCCGGCTATATCATCCTGTCGCTTGAACGCCTGAACCTGGCGAAAGATGTGTACCGCGTTCCACCTGAGTTGTTTATGCGCCGCTCTATCAAGTAATCTTCTGCGTTCATATGGCGAATCCTATCCATAGATCATTTTGAGGACCGAACACGCGCGTAGTGTCACCCATTTGCTTGGCTGGCCCTGCCTGTCGATATCCACCCAGGTTTTGCCATTGGAGGAAGACTGATTCCTCCTCAATCAGGAGTTCTTCTTCGACACCGTAGATAGCCTCTTGCCATTGCTTGTGGACTTGCACCCAGCTATCTATCCGCCAACTCACGCGGCCTGACCTCCTGAGGTTGAGAATTTGGTGCCCGTATGCCCGCATCAGTTCCTCGACCTGCTGGCTGTTCCACATTTGGATGCCTGCATAGCGAGAAGGGACAGTGGCCCATCGATCTCTTAGGAGATAATACTTTTGGACATCGTTAGCGTCCAATCTGTACTTTCGGACACCCTATGACGCCAAAGGCACGAAATCTCGTGTTTTTGGAGCCATCGAATCGAGCGTGAAAGCGAGCTTTTGCGGGCAAACTATGCGAAAAGTCACATCTGTTTTTACTAAATCCACATGTGCGAAATATTGAAAAATGGGGTATTCTATAAGAAAACCGGGCAGAATCATGAATATCCTTGTAATTGGTTGCGGCGTCTCTGGCCTTACGACTGCGCTGTGCCTGCTCCAGGCAGGCCACACAGTTCGCATCTGGGCCAGGAAGCTGCCTCCTCATACTACCTCAAACGTCGCGGCTGCCGTATGGTTCCCATACAAAGCTCACCCCGTAGATAGAGTCACCAACTGGGGGAAATTAGCATTCCAGAAGTTTAAAGAACTGCTATCTGTGGAGGGCAGCGGCATACTCATGTCAAATGTCCTTGAGTTCAAACCTGTAGTCAGTCCCGATCCCTGGTGGGTCACCGCCGTGGACGCTTTTAGACACGCCACGACAGGCGAATTGCCTCCCGGCTACGCGGATGGTTACGTATTCCACGCACCTGTGATCGATACGCGTATCCACCTCGATTACTTGCAGCGCACCTTTCTGGAACGTGGTGGGCAGATCGAGCAGCGCACGATCACCGACCTGGCCGAAGCATTTGCGCAGTGCGCGATTGTAGTGAATTGTAGTGGATTGGGTGCCTGCCAGCTGGTTGGAGACCGGGACCTCCACGCCGCCAGGGGCCAGGTCGTGCGTATCAGGCACAACGGTTTTCGTAAGGTTCTGCTGGATGAAGAAGGCCCAAATAAACTGGCCTACATCGTTCCCCGAACCCACGATATCATCCTTGGCGGGACATATGATGAGCATAACGAAAGTATAGAGCCTGACCCAGAGCAAACACAGGGTATCTTGCACCGTTGCGCGAACCTGGCCCCTGAGTTCGCGAATCTCGCTCCCGAAGATATACTGGATGTCTACTGTGGCGTGCGCCCTGTGCGCTCTACAGTGCGCCTCGAAGCGGAACGCCTGGCACCAGGCCACCTCCTGGTGCATAACTACGGTCACGGAGGCGCCGGCATCACGCTTTCATGGGGCTGCGCGGAAGAAGTTGTTGAGTTGATCGAAAAAAGTATCAGCGTTTAAAGGGGATATAAATATATCTTCTGGAAGGAAATTCGAGCCCACTATTACTTTACTGGCTGGTACCGGAGAAGAACAATTCCGCTCTTAAACGTTTTGGTCTTTACTAATTTTAGATTAATCTTTCCTGTGGTGTCTTTGAATAGTGGTTTACCTTTTCCTAAAACAACAGGATTGACCATAAGCTGATATTCATCAATTAATCCAAGTTTTGTAAGCTGCTCGACAATAGTACCGCTCCCGAATATCATCATGTTTTTACCGGGCAACTGTTTCAAATTCAGGATTTCCTCTTTAGTAAGCTCTTTAACTACTTCTGTATTCTGCCAATCGGCTTTTTTGAGTGTCGTTGAAAAAACAATTTTGGGGGTATTGTTTAAGGATTCTGCAAATACCGGGTTAGCGGACCTGCCTGCCGGAGTCGGCCAGAAATTTGCCATCATGTCATACGTCACCCGTCCGAACAAAAAGGTATCTATCGAATCTTGACCTTCCTGGCTATATTGGGTGACTTCATCATCCCGGACTGCCCAATCTATTTCTCCATTGGGTCCGGCCATGAAACCATCAAGGGTAACATTTTCAAATACAAATATTTTTCTCATATCCATAAGCATTCTATCATAAAAAATAAAAATATGATTAGAATCACTTCTTACTTCTCTGGAATGATCGGTAATACCACCGCTGATGGGTGTTGGGCATCGTGATAAATCCGCTGTTCTGCCACCGCCATCTCCGTCGTCAAGCCCAGAGGCCCTCCTGTATTCAGGTTGCGGTCATATTTCGGAAACGCGCTGGAGCTGATCTCCAGGCCGATGCGGTGGCCCGCTTTGAATACCTGGCTGGTATTCCAGCAATCAATCACGTTATTGACAGAACCTCTGCTCTTCTGGGAGTATCGTTGGCGGTAACATCAAATTGCCTGACTTCATACGCGCCTCAAAGGCTAGCTTCCCAGGTTAGAGTCTCAAAGCAGCGTTGACACTGATTGGGAAACATGCTAGAGTTCTTTCAAGAGCACAAGAAGGTTCTCAAATCAAGTACCGCAGCAGGAAGTGTGAGGGCGACCGAGCCAGAAGAGAGGCACACATGGCTGATCCGCTGACTAGCATCTTCATCAGCTATAACCACGCCGATAGCGCCTTCGTGGATCGCCTTGACGCTGATTTACGCACACAAGGATTCGATACTTGGGTCGATCGTGAGCGATTGGTCGCAGGCTTGCGCTGGCGGCGCGAACTGCAAGAGGCCGTGGAGCGGGCGCAAGTGCTGCTGATCGTGCTCTCCCCAGAGGCGATCGCCTCACAGAATGTGCAGATCGAATATGACTACGCCCTCGACCTTGGCAAAGTGGTCATCCCCCTCTACTATCGCCAGTGTAACGTCCCTATGGAATTGCGAGCCATCCAGTGGGTCGACTTCCGGCACAGTTATGAGCAGGGCATCGCTGCTCTGGTGCAAGTGCTGCGCATGCAGCAGGACAAGGCCACGCTCACTCCCCCTTCTGAACAGACGAGACCGAGTGACCTGGGACAGCAGCGTGCCCCGAAAGAGCAAGCCGATACGGGACACCCAGCTTTCAACAACCTGCCAGCACAACTGACTGCATTGATTGGGCGCCAGGAGGAGATCCAGGCAGTCTGTGGGCTCTTGCACGAGCCGGAAGTACGTCTGGTGACACTTACAGGAACCGGAGGTGTGGGCAAAACACGGCTGGGACTGGCTGTAGCCCAGAGCTTGTTGGGAGAGTTTGCCGATGGCGTCTGTTTCGTCTCACTCGCATCCATCAGTAATCCCAACTTGGTTGCGCCCACCATAGCCCAGGTTTTCCTCCTTCGAGAGGTCAGCGATCAATCTCCGCTTGAACAGTTGAAAGGCTATCTACGCGAGAAGCAGTTACTTTTGTTCCTAGACAACTTCGAGCAGTTGCTGGAGGCAGCGGTCCTTCTAACAGAGCTGCTGGAAGCATGCCCTTCTCTTAAGATGTTAGTGACCAGCCGGGCGGTTTTGAATGTGGGCGGGGAGCATACCTTCCTTGTGCCTACCCTGGTTGTGCCCAATCTCGCGCAGCTTCCAGAGGTAGAGGAACTCTCCCACATTCCGTCTGTAGCCCTGTTCCTGGAGCGTGCCTCTGCTGTCAAGCCCCATTTTGAGATGACGCAAACCAACGCAGCCAGCATTGCTGAGCTCTGTTTGCGGCTGGAGGGATTGCCACTGGCTATCGAACTGGCTGCCGCTCGTATCAAGTTGTTCTCGCCGCAGGCCATTTTATCTCGGCTCTCCCAGCGCTTGCAACTGCTCACCGGTGGGCCACGCACCTCCCCTGCCCGTCAGCAGACACTGCGCAGTACGATCCAGTGGAGCTATGACCTCTTAAGGCCGGAAGAGCGTTTGCTCTTCCGCTTGCTCTCCGTCTTTCTGGGTGGCTGGACGCTAGAGGCAGCCGAGGCGCTCTGTCAGCAGACAGGCAACAACGGCCTGGATGTCTTAAACACCCTCTCCGCGCTGCTGGACAATAGTCTCATCCAACAGAGCGAGCAGGAGGCAGAGGAGCCACGCTTCCTGATGCTGCAAACGCTGCGTGAGTATGGGCTGGAGACGCTGACCGCCAGCGGGGAACGAGAAGCCATCCAAGCAGCGCATGCGCACTTCTTCCTGTCCCTGGCCGAACAGGTCCAGATGGAACTGAATGGCCCCAACCAGGCGGCGTGCCTAAAGCGGCTGGAGCAGGAGCACGACAACCTGCGCACGGCCCTAGAGTGGGCCCTGGAGGGCGTGGTAAACGACGAGGCAACAGCGTCCAGGGAAGTGGCTTTACGGCTCAGTGCCGCGCTGGTGGAATTCTGGGTGACACGTGGGCACTCCAGTGAGGGCCGCACCTTTCTGGAGCGTGCCCTCGCCCAAAGCGCAGGAGTCAGCGCTGCTCTGCGCGCCAGGGTTCTGCGGGCGACTGCCACTATGGCAGGGTGGCAGAGCGATCTTGATCGGGCAGAGGTGCTGGTCCAGCAGAGCCTGGCCCTCTACCGAGAACTGGGAGATACAGGCGGCATCGCCGACTCCCTCAACCTGCTCAGAGACGTCGCCATGCGGAGGGGCAAGTATACTGAGGCCCGCTCGCTCGCTGAGGAGTTTCTCAGGCTCAGGCAGCAGGTAGGCGAGCCGTGGAAAGTCGCCGAAGCCCTTTGCGCTTTAGGAGATCGGGTCAGCATGGATGGCGAGTACACCAGGGGGCAAGCCCTCTTCGAGGAGGCGCTCGTGCTCTTTCGGAGCGCAGGCGATGAGCTTGGGGTAGGTTGGACGCTCGTTCAATCGGTGATGTGGCTCTGGGCTTCTGCCTCGGGCGAGGCAGCGACTATCCACCAGCGGCTCCAGCAGGTGCAGGCGATCATCACCAAGATCGGTGATCGGTTCTTGAGTGCTCGTTATTCCTGGCTCGCAGCGTTGGTCGCCCTCTCTGAGGGGGAGACGGCCAGAGCGTCCAAGCTGGCTCAAGAGAGCCTGGCAATCTCTCGGGAAACAGAGAATAGAGGGGAAATGGCCTGGGTGCTTATGGTGCTAGGGCGGGTGGAGGCACAGCGGGGGGATCTGCCAGCAGCACGCGGCCGCTACCAGGAAAGCCTCGCGCTCAGCCGGGAAACGGGCGATACGTTGAGTATCGAGACTACACTGGAAAGACTGGCGGAGGTGGCCACAGCACAGGGAGAGTTCAGATGGGCAGCACAGCTCTGGGGAGCGGCAGAAGCCCTACGCGAAGCATTACCTTCTCCCTTGCAGCCGGTTGATCGTCCCGCTTATGAGCAGGCGGTGGCCACTGCCCGAACACAACTGAGAGAGCAGCCCTTTGCTGTCGCCTGGCAAGAGGGACGGACGATGAAGCTGGAGCAGGTCATCGAGGACGCACTCAAGATGAGGGACGAGACAGGCAGACGGTAACGCTTACATTACTCAAACGGATTTTATGTTCTATCCTCAATTCTGAATAATCGGCAACACCACCGCCGATGGATGCTCCTCATCATGATAAATCCGCTGCTCCGCCACCGCCATCTCCGTCGTCACTCCCAGAGGCGCTCCTGTATTCAAATTCCGATCATACTTCGGAAATGCGCTTGAACTAATCTCTAAACCGATACGATGTCCAGCCTTGAAGCAAAGGCTTGTATTCCAGCAATCAATCGAGTAATGATAGACCTTCCCGGGCTCAATCAATGACGGTCGATCCATGCCATCGCGGAAGCGCGCCCGCACCATGCCATCACAGAGACGCTGGGTGAAACCTGACGGCCAGACATCAACCAGCTTTGCCATGAAATCGGTATCCGGCGCTGATGACGAGGCATATAGATCAACCCGAATCGGCCCGGTAACCTCGATCTCTTCCGTGAGCGGCTCGCTCACATAGACCAGCACGTCATCGCGCCGCTCGATGGCTGAGTAGTCGTCAGGCCCCCCGACCTGCGAAGAGGTCGGAGCTGTAATGAAAGGTACGGGGCGTGCAGGATCGTAATGGTAGGTATCGGCTGGCTCATCGCCCGGCTTTGTTGTCGAAAGCGTCCCGTCGCCAAAGCGGCTATTGGCGCGGCCTCCACTATGCAGGTAAAACGGTGTCCATTGAGTACGAGCCAGGGGCCACTCACGTTCATCGCGCCACTCGTTCGCGCCCATCACGAAGATTCGCACGGGAAATTCTTCTGCAGCAGCAGTAACGCTTTTATAGCCTTTTAGCCAGCGATTGAACCAGCGTAATTCCTCGGCTCGCAAGTCAATCAACGCCTGCGGGCCAAAATCAACTTCGCCCAGCTTTGATTCGGTGTTGACCACGTGTCCCCATGGACCCATGACCAGGCGTTGGCTGGCACGAGCAGCGGGAGTGGCACCACGTGTTGTCATGCCGGTGTAGTTCAGCGGCGTGCCAATCTGCTCATCATCGTACCACCCAGAGATATGCAAAACAGGTACATCGACCTGGTCAAATTTATCCTGGTAACAGAGCGGCGCCCAATAATCATCGAGTTGCGGGTGTTCTATATTTGCACGCCAGTATGGATTGCGGCGCCCTGCCCGTTCATCCATCGTTAGCAGCGGAAGATGCTCATACACTCGCTCCCAATCTACCGCCTCCATCAAGTGGTTAACGCGCCCGCTGACATAATGCAGCCAGCAAAGATGTATAGGTGAGGGCAAACCTGTTGGCGTCTCCACAAACGGATCAGAAGTCGTTACGCGCACCACCATCGCTCGCAAATGCGGTGGATGCTGAAGCGCCGCGAGCCACTGGATACACCCGGGATATGAACTACCGATTGTCCCAACATTGCCATCCGACCAGGCCTGAGATGCGCACCACTCGATAGCATCGTAGCCATCCTTTCCTTCGTTGAAATAGGGCACGAATACGCCATCGGAGTCACCACGCCCGCGCACATCCATCGCGACAAAGACGTAACCACGTCCTGCAAAGTACTTTGCGGGCACGAGCATACGCTCACTCAACTTCTGATAAGGTGTGCGAGCCAAAATAACCGGGTAGTTTTTCGTCTCGCCTGATGAATCAATGGGTCGATAGACGTCAGCCGAGAGTGTGATACCATCGCGCATAGGCACGCGCTGGTCGAATTCGATACGGATTTCACGGCTGGTTGGGCCGGGCATGCGGGTTTCCTCCCTGCGATAATTTGAGTGTTGTGTTTCCGATTGTTATAAGTTTCAGTCTACCCCCGCCAGTGGCTGTCATGCTCTGCGCTCCCACTTGTAGAACACGGGTGATGATGGCCTTTATTTCCGATGAACGATCTGTTGCAACTCTGTTGCAATTTGCAACGTCTCTTTTCAATGCCTGGTGGTAATCTCGCTCCAGGGGCTTCGTTAGCAGTGATATGTTGCAAGTATGTTGCAAATTGCAACAGAATTTTTTGTCGCTGCTTGCTTGCTGATTGGCGCTGAAAGTGAGAAGTTGAGTCGTCATAGTAGAGCTTCCTTCCTGAAATGCACACTCCCTACCTTTCTTATCTTTTTCTTCATTGTTCAAGCGGCTAAGCGCAGGTTGTTAAATGGGGTGGTTTTCTAATGTAAGCCTGGCACATTCTTCTTCTGACGCGCCTGGTGGCTTGAAATCCGGATTCAAGCGCCGCTCTTTTTCTCCATTGGTGATATCTTTCGACGGCACGGTCGGATTTGATGCGCGAAAAAAGAAGCAAACGCTTGACACCTGTCTTCATCCATGATATTCTGTTTCACATAGTAATCGATACTGTGTAGTGCGAAAGAGAAGAGGAAAGAGGACGATGTTCGATGCGCACCAAGGAATTTGACCTGGGACGCCTCTCTGACCCGTCGTTGTTGATCCTGGCAAGCCTGGCGAGCGGCCCCAAGCATGGCTATGCCATGATGGAAGATATCGCGGCATTCTGCGGAACCCGGCTCGAACCCGGTACGCTCTATGCGGCCCTGGCACGCCTGGAGCGCCGGGGCTGGATCGAGGCGCTCGAAGCCGAGGAGCGACGCCGCCCGTATCGCATCACGGGTGCGGGAGAAGTCGTGCTCCGCGCTCAACTCAAGACGTTGCATCAGGTGGTCTCTGTTGGGCAACAACGCCTGGCTCCAGGCTAACAGACATGGGAGGATCGTATGCAATATCAGCAACACGCTCAGAAGAGTCTGTCTCATCCGGCCTTGCTCATCCTCGCCAACCTGGCACAGGAGCCGAAACACGCCATTGCGCTGCAAGAAGTCATAGAGCAGGCGGAAGGACTGTACATTGAGCCTGGTACGCTCTACCGCGTCCTGGCTGAATTGGAGCAGCGCGGCTGGATTGAAACGCTCACGATTGAGCAACCCCTGCGGCTGTATCAGATCACGATCCCTGGCCGCCTCGCGATCGCTCAAGCAGGGGAGGGAGGTCTCGGGGAGAGGTTTCAGGAAGGTGGGCATCCTGGCTTGCGCAAAAGAAAGGAGATCATCATGCGCCTGGTGCTCTGGATACTGTGCTTCTATCCGCCTGGTTGGCGCGAGCGCTACGAAGCGGAAATGATCGCTCTGCTGGAGCAGCATCAGATCACGCTCTGGACGGTACTGGACCTGCTCATGGGAGCGCTGGATGCCCGGCTGGACCCGCACTATCGCCGGGCACGACAGTTGCTTCCCCTGCGGCGCTTCCAGACCTCGTGGCGGTTAGTAGTCGTTGGCCTGGTAGCCTTCTGGATCGCGTTGCTGCCCTGGTTCTGGATGAGCGTCCTGGGCATCCCGTCTGATACCAGGTGCAGCGACTGGCAGAACAACAACGCGTTGTGCATGCTGCGGGTGACGGTGGGCATGCATGCGACGTCTCTGGGTCAGACGCTCGTTGGGGCTCTCCTCCCGGCTCTCCCTCTCCTGCTCATGGCGTTCCTGGCCATCCTGGTCCTGGCCCGCGGCAAGAAAGCGCTCATCCATCTATTGTTGATCTTGCCTGTGACGATCGGCATGCTCGTGCTCTGTCTTGCCTGCGCAGGCTGGCTCGCTGCTCTCTGGCCCCTGCTTCCGCAGATCAGCCAGTTCTATCCGCACGCAACAGCCGGACTTCTGGCCGGGCTGGCCGGTATGGGATTTGCCACCTTGCTCGCCCTGGGGTCACTTGCACGCGCGGCGTTCGCGCTGAGAGGGCTGTCCGCCGCTTCCCCCAAGCAGGAGTCACGTCCTTTTTCCTCGGATCAGCAGGCGAGCAAAGCAGCTCAGGACATAGGAACACCGCATGTGGAGCTCCCCACTGCCTCTGCTTCCAGGAACAGAGCGAGCCGTGTGTCAAAGAGGTGGAGCGTGGCGCTGGTGGCGCTGCTGCTCCTGTTCGCCTTCCCCTTGCCCCTCCTCGTGCCATTTGACGGTCCAGGCCTCTTGGTGTGGCTCATCACCTGGTGCCCCGCAGGTATCGTGGCCCTCATCACTGCCTTGCTGGTGAAGTCACCGGGCAAGCAGCAGGCACAGCGTGCGCCACGGAAGCCGCGCCGTGCCACGGTCCCAAAGGAGGGGGGTATTTTTCTGCTCATCCTCCTGCTTGTCTTCACGTTCGAGCGACTTGGGCAAGTGATTTTGCCGCCTTTCGTGCCCATCTTGACCGTGAACCTGCTCATTCTCATGGCCATATCCATTCTCCCTGCCTTGATCGTGAAGAGACGCAACAGCAATCAGCAGGTGGAGAGCGCGACCGAGCCTGTGCGCAACAGCCTGTCTCCCAGGGTGTGGATCATTGTGACTCCTATCCTGTTCCTCGTCTTCTGCATGTACTTTGAGTTTCTCTTCATGCCCGACTACCCCGACTTCAGCGAGGCGCTCATTACCTGGTTCCTGACTGGCCTGGCGAGCCTGATTATTCTCCTGGCGCTGAAGCTCGGCAGCAGGACGAGCACGGCGCTGCCAAAGCAGGAGCTGCTGCAACAGTTGTCTTAATGGAACCGCTTGCCGCGAGCGCCAGATTCTGATACAGTGAGTGCATGAGTCAAGCAGATACTCGCAAGACCCTGCGCATGATATGAGAGAAAGAAGGAGTTGCATAGCTGTGCCAGAAGTAGCGACCTACGGCTCTTGGAAATCCCCAATTACCACTGACCTCATTGTCTCTGAAACAATCGGCCTTGCCCAGCTTATCCTCGATGGTCAAAATATTTACTGGATCGAGGTTCGCCCATCAGAGGGCGGGCGATCTGTCATCATAGAGCGCACGCCAGGAGGCCATATCCGCGACCTCACGCCGCCCTCGTTCAGCGCGCGCACGCGCGTCCACGAATATGGAGGTGGCGACTACACCGTCAGTCGCGGCACAATCTACTTCTCGAACTTCGCCGATCAGCGTGTCTACCGCCAGTTCCCAGGATCTGAACCGCAGCCCATCACGCCCGCCGGTAGCATGCGCTATGCTGATGGTGTTATAGATCATCAGCGCAATCGCATGATCTGCGTGCGTGAGGATCATACTATTGCTGGTCACGAAGCAGTTAATACCCTGGTCAGCCTTGCGCTCGATGGCAGCGATCAGAAAATACTCGTCTCTGGCAACGATTTCTACTCGTCCCCGCGCCTCAGCCCGGATGGAACGCATCTTGCATGGCTCACCTGGAATCATCCCAATATGCCGTGGGATGGTAGCGAGTTGTGGGTTGGCGAAATAACGGAGAATGGCTCAATAAGTCATGCTGAACGCATCGCCGGGGACGCCAGCGAATCGATCTTCCAAACGGAATGGTCACCAGAAGGCATCCTCCACTTCATCTCCGACCGCACCGGTTGGTGGAACCTCTACTGCTGGCGCAATGGGAGTCTCATCGCTCTCTGTGAGAAAGACGCTGAGTTTGGCCTGCCGCAGTGGGCCTTTGGCATGTCAACCTACGCCTTTGCAGGCGCTCATCGCATCATCTGCAGCTACAGCGATCAGGGTGCCTGGCGCCTGGCCAGCCTGGACACTACAACGGGCACGCTCTCTCCAATCGAGACGCCGTATTCCACAATCAAACAGGTGCGGGCGACAGCCGGGCAGGTGGTATTTAGCGGCGGCTCGCCGTCCGAACCAGTATCAATCATCCAGTTTGATCTCAATACTGCGAGCATCGAGGTACTGCGTCGCTCCAGCCAGGTCACAGTTGATAGCGGCTATCTCTCAATCCCGCAGCCAATCGAATTCCCGACCGAACATGGGCTTACAGCCTATGCCTTCTTCTACCCGCCACAGAACCGCGACTACGTTGCACCACCTGGGGAACGTCCACCACTGCTCGTCATGAGCCATGGTGGACCAACAGGATCCACCTCAAGCACATTCGATCTGGAAATCCAGTATTGGACCAGCCGCGGCATTGCCGTTCTTTATGTCAATTATGGTGGTAGCACCGGCTATGGCCGGGCTTATCGCCAACGGCTTGATGGTCAGTGGGGCATCGTGGATGTCGATGACTGTGTCAATGGTGCCAGGTACCTCGCGGATCGCGGCATTGTAGACGGCCATCGCCTCATGATTACAGGTGGAAGTGCTGGTGGCTACACCACGCTCTGCGCCCTCACCTTCCGCGACACTTTCAAGGCAGGTGCCAGCTACTACGGTTTGAGCGACCTGGAAGCCGACCTCCTGGAGACCCACAAATTCGAGTCACGCTACTCGTACCGGCTCGTCGCTCCCTATCCTGAGGGGCATGACATCTACTACGAGCGCTC
>Ga0187846_10001240_pt1 | contig 14429 bp, 7 predicted proteins | sample TC_taG_FD_161473 | JGI IMG/M metagenome (GOLD analysis project Ga0187846, IMG submission 161473) | Biofilm microbial communities from the roof of an iron ore cave, State of Minas Gerais, Brazil - TC_06 Biofilm (v2) | ecosystem: Environmental > Terrestrial > Deep subsurface > Cave > Wall biofilm ...
GCAGTTCAGCAAGTCAAACGCGCGTTTTTCGAGGTTCTGGCTGGTGATGTATTCGAGGGCCTGCCAGCGGGTGAGCCAGCGGTTGCGGTTACCGACTTTAACGTTACCGGCGACGGCAGCAACTCGTGGGTGAACAAAGTTACGGACGAGGCAGGCAATGGCGCCGCGAGCGACCTGCGTATCGGCGTCAATCGTGACCACAATTTCGCCCGTAGCAGCCGCCAGGGCGTGGTTGAGCGCAGCCGGCTTTCCCCGGTTGGATTGCTCAATCAAGCGCACACGGGCGTCCCCATGGAAGTTTTGGCGCACGCACTCACTCGTGCGATCCGTCGAGCCGTCATTGACGACAATCACCTCGAGATCGGAATAGTGCGAAGCGAGCACCGAATCGACCGTCGCGACAATCACGGCTTCTTCGTTATATGCCGGGATCAGCACGCTAACCCCCGGGCGATATTCCGGATGATCGGCAGGCGCGGGACGGAGTTTTTCCACGAGCGCGAGCAGCCCGACGATCAGAGCGCGACCGCTGACCAGAACAATCCCGGCGATGAAGATAAAAGCGATGCCAAATCGCAAGTAGCGGTACAAATCAAAGATGAAACCATCGGCGCGAGCGAACAATCTCTCTTCCGGCTTGAGCGGGGGCATTACCTGCGCACGCGTCTGGCCAAGCAAGTCGGCGACGGACACGAACTGGTAGCCCTGCGCCCGCAACCGATCGATGATCATGGGCAGAGCTTGAATTGTGTGGCTGCGGTCGCCGCCGCCGTCATGCAGGAGCATGATGTTTCCCTTGATGCCGTTCTGCGAGGCGGCCATTTGGTCAAGCACGCGCTGCTCGAGTACTTCGGGGGGCGCGGGAGGCTTGCCGTTCGGCTCGCCCCAATCGTCCGGGTCGATTCGCGAGCCCACGATCAGATAGCCCATCTCCTGGGGGATAGGAAGCAGAGCGACTTCGCTGGCATATTCGGGCTGATGGTCGATGCCATACGGCGGCCGAAAGAGCAAGGTCTTGACGCCCAGACTGCTTTCGAGCAACCGCTCAGTCAAATTCAGCTCATACCTCAGCTGCAATCTCGAGATTTGGTCGATCTCCGGGTGGGTGTAGGTGTGATTGCCAATTTCGTGGCCTTCGGCGTATTCGCGCTGCAACAGGCTCGTGTACTGATCGGCCTGGTCACCGATTACAAAGAATGCGGCCGGGGCCTGCTTTTGTTTCAGGATATCCAGGATTTGGGGCGTCCAGCTCGGGTCGGGTCCGTCGTCAAAGGTGATTGCGACCTTGCGAGGGACCCCGCCGAGCTGGTCGATGCGCCAGGAAAGCGGATAGCTCTGATAGGTTTCGTCCGTGAATGTGTCGGTGGCCGCATCGTAGTCGAACGTGCGGTGACCGCTTTGAGGCGTGGCGGTGATTCGCCAAATATCCCCTTCGCCTTCGAGGATGAGGTCGTATCCCGGCGGGCAATCCTGCAGCTTGGCACGAGTGGCATCATCGGGGTGAGTGGCATCCCAAATCGTCCAGAGCGAGGGGTCTTCCATCCCGAGCCGCCACAGGGCGGTGCCGCGAACGCCGGCGCGCTCTGCGGCGCGCAGTTCGTTATACGCGGTGATGCCATCGAGCAGCCAGACACGATGAACCTGGCTGTTTTCGTCCTCATAGGAGTAGAAGGGATTCAGCGAATCAGAATCGAAGTCCACTTGCGCATCGGATTCGACCGCGTGAAGAATGGCCTCCTGGTAGCTGAATGTTTGCGCCACCGGAGGAGTTGCATGCGGCTTGCGGCGCGGGGGCACCGGCCAGTCATAGGTATAGTTGGCGATGCCCATGACGAGCTTTTCCGGTGGCACGAGCTTCAGCGAATCCTCGAGGTTGCGGAGATACCAATCCTGCGCGACGATGGGACCGGGCGGCGACGTCGGCCAGTGCTGGTCGTAGTTCATGAGGATCACGGCGTCGACCTGCGAAGCAAAGTAGGCGTAGTCGTAGATTTCGTCCCGCGCGGGCAGCGCCACCATCAGCTTCAGATTCGCCGCATGCAATGCCGCGCCGAGCTCGTGGACGAAATGCCGAAAGTCCGGCTGGCTCGACTCCGGCACTTCTTCGAAATCGAGGACGATGCCGGGCTGCTTTTGCGCAATCGCGAAATTCGCAAGGGCTGTGGCCAGATGCTGCCGCGATTCGGGATGCGCAAGCATCTGCGCCATCTCGGGAATGCGCCACTCCTTTCCGTCGTAGTTGTTCACCAGCGACATGACCGGAAACTCGCCGCTGGAGGACCGCTGCACTTGCGCCTGCTGTTCCAATGTTTTCAGCCAATTCGACAGCTTGGGATCCGACTCGACATCGAGCCTGCCGTCGGGCGAGACGGCGTGGAGCGCCTCGGGAACCAGCACGTCGATTTCCTTGTAGTGTTGCTGGAGCGAAGCAAAACTGTTTGAATCCCACGGCACATAAAACGCCACGCGAAGCGGTTTCTCAGAGTTCGGCGGGACGGTGCCGAGGGCGGCTACCTTGCGCCGGCGGCCAGGGCGGAGTGCCGGCTTGGTCGGGCGCTTGCTGGGGAGCGCGTGTCCATAGCGCGTGGCCGGAAGCAACAGTTCTGGAAGGTCGGCCGGCTTGACCGCATTCACAAAGAAAATAACTACGAGAAAAGTGAAAAATGCGCCGGAAATTTCCAGCACACGGCTCGTGCGCTTCCAGCGCCGGCGCTGTTCGTCGTAGAAAATTGGCTTGCGTTCAGCCATAGCCCCAGTCCAAGCTAACCGCCCACCGAGAACCTGTCAATGACGCCCTCTCGTAGGATGCGCGCGCATATAATCGGTGCTGCTACAGCCGGGCTGGCCCTGCGCCTAGCCTTCATCTGGCAGTTTCCGTTCTACGACTCAGGGGACACGCAGTTCTACGAACAGCTGGCGCGGAACTGGCTCAACCACGGCGTTTACGGGCTAATCATCCACGGACGGCTGGTGCCGGTGGATATGCGGGTCCTAGGCTATCCGGCTTTCCTTGCAGCCATTTACACGCTCTTCGGCCACTCAACATTTGCAGTAATGTTAGCCCAGGGAGCGATTGATTTAGCGAGTTGCTTCTTGATTGCATTGCTCGCCGCTTGGGTCGCGCCGGACAGCCTGCGGCAGCGCGCCGGGCTTGCGGCGCTCTGGCTTGCCGCCCTGTGCCCTTTCACCGCAAACTACAGTGCAACCGTGCTTTCCGAAGTCCTGGCTACCTTCTTCACGGCGCTTGCGCTGGTAATTCTGCTCACGCCGGGCGGATTGGTGAATCTGCCCAATCAAGACTACTTTCACAAGGTGAATGTGACGTGCTTTCTGGGCGGGCTCGCAACCGGCCTCGGCACGCTCGTGCGCCCGGAGACACCACTTCTGCTGATCGCAGTTGCACTCGTTTTGGCAGCGCGTTGCTGGCGGCGACAAGAATGGGGGAAGACCGTTCGCGCAGGGCTGTGCATGACCTTGGGTCTGCTGCTGCCGCTCCTGCCCTGGGCCGCGCGCAACTGGGTCACGCTTCACAAAGTGCAGTTTCTGTCTGCGCGATATAGCCAACTGCCGAGTGAGTACGTCCCGCGCGGTTTCTATGCCTGGACGGATACCTGGCTGTGGCGCTTCCGCGATGTGTATCTAGTGCCCTGGAAACTTGACGACGAGGAACTCCACATCGAAGACCTACCTTCGGCAGCATTCGACAATCCGGCAGAACGCGAGCGAGTTGCTGAGCTGTTTGAGCGCTACAACGACACAACAACCATTTCGCCAAGCGTCGACGAAGGTTTTGGAGAGCTGGCGAAGGAGCGCACCGCGCGCCATCCGCTGCGCACGTACGTTTCGATCCCGCTCAAGCGCGCCTGGGCCATGTGGTTCACGCCGCGCGTCGAGATGCTGCCGTTCTCCGGCCACTTGTGGCCGCCCGGCGAACGATGGAAAGACGATCCGGTAGATTTCTCCGTCACGATTTTCTTTGGGCTGTTGAATTTTCTCTATGTTAGCCTCGCGATCGCCGGGGCATGGGTTGTGCGACGGCGCCCCGCCGTAGCCTTTCTGGTGGTTTTTATCCTGATTCGCACCGCATTCTTCACTCGCATCGAAACTCCCGAACCGCGCTACATGCTCGAATGTTTCCCGGCCATCCTCGCGCTCGCCGCACAGTTCTGGGTGCGGCAATTCTCCACCGGGCAAATCTAGCTTTCTTCGACGGGCTCGGGGTGAATGGTGACGCGGAAAATCTGGGGAAAACGTTCCTTGACGCGGTCTTCAAGCGCGGCGGTAACGTCATGGACTTCGGTGATGGGCAAGTTGCCTTCCATGGCGCAGTGGCAGGAAACCAAAATCTTGTGCTCGACGCTGCGCACATTCACCTCATGGCAATTCACAACCTCGTGATATTCCGACTGCAAGGAATTGATGAAATCGCGCACGGCGTCGGAGAGGCCCTTCATCTCGTGCGCGCCGGCGATATGTGTGCCGAGCGGCTCGATGTGGATATTCACGCGGGCATTGCCGTCGGCGACGCGGTGGATTTCTTCTTCGAGTTCGGTGGCCGCGCGATGCGCCTCGCGCAAACTCGCACGCTCGTCCACCTCGAGATGCAGCTCGATGAACAGCCGCCCGTCCACCTGATGCGCAGAGAGCTCGTGGACGGCGAGGCCGCGGCGCTGGGCGATGGCGCGGATTTTTTCAAACAGGTGCTCGCCCGAGCGAGCGCGCGGCTCCATGTGCACGACGATGTCCGCAGGAACAATTTGCTCGATGCGGCGCTCGACGGCGTCGCTGGTGGCATGCACCTGCTCGAAACTGGCAGTACGCGGCACACTGATCGTCACATCCACGAAGTAGCGCTGGCCGGCGCGGCGCACGCGCACGCGCTCAGCCTTGAGCACGCCCTCGAGCTCGCTCACCGCGGCGGCGAGGCGTTCCTGCAAACCCGGCGGAGCAACATCGAGCAGTGCATCGAGCGTGCGCTTGCCGAGCTGCGACCCAATCCACAGGATTACGCCAGCGACGCCGAGGGCCGCGATCGAGTCGGTGTAGCTCAGCCACTCCACATGGAACCTTATTCCCAGCCAAGCCGCGGTGATCCCTAGGACCACGACGAACGTGCTCCAGACGTCGGTCGAGAAATGGAGCGCGTCGGCTTCGAGGGCTTCGCTCGGATATTTCTTCGCCACACGGGTCAGCGCTTGTGACCGCAACAGATCGATGCCCATGGCCAGCACAAGAATCAGAATTGCCGTGAGGCTGGGCCGGATATGCGTCTCGTGGAAAAGTAGCCGGCGAAACGCTTCCCAGATGATGTAGAGCGCGGTGAGAAACAGCAGGCCAGTCTCGACAAACGCGGAAAAATTTTCGACTTTGCCGTGGCCGTAGAGGTGATTCGAATCAGCAGGCTTGTCGGCCACGCGGACGGATAGATAAGTGATGATAGCGGCGACAAAATCGAGGATCGAATGTAGCGCTTCCGAGAGAATTCCCAGGCTGCCAGTTGCAACCGCCAAGAACGCCTTGAGACATACCAACACGACCGCAGAGCCCACAGAACCAAGGGCCGCCAGCCTCTTCTCGCGTGCTGCCTCATCGAGTGCCATCGAGCCAACTTTGGTCGATTATACGCTGCCGCTTGCGAAAACCGTCGAGTGCGATGTCCGTCTGCCCGGCTGGTGCGCGCTCGGGCGCCGGATGCGGAATCCGCGACAAGAGGGCCGGCTCCTGACGGTCCCGGGGCTCCGCTGAACAATCGTGCGCTAAGGTTTTGCCAAGCGGGAATGGGTACTGTTAGACTGCACTTGTTTGTGCTGATTCGTGGTTGTGGTCTTGTCCTATCGACGCTTGGCTTGACCCCTTCAGGGAAGCCCGTAACCCAGCACAGGCCGGACGAGCAAGAGTTCTCGCGCCGAGGTAATCACAAACACGCGGCAGAGTGAATGGCTCAAGATACGGCTGCACCGAACCGGCAAACGCCTCGACCTCGAAAGACTCATTTCGTGGCGCTGGCGCTGATCGTTATTGCGAGCGTATTCATTGTTGACGCCGTCTGGATCGAGCCGAATTGGATTGAGGTCACGCACTCCGAAATTCACGGTCCAGTTACGGCGCCGCTTAAGATTGCACACTTGAGTGACATCCATACGAACGGCCTCGGCCAGCGCGAACAACGCATGCTGGAGATTCTGGATGAGGAAAAGCCGGACCTGATCGTCGTAACCGGCGACACGCTGGCCACGCATGCAGGAGACTACACGCAGTGCCGGAAGGTTTACGAAAGGCTTCATGCGCCGCTGGGCGTTTGGGTGGTTCACGGCAACTGGGAGAACTGGCGCCCGGTCAAGCACGAGCACGCGTTCTATGAATCGGCCGGAGTTCACTTGCTCGTCAACGCCAGCCAGCCGGTCCGCGCGGACGTTTGGGTCATCGGTCTGGACGATCCCTTCAGCGGAATTGCGCGGCTGGATACGGCGCTCGCCGGAGTGCCGCGGGGCGTCTTCACGATCGCTCTGTTCCACTCACCTTTTTATTTCGACCTTGCGGCCGGGCAAGCGAATCTTTGCCTCACGGGCCACACCCACGGCGGCCAAGTGCGCCTTCCTTTCTTGCATCCGCTATGGCTGCCGGGCGGCTGCGGGCGGTACCTGGACGGCTGGTACGAGGAAAGCGGGTCGCAGATGTACGTGAGCCGCGGCGTGGGGATGTCGATTCTTCCGATACGGTTTCTCTGCCGGCCGGAAATCGCGATCATCACCGTAAAGCCTTAGTCCAATCCAAAACCGTTCCTGCGGCTTCTGCGCCCAAGAATCACAACGGGCTTGCTATCGTCCCGCCAGAAGTATAAAGTCCGAGATACTAACTTCCTGGGTAAGAGGCAGCCGCCATGAAGACCCTTCGTCTGATGTTCGGTTTGATCCTTGCTCTTAGCACGGCTATCCCAACAGCGGCGCAAGACGCTGCCTCGGTATGGAATGTGCTCAACCAGCCCGCAGCCGATGCCGCCAAATCTGCGGCAGTAGAGGATCTGATGCTGACACGTGACCGCATCCGCATCACCCTTATGGACGGCACGATTCAATTCATGCAGCCAGCCACGGGAGTCGTCTTCGGCGCAGCTTTCGAAGGTCACGGGCGATTGCAGGTGTCAGTCCCCAATACGCGCGAAGAGCAGCAGTTGCGATTGTTTACGAAGCAAGACGGCCTGAGCGTGGAGTTCACGCAGGCAACCTTCAGCTTCACCGACAAGACATTCGAGGAAGTTGCGCGAAAGGTGAAGTGGGTCCCGGCATCCTCGGGGCATCTTGGGGACGTCTATGCTGGGCGCCAGCATGAGCGAGAAGATTTGGGAGCTGAAATTGTGCCGCGCCTTTTCCAAGGAGTGCTCTCCGCCGATCATGCGCGCACGGCTGAGTTCCTGGCCGAAGTGAAGACTGAGGAGGGGGGATGGATTGAGGCCAGCGACAGTGCACTTCGTCCGGAAGAGATCAGGGTAGGCCGGTGGACCGACTGGATCGGAGCGGGCTTCAAACGATTTGATACCTGGCTGAGTTTTCCTGCGGGAAATCGGAGTTCCAGCGATGCTTATAAAGATCCACTCGCCAAGGAAACTTTTATCATCCACGGTTATCAGATCGACGCTCGGGCTACAAGTGGGGCTGAATTGAGCGCCACGACGAAAGTAAATCTCGAGCAGCGCATCCCTGGAGAGCGCGTGTTGCGGTTCTTGCTTGATTCGAACTTACGCGTGGATTCAGTGAAGGACGAGAAGGGCGCGCCGCTGACGTTTTTCCAGGCTCGCGAGCGAAAGCTGCGGGGGCGATCCTATGGGGATTACGTAGCGGTATTCCTTCTAGGGCCGACTCAAGCAGGGCAAATGCAAACGCTCGAATTCCACTACGCCGGCAAGCAGGTCGTCCTGCAGAAAGGCAACGGCAATTATTTCTGCGAGAGCTTCGGCTGGTATCCAACGATTCGCGATGCTTTCGCTTCACGCGCCGATTTCCAAATGACGTTCCGGATACCAAAAAAGTTCACACTGGTGGCGACGGGCGACAAGCTGAGCCAAACGACCGACGGCAATGAAAGCGTCAGCACCTGGAAGAGCAATATCCCGCTGGCAGTGGCGGGATTCGCCTTTGGCGATTACAAAGTAGTGACCGAGAAGGTGGGCGACATCGAGGTGGAGATTTTTGCGAACTATCAGGGGGACGATCTCATGAAAACACTCCAACACCAAGCAGATAATGAGATACCCCGGTTGACCATGGGGGGGCAATCGCAGCAGCAGATTAAAGTGGGTGTTGGCACGCTCACGCCGTCAGCCATGGCGAAGACCATGAGTACAGAAGTTGCGAACATGTTGAAGGTAGACCAGATGTTCTTCGGCCCTTACCCCTACAAGCGGCTCGCGGTGACGAACATCCCGCTTGACTTCGGCTACGGCCAGGGCTGGCCGATGCTGCTCTATCTTTCCGCGATTTCCTTTTTGGACTCCACGCAACGGAATGAGCTAGGCGTGAAAGACCAAGTCCTACTCAGCGACTATTTCCGCGCCCACGAGACGTCCCACCAATGGTGGGGCCACAAGGTCAGTTGGAAAAGCTATCACGATCAGTGGCTCTCGGAAGGGTTTGCGCAGTTCTCCGGGAATCTGTACGTGCAGTTCCGGCAAAACATGAACGAGTATTTGACCCGGCTTCGGCTCGACAAGAAGGAGTTGATTGAGTCGAACCGCTACGGACACGGCTATGACTCGCTGGGGCCCATCTGGATGGGGGCGCGGTTGTCGTCCTCGCTGGCACCGGCCGGCTACAATGTGGTCGTTTACAACAAGGGCGGGTATGTCCTCGAGATGCTGCGCGCGATGCTATTTGACACGCGCAGCCAGGATCCGGAAAAAGACTTCAAGGAGATGATGCAGGACTTCTGCAAGACCTACGACAACAAAGCTGCCTCCACCGAGGATTTCAAGGCCATCGTCGAAAAGCATATGACGCAGTTGATGGATCTGGATGGCAATCACAAGATGGACTGGTTCTTCAACCAATATGTTTACGGCACCGGGATTCCCCAGTACAGCTTCACCGCAGGTGCGCAGGGGATTGAAGGCGGCAAATGGAAAGTCTCTGGCACGCTGACGCAAAGCGGCGTGCCCGACGGCTGGAAAGACATCCTGCCGGTGTATGTGCACCTGCCGGGACGTACGGTACGGTTGGGTTGGCTGGAGGCAAAAGGGAAAACAACTCCGTTCCAGATTGTTCTGCCGACGAAACCCGATAAAGTGACGATCAACGACAACGAGGAAATTCTCGCTGAGGTGAAGTAGGAGGCGTTACGCTTTTTTTGCGCGACGCGAGCAGGCTTCAGCGGAGGGGCGGCGGAGGGAGAAGGGGAGCGCGCTGGCGCTCGCCGCGGGCGCCGCGGGCTTCGACTTCTTCGAGCAGAAGCGAAGGGGTGACGATGGAGCTGGGCAGACCGCTTTGCGCTGCGCCGAAGGCGCCCAGCGCAGTGCCCGCAAAACCCGGCGCGGTATTCTGCATGTAGTTGAAGACGCCAGGATCGTTTCCAATTCCCGCAATATTGCGCAGGAGCCGCAGATTGACGCCGACCAAGCGCGCCCCGTGGACAAGCTCTTCGCGCCCATCGGCCACATAGACGCGATAGACCAGCAGCGGCAGGCGGTCACCGCTTGAAGCTCCCGTCGCGAGACCGGCGAGCATATCGTTGAAATCTTCCTGGCGCTGCGTGGCGAGGGCCGGATTGTCCATGCGCTTCACTTCCAAACACCAGGCATGACCGTCGGCACGGCAGAGATCCAGGAACTTCTTTTTCAGATCCGCTGGGCTTTGCGCCTCTGCGGATTGGAAGAAGAGGTTGCTGCTCGCCGGACGTGCTTCGGAGAGCAACGCCGCGCGCCCATGGCCGTTCGAATGATCGAAATCGGGCCCCGGTCGCCGCGACATGAGCAAATTCTTCAAAACTCCATTTTCGACCAGGGCCACCCGCTGCCCGCGCACACCTTCTTCATCCACTTCGTAGCCGCCAATCAGCGGCTTTCCCTGAAAATCTTTGGCCGTGGGATCATCCACAAGGGTCACGCTCTGCGGCAGCACGCGCGTGTTCAACCGGCCGGACCATTCGCTGCGCCCGCCCATGCGTTCCATCATTTGATCAAATAGAGGAAGCATGGAAAGCGGCGAGCGCCCACCGGAAACGGAAGGGCCGAGCGCTTGCGCGAGAAGGGAGCCGGCCGCCGGCGCGTCGAACAGCATCGGCCCGACATAGTCTTGCGCCATCGGAGCGGCGCGAAGGGCTTCCAGTTCCTGGCTGGCCGCCTGCAACGCCTTTCCAACCGCGGCTGCATCGGGCACATCCGCGGGGCGCCGCACGTAGGTGGCATAAAAATCGTGTTGCGTCAGGCCGTCGTCCGACTGCGTGTCCAAGCTGGCCTCAATGGAAGCCTGGCTGCGCGAAACGCGGATTTCCGTGCCTTCGCTGCTCATCAAGTAATACGTGGCGTAAACGAGGTAGTAATGCACCCGCGTGCTGTAAAGCTCGGGGAAATTGCGGAATACCGAGGAAGCAGTCCGGGCTTCCTCCTCCCAGCTGCGATTGGCCCAGTCCGGCTCAAGGCGCGGCTCAACCAGCACCACCGGAGACTCTTGCGAGAAATCATCGATGTTGGGCGGCTGAGCCAGGCTGCGCAAGAACGCGCGCTTGCGGGCAAGCTGATCCAAGGCTTCCTTGTAGGACTGGTCCGTGGCGAGCCACAAATCCTGGCGAAGCGAGTTGTAGTCGCGGTCGATCCCCACTTGTCCGGTGGAACCGAGAAAGCCGCGGAAGCCTTCCTCGCTCACGAAATTCGAACTGTCGAAATGGTAGTCGCCGACGCGAACGTCCACGGTCATGAAGCGGTTGCGCGTGCTGGCGCTGGAAATAATCGTTCCGAAGGAAGCGGTCACGCTGCGAATGTCGAGGTCGAGCAGGCGGTACTGGATAAAATAGGGCTTATCGAGGCCAGCAATCTTAAGCCGGGCGCGCGACCGGTCCATCTCATCGCGCATCGCGCGAAGCGTCTGATCGTTGTCGCCGGGCTGCGCCTTAACAGCCTGTGCCGCTGCCGGCAGTGCTGCCGCAAAAACAGTGAGGACCGCCGCAAGAATTGCGGGCGGAAGGGAAAGGGCTCTCCGGGCGCGGCTCACCGTTTTTTCGCCTCCGGATCGTGAGCGGGAGGCGGCAGGATCGGGGGCTTGTCCGTGGACGTCTCCTTCTTCTGAACCTCCATTTCCGAGATCAGGATCGCCGGTGAAGCGGCTGCGACGGGCACGGAACCGGATTCGGCGCCGCAATAACCATTGAACACCTCGGCCGTGTCGCCGGTGGCGACGATCTTCGTCAACGAAACGAGCGGCGTGCCAACGATGTCCACACCGCGCACGAGCTCGTCGGGCCGGCCGTCGGGATAGACCTTGTACACGACAAGCGGCAGAACCTGAAACGCCTGGGGCTGGCCCCGGCCGGTGAACGTGAAGCCGCCGGCGATATCGTCAATCAACAAGCCGAACGGCTTGCCTTGCTGCCGGATAAGCTCAATGAGTTTCTGCCGAAGTTCCTTGTTGGTGACCTTGCGGTCGCTCGAAACGATCAGGTTGCCCTGGCGCGCCACCGGAACGAAGCCGAGCTGGCGGCGGCCATGGCCGTTTGACTGTGGAAAGCCGTCGAGCGGCGAGCGCGACATCAGGAAACTTTTCAAAACGCCGCGGTCCACGAGTGATACGTTCTTTGCCGGAACGCCTTCGTCATCGAATGAGTAGTAGCCAAGCAGCATCTCGGAACCCAGCTTTGGTTCCGTGGGGTCATCCTTCACGGAGATAAAATCGGGCAGAATCGGTTCGCCCACTTTGCGCGCGAACGTCTGGCCTTCGGTGATGTCCTTCTGGCGGAAGCCTTCCAGGCGGTGGCCAAGGACTTCGTGGAAGAAAACAGCGGCGGCGCGTCCGGTGAGCAGCGCCGGCCCGGCATAGGGTTCGACGAGGGGCGCGCGGTCGAGGGCCTCAAGCTCTTGGATCATCGTGTGGAGACGCGCGAGCACCGTTTTGTCATCCGGGGCGTCCGCAGGGTCCAGCCAATCGAAGTTTGCGAACCGACTGATGTCCATGCCATCGGGCGCCTTGCCCTGCACGAAAAGTTCGATCCGGTAGTGAACCTGCCCGAAGGCGAGGCGCGTGCCTTCGCTATTCACCTGATACTGGTTGTCTGCGCGAGCGCGAAAGGTGGCAATGGAATTCAAAACAGCCGGCGAAGTGCTGAACGCGGCGGTATATTCCCGCACGCGCTGCTCCCAGGGACGCCGGTCCAACTGAATGGAAGCTCGCGGGCCAACCGAGACGTGCGGCTGCTCGCGCGAGAAATCGGGGGCGCGGCCTTCAGCGGTCTCGACCTGCACTTCCTTGCTGGTCTGAATCTTGATCAGCGCCTCGGCAGCAGCGCGGTATTGCCGGTCGGTCTCGAGCCAGATCTCGCGGCGGAGGACGGGAGTATCATCGTCAAGCGTGACGGAAGCGCCAGGGCTCGAGGCACCCGGCTGGCGGTCGCCGACCTTGTGTGTGTCATCCAGCTGGTAGGTACCGACGCGCGTCTGAACTTCGAGCCACCTTCCACGAAGTTGCTGACTGTTCAGCAGCGCACCGTTCGACCCGGAAACTTCGTCCACTTGCTGATCGGTGACCGTGTAGCTGATGAAGTACGCGGGCGGATCGGCCTTGCCCATCGCCTCCATTGAACGCGCGAGCTCTTCCTGCATCGCGTTCAGGACCGGAGGGGTTGCCGGGTCCGCCGACCGGCCAGTCCCGGCCAGCAAAGCACAGGCGGCCAGCGCTGCCATGCCGGTAAAAAGACGCGACTTCCTGCACAAGCGAATCATCGTCAAGGTCAAAGCCATTTAGTGTATGCCAGACTGCCCCGAAATCCCAAATGGAAAGCGGCTGATCAGAATGAATCTGTTAGGATGGCGTCCCGCGCCGAGTTGGGTTTTCCGAACCAAGGAGCGTTAGATGCGCGCAATGGTCGTAAGGCGGCATGGGCCACCTGAAGTTTTTGAATGGCGCGAAGTGCCCGATCCTGCGCCAGCCGCATCCGAGGTGCTGATTCACGTCCGCGCAGTGGGCATCAATTTCGCCGACCTACTGGCCCGAATGGGACTCTATCCGGGCGCGCCGAATCCGCCATTTGTCCCAGGACTTGAGGTCGCCGGCATCGTCGAACGCCCGCCGGCGGGCGGAAACGGGGAGTCGGGCGGCGAGGTGTTCCGGGCGGGCGACCGGGTAGCCGCGCTCACGCAGTTCAACGCTTATGCTGAACTTGTCGCGGTACCAGCGCAGCGAGTTTATCGCCTGCCCGAGGCGATGAGCTATGAAGACGCGGCTGCGATCCCCGTGAACTACCTGACTGCCTATCACTCTATGTTCCAGATGGGAAATCTGCAGCCAGGCGATCGCATTCTGATCCACGGTGCAGCGGGGGGAGTGGGCATTGCCGCCGTGCAACTGGCCAAGGCGCGAAGACTGGTTGCTTTCGGCACCGCCGGGACAACCAAGCAGGAGTATCTGCGGCAGATCGGTGTGGACCATCCGATCGATTACACGCGCGAGGATTTTGAGCAAGTTGTCCGGCGCGCTGCGCCGAAGGGCATCGAGATGGTGATGGATCCAATCGGCGGAAAATCGTTCGCGAAGAGCGCACGGTGCCTCGGCACGAGCGGCCGCCTGGTTGTGTATGGCTTTTCGGCTGCGGCCGGAGCCTCGGGGAAGCGCAGCCTGTGGCGCGCAGCAAAAGCGTTCGCGCTGACGCCGCGGTTCCATCCACTGAAGCTTATGGAGCGAAATATTTCGGTGATCGGCGTTCATCTCGGACGGATGCCGGACCGCATCGGACTGCTGCAAGCGGAACTGGGGGAGATTTTCCGGATGTACGCAGCCGGGCAGATCAAGCCTGTGATCGGCAAGATGTTTCCACTCAACGAAGCGGCAGCGGCACACCGCTACATCCACAACCGCCAGAATATCGGCAAGGTAGTCCTGACCATGCCTTAGGCCACCCGAAAACATTTCGCTATTTCGGCGGCTGCGGTTGCGGCTTCGAGAAGAGGGAAGGATCCGGCTTCGTGTTCAGCTTTACATCCTGCACGGTGAAGTTGCTGAACTTCGCACCGTCGTGGAGGGTAATCGATTGATAGGGGATCTGGATTTCGCCCACGGGCCTGAAATCGCTCCACTGCTGCTCGGAGTCGACTGTACCTTGCTGGCTTGACTGCCGAAAGCGCGCTGCGACCAACACGTGGGCGACCGGATCGAAATAGAGCTTCATCGGCCCAAACGATGCGTTCCATTGCACCGCTTCGGTCTTCTTTCCGGCAATCTCTTCTTCACCGAGAT
>Ga0187846_10001241_pt1 | contig 14427 bp, 11 predicted proteins | sample TC_taG_FD_161473 | JGI IMG/M metagenome (GOLD analysis project Ga0187846, IMG submission 161473) | Biofilm microbial communities from the roof of an iron ore cave, State of Minas Gerais, Brazil - TC_06 Biofilm (v2) | ecosystem: Environmental > Terrestrial > Deep subsurface > Cave > Wall biofilm...
GGAATCTTGAGGTTCTCATAGAGTTTCCCGGAGGAACTAGGTTTATACATCGGCACGTCGGGGACAGGCAAGATTGGCGATTTCGACCGGCGGTCACAAGACACGACGGCGGTGTCTTAGCGGACAGGTTCGGCGTTCTTGAGAGCGTCGTCGAGGCTCTGGCCGGAATGGAAAGCGCTGTCGACGATGCGCCAGCCATCGTCATACGAGCGAAAACCGACAGAAGAGCGGTAGAGCGTGTCGGCGGGAAAAATGGCGGCTCCAACTTCGTTGAGAGGAAACCATTTCCAGGTGAAGTCCACGTCCGCAGTGATGCCTTGCTTGCTGATGCCGGTGATGGCTGCCAATTCGCGCCGCGCGGCAGAAATGTTGAAAGACTTTTTGGCGGCATCAGCCGGATCGACCAACACGTGAATCGTGTCAACGCCCGAGGGAGTCAATGTGACGTCCCAGCAAGGCGGAGGAGCAAGGTCGGGCGTGCAACCAGCAGTGGTGGCCGAAATCCAGCCTCGGTGCTGCAGCGCGAGGTATTCGGGCGAAAAATAGAGTTTGTTGGAGACGATGCCGGTTTGCAGCGCGAATCGCTGGGGAGCGTTGAATGTCCTGGAGCCCGCGATCAGGTCAGCGGCGAGGCGGCGGGTGAGAAAGTCGCGGGGAGAGCAGGAGGATATTACCAGCGCGAAAAAAAGAACGGGAGCGAGAATGGTTCGGCGGTGCATTGATGAATTGCTGCCCTAAAGAAAGCGCGCGAGCGCGGGCTTCGCCCGGACGGCCAAAAGCGGCCGTGCCTCCACGACTTTTTTTCAGCGACCTGTGATTGTAAACAAAGTGGAGCGGCGGCGTGGCAGGAAAGGACGAGAGGCGATTTGACCTTCGAAGCGCGCGGACCAGCGTCCGGGGATTGGAGCGGAGCACCTGGGGCATCGGCCGTCGGGAGTGAGGCGGTAATCCTGGATCAGGTAGCCGTAGCGCTCGACCAGCAATTCTGCGCAGCGGGGGCAGAACGTGTTTTCTGACGACCCGACCATGCCGGGAAGATTTCCCGCGTAGATGTAGCGCAGGCCGGATTGCCGGCCGATTTCGACGGCCTGGAGCAGATCGTCGGAGCTGGTGTTGCGCTGATCGTCCATCTTGTAGTCGGCGTGAAAGGCGGTGACGTGCCAGGGAATGTCCGCCGAGACGCTGACGAGAAACTCGGTTAAACGATGCAGTTCGTCGGCGGAATCGTTGAAGCCGGGGATGAGCAGCGTCACGATTTCGAGCCACAACCCCATGGCGTGGATGCGACGGATTGTGTCAAGGATGGGCGCGATGCGGCCGCCGAGCTCGTGGTAATGGCGGTCGTCGAAACTCTTTAGGTCGACTTTGTAGAGATCGAGCCAGGGACGCAGGAAGTCGAGCACCTGCGGCGTGCCGTTGCCGTTGGAGACGAAGCCGGTGAGAAGTCCGGCGGCTTTGGCTTCTTTGAAAACGGCGACTGCCCATTCGCTGGTGATCAGGGGCTCGTTGTAGGTGCTGACCAGAACTTTGGCGCCTTGCGCGAGGGCGTCGCGCGCCAGAGCTTCGGGTGAAGCGTCGAGCGGAGGCGAAACGGCATTGGGATCGCGCAGGGCCTGCGAGGTCACCCAGTTCTGGCAGTAGGCGCAGTGCAGATCGCAGCCCAGCATGCCGAAGCTGTAGGCGAGAGCGCCGGGGTGGGCGTGGAAGAATGGTTTTTTCTCGATGGGATCGCACTGGTTGCCGGCGGTGTATCCCCAGGGGACGTAGAGGGTGCCGCCGCGGTTGTAGCGCACCTTGCAGACACCGGGCTGGCCGTCAGGAATGGGGCAGCAGTGTCCGCAGGAGAAGCAGCGAACGCGATTCTTGTCGAGCTTGGCATAGAGTGAGGGTTCGGCCTCGCGGACTCTTTCGTCGAGAATGGTGCGCAGGGTGGGCACGGAGCTCTCAAGAGTATTTTAGCGCTGCAGGAGGAAGGGGGACAGCGATTCGCGGGTAGCGGGCTGTTTTGAGACACTCCGGCTTATTCGCCTAGACGTTCCCGTGATAACATTCCGGGCCGAGGTGGAAACATGCTGAAAACCAGCCTATTAGCTGTTCTGCTCATTGCCTTCGTGCCGATGATGATGGCGCAAAATACCACCGGTTACATCGCCGCTGTGCAGCTCGCACCGTCGCAATTCGCGCAGGTCGCCCTGTCCAACATCTCGACCGGGCAGGTCAGCACCACCATCAACATTCTCAACAGCAGCGGCGGCACTTTCGCGACCAAGACCTCGAACGTGTCCGCGAACAAGACCTTTGTCTTTCGCTTCCAGAACGGCAGCGCCACAGCGGTGTACAGCGCGGTGGTAACCTCGAGCGTAGCCAGCACCATCGTCGCCGACTTGCAGGTATTAGGCCTGAATAACGAGGTCAGTGCCGTCCTGATACCACAGCCTATAACCAAAACAGTGGTGAACATTCCTTCGGCGCGCTTGGTGCCGGGGCAATCCGGGGTGGCTTCCGTTACCAACATCACGACCGCCACAGTTCAATTCACGCTGACCGTGCTCGATGCCAACGGCAAGACGGTTCTGACCGAGTCCCCATCGTTGAGTGCCGGCCAAACATTGTCTTACTCATTCTCGAATCAAGGCACGGCGAACAACGGCTACCGTGCGGTAGTCTCGACAAGCGTGGCCAATACGGTGGTTGCGGATATGTTGTTGCTAGAGAAGACCACCGGCCAGATCATGGCCATCCTCATACCGCAACCCATCACCATGTAGACGCCGCCCGCTGGACGAGACGAAATAACCAAAACCTCAAAACAGCCCACTACCGATTGGGGAGACGGTTCTAGTGTCCGGCTTCAGGCTTCGCGCTCTGGTGCTGACGGTACCACTGTTCGGCCTGTTGCTCGATGGTAGCGGCCTGGGCGCGGGTCAGATGCGTGGTGAGGATCTGGGCGAACATTTTGCTGTCCTGGTCGCCCTGGGCGCGGGCGAGGACAGTCCAGAAGTAAGCCTGGGTCAGACTTTGGGGCACACCGCGGCCCACCCAGTAGCGCGTGCCGAGCGTGGCCTGCGCGTTGACGTTCAGATGCTCGGCGGCTTTGGTGAACCAGTGAGCGGCTTCCGCGTCGTCCTGCCGCACGCCGTCGCCGGCGGCAAAGCGGATTCCGAGGGCGTTCTCCGCTGAGGGATCTCCTTTTTGGGCCAACTGGCGGAGTTGTTCGAGACTAGCGGTCACGGCGGTAGGCGGTGGAGTTGCGGCCGGCTGCGCCGGCGCCCTGGAGGATGCGAGGACGGTCTGTTCTGCGTAGGCGGCGGGATTATGAATTTTGCTTTGAATCCAAGGGGCAAGGATCACGCCCAAGACCAGAGAAATGGCCGCGGCGGCGCAGATGAGAATGATGAGCAAGGAGCGCGGGAGGCGGACTCCACCAGGATTCTCGTCGGAATCCGGCAAGCCGGCGTCCTCGGTCTTCGCTTTTGCCTCAGAGGCAAACAAAACGCTGCCTTGCGGAGGAGCAAATGAAGCAGGAGCGGGGGCGGGAGGGAGCAAGTTTTCCGAGCGCGCGGCGCGATTGACGGCGGCAAGAATGGTTTCGGCGAAGCGTTGCAGGACGGCGCTGTCGTGTTCGCTGAAGGCGTGGGCGCGCTGCGAAAAGGTCTCGAGGATTCCAACGACGCGGTCGCCGAGGCGCACGGGCGCGGCGAGGATCGAACGAATGTTCAACCTGCGACAGCTTTCAGCGTCCACACGGGAATCGGTTTCGGCGTCGTCGCAACGCAACAGCCGGCCGGTGCGGACGCACTCTCCCGAGAACCCGGAACCGAGCTGCAGCTTGGCACCGACGGGCGGGGCGTCTCCCGCGCTGGCCCGGCAGATCATGAATTCGGGCTGCTGCGCCGCCAGAGCGACTGCGGCGCCGGTAGCGCGCAACAAGGCATGGCTGCGAGAGGCCACCAACTGCAGAACGGCATTGAGATCTGCGCCCAGGGACTCGGCTTCGCGCTGAGCGGCGGAGACTGCGGCCAAAACGTCGGTGTAGTTGGGGCGATCGAGAGGATGATCGCTGCCATCACGCGACGCGGCTGTAAGCGGCGAGCGGGCGTTGGAAACAGCGGCCATCGCGTTCAGGAAAAGCCATTCGCGCAAGCGGACCAGAGACGATGCGGGCAGGGTTGGGAAGCGCATGCCGACGCGCCCGGTCGAATCGGACCAGACGACGTGGCCGGTGGTATAGATCTGTCCGCTGGACTCCGACAGGTCAAGACACAGGTCGACGGAACGGCTTACGTCGAGCGGCGCGGCACATTGGATTGCGACGCCGTCTTCGCTGATGTTAAGGATCTCGTTGAGATCGAGCATGGCTCCGGCGGACGCGCCGCGGAACGTAGCATAGGCCGGAGCATGCACTTTATGGCGCAAGCACCGGCGCCGATTTTGACGATCGGGTTGCGCCTGGGGGCTCATGAAACCATCTCGGGGGGAAGAGGCTCCCTGTGTTGTCGCTCCATCTTACCCTGAGATGGGGAAAAACATGCAAGAGAGAAAAATCACAAGGATTAAGGCCGTGACGCGGATCACAGGCGGTCTGATACCGTCGGTCAGACAAGGGGGGTGGTTGGCGGGGAACCTCGTGGCGCGATTAACCCGCGAGCCGGGCGGGGCGGGTATGGTGAAGGCAGGAAATGCGTGCGATGGCGGCGACCATGAGTCCGGAGAGCAGTTGCATGGTGGCGACGTCGCGCTGGTCGAAGGCACAGGGAGAAGAGGACAGAACTTCGAAGACGCCCAGCGTGCGGCGGTAATGGCGAAGGGGCGAGGCGAGGATGGAACGAACTCCGAGGCGACGGCAACTGGCCAGGTCGACGCGCGGATTGCGTTCGGCGTCGTGGCATAACATCACTTCACCGGTGCGGACGCATTCGGCGGATATTCCGGCATCGGTTTGCAGGCGCACGCCGAGATCGGGCGCGGTGCGGCCGGCGCGGGCCCGGCATACGATTTCCTCGCCGCGACGGAGAGCGATGGCGGCGCCGGTGGCGGCGGTGAGATGCTGGGCGCGCTCGGTGATGGCGCTGATGGCGGGCTCGAGATCGAGCTCGGCGGGATGGAGTTCCACATCTTCGGTAGCCGAGACGGCACGAAATCCTGACGCGGGGTGTGCCGCGTTGGCGACGCGAAGCTGGCTGCGCAGGGCAAGCGAGGGCATGCGGGCGTGATCGCCGGCCGGCATGGTCTCAGGATCGGGCACGGTGCGAAGGAGATCGCGAACAAGGCTGTTGAGCTCCACGTCGGTGATGACGTGGGCCGTCTGCTGGTGGAGCAGAGAGCCACCGAGAATGCGAGACAGGCTCAGGAGCGCTTGACTGCCGCAGGCGAGGCAGCGGGGAGTGCGGTTGGCGCAGATGAGCTCGCACTGCATGCAGAAGGCCGCCGACTGCAGTGGGATGAAGTTGATATCGCGGAAGGTAGAGCCGTAGAGAGTCTTGCGGAACATGATTGCGGGGTCCTCACCATGTGCGGGTCAAGGTAAGGTAAACAGGAGCAGAGCGAAGAAAAAGTGACGGCACTGGTTCCTCGCTGTGGAAAAAACGCGGACGGAAGTGCTTGCGGGCAAAGGTGTTCGGGGGTGTGCAAGAAATTGCAATCCGGCCGGGTGCAGTGGGGGAAGGCTTGGCCGGCGAGGGATTTGGCCGGGCGAACCGGGTATTGAATTTCGGCGGGGGCTAGGTTAGACTCTTGCGAGCAGTAAGAGTTCCGATCGACTGGGGGTAAGCGATGGAGTGGACAGCACCTGCCTTTGAAGAAGTTTGCCTGAACTGCGAAATCAACTCGTACGCAAGCGCGAAGCTGTAATCTCTAACCTCTCCCGATAACCTCATCTCTCGTGTAAGCGCCAGGTCATGTGTGTGTCTGTGCGCTGCCCTGAAGGGTTCACTCCAGGGAGAGATTCCTCGCCCCGCGGCTTCGCCGTCCCCGGGTAAAAACTGGGTCTACCTGAAAGCGCTGGGCGCCGGGATGACGCCGACAAATGGGTCTCCATCTGGCGGACAGTTTTGCCAGAAGTGTGTTCAGCCGGCTTGGGCGGCGACGAATTCCGGATCCTGATCGGCGCGCGGAATGACCTGCACCGAATGTTGCAGGGTGCGATCGAGGGCGTCGGCGAGGGCGGTGGGAAAAGCGGAAGTGAGGAGATTAATATCGAGCTGCAGGTCGCGCTGCGAGTAGAGGCGATGGACCAGGAGTGAACCGCGGCGGCGATTGGCGGTACTTAGCAGGTCGAGGGTGAGGGTCCAGACGGCGAGGCTATCCAGGGGGATCGTGCCTCCGTTCTTGGTCCAGCGGAAAGAAGTTTCTCCGCGGCGCACCAGAGAAGTCGATTCGGCCGAAGGCACCGATTCGCCCGGAAGGAGCTTGACCTTGATGTCGAATCCGTCGAAATCGTTGGAACCGAAGGCGGCTTCGAGAATGCAGCGCACCTGCTGGTAGTCGCGGGCGGCTTTGAGTTCCTCGGTGGCACGGCGAATGGCGAGATTGTTGATGAAGATCTGGCGCTGCTCCAGAGTGCGCTGAGCGACGCGAGCCAGTTCGCCGAATTCCAGATAGCCCAGGCGCTGCACGCCAATCCAGATTCCCGTGCCCAACACTGCGAGAACCAGACCAAGGGAGCTCCCGGTCGGCCACAGCAGGAACAAGCTGAGCAGGGCGAAGACGGCGGAGACTCCGTAGAGCAGGATCACCACCTGGCGGTGGGTCATGCCGTGCTGCAGAAGCTTGTGGTGGATGTGCTCGCGGTCGGCGGTGAAAACGGGGCGGCCGCTGATCAGCCGGCGCACGATCGAAAGTGAAGTTTCCAGAATCGGCAGGCCAAACGACACGACGGGGATGGCGACGGCAACGATGGTGGGAGCTTTCTGCGCGCCTTCGAGAGCGAGGGCGCTCAGAAGAAATCCGATGAAGAGGCTGCCCGAGTCTCCGAGGAAGATCGTGGCGGGATTGAAGTTGTAACGCAGGAAGCCGAGAATCGCGCCCGCCAGGGCGATGGCGACCACGGCGACCAGAGACTGGCCGGCCAGCAGGGCGACGACAAAGGCGACCATCGTAGAGAACAAGGCGGAGCCGGCCGCCAGGCCGTCCAGGCCATCGATCAGGTTGAACGCGTTGGTGATGGCCAGGACCCACAGGATAGTGAGGGGCAAGCCGACGAACCAGGGCAGAGTGTGCGCACCAAACAGGACGGGGATGTTGACGATGCGCAGACCGCCGAGGAACAGCATGGTCGCGGCGACCGCCTGGATCGCGAACTTGAAGTAGGGACCGACGCTGTGAATGTCGTCGTAGACTCCGAGCAGGAAGACGAGCGTAGCGGGGACGAGGATGGTCAGCAGAGTCTTCGGCGAAAACACGGAGTGGAGGTGCAGAGCGTAAGAAGCGATGGCGGCTCCGGCCACCATGCTCAGGGAAAAGGAAATGAAAATGGCGACGCCGCCGAGACGAGGCAGCGGGTTGCTATGGAGATGTCTTTCCTGAGTAGGGACAGCGACCCATCCGCGCGCGGTTGCAGTGTCACGCACGTAGCGTGTAAGGACGAAAGAGAACAGCAGCGACAGGACGAAAATCGCGAAGAAAACTTCTGTCAACTAGCCTCCATCGACCGATGGCAACCTGTGGTTGATGCGCAAGACTCTCCTTCTGCAGAGTATTTCAGCAGTGCACTACTGGCTGGTAGTGAGTTTGCGGGTTCCGTCTGCTCCGAGGGTTGGCAAAAACTGTAGCAGGCGGAAGAGAGCATTTTCAATTCCCGACGGTGAAAAACCTGTGGAAAACGCGGAGCAAGAAGTACACGCGTTCGAGAACATCTCATTGGGCGCGGAGAATGCTGTGCTACACTTCTGGCGATCTTTCAACCACTACAGAGGCCGGTGATGAGGTCGGGGAGATTAAGTCTTGTCCGCCGCAAAGGTCTAGTTCCGCTCGTTCTGGCAGCGCTCGCGTGCCCGGGAGTCTGGGCGCAACAAGAGAGCCCGTCGAGACCTCCCGGCAACGCAGCGACCCCGGCGCTGCCGCCGGCGCAGCCGCTTGCGGAGGCGGCGGCGGGAATGGCGAGCAAGGATACTTCCAAGGAAACGAACGACGCGGCTGCCGCGCCGGCATCGACCAGCACCGCAGAATCGATCCCAAGGTTGGGCGCCGGAGATCTGATTGAAGTCGACGTCTACAACGTGCCGGAGCTGACCACCAAGGCACGTGTCGGCAACTCGGGGGACGTTTACCTTCCGCTGATCGACTACGTGCACATCGGCGACTTGACTGTGGAGGAGGCGCAGGCGCTGCTGGAGAAAAAGTATGAGGACGGGGGGTTTGTCCGCAGTCCGCATGTGACGATTTTCCTTTCGGAGTCGGCGTCGCAGGGAGTGACGATCATCGGGGAGGTCACCAAGCCGGGGATTTATCCGGACCTGGGCGACCGCAAGTTGTACGACATGATCTCAGCGGCGGGGGGATTCACGGCGACTTCGGGGCGGAAGATCGGCATCATCCGCCGGAATCAGCCGACGATCACCGTAAACCTGCCGAGGAACCTGGCGGACGATCTGCAAGGCAACGTCGACATACAGCCGGGAGATACGATTTCGGTTCCGAAGGCTCCGATCATCTACGTCGTGGGGGATGTGGGGCGGCCCAGCGGGCTGCTGGTGGACAACGGGACGTTGACGGTTCTGCAGGCGATTGCGCTTGCCGGCGGCACGAACCGCACCGCAAAAACCAACGGCGTGCGCATCGTGCGCAAGGGACCAAACGGAATGACGGAGACGCAGGTGCCGCTGAAGAAGATGCTAGAGGCGAAGGCCCCCGACATGACGCTGCAGCCCGATGACATTCTCTTCGTGCCGGTCAGCGGCGGACGCGTGCTGGCGGGGAGAACGTTCGAGGCGGCGATGTCGGCAGCTACGGCAGTGACGATTTACACCGTGCATCCGTAGGCCCGCGGCGGCGATCAGGCGGCAACTTGTGTTCTGGAGTTTGCGGGAATCTTCAGAAGATCGTTCAGGACTTCCATATAGGTCTCTGCCGTTCGCGCGCGAGAGAGATGTTTGACGATGTATTCCCTTCCTTGAAGGCCCAACTGACGGGCCTGCTCCGGGTTCTCGACCAGGCGGCGAATGGCATCGATTAAAGCAGCTGAGTTCTCCGGTTCGACGGCGATGCCGGCACGGGCACGCTCCAGAAGGGTGCGGGCCTGGCCGTCGACACCCAGGATCACGGGCCGCGCGCAGGACATGAACTCAAGCATCTTGGTGGGAATCACGGTCTTGAAGACTTCGGATTTCTTCAGCAGGACCAGGCAAGCGTCGGAGCCAGAAATATAGGCGGGAATCGCTTCGCGGGGCTGCTGGTCGACGAAGCGGATGTTGGTGAGCTGACGAACCTGGGCCAGGTTCTTGATTTTTTCTTTCTCGGCGCCTTCGCCGATCAACAGGAAAAGCACTTCCGGGTTCTGCGCGCGAAGATAAGCGGCGGCGTCGAGAAGTGTTTCCAGCCCGTGCGCCATGCCCATAGTGCCGATGTAGCAGACGATAAAGCTGGCGGCGGCGTCGAGCTGGCGCCTGATGGAGAGATTGGCGTCAGGAGTTTGAGGGGCGAAGAGTGCGGTCTCGACACCGTTTTCGACGACAGAAATTTTCTCAGCGGGCACTCTCCAGAGGCGAATCAAGTGCTCTTTGAAGGCCGGGGTCACGACCACAATGCGCGACGAGCGGCGATAGAGAAATCCAGCCAGCCTCGACAGCACGCGATGCAAGAGTGAGCCTTCGTGTCCGGCTCCGACAGCAGCGAGCGACTCAGGCCAGAGATCGCGCACTTCAAACACGAACGGCACCCGCTTCACGAAGGACAAGAACCATCCGGAGAGAGCGACCAGCAACTGCGGCGAGGTGGCGATGATGACGTCGGGGCGCGAGATGGCGAGGCCGGTGAGCGAGGAGGAAATGCAAAACGAGGCGTAGTTGAGCATCCGCTCCCACGATTTGCGATTGGGCAGGGGCCAGAGCCAGGTGCGGACCACGCTCACGATTCCGACGGGTTCACGAAAGATCAGCCGCCGAAACCGGGCGCGCCATTCCGGCGGAATGACGCCGGTTGGATGATTGGGAAAAGCGGTAAGGACGGTGACATCGTGGCCGGAATTCGCCCAATGCCGGGCGAGTTCACCGACGCGGGCGGCCGGGGCTCCCATCTCGGGCGGAAAATATTGGGATACGTAGAGAATCTTCACAAGTCACTAGTAGTAACAGAGTTTGAAGGCGCTCTTATAGCATAAAGCGCGCGTGCGTTTCGCACGGCTGCGGCCATAGCTCTCCCAACGGTCGCCGACGCGTGCAAATTCTTTTTCTCCTGTCAAGCGCTGCATGATGCGCAGTTGCACAATGTGAAGCTGGTGGTAGAACGGGCTGGCCACCATGGGAAGGCGCGTGCCGGCTAGTTCGTACAGCGACCAGAAACCCAAGTCGTAGCGGTTGAGATTACGCATCTGCGTTTGTGCAGCCCGGGTGAAGAGGTCCCTGGCCAGTTCCTCGCGTGTCGCCAGAAAGTAATCATGAACTCCCCAGGCGGCCCAGATAAATCCATTCAGGATGTGGGTTGGCGGGGACACGAGATACTCTTCAAACCACAAATCCCGGTTGTCATCAGTGAAAGTGACGCCGCCCTGGGTCGTGGGTTTACAGAAGCTGGCGAAAGCCTGGCGGGCGGCTTCCAGATAGCGTTGTTCGCCGGTTTCACGATGCGCACGCACCAGCAGTGAGATTCCCTGACCCTGGGCCAGCGCGGAATACCAGGGGGCGCGCAGGGTGTCGCGATATTCCCAGTCGAAGTGGTGGTTCCACACGTGCACTCCGAAGGAGTTCGGCTCCAGATGCGAGCGTAGCCAGTCGGCGGCGAGAAGAAATCTGGTGCGGCGGGCCGGATCGCCGGTCGCGCGGAGCAGGTTGAAGTTGCCCAGTCCGTATTGAGCGATGGCGATGGGATTGTACTGGCTGCCGATGCGTCCGCGATAGTCAAGCATGGGAATGCCGGCGGAGTCGAACGGGCCGGGATAGTCGGCCTTGGCGGCGAACGTCATGTAGTACTCGCCGAGGTGATCGACGGGCGCGTTGGGATTGCCCTGCGGAGTTTCGTGCCAGAAGGTGAGGTGACTGTTTCCTCCAAGAAGATAGGCGCTGAAGATACGCCGGTAGTAGCTGAGCCGGGGCAAGAGTGGCATGAGTTCGCGGGAACTTTTCACGAACTATACCATGCGCTGGCAGGCCGGGCGCGCTATTCGGCGCGAAGGGAGAATAACGATGTTGCGAGATCGTCGGGCGTGACCGCGATCGTGGTAAGGGCGAGGCATGGAGAGGAGTTCACTCCGTCGGGCAGAATCGCGTTGCCATACTGAAAGAGCGCCATCGGCCAAAGATCTTTTTTCCACGCACGGAGCGCATGCCAGTCCTGGAGGTTTCCGGCGCCGTACACGCGGACGTTCTTGTCGGTATTGAAGGCGCGGGGCTCGACCATGGTGGAGAAAAACATGGAGGCGCCGACGCGGCAACCGAAGATGGAGGAACTGCCGATGGTCGCAAGGGTCGAGAGCTTGCCTTGCCGGTCGAGATGGCAGATGTGGTTGGCTTCGAGAGGGGTGTCGGAAGAAAAATAGATTCCGTCCTCTGCGGGAATGCAGGCAACGGCGCGCGCCTGTTGATTGCCGCGCATGACTGCCACGACCTTACTGAAATCGTACGAGGCTCGGAGAATCTGGCATTCGTTACCGTAGTCGCCGGTAAGAATCCACAGGCAATCTTGCCAGGGATCGTGGACGATGTTGTGGATGTGGCGGATCGTGCCGCGCGGGAAGGTGTAGACCACCGACCACGCCGCACCGGCGTCGGGGGAAGCATAGATGTGGACTTCGGCGCGCGCGGCGTTGTCGAAGTACTCTCCCCACACGACTGTGCCGTTGGGTAAAGCGGTGATGTGGAGAGGGCGTGTGCCTCGGGTGATGGCGTGGGTGATTCGGAATTCGTTCTCACCGGGCTTTAGTTGAACGATGGCGCCGGGCACCGCGCCGACGAGGCCGCCCGACGGGAGGACAGCGAGCGCGTGGAAACCATCTCGCACCAGTCGAAAGCTGAGGCGGTTCGCGGAAGTCGCAGTGCGCCACCAAGGCGGCCGGAATGCTCCCACGTGGTCCCAGCGCAGGTCGCGCACGGCGCCTTCCGACGAAACTGCGGCCTTCAAGAGCTCATATTGGCGCGAGGCGTATAAAACGTCTCCGGCCCAGGCGAGCGCCCGCATGCGAGGAAACATGGCGAGGCGCGCGAGACTCAAGCGCGCAGACGGTTGTAGCGACTCGGGCGTGGGCAGCGCGTTCATGGGTGTGGTGAAGCCGAATCCGCGGCTCTGGAGTTTCCTGCTTTCAGGACAAGAAAAGGCCCGATCGCAAGCACGTCCATGCGCGTGCGCTGGAAGCAATCGATGGCTTCTTCGGGCGCGCATACGATCGGTTCGTTCTCGTTGAAGCTGGTATTGAGGAGCACGGGAATGCCGGTCCGCCGCTGAAAGGCGCGGATCAAATCGTAATACAGAGCGTTCTCGTCGCGGGTCACGGTTTGCAGGCGCCCGGTGTCATCGACGTGATTCACGGCGGAAAGCCGGCTGCGCTTTTCCGGGCGGATCCTGTAAACGTGCAGCATGAAAGGCGAGGGGTGGTCGCGCTCGAAGTATTCGTGCTGGGACCCGGCGAGGATCGAGGGCGCAAAGGGGCGAAACCATTCCCGGTGCTTGATGCGCGCATTGAGAACATCTTTCATGTTGGGCAGACCGGGATGGGCCAGGATGGAGCGGTTGCCGAGGGCGCGCGGCCCCCACTCCATACGCCCCTGAAACCAGCCCACCACGTCGCCGGCGGCGATTTGTGCAGCGACCGCTTCCAGCAGGGGGTCGCGAGCCAGCTTGCGATAAGACAGGCCTGCGCTCTGCAGCGCAGATTCGATGCGTGAATCTGAAAACTCAGGACCGAGATACGAGTTCTTCAGATGGCAGCGCCGCGGCTGCTTGAGTACGGAGTGATAGGTGTGAAGAGCGGCACCGATGGCGAGTCCTTCGTCTCCCGCGGCAGGCTGGATGTAAGTCTGGCGGAACGGCGTGCGATCGAAAAGTTTGCCGTTGGCGACGCTGTTGAGGGCGCAGCCTCCCGCCATGGCGAGATCGTCGATGGGCAGCCGCTCGTGCAGCCGATTCAGGAGATGAAAAAAGATTTCCTCGAAGCGGTGCTGCAGCGCGAAAGCGAGATCCATGTCACGCTGAGTGATTTCCGCATGCGGGCGGCGGGGCTCGCCGAATCGTTTTTCCATGCGGCCGGAGAAATGGCGTGCGAGGCGAACCGTGCCATCAGGAAGAACCTGCATGCCGGAATTGCTGCCGAGAGGCTTGAAATAGCGGAGATCGAGATGGAAGCCGGAGTCGCTGGGCGCAACAATCTTGCGCAGTTCGTCGCAGTAGCGATCTTTGCCGTAGGGGGCAAGACCCATCACTTTGCCTTCGTCGCCGTACTTCGTGTATCCGATGAACTCGCAGATCATGGTGTAGACGCTGCCCAGCGAGTGGGGAAGAAAAACGCGATCCAGGACTTCGATGTCGTTGTCCTGGCAGCGCGCCATCATGGTGGAGACGAAGTCGCCAGAGCCGTCGTAGCTGAAGCCCGCTGCTTTTTCCCAGGGCGAACAGTAGTAGGCGCTCGCGATATGGGCGATGTGGTGCTCGAGGTGGTGCTCCTGAAAGCGGAGCTGCGAGGAGTCGACCTGCAGCGCTTTGGCGAGCAGCGAGCGCACGTCGCGCAGCGTTTCCTTGCGCCGGCGGAGGCGGATAAAGTTCAGAATCTTCGCAGGATTGGCGAGGGCGTATTGAACTTTCTTTGCCAGGTTGGCATCGCTGTCCTGGCCGACGGCAACGTGGTCTAGGTCAGAGATCTTTGCGCCGACCGCGTCAAGGCACGCCTTCACCGCAAGCGCCGGGAATCCGCCGAAATGCTTGTGGCGATTGAGACGCTCCTCGGCGACGGCGAAGACGACTTCGCCATCCCGCACGATGGCGGCCGAGGCGTCCGCGTGAAACATATTGAGGCCCAAAATGAGCATGAACTAGCTGCGTTTCCTCCAAGAATATCGTTTTACGAGGATCATTCGTCGAGGCTGGAAGCGTGCAGGGCCGAGTCGATGAAAGCGCTGGTATCGACCGCGAGAGACTTGCCGGTCGCGACCGACTCCTGGATGCGAATTGCCGCCAGTGTCGAGCAGGCAATTTCGTTGAAGGGGATCGGAGCGTCTTTGTCTTTGTCTTTGTCTTTGCCTATCGCCCCAGCGAAAGACGCCCATTCTGCGCGGTGGCCTTTGTCCT
>Ga0187846_10001242_pt1 | contig 14416 bp, 12 predicted proteins | sample TC_taG_FD_161473 | JGI IMG/M metagenome (GOLD analysis project Ga0187846, IMG submission 161473) | Biofilm microbial communities from the roof of an iron ore cave, State of Minas Gerais, Brazil - TC_06 Biofilm (v2) | ecosystem: Environmental > Terrestrial > Deep subsurface > Cave > Wall biofilm...
AGAAGAAACCCGCATCGCCTGAGCTTTGCGGGTTCATTCATCTTCGAGCTCGCGCGCGCTCGCTCGTGACATTACGATCTCGTCTAGCCGCCGTGGTTGTGGCCTCCGTTTCCGTGCGACCCACCAGACGAACCGTTGCTATTGTGCGGCCCGGAGCCCGAGTTCGCGGAGTTGGTCGAGTATCGCCCGGAATACGTGCGTGCGCCGCCGTTGTATTGCCCTGGGTGCATGTAGACGGTACCGCCTGATGGGCGGCTATACCCGTTAGCGTTGCCCCCGGCCGGAGTGGTCTGATCGAACTTGTCCGATGGCGAATTCGTCGTCCGCCGAATGATGTTGGTGTGTGAGCTCGCGTTGGTTGGCGGCGAACTGCCGTTGTTCGTGTGCGTGCTTCTGTTGCCGAGCTGAGATTCGCCTCGAGGAAGCTGTGCTGTTTGATTGGTGCCGTTGAATCGGTCCCACGGCGAACCACCCGTGTGGCGGATGATGTTGGTATGACCGGTGCCGTTAGCAGCCTGATCGGTAACCGCAGGCGCATTAACTGCGCTGTTGACCAGATGTGGTGCGTGCATTATGGATCCGCTAGTCTCGTTGGCATTCCCCTTGAAGCGATCCCACGGCGAGGTGACCGTGCGCGACACCGTGTTGGTATGAGCCGAGCCGTTGTCGGCGTGCAGGTTGCCGTCGGTTGCGGCAGGCGGGCGGTTGTTGATATGCGGCGCGGCCTCGCCGTGCTTTACCACCGTTTGAACGTTTGCGCGCTGTTGCTCGAACGTCGGCGGCATCTGCGCGGGCGTGGGCAGCTTGTTGAATCGCGACGAAACCTGCGTTGCGCCGATCGCGTGCTCGTTATCCCGATTGTTGAAGCTCAAGTTCTGCTTCGTCGGCACGACGGGCAAGGCGTTGCGCACGAGCGCGACGTTGTGCAACTCGTTTGAATGCACCGCCAGGTACTTGTACTGGCCGCCGTTCATGAAGTTCTCGTGGTTGACGATCGCCACGCCGCCCGGAGCGTTCGCGTTGCGGTAGATCTTCGTGACGTTCACGTTGTTGATATTCGTGATGTTGGTGATGTTCGTGTAGTTGTTGTACACGATCGTCGTGTTATTCACGTATCGCGGCCCCCACCACGGATAATAGGGTTCGTAGGGCGCAAGCGGCACCCAGCAGACGTTGCCGAACGTGAAGCTGAACGAGAATCCGCCGCCGCCGCCGAAGCCGAAGAACGCGACCAGAGCCGGCTGGTACACCGGACGGACGTACACCGGGCCCGGGTACCACGCCCAGCCATAGCTCGGAGCGTAGAACCAGCGGCCGTAGTGGTAGGGCGCCCAGCCCCACGGCTCGTAGCCGACCCAGGTCCAACCGTAATACGGCTCCCACGCCCAGCGCCCATACCGATACGGCGCCCAACCCGCCGGGTAGTTGTAGGCGATCCACACGCGGCCGTAGTCAGGGTAATCCACCCAGCGACCGTACTCGTCGAGATCGGCAAGTCCGACGATGCCGCTATCCGCATATGGATCGCGCGAGGCGGCTGCGAGATACCGGTCGCGATCGCTGTTCCAATCGTCGAACGCGTCTCTCGAGAGGTTCGGGATCAGGCTGATCTGCGGATTGGACGGACCGCCGCTGATGCTCACGGTGCTGCCCGCATAGATGGTTTGCGTGTTTTGTGCCGCGACTACATCCGCGTTGCCCGACCGCACCGCCAGCAGCGTGTCGCCGTCCGCCGTCACCTCCACGCGGTAGCGTCCGGAAGTGTTGGGCCGGATCGTCACCGAGGGCGTCTGTACCGATGGCATAGTATCAGACGACCGCAGTGACCTGACCTCGATCGTGCCTTGCGCAAGTTGAAGCGCATTGGCTTGCGAACCGAGGCTCGTGAAACGAAGTTGCGTCTCGGCATCAACGCGTACGAAATCGGAGCTACTGAGCTGCAGTTCTGCGCGCGCGTCGCCATACGTCGTGATGTAGTCTCCGACGTTCACCGGCGCATTGATCATCGCGGCCACCGTGTCGCCGGAGTCGCCGCGTTTGATGGAGACCGAGCCGTTGAGCACGCTGATGCGCGCCACGCCCACATCGTATGCCGGGCCCTGTTCATCATCGGCGCGCGCGGGCGCCGGGCTTGCGCTCAAGACAAATGCGGCCAGCGCGCAGCAGGCGAGCGTGGCCGAGATCGGGATCCGAAGATTCAAGCAGAACATAAACGGCCTCCGGCTAGTAGCGGAGCAGGATGATCCTGTTGGCGTAGAACGTGCCGGCTTGCCAATAGCCGGCGATGTTGACGACCATGCTCGGCGCGAGCGTTGTCCCGGTCGGCTTGATGACCGTGCCCTGATGCAGCCGCACCGAGAACTCGCGGCCGCGCGCGCGCAGCGTCATGTCGAATCGATGGAAGCTCGTGACCATGCCCTGCACGTCGTACGCGCCCACGAACCGATCGTCAGCGTCAGCGAAGAACGCGGCTGGAATCGGACGGCACGGACAGATCGCGGCATCGGCTTGGGCGCGCGCGCTTGCGCCGGCACACAGGGCGAGAATCCCAACGATTGTCAGCAGCACGCGGCGCATTGTAGGTGTCCTTTTGGGTAGGCGGCTCCCACACTATTGTACGCCGGTTTGGCTTGCGGAATTGCATCGCTGCGTTAGAAGTGACTGAGAGGCGGTTGTGAGCGGCGACCGAGCAAGCAGACGCCGGCTCGAGCCGGTGCCGCGTGGCTCACACGCTTGGGTTTTAGCGACGAAGTTCTCGCCAGCGGAAACAGCTCGTGACGTGATCGTTGACCATACCGACCGCTTGCATGAATGCATAGCAGATGGTCGATCCGACGAACGAGAAACCGGCTTCGGCAAGCGCCTTGCTCAGCGCGTCGGATTCCCGGCTGCGCGCGGGCACTCCGCTGCCGCGCTTGCGAGCATTCTCGATCGGCTTCCCGCCCACGAATCGCCATAGGAAGCGATCGAGCGATCCCCAGTCACGCTTGATTGCGAGCGCGGCCTCGGCGTTCTTGACGGCGGACTGGATCTTCAATCGGTTACGCACGATGCCAGGGTCGCGCAGCAACCGCCTGATCCGCGCCGCATCAAAACGGGCGACGCGGCCAATGTCGAAATTCGAAAACGCGCGGCGATACGCGGTGCGCTTGCCCAGGATCGTCGACCAGCTCAATCCGGCCTGGGCACCCTCGAGGATCAAGAATTCGAACAGCCGGCGGTCCTGGTGCAGCGGAACGCCCCACTCGCGATCGTGATAGCGCCGCATCGCTGGGTCGTTCTCCGCCCACGAACAACGTTTTTTCAAGTTTCTATTTGTAGTCCCGGTCTCGGTTGTAGTCCCGGCCTCTTGAGGCCGGGTTTCCAAATGTAGTCCCGACCTCTTGAGGTCGGGCTTGCAAATGTAGTCGCGGCCTCTTGAGGCCGGGTTTCCAAATGTAGTCCCGACCTCTTGAGGTCGGGCTTGCAAATGTAGTCGCGGCCTCTTGAGGTTGTAGTCCCGGCCTCTTGAGGCCGGGCGGACAAACTACGCCGGTTTTCCGGACTTGGCCCAACGGCGGAAGACGTCGATCTTTTCCGGCGGCCACTCACCGTCGCACGGCATGCTGCCGTCCTCAAGGCGGCTGAGGATTGCGTCTGCGTTCTTGGCGACGTCATCGTGCGACCACAGATCGAACGCAAACTCCATGTTCTCCCGGTCGGACTCGCGGAACAGCGGTTTGACGTGCGTTGCAAAGCTCACGGGTTGGCCGGCTTTGGGAAGGTCCACGGGCTCCTCCTTGGTCTCTTGCGGCAAGGGCACACACAGGCGCCAGGAAGAAATTGTACCCAAGTGTATTTCAGGCTTGTCGAATTGTCAAGCCGCGCCTTCAGCACGAGCGAACGCGCACGGCTGCATCGCCTTTGGATCGCGCTCGCATGGTTTGCGGTTTCGGCAAGCTGCGCGCCGTCACGCATGCCGCAGGTCACGCCGCCATCGCCCAGCGTGGAAGCCACCGCGCCTGCCTCCCCGCGGGCCACTCCACAAGCTACGCCCACCGCGCTCGATGTGTACGCGATGACGCATGGACCTTTGAGCCCGCAAGTGAACGGCGACGCACCGTTGGTGTTCGTGCCGAACTCGCTGTCGAACTTCGTGTCGGTCATCGATCCGCGCACGTTTACGGTGATCAAGACGTTCCGTGTCGGCAAGGAACCGCACCATATCACGCCAGCGTGGGACCTGCGCACGCTCTACGTCGACGACACGAGAGGCAATGCGTTGATCCCAATCGATCCGCGCACCGCGCAACCGGGCCCGCCGATCCGCGTGGACGATCCGTACAACCTCTACTTCACGCCGGATGGTACCAAGGCGATCGTCGTTGCCGAAGCAATCCGATCGCTTGACATCCGCGATCCCAAAACGTGGAAATTGCTCGTGCGAATCAGCGTGCCGTGCCGCGGCGTGAATCACGGCGATTTCACCGCAGATGGCAACTATTTTCTCGTCAGTTGCGAGTTCTCAGGGAAGTTGATCAAAGTCGACATGCGCACGCTGCGCGTCGCCGGCACGCTGAACATCGGTGGAAGGCCCATCGACGTGCGTCTTTCTCCAGACGGCTCGCTCGTGTACGTCGCCAATGAGGGCCGCGCATTCGGCGGCGTACAGCTCGTCGATCCCGCGCGCATGCGGCTGCTCATGTTCATCAAGACGGGAGCAGGCGCGCACGGCGAGATCCCGAGCCGCGACGGGCGCTCGCTGTACGTGACCAACCGGCTCGGACACACGATTTCCGTGATCGACTTTGCTAGCCGCAGGATCATCGCCACGTGGACCATCCCACGCGGCAGCCCCGACATGGGCGGCGTCTCCGCCGACGGCGATCAACTCTGGGTGTCTGGCAGATACAATCGCGAGGTGTACGCGATCGACACGCGCACGGGCAACGTGCTCGCGCGCATTCGCGTCGGCGCGGGCCCGCATGGTCTGTGCTACTTTCCGCAACCCGGCCGCTACAGTCTCGGCCACACCGGCAACTACCGCTAGCAAAACGCGGAATCCGCTTCAGGTTGCCGAAGGTACCGGCGCGATGTGCGAGGCCGACGGCGCGTTAACGCGAGAATTCCTATCGTGGCTTGCGAGCCGTCCGCGGACGTATGACGACGTGATGGAAGCCTGGCGCACGTCGTGCCCCCGGCATACCGTCTGGGAGGATTGCGTGAGCGCAGGCTTCGTGCAGATCGAGCGCTTCGATTCCGGCAGGCGTCCGAACGTGTCGCTCACGCTGAGAGGGCGCGCCGCGCTCGCGCGAGATCGTTGATGCCGATTCTCTCCTAGCGCTTACTCTTGCTCACCACCGGCTGCATCGTGGCGTTGCGAATGATCCATGCGCCCCTTTGCTTGAGCGCATCCATGTGCACGATGAGCTTGCCGTGGCGGTATTTGATCGTTGCGTTGTAGTGCGCGCGCTTGGTCTCCGTTCCATTGGGCTCGGTCCGGATCTCGGTCTTGCCCTTCGCGCCGCTGTAGGACACAAACGGGCCCAACTGGGTTGCGAGCCTGGCGAAGTTCTTGCGCGCGCGTTGCATGCGAACGGCGTCGTAAATCGTCGGGTCGCCGAGCTGCTCGAGCGCATCCGCATCCCAATGGCCGAAAATGTCCACGATGCTCTTATTCATGAAAGCTTGCGCGTCTGCGTCGCTCGACGTCGTGACGACGCGCGTGCCTTTGGCGGCGCACGCTACGAGCACGCACACGAGAGCCGCGCAGGCAAAGAATTGCAGTCGACGATGCACGAACGGCCACTACGACGCGGTCAGCCATCTCTCCCCGCGATGAGCCGCCCGAACGAAGGCGTACTGTGACATATATCCTGCGCTTGCCCGGTCACGGCATACTCGACAAGATGACCACCGCGCTGACGGATGCGCTGACGTCGTGACCGAGGAGCCGGAACTCGCCGCGTTCGCACAGTGCTGGAACGACGGAAATTTCTTCATGGCGCACGAGGTGCTGGAGGGGCTGTGGATGCGCCGCCGCGACGACGGCTTGCAGGGGCTCATCCAGCTTGCGGTGGCCCTGCACCACATCGAACGAGCCAACGTGCGCGGCGCGAAGACGATGATCGAGCGCTCGCGGCGGCGTCTCGCTCATCCCGCCAACGCGCCGTGCGCAATCGATCTGAAGAGGATGCAAGACTATGCGGCCGAGGTCGCCGGAGCGCTTGACGCCGGCCGCGGCGCGGAGGCGATCGCGCGCCGCCCGCGTCTCTGAGTCATCGCACCGCTACACAGGTAGTAGCGATTGGTAGAGATCCAAGTACTGGCGGGCGGAGCGCGCCCAACTGAAATCCTGCCGCATCCCGGTGCGCTGCAGGGCCCGCCACTGATCGGCGCGCGCGAAGGCCGCGAGCGAACGAGCGATTGCATCGGCAAATGCGTCGGCGTCTGGCCTGGCAAACGCGAATCCGGTCGCAGTTCCAGCCTGCATGCTCGCCGCGGTGGCATCAACCACGCTGTCAGCCAGTCCGCCGACCGCCCGCACCACGGGCGGCGTGCCGTAGCGCATGCTGTACATCTGATTGAGGCCGCACGGCTCGAAGCGCGACGGCATCAGGAAGATATCCGAGCCGGCCTCGACGGCGTGCGCGAGCGGCTCGCTGAATTCGAAGCGTGCACCGGCGCGTCCGGGGAAACGCAACGCAAGTTCGCGGATCGCACCCTCGATGCGCACGTCACCGCGGCCCAGCAGGACGAAGCGGCAGCCGCTGTCGAGCGCGCGCGAGAGCGCTTCGGGAATGAGATCGATGCCTTTTTGCTCCGCCAGCCGGGAAACGCATCCGAAGACCGGCCCCCGCGCGTCGCCGGTGACGCCGAACGCCTCCAAGAGCGCGGCTCTGCATGCCGGTTTGCCGGACAGATCTTCAACGTCATAGCGCGCTGCGATGTGGGGATCCATCGAAGGATTCCACACCCGGTAGTCGACCCCGTTGAGGATGCCGCTCAACTTTGCTGCTCGCTGACCCAACAGGCCCGCAAACTCGCCGCCGTACTGCGGCGTGCGGATCTCGCGCGCATACGTCGGGCTCACCGTGGTGACCCAATCGGCGTGCGCTATGCCGGCTCTGAGCAGCGAGAAGCCGCGCGGAGTAGCGATGCCGTCTTCTGAGAGCGCCGTGGATGAAAGGCCCAACACCGCTGCGGGATTTCCTCTGGAGAACGTTCCGTCGAATGCCAGGTTGTGGATCGTGAAAACACTTTGCGGCCGGCGCTCGCCGTAGAGATCGCGCAGCTGCTGCTCGGCGTTGCGCACCAAGGGACATACGAGTCCCGTGTGCCAGTCATTGCAGTGCACGATGTCCGGCTGCCAATTCCGCTCAGCCCAGAAACTTGGTGCGGTTGCTACGGCGTCGGCACAGCGCGACAACATGACGAAGCGCTCGAGTTCGTCCGGCCACGTCCGGCCCATCCCATCCTGATACGGTCCGCCCGGCCGGTCGTACAGCGGCGGACAATCCACAAGCCAGAGAGGCGTGCCGGAGTCAGGCAGGCGCGCCTCGAGGATTCCTGCGCTGGCGAAGCCCGGAAACTCGAAGCGCACGCGACTCAGCTGAGTCCCGATCCCAGCCTCTGCAAGCGCGGCAAGCGCGCTGCGGTAACCGGGCACAAGCAACCGAACGTCGACGCCGAGCTCGACGAGCGCGGCAGGCAACGCCGCACTCACGTCGGCCAAACCGCCGGCCTTCGCGAGCGGAAAGACCTCGGCTGAGACAAACAGGACGCGCACGAGCGGCTACGCTTCGGGTGCGAGGATCAGGCCCGCGAGCGGCGGGATCGCGAGCGTCAGCCCGTGCGGCAACCCCATGTACGGCTCGTCGTCGGCGCGCAGCGACCCAAGATTGCCGACGTTCGAGCCGCCGTAGATCGCCGCGTCGGAATTGAACAGCTCGCGGTAACGGCCGCCGGCCGGCGCACCGATGCGGTAACCCTGGCGCGGCACCGGCGTGAAGTTGAGGACGACGATCGCGAAGTCGCTCTCGCCCCAGCGCACGAACGAGAGCACCGATGACTGCGAATCGTGGCAATCGATCCATTGAAACCCGCGTTGGTCGAAATCGTAGCGGTGGAGCGCGGACGTAGCGCGGTAGAGCAGGTTGAGGTCGCGCACGCAGACGTTGACGCCGCGATGCCAGTCGACGTCGAGTTCTTCCCAATGCAACGACTCGAGCGCATCCCACTCCGGGCCCTGCGCGAACTCGGTGCCCATGAACGCCAGCTTCTTGCCTGGGTGGGTCATCTGGTAGGTGCACAGCAACCGCACGCTGGCGAATTTGTCCCACACATCGCCCGGCATCTTGTCGAGCAGCGAGCGTTTGCCGTGCACGACCTCGTCATGCGACAGCGGCAGCACGAAGTTCTCGCTGTATGCGTAGAACTGCGAGAACGTGAGATCGTCGTGGTGAAAGCGGCGATGGACCGGATCGAGTTGGAAATAGCGCAGCGTGTCGTTCATCCACCCCATGTTCCACTTCATCGAAAAGCCGAGGCCGCCCAGGTATGTCGGCCGCGACACCATCGGCCACGCCGTCGACTCCTCGGCGATCGTGAGCACGCCCGGACAGCGGCCGTGCACCGTGCCGTTCAGCTCCTTGAGGAAGTCGATGGCCTCAAGGTTCTCGCGCCCGCCGTACATGTTGGGCCGCCATGCGCCTTCCGGACGCGAGTAGTCGAGATAGAGCATCGAGGCGACCGCGTCGGCGCGCAGACCATCGCAATGAAAGTCTTCGAGCCAGCACAGCGCGCTCGAGAGCAGAAATGAGCGCACCTCGGCGCGCCCGTAGTTGAAGATGTACGTGCCCCAATCCGGATGCTCGCCGAGCAACGGGTCCTCGTGCTCGTACAACGCGGTGCCGTCAAAGCGCGCGAGCGCCCAATCGTCTCGCGGGAAGTGCGCCGGCACCCAGTCGACGACCACGCCGATGCCCGCTTGATGGAGGCGGTCGACGAACGCGCGAAAATCATCAGGCGTGCCGAAGCGCGACGTCGGCGCGAAGTAACCCGTCGTCTGATATCCCCATGATTCGTCGAGCGGATGTTCGCTCGGCGGCAGCAACTCGACGTGCGTGTAACCCATTCGGCTGACGTAGGCCGCGAGCGCGTCCGCGAGCTCCGCGTACGTCAGCATCTCACCGCCGGGCTTGCGGCGCCACGAGCCGAGATGCGCTTCGTAGAAATTGAACGGCTGGTGCAGCCAGTCGGCGCGCGATCGCGCGCTGAGCCAGTCCGAATCACCCCAGCGGTGCGCCGCCGCGGCGGCGACGATCGCGGCGTTGCCCGGCCGGCGCTCGAAGTATTGGCCATAGGGATCGCTTTTCAGGAAGACCGCGCCGCCGCGCGCGCGGATCTCGAACTTGTAACGCTGGCCGGCTGCGAGCTCGGGCACGAAGATCTCCCACACGCCCGACACGCCGCGCGAGCGCATCGCATGGCGGCGTCCATCCCACGCGTTGAAGTCTCCGACCACGCTGACGCGATCGGCGTTCGGCGCCCAGACCGCAAACCGGACCCCGGTGATGCCCTCGGCGGCGACGCAGTGAGCGCCGAGCGTGCGGTGTGCCGCAAGCAGCCGTCCTTCATTGAATAAGTGCAGTTCGTAGCCCGTGAGCTGCGCGGCGAAACAGTACGGATCGAAGGACTCGTGGCGGGCGCCGTCGCTTTCCCACGCGAGCCGGTAGGGAGTCGCGACCGGCTGCTCCGCGCGGTACACGAAAAAACCGCGCGTGTCGATGCGCCGCATGCTCGCCGGCCCGGCCGGCGTGTGGACGAACGCCGCGCGCGCGCCGGGGAAGAAGCCGCGGATCTCCCAGCCGTCCTCGGCGCGGTGCTGGCCGAGCACCGAAAACGGATCGTGGCTGCGCGCCTCGATGATCGCGATCGCGTCGGCGACTTTGAGCACGCGTTAGTGTTTGACCAGTTTGCGCGCGAGCGTCGGCAGCGCTTCGGCGTGCGTCGGATGGATGTGCACCGAGTTGTCCAGCACGTGCCAGGTTGAGCCGGCCATCATGTGCGCGAGGATGATGTGCACGAGCTCCCCTGCTTCATAGCCGACGAGCGTCGCGCCGAGGATCTTGGCCGAGCCGACGTCGACGACAAGCCGGTAAAAACCGTTGGTCTGGTCCCATTCGATGGCGCGCGCGCTCTCCGTCAGGGGCATCGTGACGGCGCGCGCGTTCAAGCCCTTGGCGCGCGCCTCGTCAAGCGTCATGCCGACGCGAGCGACTTGCGGTTCGGTGAACGTCGAGTACGCCAACACTCGATCGTCGCGCGTTCGCGATCCGCCGGCGATGATGTCCTTGAGCCGGCGATAGTCCTCCCACGAAACGTGGGTGAACGCCGGCTGCCCCGCAACGTCGCCCACCGCGTAGACGCCTTGCGCGGACGTGCGCAGTTGCGCGTCCACTTTGACCGTGCCGCGTTTGTCGAGTTCGATGCCGCCGGCGGCCGCGTTCAGGTCGGCCGTGTTGGGAGTGCGCCCGACGGCCACCAGGAGCGCTTCCGCTTCGAGGCGGGTTCCGTCGTCGAGCTGGGCTGCGAACACGCCGTTGCGGTGCTCGGTCCGCGTGACCTCGCGCTCGAGATAGAGTTTGATGCCGTCGCCGATGAGCGAGTCCTCGAGGACGGCGCTTGCATCTTCCTCCTCGCGCGCGAGGACGTGTTCGTTGCGATCGACGATGTGCACCTCGCTGCCCATGCGCGCGATGCCCTGACCGAGTTCCAATCCGATGTAACCGCCGCCCATCACGAGCATGCGCCGCGGCAGCGCGGTCAAGTCGAAGAAGGATTTGTTCGTCAGATACGGCGTGCCGGCCAGACCGGGGGTTGGCGGAATGAACGGCGTGGTGCCAGTGTCGATGACGACGAGCGGCGCGGTGAACGTATCGCCGTTCGCCGACACCGTGCGCTCGGCCGTGAAGCGCGCCGACGCGTGCACGACGCGCACGCCGGCCCGCTCCAATTTCCTTGCCACGCCGTCGCGGAACTCGCCGGCCAATCCGCGCGTCCGCATCATCACGGCGGGGAAGTCCGCGGAGATCTGCGCGTGCACGTTGAGCCCCGCGGCGTGGCGCGCGCGCCCGGCGGCGTGGGCTGCGGCCAGGAACGCCTTTGACGGCGTGCAGCCATAATTGACGCAGCTGCCGCCGAGACGGTCGCGCTCGAAGAGCACGACCTGCTTGCCCTTCTTTGCCAGATCTACGGCGAACGGCACGCCGGACTGACCGCTGCCGATGACGAGCGCGTCGACCGTGGTGGTCGCCACTAGAGCGGCTTCCTTTCCCGGCCGCCGTAGTCGGCGGTTTGCTGGAGCAATTTCGCGACCAGCGCGGTCCAGCCGGTTTGATGGCTGGCCCCGAGACCCGCACCCGTGTCGCCGTTGAAGTATTCGTAGAAGAGGATGAGATCGCGGAAGTTGGGATCGCGTTGGAATTTCTCGACGTCACCGTACATCGGGCGCCGCCCGTCGGGTCCGCGTTTGAAAAGGCCGATGAGCCGTTGCGACAGCTCCGCCGCCACCTCCCAGAGGTTCATCGCCTTGCCGGAGCCGGTCGGGCATTCGATCGTGAAGTCGTCGCCGTAGTAGTAATGGAAGCGCTGCAACGCCTCGATGAGGAGATAGTTGGTCGGAAACCACACCGGTCCGCGATGGTTGGAATTGCCGCCGAACAAGCCGCTCTTGGATTCGGCCGGCTCGTAACCAACGGTGTAAGACGCGTTGCCCACCGCCATCGTATAAGGATGGGACTCGTGGTATTTCGAGAGCGAGCGCACGCCGTGCGGGCTCAAGAATTCGGATTCGTCCAACATTCTCTCGAGCAGTGCCCGCAACCGCTGTTTGTCAGCCAGCGACAGCAGACGTTTGCCCTTGTGACCGGGCACGTCGAGAGGCGCGAGGTTGCCGTGCAGATCCGGGCGGTTTTGGATGAACCACTCCAAGCGGCGTTTGAATTCGGGCAGGTTGTCGAGTTCATCCGGGTCCGCGACGACGACCGCGAACAGTGGGATCAGCCCGACCATCGAGCGCACCATGAGTTGGTGGTGCTCCTTGCCCGGCTCGTGCAACACATCGTAGTAGAACCCGGTCTTGGGGTCCCACAGCGAGATGTCGTCGCTGCCCCTGTGGTGTTCGCCGCCGATGTGGTTGATCGCGTCTGCGATATAGAAGAAGTGCTCGAAGAACTTTGACGCGATGTCTTCGTACGCGTGGTTCTCCTGCGCAAGTTCTAACGCGATCGCGAGCATGCTGAGGCTGAACATGCCCATCCACGCGGTGCCGTCGGCCTGGTCGAGGTGTGAGCCCGCCGGCAACATCGCGTTGCGGTCGAACACGCCGATGTTGTCGAGCCCGAGAAAGCCGCCTTGGAACACGTTGTTGCCCTCGGCGTCCTTGCGGTTGCACCACCACGTGAAGTACAACAACAGTTTCTGAAAGACGCGCTCGAGGAAATCGCGGTCATCGCGGCCGAACATCTTGCGTTCGATCTTGTACACGCGCAGCGCGGCCCAAGCATGCACCGGCGGGTTGACGTTGCTGAAATTCCATTCGTACGCCGGGATCTGCCCGTTGGGATGCATGTACCACTCGCGCGTCAGGAGCGCCAGTTGCCGCTTGGCGAAATCCGGATCGATGAGCGCAAGCGCGACGCAGTGGAAGGAGAGATCCCACGCCGCGAACCACGGGAACTCCCAGTTGTCGGGCATCGACAGGATATCTTCGCTGTACAGATGCTGCCAATCATGATTGCGGCCGCGCTCGCGCTCGGGCGGCGGCGGTGGGCCGGCCGCATCCCCGTCGAGCCAGCGATAGACGACGTAGTTGTAGAACTGCTGCGATTGCAATAGTCCTGCGAACGCAGCGCGCTGGATCGCGCGCGCCTCGTCGGACTGGGGATAGGGCGCGATGCGCGCATAGAATTTGTCGGCCTCTTTGCGCCGCTGTGCGAAGACCGCGCCCAGCGGAGCGCCGATAGGATCTGCGATGTCCGCCGCGTCAGCCAGCCGCAGGCGGATCTTCTTCTCCTCCCCGGCCGCGAGCGAGAGTTTGTAGTAGAAGGCAGCCTTCGTACCGATGCACGCGGGATTGACCGCATTCGTGTCCTTTCGGATCACGTAGGCGCCGATGCCGTCCTTGACGTGCGGCAGCCCGTTGGGCGCGCCGCACTTGAGCGCGTCGTTCGTCTCGTTGTTTGTGAACAGCAGTTCGGCGCCCGCGGGCCCATACAACCAGCGATTGCCGAGTTGCGGATGCGAGGCTGTGATCGTGCACCCGGCCGCGTCGTTGCGTGCGACCTTGAGCGCCGCCGTGCCCGGCATGCCGCTGGCGGCCCAGGTATTGCGAAACCACAACGTCGGCAGGACATGCAGCGTCGCCGGCTGCGGCCCCCGGTTGTGCACGGAGATCTCGATGCAGATATCTTCCGGCGTCGCCTTTGCGTACTCGGCATACACGTCGAAATAGCGGTCCTCGTCGAAAATTCCGGTATCGATCAGTTCGTACTCGGGTTCGTAGCGGGTGCGGTTTCGGTTGACTTCGATCAACTTGTCGTAGGGAAACGCGGCCTGCGGATATTTATAGAGCATCTTGATGAGCGAATGCGTCGGCGTCCCGTCGAGATAATAGTAATAGTCCTTGACGTCCTCGCCGTGATTGCCCTGAGGTCCGGACAATCCGAAAGGACGCTCCTTGAGTATCGCGTCTTTGCCGTTCCACAGCGCGAGCGCGAGGCACAAGTACTGGTGATCGTCGCATATGCCGAGCAGCCCGTCTTCGCCCCAGCGATACGCACGCGCCGCTGCGTGGTCGAAGGGAAAGTACTTCCACGCGTCGCCGTCCTGGCTGTAATCCTCGCGCACCGTGCCCCATTGCCGTGCACTCAAATAGGGTCCCCAGTGGCGCCATGGATTACGCCGCGACGGGTCAGAAAAGAGCCGCTGCTCCTCGGCCGTAAGCGGATTTGCCACAGCGCGATTGCTTCAAATTGCGTGTCGCCCCGGCCTCTTGTGTTGTATGTAGTCCCGGCCTCAACCAGGCCGGGCAACCGCCGAGGCCTTTGAAAACGTAGGACCAAGTACAGGACCCAGACAATGAGCGCTCTCTATATGGCGCAGCCGGTACAGTCGCGGTTCGTCAGCCTGCTCACCAAGGCGACGCTCGCGCTCGTGCTCGCCGGCGGACGCGGCGCGCGGCTCATGCACCTGACCGAATGGCGGGCGAAACCGGCGGTGCCGTTCGGCGGCAAGTTTCGCATCATCGACTTTCCGCTCTCGAATTGCATCAACTCAGACGTCAGGCGCGTCGGCGTCATCACGCAGTACAAGGCGCATTCGCTGATCCGCCATCTGCAGCGCGGCTGGAGTTTTCTGCACGGCGAGTTCGACG
>Ga0187846_10001243_pt1 | contig 14409 bp, 10 predicted proteins | sample TC_taG_FD_161473 | JGI IMG/M metagenome (GOLD analysis project Ga0187846, IMG submission 161473) | Biofilm microbial communities from the roof of an iron ore cave, State of Minas Gerais, Brazil - TC_06 Biofilm (v2) | ecosystem: Environmental > Terrestrial > Deep subsurface > Cave > Wall biofilm...
CTCCTTGATGATGAGGAGGGCGCTGCCGGCTTTGGCCTCAAGAACACGAGCCTCTTCCTCTCCGGCATTGACGGCGCCGATGACTTCTTCAGCCCAGTGCAGTTTGCGGCGGTAGGTGTGCTCAAAAATGTGGTAGAGCGATTGTTTTTCGAGGTCCTGGCGGTCAATGCCGGCGAAGATTCTTGCCGGGAGATAGCTCGTGACCAGCGCTACAGGTTCGCCATTCACGAATCGCAGGCGTTTGGCTTTGTAGATGCGCTCTCCGGGCGTGAGTCTCAATGCCTGGGCAACTTCCAGCTCCGGCTCTTCAATTTCGAGGCTGAGGAGACGGGCTGAGGGAATCAGTCCTCTCCGCTTCATCTCTTCGCTGAAGCCGCGCAGCTGCTGAAAATTCCAGGGAACTCGCCCGGAACCGATCACCGGGCGTTTGCCCTTGGCGATCACGAGCAGGCCTTCGGAGCGCAGTTTCTGGAAAGCCTGCCGCACGGGCATTTTGCTGATCGCCAGCGTGCTTGCGATGTCGCCTTCCGAACAGAAAGTCTGTCCTGATTTCAGCCTGTTTTTCTTGATCATCTCGCGCACTTGATCGACGATCTGCTGGTAGTAGGGGACAAAACTCCCGCTGTCGAGGATCAGTTTGAGGTCGGTGGCGTTCATGGCATCTCCCTCCCGGCGAGATGCTGCTCGCGCTGTTAGCAGCATTCAGCATTAAAACATAGTATACAATGTATGGATGTATCAATCAACCTAGCTGAAATCGACTTCTTTTCCCTATCCAAGAATCGATCTATAGTATTGTAAATAAACAATATATTACGGTTTATGTGCAATGCGTCCAAGTTGGCTGACAAGATTCCGATTGACAACATGCTGGCATAAGATGTTTACAGGTACAAAGAAAGGGTCTCGGCGCGAAGCGGTGATGTCAGCATGAAAGGCGTGGCCATGATGAGAGTCGGCGTGGTGCTTGCAGTGCTGTGCTTTGCGCTGGGTAACAATCTTTCGGGACAGGTTACGGCGCCCATTCACGGGATTACGGTCGAGGACACCCACGACGTCACGACCGAGCCGTTCCAGACAGAAGTAGTGACGGCCATGCAGAATCTGAGCGTTTCGCCCACGACACGAATCGTGTTTACGCCGCCGCGCCCGGCCAGTGACTATCAGGCGGCGGTCCGACGGATTAAAACTGTCAGCAACATCATGGGCATGCCCGTCGATTCCTCCGCGATGAGCAGCATCTCGGTGCCAGCCTACCTTGCGCGCTTTCAGGATTACGTGACCACACTCGGCGCGAACGTGGATATCTGGGAAATCTGCAACGAATGCAACGGCGACTGGCTAGGAAATTCCTCCGACGTTGCCGCCAAGCTGGCCGAAGCCTACGACTACGTGAAAGGGCAAGGGAGGGTCGCCGCGCTGACTCTGTATCAGTTCCCGACGCTGAGTTCGACCTGTGTGTCCAATCCCTCGTACGACATGCTGACCTGGGCAAAGAAAGACAGCAACATTCCGGCGCGCATCAAGCAGGGCGTGGACTACGTGCTGGTGAGCTACTACAACGACTCCTGCCTACCCCCGCAGCCCGAGCCCAACTGGCAGGCCCTGTTCACAGATCTTTTCGCGATCTTTCCCAACGCGAAGGTGGGATTCGGCGAAGTCGGATGGTCGACAAACAGGCCCCCTTCGGTGAAGAAGAGAACGGCTTTGATCAATCAATTCTATGGACTGCACAAGAACTACCCAATCACCGTACCGAACTACGTTGACGGTTACTTCTACTGGGAGTTCTCGCTGGATATGGTGCCCTGGACGAAGCAGCTGTGGAGCGTGATCAACGCGGCCATGGCGAAGCAGTAGCAAGCGAAACGGCGCAGTTTGGTCGCTGCGCGCGGCTGACGGAGGCAGGTCATGAGCTTCAACACGAATGAAACGACACACGGTCGGGTGCACCGCTTGAACGTGCTCGCCACAGTTCTCATCTTTGTAGCTGCCTGCGGCGTGGCCCTCGCGCAGGTCGAATCTGCGAAAGTGGTGGGCGCGGTGCGCGACGGAACCGGGGCGGCGATAGCGGGGGCGAAGGTCACGGTCACGAATGCCGACACGAACGTCAAGCGCGCCGTGTCGGCCGACGCCGGCGGTGAGTATGTCGTGACCGAACTGAAGCCCGGAACTTACACCCTGGTTGCTGAGCATGAGGGCTTCAAGAAGGCGGAGCAGACGCCGATCAAACTGGACGTGAACCAGGTGGCGCGCGTCGACTTCACCCTGTCCGTCGGATCGATCAATGAGACCGTGACCGTGACCGCGTCTGAACCGCTGGTGGAGTCTGAGACGTCTTCGATCGGGCAGGTCATCGACCAAAGCAGGGTCCACGAGCTTCCTCTCAACGGACGAAATTTCATGCAACTGGCATACCTCAGCCCGGGGGTCAACAAGGGACCGGCCAGCACCGGCAGCACGGGCAACGTGCAGCAGGGGGACATCCCGGAGGATGAGCGCGGCAACGGCTCCATCCAGGTCAATGGCCTGTGGGCTACAAACAACAACTACCTGCTGAACGGATTCGACAACAACGAGCAGCAAATCGGTTTTGAACTGATCGAGCCTCCCATCGACGCCATCCAGGAATTCAAAGTTCAAACCAATAACTTCGGCGCCGACATCGGAAAAGGCGGGGCCGTGGTGAACGTTGTCACCAAGTCCGGCGGCAACAGGTTCCATGGCAGCGCATTTGAGTTCCTGCGCAATTCGTTCATGGATGCGAAGAACTACTTCGACGATCCCACGCAACCGATTCCGTCCTTCAAACGCAATGAATTCGGGGGATCGTTTGGTGGCCCCATCATCCGCGACCGCACGTTCTTCTTCGTCGACTACCAGGGAAGGCGTATTCGCACCTCGGATACGTTTCTATCCCCTGTGCCGGACCCGGCGGAGACTCACGGAGATTTCTCCGATCTGCTGGTCGGATCCAATCCGATCCAGATCTTCGATCCGGCGACCGGACTGCAGTTCATGGGCAACAACAACACGAGCCCCAACGTAATTCCGTCGTGCCCCAGCCCGACCGGCGGAACATGCCTGGATCCGGCGGCGCAGAATGTGGCGGCGCTCTTCCCGGCGCCCAACGTTCCTCCCAGTCAGGGCTTCCTGTTCCGCTTCAATCCCGTGGACAGCAACAACCAGGACTCCTTCGATGTCCGCGTCGATCACCAGGTCACGGGCAAGAACAGCTTCTTCGGCGTCTTCAACTACGGTAACGTCGACGATCGGAAGCCCGACCCGTTTCCTGGAACTGCCGGCGGCGGCTCCTTCACGGGCAACATCAACAACAAAGCGCTCATGGCCGGCATCAGCGATGTGCACATGTTCTCGCCCACTCGCATCAACGAGTTCAAGATCGGATATACGCGGTATCAGGTGAACGCACGCCCCTTCTTTGGCGGACAAAACCTGGCTTCGCAGCTGGGAATTCCGGGCATTAACGATCCCAACAATCCCGCAACGGGCGGATTGCCGAACATGATGATCAGCGGCCTGAGCAGCTTAGGGAACGGCGACTGGTTCCCCGAGGTCTTGCACGAGAACAACTATCAGCTGCTGGATTCGTTCAATTACATCCACGGCCGGCATTCCATCAAGATAGGAGGCGATCTGCGGCGTCGTCATCACGGTTTCTTTCAGACCCAGAACGTGCGCGGAGATTTGAGTTTCGACGGGCAGTTCACCAGCCCAAGCTTCCCCAACGTGGCCGTGCCTTTCGCCGACTTTCTGATCGGCTATGTGCAGAACCTTTTCCGTGATGACCAAACGGGAACCTACGGCATGCGGTGGTGGGAACTCGGAACTTATGTCATGGACGATTACCGCGTCTCGAACAAACTCACCTTGAACCTGGGACTGCGCTACGACATCTACACGCCGATGGTGGAGGACCGCGACCGGATTGCCAACTTCGACTTCCAGACCGGACTGTTTGTCGCGCCCAAGGTGACTCCGGGCATCGGGCGCACGGCGGGCGTAGTCACGAACTGGAAGAATTTCTCGCCCAGAATCGGTTTTGCATACTCGCTGGGCAATGACAACAAAACAGCCGTCCGCGGCGGCTACGGAATCTTCTTTGACATGCAGGCCGATCAAAACGACACGGAGCTCGCCTACAATCCGGTGCCGGGAGTTTATGGCAGTCAATCTCTAACCTCGGCCCCCGGTACGCCGCCGGCAATGATTCTTTCGCAGGGACCGCCACCGATCGCGTTCTCAGACATCAGCAACCCGAGCGGCCGGGCCAGTGCCGCCTTCTTTCACAACCCCACGACCTATATCGAGGAGTGGAACCTGAATATCGAGCGACAGTTCGTGCACGATACGGTCCTGCAGGTCGGATACGTTGGCACGAGAGGAGTTCACCTGACGTATCTGCGAAACCTCAACCAGGCACTAGCCCCCAACTGGACGAACTTCGCGGGCCCGACTGGCAATGAAGGCCGGCCGTACGTCAACACCGTGCCCAACATTGCGGCGATCCGCACCGAGGGCCATGACATCAGCCTGATCAACCACGGATTGCAAGTGCGATTCGAAAAGCGCTCGTCCCACGGCTGGAGCATGCTGAACAGCTACACCTACCAGCACACCATCGGCCAGGCAACCGAGAGCGAGACACCCAACTCGGATGTGGAGCCGCAGAACACCTACGATATGCGCGCCGAGCGTGGCAACGTGGCACCCGACTTTCGCCACCAGTTCAGCTCGGCCTGGTCGTATGAGTTGCCCTTCGGCCCCGGTCAGCGCTTCCTCAGGTCAAGCGGGCCGGCGCGCTGGATCACGGGAGGATGGCAGATGAATGCCATCATTTCCCTTTATTCGGGACAGGCAATCACGCCGCAGCTATCGTTCGATCCGACCAACACAGGATCTGGAGGCGCAAGGCCCGACGTTATCGGTGATCCCTACAATTTTTCCAACGCTTCGGTCGGGTTCAACGGTGGCCAAAACGGGGGCTCGACTCCGGGTTGCGCCAACGCGACTCATCAGACGATCAACTGTTGGTACAATCCCACAGCGTTCGCGATTCCGGCGATCGCTCCGGGGCAACTGGTTCCCCCGCCGGGCGTGTCCGCGGCAACGATGTTCGGTAACTCGCGCCGCGGCAGCCTCCGCGGTCCGGCTTTCTACAATACCGACTTTTCCATCTTTAAGGATTTCAAGTTTGCCGAGAAGGCAACACTTCAACTGCGCGGCGAGATCTTCAATATCTTTAACACGCCGCAATTTGCGCTTCCCAACCCGCAGGTGGATACGGGAACAGCGGGGCAGATCGTCAGCACGGTGCACGAATCCCGGCAGATTCAGCTTGCGGTGAACGTTTCGTTCTAAAGGAGCGTAGCGTCAACGCGGGGAGAATCATGCTGAACCGGTTAATACGTTTCGCGAGAGCAGGACTCCTATGTTCCTGCTCGCTGTTTTGTGCTGGAGGGCTCCTGGCCCAGGCCTCCGCACCCACAAATCAGAAACAAGAGCAGGCTACCGCCCCACGTTTGCCCGAGGTGCACCTGGATGGTACTTACTTCGTTCGCAACGGCAAGCGGTTCCTGCCGGTGGGAGCGCATTGGGTTCCGGCCAAGGCAGCCATGCAATGGCCGGTAGAGTGGGATCCGAAAGACATCGAGGCCGACTTTGCGAAGATGCACGAATTGGGATACAGCATTGTTCGCTTCGACATGATGTGGGCATGGTTTGAGCCTCGGCCCGGCGACTACAACCCGGTGGCCTTCCAGCAGCTCGACTATCTGGTCTCACTGGCCCACAAGTATCAGATCTATTTGCATCCCTCGCTTTTTATCGGCGGCGAAGTAGGCGAAGCCTACTGGGACGTTCCCTGGCGCCATGGCCGCCATCCCCACGCCGATCCGGATATGCTGCGGCTCGAGACCAACCTCGCTGCAGAGTTCGGCCGCCACTACGCCAACGAGAGCGCCATCATCGGGTGGGATCTGACCGATGAGCCGCCGTTCTGGATTGTGAGCGGCCAGACCACCGACGCGATGGCCATCAATTGGACACGGCTGATCGTCGGCGGCATTCGCCGCTACGACAAGCTTCACCCGATCGTGGCGGGAACCAGCGGTGAGGAAATTGCGCACGGACCTTTTCGCGCCGACGACATCGCCGAGTCCGTGGATTTCTTCAGCGTCCATCCCTTCACGCTTTACGCTCCTGATCTTTTCCCCGATGCGTTGCTGTCAGGGCGCGGAACTTATGGTGCCGCTTTTGAGATTGAGCTCTCCCAGGGAGCGGGGCGTCCCGTGATGATCCACGAGATGGGCGGCTCCACCGCGCAATTCTCGCCGGAGCGAGTTGCCGCCTACGATCGTGCGCAGATGTATTCGGGATTGGGTGCGGGAAGTATCGGCGTCGATCTCTGGTGCTACACCGATGCTTCCCCGCAACAGTTTCACAAGGTGCCGTACCTCCGCACACCTCAGGAGACGGGCTGGGGAATGACGACTTGGGATCGCCAGGACAAGCCACTGGCCAGGGAATTCAGGAAGTTCTCTCAAGTTGTCGGCAAGCTTGACCTGTCAGGGCTTGCGCCCGCGCCCGCCGATGCTGCCATCGTAATTCCCGATGAATGGGCGAAGCCTCACGGAGATTTCTCGCACTTCGGCTTGACCGGTCCGGAGGTGACGCCTTACGTTTCCACGAACGATGGCGAAGCGATTCCAGGCCGCCCTCAGCCTGAGGCTGCCGCCGCGAACCGCTGGCTGATGGGCTCCATTCTTTCTGCTTTCATTCTCGGGCGGAGAGCCGGACTCAAAGCCGACTTTCCCCGCGAATACACCGACTGGGCCGGCCGTCCGATGCTCTTCATGCCCTCTCCGATTACGGCCACGGGTGACGCTTTCCTCACGCACGTGCACACGGGCTTCTATGAGAAGGCAAGAAAGTACGTCGAGGGCGGAGGTTTTCTATACGCATCCATTGCCGCTGACAGCGCGATGCCCGGCATGGGGTCGATTTTCGGCGCGAGGATCGCAGACCGCGCTGTGGGTTCGGAAGTAACGCTGAAATTCGTGGCTCCATTTGGGGACTTCAAACCGGGCGACACTCTTCAATACAACGTGCCTGCCGCCACGCCAGAATCCTGGGGCGCTCTTTTGGAGGTGACGACGGGGAAAGTCATCGCTGTCGACCAGGATGGCCATCCCGCTTTGGTATCGAACACGCTCGGTTCCGGCAAGACCTTGTTGAGCGCCTATCCGCTAGAGCATTACCTGGCGAATGTGCCCGCGGCATTTGACAAGCCAGATGGCACGCACCGCATCTACGCGGCTTTTCGCGACTGGACCGGTGTAAAGCCTCTGTTTCGCGCAGACCAGCCGATGATTGAAGTCTCCGTTCTGAAAGGCGACCGTCGCGGCTACGTCGTCGTCGTCAATCACAGCGCGGAAACGCAGCATGCGACGATCTCCACGACTCTGCCCGTCCACTCTGTCACCACCATTGAGCCGGAAGGAGGCAAGCCGCTGGCCATGGAGGGATTGAGCTGGAAGATGGATCTTGGGCCGTACGAAGGGGACGTCGTGGAGTGGAAACAGTGAGCCCGCGACGCGAGATTGTCTTGAGATCGAAATCATGATTGCCGCAGTTGACATCGGCGGAACGAAGATTGCCGTGGGGGTGTTGGATTCCGAAGGCCGCGTACTCTCGCGTCGCGAATCGCCAACGGATGCTGCCGGGGGATATGAAAAGGCCTTCGACCGCACTGTGAAAATGCTGCGTGAAGTCTCCGCCGAGGCGCGCGCCGAAATCACCGGCATTGGTATCGGCTCCACGGGTCCGATCAATCCCTTCACAGGAGAGATTGGCGACGTCAATTTCTTTCCTCACTGGCGCGGCAAGAATCCAGTCCGGGACTTGGAGAGGATCTTCCGCGTTTCCGTCGCAATGGAGAACGATGCCGACGCGGCTGCGTTGGGCGAGGCAGGCTGGGGTGCGGGACGTGGCAGGAAAAGCCTGATTTACGTCACGGTCGGCACCGGCATTGGTGTCGGCATCATTCTCGACGGCCAGGTGTATCGCGGCGTGGATCGTGCTCATCCCGAGATCGGGCACCATCTGGTTGATCCTGCCGGGCCAGTTTGCGACTGCGGCTTCCACGGCTGCTGGGAGTCGCTGGCGGCCGGGCCGGCGATGGTCAAATGGATCGAAAGCAATGCACCGCCGACCTACCCTCATCGGACTGGCCTCACCGCGAAAAAAATCTGTGAACTAGCCCAGCGAGGCGATGCCTGCGCCATGCGCGCAGTGGAGCACGAGAGCCGTTATCTCGGTCTGGGCCTGGCCAATCTGGTCGTCATGTTTGTTCCCGAGATCATCGCCCTGGGCGGCAGCGTCATGCAGAGCGCACCGCTGTTTTGGGACGGCATTCGCCGGGTGATCGTTTCCAGCTGCCGCTTCGTGCCCTACGAAAAGACGGAACTGGCCCTGGCCTCACTGGGGAAAGACACGAATCTGATCGGCGCCGGAAGAGTCTGGCATTACCGTTGCGGGTCTAAGGCGGGGAAAAATGCTGTCTGAGTTTTCTGTCATCGACGGTGAATACCTTCGCGACCTCCTGGACCAGCCGCGCGCTCTCACCCAGACGCTGGAAGGGCTTGAGGTTTCGAAGCCTCTGCACGAGCTCGCATCCCGCCTCCAGAAAGGGAAGTTCAAGACCGTCGTCCTCACGGGGATGGGCTCATCCTTCCACGCCCTGCATCCTCTCAACATCGAACTGATCAACCATGGGCTGACCGCGATGATGGTCGAGACCTCGGAACTGCTGCATTACCGGAGCCGTCTGTTCGACCGCAAGACGTTGATTGTGGCGGTTTCGCAGTCCGGCCAGAGCGCGGAGGTTGTGCGGCTGCTGGAGATCAATCGCGGCAGGTCCTCCATCATCGGGATTACCAACACGCCAGGCAGCCCGCTGGCCGAGCGCGCCGGCGCCACCATCTTTACGCGTGCAGGCAAGGAATTTTCGGTTTCGTGCAAGACGTATCTGTCGGCTCTGATGGCGCTGCAGTGGCTTGGTGATGTCGTATCAGGACGTGACTTGCGACGCACTCGGCAGGAGCTCAGAACAGCGGGGCCTGCCGTCCAGGGATACCTGGAACATTGGAAAGAACATGTGCAACAGCTGGGTCAGCTGCTGGAAGGCATCCGTCACCTGTTTCTCGTGGGGCGCGGGGCTTCCCTGGCCGCGGTTGGCACCGGCGCACTGATCGTAAAAGAGGCGGACCACTTTCACGCAGAGGGCATGAGCAGTGCGGCATTTCGCCACGGCCCCCTCGAAATGCTGAGCGACGAGACATTCGTACTCGTCTTTGCCGGCGATAGCAAGACTCGCGACCTGAACCAGCGCCTCCTCGAGGATGTACGAGATCAACACGGACGGGCGGAGGTGGTAAGCGAAGACTCGACTTCCTCCGCTTGCGTTCTGCCCGCTGCGGCGCGGTCGATCCACTCGATCCTCGAAATTCTGCCCGTGCAGATGGTGACCCTGGCTCTGGCTGCGCAAGTAGGCCGCGAGCCCGGCCGCTTCGAACTGGCCTCGAAGGTGACAACGAGAGAATAGAACATGTCGCGCTCCATGCCCCGAAACCGATCCATGGTCGTCATCGTCTTCCTCACATTTTTCGTGATGTCGCTGCTGACGAACATTCTCGGCCCGATCGTGCCTGACATTATCAGCAGCTTCCATGTGGGGCTTGCGGCTGCCGCCTTCTTACCTTTCTCCTTCTTTATCGCCTACGGAGTAATGTCGATTCCGGCGGGCTTTCTGGTCGAGCGCTTTGGTGAGAAGCCGGTGATGATCGCGGCGTTCGTCGCCGGGACCGCTGGATCACTGAGCTTCGCCTTGCATCCGAGTTATCGCGTGGCTGTGGCTTCGTTGTTTGTCATGGGGTCAGGCATGGCCACTTTGCAGACAGCGATCAACCCGCTGTTGCGCGTGGCTGGCGGAGAGGAGAATTTCGCCTTCAATTCAGCCCTGGCGCAGTTAATTTTCGGCACGGCTTCTTTTCTCAGCCCCTACATGTACTCGTACTTGGTGGTCAACCTTGCTAGTGCATCGCTCGGAAGGAACGTCCTGCTGACAGTCCTCGGGCGATTGACGCCACCGGCTCTTCCCTGGGCTTCCATGTATTGGATTTTCGCCGTCTTCACCCTGCTGATGATCGTGGTCCTCTACCTCAGCCGTTTCCCCCAGGTAGAACACACCGTCGAAGAGCAGGCTGGATCCTGGGAGATGTACGGAAGTCTGTTCCGCAAACCCATGGTTTGGGCTTTCTTCCTTTGCGTCTTTGCCTACGTCGGATCAGAGCAGGGAACTGCCGACTGGATTTCGAAGTTTCTCGCGCAATATCACGGCTACGACCCGCACGTGACGGGCGCGACCGCAGTTTCGTGGTTCTGGGGCCTGCTCACCGCCGGATGCTCAATTGGAATGTTGCTGCTGAGAGTTTTTGACAGTCGTTACATTTTGCGGGGCACTTGCATCGGAGCCTTTCTCTGCCTGACGGCTGCGCTGTTCGGTCCGGCTAGAGTTTCCGTGATTGCCTTCCCTGCAATCGGGCTGTTCGCTTCGGTCATGTGGCCGATTCTGGTATCGCTTGCGCTCAACTCGGTTGCGGAGCACCACGGCTCCTTCGCCGGGATCTTGAGCACAGGAATCATGGGCGGGGCAGTTGTGCCCCTCATCATCGGCAGGATCGGCGATCACTTCGGCTTGCGCGCCGGCGTTGCATTTCTCTATCTCACATTTGCATGCGTGTTCAGCGTCGGCTTTTGGGCGAAACCGATCATCAGCAATGCCACCTTCAGTCTCAAGAAGACGGTTGCAGAGCCAGTAGCCTGAGGCAACACACGGGAGGCCATTGAGACGCCAGCAGAGACTACGAGCGTCCAAGTCTACCTACTGCCGACTCCTGTTGCGCTGTTCTTTGGTTACACGACGGGCTATCACGGATACTTCCCCACGATAGGTGCTGCCCACCGTGGCGTGTATGGAGCGGCTAGTGCGAGCACGTGGGTAGAGGCGGGTGCAGGAGGACGGATGCCTGGCTGGGCGTTGATCCAGACCTACCAGATGATGGGCAAGTACTCGCCGTGGTCGGACGACCTGCAAGAGGGCGCTTACAAATAGCGATACCGGGTCGTGTCGTTATCAGTCAATGCGTCTTCCTTGGGTTCTCGGATGACGGCCGACAACAGGCGAATCGCGGTGAAGCGGACTACGGTAGACTGGGTCGGCGAGTGGGAGTCGCACAGATATGGCTCGGCAAAAAGCGTTCGTGTCCGGAAGCATGGTTCTACTTCTTTCGGTGCAGTTGTGTTTCGCGATTGAAGGTCTCGCCCAGGCCAGCAGCTCTGATCAGTCCTTTCTCGGACGTTGGGATCTGACCCTGAAGACGCCCCAGCGAGACTATCCTTCGTGGCTGGAAATCACCCAGGAGGATGGGCAATTCCATGTGCGAATGACAAGCCGCTGGGGCCATGGGCGCCCACTTCCCAAGGTCGAGATCTCCAAGGGCCACATTCTGTTCGTTTCGCCAAAGGAAGAGGAAGACAGAAAAGACGACATGGTATTCGAGGGCAAGCTCTCCGGCGACAGGCTGGTTGGCACCACCACCGGGCCGGATGGGACTCCGTGGCAATGGACAGGAGAGCGAGCGCCGAAGCTGATAAGGAACGGCGAACCCAAATGGGGGACGCCGTTGCAGTTGTTCGATGGCAAAGATCTGAGCGGATGGACGCCAAGCGACCCGAATGCCTCCGCCAAGTGGAGCGTGGAAAACGGAACTCTTGTGAGTCCCGGCCATGGACCCGAGCTGATCTCGACGGCCAAATTCGAAGACTTCAAGTTGCATGTTGAATTCAATTGCGCCAAAGGGGCGAACAGCGGAGTCTACCTGCGCGGCCGCTACGAGGTTCAGATCGAAGATGATCCCGAACCGGAGGGGCCAACCATGCGCACCGGCGGAGTCTATGGGTTCCTCGCCCCGTCCCCGGAGCAGCCACGCCGTCCCGGAGAGTGGCAGAGCTACGACATCACGTTCATCGGCCGGGTGGTCACGGTTGTGCAAAACGGCGTGACGATTATCGATAAGCAGGAGATCCCGGGCATTACGGGCGGAGCTTTGGACAGCCATGAAGGACTGCCCGGGCCTATTTACCTGCAGGGAAGTGAAGCCGGCCACGTCGCCTTTCGCAACATCACAATGACTCCTGCGAAGTAAGGTCGGTCAGAGTCCTTTTCCGTTACCTGTCAGGCGGTGATAGCAATGACCCTGAGAGGGCTGCCAGAGCCGCCTACGATTTTCAGCGGAGCGGCAATCACGACAGCACCTGTCGGTGGAAGCTGATCAAGGTTGCACAAGCTGGCCAATCCGAACTTTCCACTGCCGTGCATCAGATAGTGGTTCGGAAAGGGTGGATCGAAAGTGGCTGCCTGCCCCGCATCGGTCCCGACGGTCTCCACGCCGACGCCCAGCACGTCTCGTTCGTTCGCCAAGAATAAGGAGGTCTCCTTCGCGAATCCGGGTGTGTGCGGGCCATTCTCCCTCGCGTTGATGTAGTCCTTCGGATCTGTTCTCCTCGACCAATCGGTGCGCAGTAGCACCCATGCGCCGGCAGGGATGCGGCCATGCTGCGCTTCCCATTGCCGAATATGATCGGGCGTCAACAGATAGTCGGGATTCTTCGCCGCTTCTGCGCTTATATCGATCACGCAGGCAGGCCCTACGAACTTGTCCGGAGGAATGCGATCAACGCTATTGTTCGGCAGATCTTTTCCCGAGACCCAGTGAACCGGAGCATCAAAGTGTGTTCCGGTGTGCTCGCCGGTTTCGAAGCCGTTCCAATACCACGCGGGACCGCGGTCATCGTAGCGGGAAAGCTCCCAGATTTTGAATGCGGGCGTGTTATTCCATTGAGGTGGAAGAGGCAGCAGAGGCGTCCCGGGACTGAGGGGCTGGGTCAGATCGACGACTCGTAGCCCGCCACTGCGAAGTTCTTCCAGCAGCTTGCTCAGCGTTCCCGGCATTCGATTCCTCAAGTTTGCGATCAGCCCGCGCTCTGAATTCAGCTGGTTTCCCGGCTCTATCGCAATGACTGGATATATCGGCGAAATTGAAAGCGGTTCTCCAGAAGTGGCAGATCGGTAATAAAGCCGGACGGACCAGTGGCTTCAACTTTGGCGACGATGGTCGTCAACTCCCCGCGCTGGACGGCGTCCCTCACCGCTGCTGTAAAGCCGTTCACTTCACGCACGGTGATCGTTCGCGGAATTCCCGCGGCCCGAGCGATTCCCTCCAAATCCGTGCCAGTCCCCGTCGCGGTTGGAAAACCGCCGACCGACAGCAGGCTCTCATTGTCAAAAACAATGTGGATCAGGTTCCCGGGGCGGTACCGAGCCATGGTGCTCAGGCTGCCGAGATTCATCAGCAGCGAGCCATCGCCATCGAACACGATAACCCTTCGGTCGGGGAGGCAGAGCGCGAGCCCGAGACCGGTCGAGGATGCCAGTCCCATGGCGTGTTGCAGGTAAAAGAAGTTCGGCCGGTGCCCCAACGAGTGCAACTCCGCCGCGACCGCCCCCATGATGGTGACAACGAGGCAGTCTTCCAGTTGCGAATAGATTGAGCGGAGACACTCAAGACGAAGCATCACTCCTCCCACATCAGGTCGCGCATCAAGAGAACAGCAACCGGCTGCAAGCTGCTCTCGGCCAGCGTTTGCGCCTGGCGGATACGCTTCCTGACCGAGTCCGCGTTGTCCAGAAAAAAGTACGGGATACCCAGAGCCCGCAAAACCGGCTCCGTAACATTGCCGCCTTGCGTCTGCCACGGATCGCGCTCTCCAAAGGATCCGCGGTAGCTGATGAGCATCAGCAGAGGGATTTTGTAGAGGTGCGCGAAGGAAACAATGCCGTTTATTGCCGCCAGGAAGCCGTGATTCTGCATGAGCATGGCGGATTTTACGCCGGCAAAGTGTGCTCCGGCAGAGATGCCCACCCCTTCTTCTTCTTTTGCCAGCCGCACGAGAATGGTGTTCGGATCCTCCTCCGCCATCCGAATGAGATGCACCAGCCAGGTTTCCGGCAAAGCGGACACGAGTCGGACGCCGCACTCTTTCAAGCTTTCATAAATAAGCTTCGAGTTCTGCAGCGACACGGGCATATTCGGAGTTCCTGACTACCTTCAACCGGGAGGACATATTCTAGCCCAGTGAGGGCAAGAGACGTACTCTTGACGAGAGGTGCAGCGCAATATAGTTTGACAGCGGTCGTGAGGCAACTTTGTAGCCGCTTGACTACACGTGTCCAGGAGCAGATGTGAAGGTGAAATCGCCAGGCGTGCT
>Ga0187846_10001244_pt1 | contig 14405 bp, 27 predicted proteins | sample TC_taG_FD_161473 | JGI IMG/M metagenome (GOLD analysis project Ga0187846, IMG submission 161473) | Biofilm microbial communities from the roof of an iron ore cave, State of Minas Gerais, Brazil - TC_06 Biofilm (v2) | ecosystem: Environmental > Terrestrial > Deep subsurface > Cave > Wall biofilm...
CGCAGGGCCGGGCTGGGTCCGACACCCTGGGATCGCGCGCGAAAAACAGCGGGACTGATCCGCCGGGCCGGAGGGGCTACCCCTGCGGACCGTGCGCGGCCTCGAATTGCTGCAGCTGCTCGAGCAGCTGCGCGTTCAAGGCGTCGAGCTGCTGCGCGGCCGTGGTGACGGAGGCCGCCGAGCTCGCCGCGGCGCGCGCCTTCGCGGCCGCCGTCGCGCTGCCCGAGGTCGCTTTGACTTGCGCCAGCTGCGCCGAACTGCTCGAGAGGATCGCGGTTTTGCGCGCGCTCGCCGCCGGGATCAGCTGCACACGGCCCGCGGCGGCCGCGGCCGCGCCGGCGCCCCGCGCGGCGATCGTCGCGGCTTGCTTGCGCGCCCTGGCGATTGCGAGCTCATCCAGGCGTTCCGCCTTCACATCGGCGGCCTCATTCGTGTTGATGGTATCGATCTTCTTTTGCGCGGCGTTGGCGGTCAGCAGGCCGGAGGCCTCTTCCGCCTCGACCTGCGCGCGCTGCGCTTCGTACTTCGCGATCCGCTCCTGCCGACGCTCCTGCAGGGCGGTCGCTTGCGCGTCCGCGTTCGCGCTGGCGGCCGCGGCTTCCTGCGTGGCCTTCTCGGCCGCGGTCTGAGCCGTGAGATCGGCGGCCGCGAGCTGGTTCTGTTCCGTCGCGGTGGACGTCTGGATCGCCTGGTCGGCTTTTACGGCCGCGGCCGCGGCCGTTTCGGTCTGCGTCACCTGGTCGAGCGCGGCCTTGGCCCCTGCGGCGGTCAGGATTTTGTTCGCTTGCGCTTTGGCGATCTGATCGCGCCGGGCGGCCGCCTGCTGGCCGATCAGGGCCTGCTTCTCGAGCACGGTCTGTTGCCGCTGGACGGCCGCGGCTTTTCGGGCGGCTGCTGCCGCGGCTTGCTTCGCCGCCAGGTCTGCCGCGCGCTGCTTCTTGGCCGCCGCGGCGTCCGCCTTCGCCTGGACCTTGGCGGCTGCGGCGGCGTCCTGTTTCTGTTTCTTCAGTTCGATCGCTTGCTCCCTGGAGCTGATGACCGCCTGTTCCGTCATTTCCAGGATGAGCGTATCGGCGGCGTTGTACCCCAGGTTGATCAACCCGTTGCGCCACTCGTCGAGGCTGATCACGTTTTTGCCGAGCGCGGCGTCCAGTTGGGTTTTATCGAGCACCTTGAACCCGGACACCTGCTCCACTTTCAGGATGGTCAGCCAGGCCTGGATCACTTCCGCGTCGATGTCCATCAGCCGGAGCGCGCTCGAGAAACCCGAGTCTGACAGCTGCCCGCGTTTGTACTGCTGTTCATACGCGGCGATCGCGCGGCCGCGGAGGGCGTCGAGCTGCTTCAGGGTGTCGATCTCGAGGATGCTCGCGGCCGTTTCCGCGGGGTACCCGCTGTCCTGCAAGTACTGCTGCCCCTCTTCGGACGTCCACACCTGGTTCCGTACGAGCAACGTGACATCCGTCGTGCCCAACCGAAGCTCGAGATCGTTGACGATGTCGTCGATCCGACTGTCGGAGTACCCGCGTGCCGCGAGCTCGTCGGTCATCTGCTGCTGCGACCACTTCCCGCGGTGGAAGGCCTTCACGGCCTGGCCGTCACTGAGCAGCGTGGGCCGCAGCGCGTCGTGAACCAGCCACTGTAGAGGCGCCGCAATCGCGCTCTGGATCGCCGGCTGCAGCGCGACGCGGGACAGCCGCTGCAGGCCGGATGTCCGGAGCACGGTCTCGACCAGGTCGTTGAAGATCCCCGGCCGGATCGGTTCAGGGAGCAGGTCCGTCAGAATCTCGAGCAGCCACGCGCGGATCCCCACGCCGAGCAGATTCCCCAGAAAGGCCTCTGCCGGCGCCGACGTCGGTCCATCGATCGGCGTGCCGGTGTCGATCGCGTCGCCGATGACCGCACGCAGGAACGCGGCGCCGATGGTGCTGGCGTTCCCGCCGAGGCCTCCGCTGCCGACCGCGCCGGAAAACCCCTCGCCGAACACTTCCCCGAGCGTGGTCGCGGCGAGCGCGGTCGTTTCGGCGCGCGACGTCGAGAGCAGATCCACGATCGTCTTCGCGACAAGCACGACCAGGTCGGCCGCCAGCTTGAAGGGGAGCGCGAGCAGGAGCGCGACGGTTTCGGCGACAAAGTTGGTCGGGACGATCTTCAGGAAGGTAAAGTCACCGAGCTTCGCCAGGGCGCCGGCGATGGCTTCCCCCACATGATCGAACGAGACGTCTACGGATCCGCCTGGCGGTTCGTCGCCATTCGACATTTACGCTGCCGTTCCACCTGACCCGGTCGGGCCCACACCGTTCGCCAGGTAGTCGAACTGCTCGTAATTCTCCGAGATGAGCAACCGGAAGGCCTCGATCCCGTGCTGGATCTCGTCCGGGGTGCCGGCGACGCTCGAGCGGATGAGCGTCGACCCGTAGTCAACCGACGGCTGGATCCGCGGGCCGGTGTGATACGACACGAGGATGTCGTGCCAGTCGGTTTTAATCTGGTCCAGGCTGATCGTCCACAGCTGGCCGGTGATGTGCGCCGCGTAGCGTTCGGTCGATCGGAGCAGGAGCGGCGCCTGGAACAACCCGCGCGCGTCCAGGATGTATTCATTCACCAGGTGCAGGAGTAGGTTGATCGGCTTGGTGAGCTCCTCCCACATTTTCTGGACGACGCTGTCGATCCGATGGATCTCGCCGTCGAGCCACCGGCCGAAGGCGGTATTGATTAACCCGGTCAGCCGCAGGAACTGATCGAGCACGGACAGGATGTCGAGGAACGGCCGCACGAACGTGTCGTACACATCGCGCAGCAGCTTGTTCACTTTGCCGATCACGTCGAGGATCGGTTGAACGTGATCCTTGTACAGCTGATAGACGCGCTCTCCCCAGGCCTTGAGAAAGTCCCAGGCGGGTTTGATGACCGCGCTCCACGGAAATTGAATCGCGTGCCAGATGGCCAGGAGCACGGGCGCCAGGGCCGCCCACACGGCCGCCAGGGCGGCGCCGACGGCCGCGGCGATCGTCGCCGCGGTGTCCGCGACCCAGCCGATGATCGAGACGATCCCGGTGATGATCCCGATCGCAAACAGCGGATCGTGGTGCACGGCTACGCCCCGTAGACCTTCAGGAGTTCATCGGCGCGCGCGTTGATCGCCGTCCACAGCGCATCGGCGGTAAATCCGTCGCTGGGCACTTCGACGGAAAACGGGCCGTGGCCCTTCACTTGAAAGGCGGCGTAGACCCTGGACTCACTGCGGCCGCCGGGCAGCAGCCGGTTGACGTCCTGCGTATACAACAGGTTGACCGCGGGATTATGCACAACAGCCATACACGTCACCCCTCAAAGAGCGGATAGATGGAATTCGTGAGGACGATGTCCTGCAGGAACGCGACGGCGGTTTCGAGCGCCGCGATCCGGTTCGGATCGGCGCCGACGCCCGGCGGGCCTTGGGGGCCGGGCGGACCGGGCACGCCTGGCGGTCCCGGCGGACCTGGCGCCGGCTGCGGCGGAGACACAGCCGGTTGATCCAGAACCGCCAGGGCGCCGGCGATCAACACGGCTTCCGCCGAGGGGCGCGGGACGCCATCAGACGGCGAAAGCAGTGCGACGTTGGGGGCGACGCCGGCGGCGGTCGCCGGGTTCGCCAGGAGTGACCGCGCAGCATTGATCGCGCCCGCGAGCTCCGCGGACGCCGTCGCCGGATCCGCGAGCGCGACCGCGAGATCGTGCAGCTGCCCCGAGAGATCGATCAGGTCAGACATTTTTCGGCTCGTCCCGTTGCCAGGGGGACGTATCAATATTCGGCACGGCTGGCGCGGCCGGCAAATTGATGTTGACGCCTGGCACGCCGCCCAGGCTCGAGGCGACGCCGTCCACGGTCTGATCGATCGCGCCGAATTGCGGCGACAACGGATCGGCCCGCAGGTTGTTGACGTCGCCGGTATCGGCGACCGCCCGGTTCAGATGGTCTGATACTCCGGCGGCGATGTCGGCGTGCGCGGAATGAATCGGCGCCGTGTCCCCGACCGCCGCGGCGGTCGGTACCACTTGCTGATCGGCGATCCCGTCTGTTTGCGCCTTCCCTTCACCCAGGATGCGCTCAGCCGAATCGGACGGCCCCGGGATCCAGTCGGCGCTCCCTGGCAGGAAATAGGGCTCGAGACCAAAGGTACCCTGTTGGCCCGGAATGCGTATCGCCATGTGTCTCCGCCTGGAAAAACCGCTCAGGATGCCCCAGGAACGACCATCGAGAGGGGGGGGCTACCCCCGATACCCCCCCTTAGCCGGTCGGCGCGCTGGGCGACCATCACCGGGTTCCGCGTGCCGATCCGGCCCCCGGTCGGACCGCCGGGACAATTTGTCCCGACCAGGACAAGTTGCCCCGCGCCCAGCTGCGGATCGCAACCACGCGCGGCCGTCGCCGGGATCACGACGCCGGCCCAGCGAGATCGGCCAGCGCGGTCGTCTCTCCGCACGTCACGACGGCCTCCGCGGCGGCCGCGCCGGTTACGACTTCGCGGCCGCGTCTGGCGGCGTCGCCCACAACCCGGCCTGATTCCCGACCAGGACCGCCAGGGCACCGGCGATGAGCTTCAGCCAGCCGGCGAGATCGTGCGGGAGGCCGAACATCGCGCCAGACGTGACGCCGCCGAGCAGCAGCGACGCCGCGCCGTGGGTAATGACTTTGTCCCAATTCATGGGCCGATCTCCGTGACGCCGGCGCCGGCTTCCTTCGCCGGCGCCTGGTCATCTTTGGTGTGCGCGACAAAGTTTTCCACGATGTTCTGGTTGACGTGTCCGTCGCGACGGATGCGCCGCGCCTGGAGCTCGACACACGACGGCCCGTCCTTCATGCTGCCGTCGCCGCCGGGCACGCGTTCGACCTTCGCTTGTTCGATCAAGGCCTTGATGTCTGGATCGAACGGTTGGGTGTTGCGATCGTGCGCGTCGATGAGTTCCGGGATCGACATCGGCGCGCATTCGTGGAAAAAGAGCGATCGGCCCTGCGGCGATCGGAACGTCGCACGACAGGCGTTGCATCGAAAGAGTGGCATCGTCAGGCCTCCTCCGCGTTACGTCTCAATCCACTCCCGGACGTACAGGTTGATGTTGTTCCACTGATCGGCCGCCTGCAGGTTGCCAGTTGTCGAGCGGATCCGAAAGCCGGCCGGCACGTAGAAATCGTTCGGGATCGGCGCTTCGATAAAGGGCGCGTCCGCGATCATCGGCCCGCCGGCGCCGGCGCCGTAGGAGTACACCACGGTCAGATTCGCGGCCTGGACGGCCGGGTTGGGCACTTCGAAGACCGTGTTGGCGCCATCATCAATGATGACCCGCGCCGCGCGGTTGGCCACGGCCGCCGACGTCACGAGCTGCGCCGCAAAGGACGTGAGTTCCCACCGGGCATTGGTCGGGACGGTGACGGACCAGTCGGCGCCGGCGCCCGGTGTGGTCACCTGGACGGAGCGCGCGGCGCCGTTGGTGTCGAGGCTCGAGGCGTACTGGGACGCGGGGCCGAAGACGGGCGCATTCGGCGTGAGGTACCCGGCCGCCAGCGTGACGAAGGTCGCTTTCTCGCCGCCCAGCCCGGTGACGAGCTCGAGGATGATCCACGACTGCCCGACCAGAGGCGTCCCGGTGGTGGCGCGCGCGGTCACGTCCAGGAAAAATCCTTCGCCGAGCTCGAAATCCGTCGAGCCGATCGCGCGATTCGTCGATGGCGTCACCGTGCGGGACAAGCGTTGAATGCGGCCGCGCCGGTTGAGGATCCGCGCCGTGACCGTCACCACGACGCCGGCGACGCTGCCCGCGGTCCACACGCGCAAGCGTTCCGATCCGTCCAGCGGATAGAGCGACGGACCCTGAAAAAAATCCTCCGTCAGCTGGCGGGCCTGCTTTTCGGCGTAGTCGGTCCCTGGCCGATCCAGCTGCTCCGGACCCAGCACAGCGGCCGGCTGGTCGTACTCGTTCATTGGATCCTCAGTTCTTCGCGGTACAGCACGATCAGACCCGTCCACGTATCGGCCGCCTGTATCGCGTCCACGGCCGTGTTGATCGTGTCACCCCCTTGCATCACGAGCGGTGTCGGCGTCGGCAGCGTCGTGTACTGCACAATGCCGTACGCCATATTTTGCGCCGGCCAGGGCGATCCCGCGATGTAGGTGCCGAGCTGTCCGGCGGTTTGCAGGAACGTGTTGATCGCCTGGATGACGGTGAGCGTGCCGATCGTGTAGAACAACCGGACGTGACGATTCGCCACGGCGACGCTGCACCCGAAGAGGCCGAGGACCGAAATGATCTCCCAGCGCGCGCCGGTCGGCACCGTCACGATCGCCTGCGCGCCGGCCGCCGGCGTGCTGCCCTGGATCACCGCATAGCTGGACGGCCGTAGCGTGACCGGCGTCACCGCGTACGGCCAGGCGATCGGTTGGTTCGTCGTGCAGAACCCGGAGAACAGCGTCACGAGCGGCACCGTGAGATCCGGCGTGAGATACAGCGAGCACTGCGCGTAGAACGTGCCGACATCGTTCTGGATGCCGATCGTGGCGCACGAGACGCCGAACAGCAGACCCTCGTCGATCTGGATCGTTGCCTGGTTGATCGCGCGGTCCGCGGTGATCCCCACATTCTTCAGAATGTTCTTGCGGGTGCCCTCGAGATCCATAAACCGGATCGCGATCTGGACGACTTGATTCACCACGCTGTTAGCAAACAGAAATTTCAGGGTGTAGCCAAACTCACAGTAGTAGGGGGAGCGCGCCAGGGTGATCCGCAGGCGCCCCAGCTGCTCCGGCGTGTACAGAGACGGGGCGCCGCTGTCGATGGCGCCCGTATCCTCGCCGCCATTCGTCATCGGTCCACGCCGGCGTCAGGCCTTCGGCGCGAGCTCGCCGAAGATCCAGGTGACGTTGAACGCGCCACCGTTGTGATCCGTGACGACGTCGGCGAAGATCCCGGCCTTCGCCGCGCTGTTGAAGACGGGAACGAGCGGAATCCCGAACACCTGCGTGAGTCGGGGGAACCATTCCGCCGTGGCGTGCGGCAGGTGGACCGCGCCCGGCCCACCGACACGGATATTGCCCGTGTCCGCGCCACGCAGATGCACACTCGAGCACGCCTTATCGACGGTGTAGCCAACCAGGGCGTAGTCGGTGTTCGGTTTGAAGAAGTCGAAGTTGGCATTGAGCGCGACGCCCGTGCTGTAGGCGCCCGTGGCGACGCCCGTCAGCTGCGTTTCGACGGTGAACGTTTCGACGTACCGCGCCTTGAGGGTGGCCAGGTCGATCAGCCGCGCCGCGATGCCCTGCAAATCTTCGTAGTAGAGCATCATCCACGCGGGATTGACCGATCCAGCGCCGGCGTTGCCGGCCAGGGACCAGGACAACGTGTCCTGCGCGTACAACCGCTGCGGCATGCTCTCGGTCAGCTCCGTGGCGGGGACGACCGTCCCCGAGTGGCGGAGCCGGATGCCGTGGACGTTGTCGTGCAACTTCGGCGACTTGAGCTCCATCAGGGTGCCCGCGCCGAGCGTGTCGGACATCATCCCCATGTGCAGCAGCCAGATTTTCTTCGCGGGATCCGAGTACCGCACCGTCAAGCTATCTGTTGAGTTCATCGTGATCGCGGTCAGTGCCGCAAAGGCGCCGATCGATCCGGTGAGCACTTCTAATGCAACTCCCATAGCGTCCCTTCTGTCCCGCTGCCCCTGGAGGCCCGTGCGCTCATTTCTTGCGCGGATGCGCGTCGGGCGGATTCGGATCGTTGTGGTGCGCAAGCGCCGATTGAGCCGAGCTCGTGGCGCTCGCCTGGTCGAAATGGCCGGCGTGTTCAACCACGCGCTCGAGGTTGAAGCGCGTGTTCGGGCCGAAGTCCGTGCGCGCCACGTAGTCGGCGACCGATTCGCCGGCGGTGCGCGCGGGCATGCCGGACCGTTCGAGCGCGAGATCGACGATCCGATCCCGGGTGTCGGACGGCGGAATGGGCGTGGCTTCACTGGTCATCGGGTGATCTCACGACGCGACTACGGCGCGCGTCAGCCGGCCAATTTCTTCGCGCGCAAGGCCTGCGCGACCGCATTGGCGCGATCCTGGTTCTGGCCCTTGACGTGCCGCGGCGACAACTGCAGATTCGAGAGCACATCGAGGTACGGTTGGATCCCCGCCTGGTACTGGGCCGCGCCGGCGTTGATGCCGGACACATAGCGGCCGGCGCCCAGGTTCGTCGCGCGGTCCGTGTACTTGCCCGCGCCGGCCTTGGTGACGCCCTTGCCGAAGGCCCCGCGCCCGATCGCGTCTTGCGTCGCTTGTGCCCACACGGTTTCACTGGCGGCCGTGTGTGCCTGCCAGTCTGGCCCCGCGGCGGCGACGCCGGTTTTGTACGCGTCGGTCGCCCCGCCGGCGTTCCGCTTGAACTTGTCCGCGGAAGCCTGCGCGGTTTTGACTTTTATTCCTGGCATACGTGGTGCCTTTCCCGACGTCCCGCGCCAGGCCCTGAGGTGAACGGCGGAGACGGTAGCACGCCCTTAAACTGGCGTCCACAAGTTATCCACAGGTTTTCCGGAGGTCCGTCCACAGGGTAACGATCAGGCGACGCTCGACCTTGCCCGAAAATAGGCACTTTTCAACACGCCTTCTAATTATCTGTACCTCTCAAATCAGTACAGAGAAGGGCAGAGGGGGGAGTCCGAGGGGGGCGTTTCGGCTGGACGGTCCGTAGCGCTCAGATGGGCCGGCGTGTCTGTTGACACTGACGGCCGCCCGGCGTTATCTTGGACGCCATGCCAGGCAGACCCGCGGCGATCCCGGAGATTCGGTTTACGACGTTGTCGAAATCGGGACACTCCCGCGTCGTCAACATCAACCGGATGTTGCTCGCCGGCCTTGGCTGGCCTGACGGGTGCGCGCTCGAGCAATGGATCGAGGGCGGGTGCCTGATCGTCGCGCGCGCGCGCTCCAACCGTGACGCCGGCGACGCGCTGCCGGCCGGCGAGAGGGATGCGACATCCGGCAGCGAAAGGCGGAGACGATGACAGCACCGGATGCGTTGAAATGGTCGCTAGCGGACGTCCAGGCACTTATAGAGCTCTTCCGGGATCCCGACGTCGTGAAGGCGATTACCAGCTGGGACGCCGAACACCGGGCCCCGCTGGCGCGGCTGGCCGCCCGGATGATCGTGTTCGATTCGGGCTGGTTCCTGGCCGGCCACGCGGCGGCGACCGATACGCCGCTGTGGGTCATGCGCGCGCTCACGGTGGACGACGACGCGGCGTCTCCGACGTCGGAGACGCCGGCGAAGGTAAAACGCGCGCTGAAGCACGCGCGGGCCGTGGGCGCCAGGGACGGCCTGGCCCTGCTCGAGCGCGCGAAACGTGGCGGACCGTCGCCGGCGGCACGCAAGCGGATGAGCGAAGGCGCGCGGAAGGGCGCCCGCAAGCGGGCCAGGGACGCGCACGGCCGCCTACTCGCCGCCGGCGTCCGCGCGGGGAAGGACATCGAACGTGAAACCGATCCCGCCGAATAACCGCGGGAAGCACTTCAAGCCACCGGTCATCGCCCTAGTGTTGCACTCGGTCCGTGCGGATGGCCGGACCGCGGATCTGTGGAGGGGCCGCAAGGCGGTCATCCTGCAGCTGTCGTGCGGACACCTGCTCCGGCGCCTGGTCGAACGGCAATTCCTGGTCGGTGAGCGGGTGCGCTGCCGCAAATGCGAGCAGGGCGCGCCCGTTCAGCTGCAGATGTGGCCGATGGAGATCGAGCTGACCCCGTGATGTTTTGGTTCGGCGTCGAGAGCGGAATCTTTTTAACCCTGGCCTGCGAGGCCTTCCTGTTGATGGTGTTGATGGTCGCGGTGTCGCGTGGGCGCCGGCCGCCTGCGGCCGGTCCGGCTGTCCACACCGGGGCGGCGCCGCCGCCGTCTGGTCACCCAGCGCCGTAGAAAGGCGGAGATCCCATGAAAGTCGCTCTAGCGCTCATCGTTGGTGCGGCCGTCGGCTGGTTGTTGTGCGCGTTCCTACTGGTGCACATGATCCAGCACGGCGATCCCGTCGCGGCCGGCCGCGCCGTCGTGCGCGAGGTGCTGCACGCCGGCCCGGAACAACCCGACCCGCGGCCGCTGCTGCCACGGTGCCGGCCATGACCGCGCGGCAGCTGACCGGCCGGTGTGCCGATGGCGCCGAGCGGGATCACGGAAGTCTGTTCCACTACCTCGAGCCGGGCCAGTGGAAGGCGCTCTGCGGCGCGAAACCTGGCCGGCGATCCGCCGGTTGGGGATCGGAGGTTCGAGAATTCGCGACGTGCCCGCGCTGCATCGCGAAACACGACCGCGTGCTCGCGCAGCAGTACGGCGCGGCGATGACCGATCCGCGTCGTGTCTGAGCTGGCGAACCTGGCGCTCGAGACGATCGACCCGCCCCTGCGGGCGATCCGCGTCCACATTCCCGACGATCTCACGGATGAGCTCGCCGAATCGATCCGCGCACTCGGCTTGCTCGAGCCGTTGATCGTCGAACCGGTCGGCGAGCGGTACCGCGTCATTGCCGGGCACCGTCGCTACCTGGCGTGCCGGCGCGCGCCGCTGCCGATCGTGCCCTGCGTGATCCTCCGGGATGCCGGCGAGATCGTCCAGGCAGCCCAGGTCCACGAGAACATCATGCGCCTGGACATGACGCCGGCCGAAGAGGCGCGACTCTTCCGGCAGCTGTACGACGAGCTCGAGCAGGACATCGAGCGTGTCGCGGCGCGCGTGCGGCTGGGCGCCGGCTACGTGGACGATCGGATCGCGCTCACGTTTGGCGATCCCCTGGTCCTGGACGCGCTCGACAGAGGCGAGATCTCCATCGGTGTCGCCGAAGCGCTCAACAGCATCAAAACGGAGGCCTGGCGCCGGGAACGGCTGGACGTCGCCGTGCGCGGCGGCTGTACGGTGTCCCTGGCCCGGCGCTGGGCGGCCGAGCTCCGCGGGCTCGAGTCAATCCAGAAACCGCCAGGTGAGCAGAAACCGGAGACGCCGGCGGAGGCGGCGTATATCCCGCTCACGCAGACCTTGGCGTGCTGGTTCTGCGAAGGCAATCACGATCTCCACACCTTGCGTGTCGTGCAGCTGCACGACACGTGTCTCAAGGCGCTGGATAACCTGCTGAGAAAGATCGGACGTGAGCAATGACCGATGCGATCCCCCTGGACCGCTGCAACCTGCTGAATTCTCCCGACGTGCACCCCTGGCCGGTCACGACCGACATCACGAAGATCGATTGGTCGCCCTCCGGCCTGGCGATCGAGTTCACCAAGAAAGGCGGGCTGGGCGCCTGGCCGCCGGTCCCGACCGACACGCCCGGCGACAACTATCAATTCACGCTCTGGGTGTTCCTGAACATCGGATCGTCCTGGTGGGGCGCCGGCGTGATCGAGTTCTTTACCGGCCAGACCAGAAACGGCGGACCGCCGGATCAGATTGCGGCCAACTGGTACTACGATCCGCTGCGCTGGACACCAATGACCGGACACCAACCGATCCCGGGGGAACAAGTTGGCTTCATGGTCACGTCCGGCGATGCGCGTCACGGTGATCACGGTGTCGGGCTGCACGAGCGATCGAATATCGTCGCGCTCAATTTCCCTGGCCCCGCCGGCGGGCTGTTTACGTTCCCGACTGACACCCCAGCGCCGGCGCCAGGTCCGACACCCGCGCCCGCACCCACACCGGAACCCACACCGACGCCGCCGGCGCCGGCGGCGCTCGAGGATCGCGTACACGAGCTCGAGCTCAGGGCGGACCAACTCACCACGGATCTCGACACGTTTCACGGCGATGTGTTGCTGGTGTCGGAAGCACTCGGCCTGCTGCGTGGTTGCTTCGCTCAGATCGACGAGCTCTTTAAGGACTGGCGGCCGTAGCGTGGCGCTGGCCTTCGTGCGGCGCGCGCTCAAAAAGGCCTGGCACAAGTACGACGCCGTTGGCGAGTACTACGCCGGTGACTGGTTCGCGTCACAGCGCGAGCTTCGCCGGTGGGTCGAGCTCCGGCTGTTGCGCGACAACGGTCAGATCGTCGGCCTGGCGCGCCAGGTCCGCTTTCCGCTGATCGTGCGCGGGAAGGATGGCCACGATCACACGGTCGGGCATTACGTCGCGGATTTCATCTACCGCGAGTGCACCGGCGGCAAGGGCTGGGCGCCCGGCGATCTCGTGGTCGAGGACGCCAAGGGGTTCCGCACCGAGCTCTACCGGTGGAAGAAAAAGCACTTCGAGCAGCAATACGGTATCGTGATCCGGGAGACGTGAATGGCGGATGATCTCACCGACGATGATTTCGCGCTCTTTGAGGCCTTCCACGTCGCCGGCCTGGCCGCGGCCGCGCGCGGCGCCCAACCGACGACCGACGCGACCCGGCGAGGCCTCGCCGTGGGCGCCGGCGCCATCGTGTTCGATCCCTCGACCGGGTTGTACGGAGTCGTGACCGATGCCCGACGAAAAACGATCCCTCTCGAGACGCCCAGCCAATAGCGCGGCGCACATCTACACGGTGACGCTCGAGGATGGGCGCACCGTGACGGTGGACGAATCCGCGCTCGAGCTCCTGCCGCTAGACGACCAGGCGGAACACGCAGCGCGGTTGGACGTGGCGTTACCGCCGGCGGGCCGATCGTGATCCGCGTGAAAGCCACGCGCGAAGGCCTGCCGGGCCAGCTGACGAAATCCGGCTGGCGGATCACGCCGTGGGTCGCGTTTGTCGCGCTGCCGTCCAACGCGGCGCTGTGGCGCTGGGTGATCGTCCGCAACCCTGGGAACATGGTCTGGACGGTTGCACGCGTGCTGGACGTCGGACCGTGGAACACCGACGATGACCAGTACGTGTTCGCCGAAGCGCGACCGCAGGCGGAAAGCGGGACCGATACGCGCGGCCGTGCCACCAACCTGGCCGGGATCGATCTTGGGGAAAAGGTGTGGCGCGATCTCCTGATGACCGACAACGGCCCGGTCGAGTGGGCATTCTGCGACCTATTCGGCGCCCAGGCGGACGGGGCGGACGTGCTGACCTGGGAAGCTGATCGGCTGCGCGCCGTCAATCCGGGGAACGCCTGATGGATCACCCCGGCCGCACGATCGTGGTGATCACCCGCCACAGCAACGGCGCCCTGGCGGTCACGTACTGCAACCACTTGGACGGCCCGCGGCCCTATATCCTCACGACGATCCTGCCGGTCAATGACGTGCCGGTCGGGTTCGACGTCGCGCAGCTGCCCGGCGCCGGCGAGACGCGCGGCTACACGCTCGAGGCGGGCCAGGTGATCTGAATGTCGGGATCCGTGGACGTGGACGCGACGATCCCGGCCGAATGGATGGACGGAAAATACGTCGATACCGTGGTGGCGTTCATCCGCCAGCTGAAGATCAGACCCTCTCAAAAACGCCAGTTGTATGCGCGCTGGGCGATCATCGTCGGGATCCCGGTCGATCGCGCGCTCGCGACCTACGCGGCCGGGGTGAACTTCAAATGAGCGATCCCGCTGATCTCTCTGATCCCTCTCGGTGGTCGCGCCGAGCGGTCGAATCGCTGGCGACGGGACTCAGCGCGCAAATCGCGGCGATGACGCCGTCGGAGCTGCAGATCAGCCTGCTCGGGTACGTGCTCTGCACGGTGGTCGCGGATCGCGCGCGCCGTGTCGGTCTGGTCGAAGTCGTCCACGAGCTCGAGGCCTACTTGGCCGAGTCAATCGCGACGGGGCTGGATGTCGGCACAGAGAAAGCCGGGCACGGCGTGCGCGTGCGCATCTTGACGCCGTCGCGCGTGGTAATCCCAGAATGACCGCGGCCGCGGCGATCGCCTTGCGGCGACTGCCAGGCAACACGCCCTGGGAGTCAGCACTCATCCAACAATGGATCCGCGACGAAGGGTGGAAGTACCGAAACTTCGACTTCAACGTGCGGATCGGCACGGCCATCGATCCCGGTCCAGACTTCCACCCGACGATCCGCGCGGGCTCTATCGCGAACACATCGAAGCGGATCGACTGCGTTGCCGAAACCCTCGAAGGCCTCTACATCGTGGAGGGGAAGATCGTCGTGGACCTACGTATCTATGGGCAGTTTGAGGGCTACCGACACATCGTGTCGCGGGATTTTCCAGGCGTGGCCATCCTCGGATACATCGCTGTGGCGCACGGGAGCACGCCAGACACGGTTCAATTTCTGCGATCCAAAGGCGTGGCAGTCTTTTTGTACCCATCTATCCTCGCACCAGAACCCGTTTCGACACGTTAGCCAACCACCCGGCGTGCCACCCCGGCCGGGCCTGGCAGCCCGGCATGACACTGCGACACGTCGTGTGTTGATCCCGGTCACGGCGGCTTGCTGACCGTGCTCGAAAAATTTGTTTTCCAAACTTTCTGATGTTGTTTAGTAAAAACATTCGCGATGCA
>Ga0187846_10001245_pt1 | contig 14405 bp, 12 predicted proteins | sample TC_taG_FD_161473 | JGI IMG/M metagenome (GOLD analysis project Ga0187846, IMG submission 161473) | Biofilm microbial communities from the roof of an iron ore cave, State of Minas Gerais, Brazil - TC_06 Biofilm (v2) | ecosystem: Environmental > Terrestrial > Deep subsurface > Cave > Wall biofilm...
ACAGATCGATACGATGTGGGGGAAGCCGAAATCCCGATAAGTGATTTGTTTCCGGCATCCGAACAAGGCCATGCAAGGCAGTACAAGGCTCAGCATTCAATGCGTCGAATCCCACCCTCTCCGCCAGGTCTTCCTTCCCTTCAGTGCGCGGCGGGCTGGCCAAACAAACGGGTGGTGTGCCGCCGGGATCGCTTCGGCCTGCGCGATTCGCCGATTACCGCACCCCCAACCGCGCCAGTGCAATCAGCGCGAGCGTGACTGTGATGGCGCCGCCGATCCGTGTGGCGACTTGGGCAAAGGGCATCAGCTCCATGCGCTCGGCGGCGGTAAGGATCATGACGTCGCCGGTGCCGCCCAGTCCGCTGTGCGTGGTGTTCACGATCGCTGCATCGACGGGATACAACCCCATCCAGCGGCCAACGAAATAGCCGCTCGCGGTCAAGGCCACGATCGTGGCGACGATGGTAATCAAATTCGCCAAGTGAAACGCAGCCACCAATTCCCGCCACGGAGTGAGAGCGACCGCCGTGGCAAACAACAAGGGATACGTCACGGCCATCACAAAGAAGCGAAACACGACGCGGGTCCCCTCTTCGAGATCGCCCGGCACCGCGTTGGTCAACTTGAGCAGCACGGCGATGAAGAGCATGCCCACGGGCGCAGGTAGTCCCGTCAGCAAATAAACCATCACGCCGAGCAAGTAGATAGCGATGGCGGTGATTCCGCCTGCTGCCATCATGCCGATGTCGATGGTCGTGCTGTTGGATCGGCCATGGCCCTCGGGGTGAGTTTCCGCCGCCGGGTCAAGTTTATCCACACCCGGCTGGAGGCGGCCATTGCCCGTCAGGTGCGGATGGCGCTTGCCAAGATAGTTGAGGACGCCTGCGGCCAGGATGGCAGTAAAATTTCCGAAAAACACGAGCGGCAACAATTGCGCCAGCATTTGTCCTTGGTTCCGCCCCAGAATTTGCGCGTATCCGACCGAAAGCGGGATGGCTCCTTCGCCGACGCCTCCGGCCATGATCGGCAGGACCACGAAAAAAAGACTTCGTCCGGCGCCCACCCCAGCCAGCCAACCCACCGCGACGCCGGCGAGAATTGCGGCAATGGATCCCGCGGCGAGCGGCACGCAAATTTTTAGGAAGCCCTGGATCATGGCCTTGCGATCCATCCCCAGGATGCTGCCGACAACCACGGCGGCGATGAATAGATAAATAAAGTTGGAGGTGTTGGTGAATGTGGTGACGGTCTGGATGAACTGCGCCGGCAGCAGATGAGCATCCACCAAGTACGAGGGAAGAAACACGGTGACCAGCGCCCCGCCGCCCACACTGCGCAGCAAAGGGATGCGCTGGCCGATCTCGGCGCAGGTAAATCCGCCGAGCACCAGCGCCGCGATCATCATGTTAATCTCACCGCTCATTTTCGCGGTGAGAGCAAGCCCGGCGACCAGTGCGAGCAGGACGACGTACACGGGAAGCGGAATAATCCCGACTCGGTATTTCATCAGGGTACGCAGGTCGTGGCCTCCAGCGCCTAAATCAGACAGATTGCGAGCGGTTCTTTCCACGGCTCTGCTTGGCGAGCAAGGCGCGCGCTCGATTCACCACGGGGACATCAATCATCTTGCCTTCGAACACGCACGCGCCCTTGCCTGCCGCTAAGGATTCTTCGTAGGCCAAGATCATGCGCTGGGCGCGAGCGAGTTCCTCAGCCGAAGGCGCGAACGCCTCATTCAAGATGGGGACGACGCTCGGATGGACGCAGGAGGCGCCGTCGAATCCGAAGGCGCGGGCTTCGTGCGCTGCGCGAGTAATGCCCTCGAGATCGCGGTAATCGGCTACCGAGCGCAGCAATCCGAACGAAAGCACCCCCGCGGCTTTGGCTGCCAGATGCACCATGAGCTTTGGGAAACGCAACACTTCGGGCGTGGGCTCGGCGCCCATCGCCGTTGCCAAGTCTTCCGCGCCGGTGATCATGCCGAACACCCTCGGGGTCGCACCCGCCAAGGCCCGCGCGTCCAGCACCGCCCCCGGGTCCTCGATCATGGGAACGAGCGCGGTCTTCTCGCGCTTCGGCATTGCGCGCTCAACCTCTTCGAGGTGCTGCGCCAAGCGCTTTAATGCGGCGGGATCATTCGCCTTTGGGACAAACAAACCGAATGCTCCGGCGAGGCAGGCGGCTTCGGCGTCGGCCAGTAGCATGGCCTGCTCCGAGTTGATGCGTACAAACACCGTCGCGCCATTGCGGGAGACGGCTGGGACCGCCTCGCGAAGCCCCGCCCGCGCTTTATCCTTCTGGTGGGGCGCGACGGAATCCTCGAGGTCCAGAATGAGGGCGTCCGCCCCTCGCTCGTGCGCCTTGGAGATGAAGCGCTCGGAGCTCGCCGGCACGTAGAGCAATGAACGGATCATGTGACTGACCTCGAACTCATTCTTCGGCCACCGGGGCGGGGATGGCCCCCTCGGCTGCAACGCCCGAGGCCAGGAGCTGTTCGTAGGCCGCGTCGTTCACGCCAATTTCGTGCAGCAGCTCCCGATTGTGCTCGCCCAAGCGCGGCGCGGGCGTTCGAATGGATGCGGGAGTGCCCAGAAAACGCGGCACCTCGTGGTGCATTGGCAGGGCGTCCATCTCGGGATCGGGATAGTCGGCCACCAGCTCACGCTCGATGATGTGCGGGTCTTCGAGGATCTGCGAGATATCGTACACCGGTCCGATGGTGACCTCAGCCTGCTCGAAGAACGCCACATTCTCCGCTTGAGTGCGCTGGGCAATAAACGCGCCGATGATGCCGTCCAGTTCCTCGACATGATTCACGCGGTCCGCGTTCGTGCGGAAGCGCGGATCATTGGCTAGCTCCGGCCGGCCGATGGCATGCAACACCCGCTGGGCCATCTTCTCCGTAGAAGCCGACAGGGCGACGTATTCGCCGTCCTTGCATTTGTAAACATTGCGGGGTGCGGTATTGGTCGAGCGGCTCCCCGTTCGCGGCTTCAGCTTTCCGGTCAGCCGGTAATTTGCGGCGTGCGGCCCGAGAATCGCAAACAACGGATCGAGCAGCGGAAGGTCGATCACCTGGCCCTGTCCGCCGTTTTTTTCTACCTCGCGCAGGGCGATCATCGCGGCCGATGCGCCATACAATCCGGCCACGCCATCCGCGAGGTACATGGGAGGCAACACGGGCTCGCGATCCGCAAACCCGTTCAAAGCCGCGAAGCCGGACATGGCTTCGATCAGCGTACCGAAGCCCGGGCGCCGCCGGTACGGGCCGCTCTGACCCCAGCCGGAGATGCGGATGATCACCAGCTTGGGGTGGTGCTCGAGGAGCGTTTCTGGCGCCAGCCCCATCTTCTCGATTGTGCCGGGGCGGAAGCTCTCAATAAACAGGTGCGCGGAAGGTAGCAAGCGGAGCAGAAGCTGGCGCGCCTCGGGCCTGTGCAAGTCAAGGCACAAACTTCTTTTGTTGCGAGCGTAAATTTTCCAGTGTATGGCCACGCCGTTTGTGTGCCAGGCGCGCAACGTGTCTCCCGCGCGCGGCTCGACCTTGATCACCTCGGCGCCGAAATCGCCCAGGATCTGGGTGAGCAAGTTGCCTGCAAACAGGCGAGACAGATCGAGCACGCGAAGACCCGCCAGCGGTCCCCGAGAATCAGGTGTGTAGTCGCGCTTCTTCAATGGTGTGCCCATTCGTTTTTTCGCTGGAACGAACGCGGCGTTTTTCAATTTGGACAAACCATCAAGTCCGCTGTCAAAGACGGCGCTATCCAAGCTGAATCTTTTCCCGCACGGATCTGTCAGAGCCTGCGTGGCAACCCAGCTTTCAAGAAGGCAGCGGCTAAAGCCGCTTTGATTTTGCTGGCCTTATGTCGCGGCTGAAGCCGCGACCCACAAAGATTTCGCGGTTGCCATGCAGGCTCTGTCAGCCCCTCTGAAGCAGGGGGCGTAGCTCGCGGACGTCCTTCAGGCTTTCAAGCGCCAGCACCTTCGCGATTAGATTGTCGCAGGCCGCGGAACCCAGCACCGGCGTCATCAAGTCGCGCGCTTTCGCCACAACCTCCTCCCGGGACATCGGATTTTCTGCGGAGCCTCGGACGGCATTCACCCGCTCGCTCAGATGCGTACCGTCGGCGAGCGTCACCTCGACGATGGCTTCCCGCGCCGGGAAGGCGTTTTGAAGCTCTTGGTCTCCCACAAGCTGCACTTTGGCGCGCTGGCGGAGGATGGCGGGATCCTGCATGCGCGCGGTGTCGTGGGCGGAGCGGAAGGACACCGTCTTGTCGATCAGCATCACGGCGATCAGGTGCTGAAGACAAATGTCGGGGAGGGTGCGGTTATCTACGATGCTGCTTTCCGAAGTGGGCAGCCGCACCAGGATTTTTTGCACTTGGTCCGGATCGAGGGGCCGCTTCTTCAGCAAATTTTCCATGGCATCGAGCGCGGCCTGGATGGGCGAGCCGACCGTCCACTTCTTAATGTTGGTCCGCGTCACCTCGTAGCGTTCGCCGAGCTTATCCACCAGGCCAGAGGGATTGGCCTCCGGCGCGAAGGCTTGCAAGAAATTGTCGGCGCCTGAGAAGACGTCATCGACGCCCGTCCACCCTCCCTGTGCGAGTAAAGCAGCGGTGACTCCGTTGCGCGCGGGCATCCCAGCGAAAACAAATCCCTTCTCGATATGTTCGGTATCGCGCTGCCACGAGGCGATTCCGGACGCTTCCTGCGCGGTGTAATCCAGCATCCAACGCATCTGCTGCGGGCTCAGGCTGGCCGCGCAACCTGCCGCTGCCGCCGCCCCAAACGTTCCTGCGATGCTGTGGCTGCTCCTGTGATCCTTGAACATCACCGCCTGGCCACCCAGCGTCATGGTCACGCGGGGTCCGACGTCGTAGCCCAGCGCCACGGCGCGCAGGAAATGGGCGCCGTCGATCCCGAATCGCTCGCCGGCCGCCAGCGCAGCGGGTAAGATGGCGCAGCCGGGATGGCATTGCGAGGGCGCGTGCGAATCATCGGTCTCGTCTGAATGGGCGAGCACGCCGTTGGCGAGCGCCGCCTCAATCGCGCCACACTGAATGTTGGAGCCTGCGACGCTGGCCACCTTGTTACCGCCATACGCGCGCGCAAACTGAATCGCAGCTCGCCCCGGCGGGAGCTCCGAGCCCGAAATCATCGCGGCGAGGGTGTCCAGCGTATGGCGCTTGGCCTTTTCGATCACCTCGTCCGGCAGGGCGCGGGTGCGCGCCTCGCCCATATAGGTGCTCAGTTTGGCCATCACCGGACTGACCGTATCCGCAGCCGTCAAAATCCGTGGCGAGAGCACTGCGCCTGCCATGACCCAGCTTGCGCGTTGCAGCAAGGTCCGCCGGCTAAGGGTTTCGGCAAAGTTCGAGGATTGGCGTCGCAGTGTTCGTTTGCGCGGCATAGAAATTCCCTCGCAGTCTGAGGTGCGGACAAAAAATTGTGTGGCGAGTAGGGCTGCAAGCAACACGCGCCCGGCGCCCGGCACATCTTAACATTCATCCCCAGAGCGCCGCCGGATTTTGGATGCCCCTCAACTCAGCCGAGGCGGGCCGGATGTGCGGTGCTGAGCCAATTTGCAAGTAAATCTGCTGCGTAGCGAGCATTTTCAATACAATCGTGGGGCTTTGACCAGATCTGAACTGGCAGCTGTGTATCCCGGTAGCCGGCCTTTCTCACTCCGCGGAGATTTATGCAACAGCAAGAAGTGAGGGTTCACCGTTCGACGGAGGGCCTTCCTAAAGAGGCTCAGCTAGCCTGGAAGATGGCCGCGGTCGCTGCGGATCCTGTGGCCGTCGTGCCGGAAGTCGCCGACATGGTCGCGAATCGAATCATTGATAATGCGGGAGTCGCACTTGCCGCGATTAACCGCAGACCCGTTGTCTCGGCGCGCGCCATGGCGCTTGGACACGCTCGGCAGGGGGGCGCGGCCGTGTTCGGAGTGCCCGCCGAGCAAACATTCTCCCCGGAGTGGGCAGCGTGGGCCAATGGCACTGCCGTCCGGGAACTCGACATGCACGACACTTTTCTGGCGGCCGAGTTTGGCCATCCCGGGGACAACATCCCGCCAGTTCTCGCGGTGGCCCAGGCGCAGGAAAAATCGGGCCGGGAGCTGATTCGCGGAATTGCCGCTGCCTATGAAATCCACGTCAACTTGATGCGCTCCATCTGCCTGCACCAACACAAGATTGATCACATCGCCCATCTTTGTCCGGCGCAAGCGGCCGGGATCGGCGCGCTTCTCGGCCTCCCAACCGAAATGATCTATCAAGCGATTCAGCAGGCTGTGCACGTCAGCTTCACCACACGCCAGTCGCGCAAGGGCGAGATCAGCAGTTGGAAGGCGTATGCTCCGGCGCATGCCGGCAAGCTGGCCATGGAAGCCGTGGACCGGGCCATGCGCGGCGAGAATTCCCCCAGCCCGATCTATGAGGGCGAAGAAAGCGTGATTGCAACGATGCTGGATGGCCCAGGAGCCAGTTATTCAGTCCCGTTGCCCGCGCCGGGCGAACCCAAGCGCGCCATCCTCGACAGCTACACGAAGGAGCACAGCGCGGAGTATCATGCGCAGGCCTTCATTGATCTGGCGTTCCGGATGCGCGGGCAAATCGCCGATCTGTCGCAAGCGGAAAGGATCATCATCCACACTAGCCAGCCTACTCACGAAGTGATCGGCACGGGCGCGAAGGACCCACAGAAGATGGATCCGAGCGCGAGCCGCGAAACCCTGGACCATTCGCTCATGTACATCATGGCAGTCGCGCTCGAGGACGGCCGCTGGCACCACGTCGAAAGTTATACCCCGGCGCGCGCCGGCCGCCCGAGCACTCTGCGTCTTTGGCGCTGTATCGAGACGCGGGCGGATCCCGAATGGACGCGCCGCTACCACTCGGACGACCTGGGCGAGAGGGCGTTCGGGGGACGCGTCGAGATAATCCTTCGTGAAGGCATGCGGCTTGTTGACGAGATCCGAGTGGCCAACGCGCATCCTTTGGGCGCGAAGCCCTTCACCCGGGAAGACTACCGCCGCAAATTTCAAATCCTTACGGAAACCGTCTCGCCCGCGCGGGAGTCGCGCCGGTTCCTGGATGCCGTGCAGGAACTACCCGGTTTGCGGCCGGGAGAACTCCGCAGGCTCAATGTGGCTTTGCCGGAGGGTACTTTGGTTCGCGGTAAGCCGGCGATATTCTGAGGCAGGCCACGCCGGCCCCATAGGAGTAGGGAAGTGGAAATCGAACGCGTCTGGGCCACGGAACCGGGAGCATGACGACAACCGGTCAGCCAGGGGTTGCTGAAGCGGCCGCAGCCATCAGCGCGCGCTTGGACCGGCTTCCGGCCTCGCGGCATATCTGGGGACTCGTACTGCTGCTCTCATTGGGCGGCTGCTTCGAATTCTACGATCTCTTCTTTACGGCTTATATTGGGCCGGGTCTAGTGAACAGCGGGCTCTTCTCCGCCGCTTCGATTTCCTTTTTTGGGTTCAGCGGTCTGGCCGCGTTTGTGGCCGCTACCTTCGCCGGGCTTTTTCTGGGGACGCTGGCGTTTGGATTCATGGCTGACCAGTTCGGCCGGCGAATGATTTTCACTACCTCCCTGCTGTGGTACGCCCTGGCGACAGCGGTCATGGCGTTTCAAAAAGACGCTGCCGGGATTGTGTTTTGGCGCATGATTGCCGGCATAGGCATCGGCGTGGAATTGGTCACGATTGACACCTACATCGCTGAGCTGATCCCCAAGCAGGTTCGCGGCCGTGCCTTTGCGGTGAATGAAGTCGTTCAGTTCAGCACGGTGCCGGTCGTGGCCCTGATCTCCTGGCTATTGGTTCCGCTCCAGCCCTGGGGCTTCGATGGCTGGCGCTGGGTAGTGCTCATCGGTTCCGTGGGCGCTATTTTCGTTTGGTTCATTCGGAAACGCATTCCGGAAAGCCCGCGATGGTTGCTGGCGCGAGGCAGGCTGGGGGAGGCAGAGCGAGTCACGGCCGCGATGGAAGCGCGCGTAGCTGAAGAGACCGGCGCTCCATTGCCTCCGACGAAGCTGGAGGCAGCCGTGGAGAGGCGCGGCAATTTCCTGCAGATCTTTCAACCGCCCTACGGCGCCCGCACGCTCATGCTCATGGTGTTCCACTTTTTTCAAACGATCGGCTACTACGGATTTGCGTCCTGGGTGCCCACACTGCTGATCGCCAGCGGCATCGGGATTACTTCCAGCTTGCAATATTCGTTTATCATCGCCATCTCGGCGCCGGTGGCGCCGGTTGTGGCGGTGGCTGTCGCGGACCGCTTTGAGCGCAAGTGGCAAATCGTCTGGAGCGCCATCGGCATCGCGGTGTTCGGCGTGCTGTTCGCGCGCCAGGGCGACCCGGTTTGGCTGATCTTTTTCGGTGTGATGCTGACCTGCGCGAACAACTGGATGTCGGTCGGCTTCCACGCTTACCAGGCCGAGCTGTTTCCCACGCGAGTGCGCGCGCAAGCCGTCGGCTTTGTTTATTCGTGGAGCCGCTTAAGCGCGATTTTCACCAGCTTGATGATCGGCTTTTTCTTGCGCGATTTCGGAGTAGGAGGAGTGTTTGCCTTCATCGCGGTTTCCATGCTCGTCGTGGTGCTCTCGATTGGAGTGTTCGGGCCGCGCACAAGAGGACTCGCTCTGGAAGTGATCTCTCACTGACCACAGACGTTCGGTACCCTCTTGCGAGAAGGGTATGCTACGATTTGCGCGGCAGGATGGTGTTCTTGAGCAACATCCGCCAAGCCCAAGCCAATTCTCCACGAGACGTTCGAGCCATGCGAGGAGGGGTCATGCGACACATCATTTCGGCCGGTCTGCTTCTGGCGATCGTGGGTTGCATTTGCGCACTAGCGCTTCCCGGGCGCGGCGACGATGCCGGTCAACTCCTCACCATCGATCACTACGTCACGATCCGCTCCACGGCGCCGTCCATGGCCGGCCAGCCTGCTCAACTCTACGTGCGCGAGCGGCTCCGCGCCGGCACGGTGCTGCGCGGGACATCGGTCGCAGACCGGGTGGTGCTGTTTGTTCACGGCGCAGGCTCGCCCGCCGAGGTTGCCTTCGACGTGCCATACAAAGATTACAGTTGGATGGCCTACCTCGCCGCGGCCGGCTTCGATGTGTTTGCGATGGATGTGACCGGATATGGCCGGTCCACGCGGCCTGCGGCGATGAACGATCCCTGCAATCTCGCGCCCTCCCAGCAGGCAGCCTTTGTGCCCAGCCTTATCCCGGCGCCCTGCTCGCCGAGCTATCCCCATCCGGCGACCACGATTGCCTCCGACTGGAGCGACATCGGCGCCGTGGTGGACTACGTTCGCGCCCTGCGCCGCGTCGAGCGGGTGAACCTGGTGGGTTGGTCGCGAGGCGGGCCGCGAGCCGGCGGTTATGCAGCACAGCATCCCGAGAAGGTGCAGCGATTGGTTCTCCTGGCCCCGGCCTACACTCGGGCTTCTGCTTCGAGCGCGCCGGAGGCTCCGCTGGAAGGGGCGGCCATGGATACGCAATCCCGCCAGGAGTTGACTGCGGTTTGGGACGGCCAGGTAGGCTGCCCGGAGCAATTCGATTCCGCCGCCCGCGAAACAGTGTTGTCGGAATTGATCCAGTCGGACCCGGTCGGGGGGACTTGGGGACCGGGTGTGAGGCGCGCACCACAAGGGGGCCCGGCTTGGGGCTGGAATGCGACTGTGGCGGGAAAAATGCAGGTTCCCACACTCATGGTTTCCGGGGAGAAGGACAAGCAGGTGCCTCAGGACCGGGTCCGCGAGCTTTACGCCGACCTCGGCGCGCGCCAAAAGGTGTTCATTGACTTGGCATGCTCGTCTCACTACGCCATGTGGGAAAAGAACCACATGCAGTTGTTTCGCGCGTCGCTCGAGTGGCTGACTCAAGGCAGCGTGGATGGCAAGCAGCAAGCCATGCTCCGCCTCGGCTATCCCAGCACAGAAGCGCCGCACTGATCGCAAAGCAACGATTTTTTGGCGGCATCGCGCCGGTTTCCGAAGCCCGCAACTTTCGAATTTGAACCGCCGCTTACCCTTTTCACTCCTTTCCTGCTTGGCGTTTTGCCTTTATTCTCATTCAGTTCATTCGAACACAAGGAGAGGTGTAATGCCGGAAACGATTGGATTTATCGGGTTGGGGAACATGGGGCAGCCCATCGCTGCCAACTTGCTGCCCGCGGGTTACAAGCTGCGTGTATATAACAGGACGCCGGGGAAGGACGGCCACCTGGTAGCCAGCGGGGCTGTGCCCGTGGCGCAGTCCAGCGGAGTTGCCGAGCCCGGAGGGATTGTCGTGTCGATGCTAACGGACGATCCCGCGCTGGACAGTGTGTGCGCGCAATCGCCGTCGTTCATCGAAAAGCTGGGGCCCGGGGGCGTCCACATCTCGATGAGCACGGTCTCTCCGGCGATCGTGCGCCGCTTGGCCGCGCAACACGCGAAGTCCGGCGTGTCGCTGGTGAGCGCACCCGTGTTCGGGAGGCCCGACGCTGCGGCAGCAGCGCGGCTTTGGATTTGCGCGTCGGGGCCCGCGAAGGCCAAGGCCCGGGTCGCACCGATTCTCAAGGCGGTAGGCCAAGGCACATTCGATTTCGGGGAGGATCCCGGCGCGGGCAATGTGGTGAAGCTTTGCGGGAACTTCTTGATTGCCTCTGCGATCGAGGCCCTCGCCGAGGGGCTGATTTTTGCCGAAAAGAACGGCGTCCCAGGTGCGCAACTGGCCGACATGCTGGGGAAAACGTTCTTTGCGTGCTCTGCCTATCAAAATTATTCCAAGATCATCGCGGGAAGGCTCTACGAACCGGCTGGTTTTCGCCTCATTCTGGGCCTGAAGGACATAAATCTCGTTCTGGATGCTGCGTCATCCGCTTCCGTGCCCATGCCGCTTGCCAGCCTGCTTCGCGACCGCTGGCTTTCGTCGCTCGCCAAGGGCCGCGCAAACATAGACTGGGCAGGAATTGCCTTGGCCGCCGCCGATGACGCGGGAATGAATCCACCGCTCCCGCAGAATACTTGAGCGAGACTTCTCACGTGCCTGTTATCGCCGCGCGGCGAAGAACGACTGAAGCAGCACTGCCGATTCTTCCGCAAGTACGCCGGATGTTACTTCGACGCGGTGGTTCAGCCCGGGCGAGTCGAGCACCTGCAAGCAGGTGCGCACGGCGCCGCCCTTGGGGTCGTCGGCGCCATAAACCAGCCGCGCGATTCGCGCCTGCACCAAGGCCCCGGCGCACATGGCGCATGGCTCGAGCGTGACATACAGGGCCGCACACCCCAGCCGATAGTTGCCCAACTCCTGGGCAGCGGCTCGCAGCACGAGCATTTCGGCGTGGGCTGTGGGATCGCAATCGCGAATTACTTGGTTGCCCGCCGAGGCCAAAACCCGATTCTCCAGCGCCAGCACGGCCCCAATCGGAACTTCTCCGCGCAAGGCCGCCGCTCGCGCTTGGCTAATCGCCAAGAGCATGTAGTCGCCGTCGGTCACGTTGAGGGTACAGGGTCAGGGGTAATCAGGCATTCCACAATCAAGACATCGTGAAGGCCGTCGCTCAAACGGGCGTGCGCGGTGTGGCGGCCAACCTCGCGCCACCCGGCTGCTTGAGCAAGCAACAGGGCGTCGCGATTCTCCGCCAGGATGCGGCCGATCAATTTGCGGTAGCCCAGCTTGCCGGCGGCTTCGTGTGTGGCGCGCAGAAGTTGGCGCCCCACACCGTAGCCGCGAAACGACCGCCGCACGTACACGCTGACCTCGCCGATGTCGTCGAGCGCGATGCGCGGGTCATATCGCGCCAGCCAGCTCCACCCCGCGATCCAGTCGCGGACGTCCGCCACGAGGATGGGGTGCTTGGGGTCGGACTCAGCGGCCTCGATAAGCTGCCGGAGGTCTTCCTCCTGCCGCGAGGCCGCGTCAAACGTCTCTAGGCGGTCCTGCACAGCTTCGCTGAAGATTTCGCAGAGGGCAGCCGCGTCGTCTTCCCGCGCGGGACGTATCTGCAGTTGGGGCCGCAGGGTCGCGGTGACCATCCCGGCGATTGTATCACTCTGAAACTGCCGCGGTGAGCCGCCTCTCGGAATTCTCTTGCACCGCTGGTGAGCCGGAGCAGCCTTCTCGATTCCACCCGCAAGTGGAGTCTCCTGCCAAGACTTTGCGGTACCCAGCTTTTGTCCACGGCGGACGGTTACCACAAAGAATCATGCCGCCACCAGGGGACTGGCCACCTCAGGACAGGGGCCTGTACCTTTCAGGTATGAGGCCCACGCGGCGCGCCGGGCGACTTCGCCGGCCTGGGGCAGCTCATGCAACACGTCTAGGACGTCAAATGCCCCGTTCTCCAGAGCTTCAGCCCACTGATTCAAGTCAAAATTCCCGGCGACAAGAACGACTACAAAGCCGAGGTCTAGGTTACTCTCCAGGTCGATCAGGCGCTTCCACGAGCCATCGCTCAAAACGGGTGTGGCAAAAACAGCCTGAAACTGGCCGGACCGTGCGGCTGCACAGCCTGCCGTCATGCTTTTTACACGCTCGGCAGTGAACCCTGCTCCCTGCAAGACGTGCTTCAACTGTCGGCTGAGCGAGTCGTCCTCACAGACAATCAGGATTCGAGCTTGGGGAACGGCGTTGGGTACGAAAGTGAAACAGGCAGTGATCGTGTCATTAGTTTCATCGATTTGCATATTCAGGTTCATGGCGTGCCGGCTCTCCTTTGGTCCCTGAATTAATAGGTTGTGCGGACTGCCCTCAGGGGATCAATTTTGGGATTAGTTCCATAAAGGCACAATACCCCGCCAGTAGGGTCTGGCCGCGTGATACGCAGCACGCGCACATGTGACGCCGATCACAAATGTGCTCAGGCAAGCAACAGCCTCAGCCCTGGTATCTATGGATTCATCTGCAGGGTGTGCCCGTTCTGCGTACCCGGTGACGAGGAGCCGTCTGGCCGCTAGCCCCCGGCAATGGCCCCGAGGATTAGAAGTGGCTCCGCCCCGGACGCGACTGCCTCGGGCAGTGGGGTGTCCGGCGGCTCATGGGACAGATCCTCCTGGCAAGCGAAAAACCTCAAGAATGGGCGGCGTTGTTGCGTGACGTGGTCGCGGATCGTTCCGCACAGCATAGGATAGCTCGCCTCGAGTGCATCCAGCACGGAGCGCTGCGTCACTGGACCCTTCACGTCCAGCTCGACCTCGCCGCGAACCTTCGCCAGCGCTCGCAAATGCGGCGGGAGAATCACGCGGATCATGGCAGCGACTGGACCTCGACAGAAAGCACGGCAGGAAGATCCCGTGCGATGGGGGCCCAAGTATTTCCGGCATCGGCCGAGGCGTACACCTGGCCGCCGGTTGTGCCGAAATATACGCCGCAGGGATCGAGCGAGTCCACAGCCATGGCGTCGCGCAACACGTTGACGTAGCAGTCGCGCTCCGGCAGACCCTTCGAGAGCTCCTCCCACTCCTCTCCGCCTTTGCGGCTGCGGTACACGCGCAGCTTTCCGTCCAGTGGAAAATGCTCGGAGTCACTCTTGATCGGGACGACGAAGATGGTCTCCGGTTCGTGCGCGTGAACGTCAATCACGAAGCCGAAGTCCGTCGGCAAATTCCCGCTGACTTCGTGCCACGAATCGCCGCCGTCGTCGCTGCGCAGCACGTCCCAGTGCTTTTGCATGAACAGCACGCGCGGGCGCGACCGGTGCAAGGCGATGCGGTGAACGCAGTGGCCGATCTCAGCATTCGGGTCGGGGATGTAGGGGGACTTCAGTCCGCGGTTGATGGGCTTCCACGTTTTGCCGCCGTCGTCGGTACGGAACGCGCCCGCGGCCGAGATGGCGATGTACATCCGCTTGGCGTCGCTCGGGTCAATCAGAATTGTGTGCAAGCACATCCCACCCGCGCCGGGCTGCCATTTGGGGCCTGTGCCATGGCCGCGCAGTCCGGAGAGTTCCTGCCAGGTCGCCCCGCCATCTGTCGAGCGGAACAAAGCGGCATCTTCCACGCCGGCGTAGACCGTGTCCGGATCACTGAGCGAGGGTTCCAGGTGCCAAACTCGCTTGAACTCCCAGGGATGTTGCGTGCCGTCGTACCACTGGTGCGTGGTGAGGGGCTTGCCCGTACTCGCGGACACGTCGTAAACGAACTTGTTGCTCTGGCCGGTAGGCTGTCCGCCTGGCGCGGGCGGGGGCGCACCCCCAGGTACCTCCCACGTCTTGCCGCCGTCGTTCGACCGCTGGATCAACTGCCCGAACCAACCGCTGGTCTGCGACGCATAGAGCCGATTCGGGTCAGCGGGAGAGCCCTTCACGTGGTAGAGTTCCCAGCCCGCGAAGAAGGGGCCGCCGACATCCCACTTTTTGCGCTTGCCATCCGCCGTCAAGATGAACGCGCCTTGCGGGT
>Ga0187846_10001246_pt1 | contig 14401 bp, 13 predicted proteins | sample TC_taG_FD_161473 | JGI IMG/M metagenome (GOLD analysis project Ga0187846, IMG submission 161473) | Biofilm microbial communities from the roof of an iron ore cave, State of Minas Gerais, Brazil - TC_06 Biofilm (v2) | ecosystem: Environmental > Terrestrial > Deep subsurface > Cave > Wall biofilm...
AATTTGGCGGGAATCGGCGGACTCCATCTGATGCCCAGTTTGCCCACCGCGCGAATCTCGCCTCCGTATACAGGCAATGTTTCACCCAATGCTTCGAGCAGTACTGGCTCGGCCGCGGGCATCTCCAACGAAAACTCGTCGACCAACGGACCCTCAAATTGCAAAGCTGTAGGTTGATAATTTTTCGGCAGAGGCTCGCCGTATATGTGCCAGCCAGGTTCTAGGTGCACTTCAAGGCTGACACCGACTTCTTGTCCAGGGAAACATCTATCGGTGGACAAGCTGACTGTCGCGCTCAGCACGTCTGTTTTGATTTGTACTGAACTGGCGCCGGCGTCCGCCGCATGCCGCATCGCTATCTGTGAGGCGGACGGACGATGCTCGTAACTGGGCAAAAACAACTTGTCGCGCACGGTTCCGTCGGGTGCGATTAGATAGTCACCGGGGAAAGGTATTCCGTAGAGCATCGGATGATCTTCCGGAATATTTGTATTAAGTATGCCGAATGCACGAATAACCTTGCTGCCTTGGTCCGACAGCATCGGATATTCGATATGGTAGGCCTCAGAAAAGCGTTGCAGAACCTCGCGCGAGTCGTAAGTTATCGACGCCGCGTTAATGCCCTGAGCCTTGAGAGTACCGAGTGACAGTTGCAGCTCGACGAGCTGATTGCGGCAGTAAGGTCACCAATCGGCGCTGCGGCTGAACACCAGCAGGAGCCCCTTGGGTCCCCTCAGGCCGTTCAGCGTCCGGGTTTGACCGTGTTGGTCAGGCAGCGCGAATTGGGGAACCTTCTCACCAATCGCGGGACCGGTTCTGTAGCCATCGTTTTGGGCCTGGACGAATTCGAGCCAGTCCTTGAGGGTGATGTCCCTGCCACCGGCTCCGAGCCGCCGAATCATTCCATGCAGGATTGAGGCTTTGGCCGTCGCATCCATTTTCATTTTCCTTCCTGGACGAAGGAAAATAATGCCAATGAGAATGAGCATCGACAAGGCCCCGAGCCCGCGTGCTTTTCTTGGTCATTCTTCTACGAGGGCCCTGCGTGCACTGTGAATCATGATGGTTTAAAGCATGGAACACAGAGTGAAGAAAGACGGCGCTCGAATCACTTTCAATTTCAGTGGCGAGCGTTTTTTTGAAGCGATGGCCTGGCTGAAACCGGAGAATCAACAAGGTAGCACGGAGGGCATGAATTAACTAAAACTTGTCGTATCTGATACGGAGGTAAACGCGGTGGCACAGTACGTCGAAGTCGAACAGGCGGTCGCGATGAGCGGGCTTCGTGTTGTGCTCTCCCCCGGTGTTCCTGGTCCATGGAGCGAAGCCGCCAAGGGCATTCTTTACGTCAAGAAGCTCCCCTACATCAAGGTGCGCCAGGAACTCGGCGGCGATAATCTGCCGCTGCTGCGATGGAGCGCGCAAACCACCGCCCCTGTCTTCGTCTATGAAAACGAACGCCCTCGCAGTCTTTGGAACGACCAGCTCTACCTTGTGGAGCGGCTGGCGCCTGATCCGCCGTTGATTCCGGACACGCTCGAACAACGCGAGTTGATGTTCGGGCTCGCTAATGAACTATGCGGTGAGAACGGCCTCGGATGGTCACGGCGGCTGATGATGCTGCATGCTACGTTATCGAATCCGAATGCTCCCGCGGCGGCGAAGTCAGGTGCCGGCTTCCTCGGCCGCAAGTACGGTTACTCGCCGGGTCCCGCCGAGGCCGCCCCGACACGGGTGGTCGAAATATTGCGAGCGCTGAATGCACGGCTCGATTCGCAGCGCAGAAGCGGGAGCAAGTTCTTTATCGGCGATCGTCTGTCTGCGCTGGATATTTACTGGGCAGCGTTCGCGGCACTGATTCAGCCGTTGCCTGACGAATTGTGCAAAATGAGTCCCGGCTTCCGCCGAATGTACACCTGTACCGATGCCGCGGTAACGGACGCCAGTCCGCAATTGCTGGCGCATCGCGATTTCGTCTATCACGAGTTTCTGGAATTGCCCGTCGATTTGTAGGCATTATGAAGAAAAGGGCAGCTAGAGCGAACCTATCGCAGGACAAACTTCGTTCAAGCTTTTTCTGAAGGTGGGACCGGCTTGCCAGCCGGTCATTCTCAGAAAGCGAGGGAAGCGACAGGCTGGAAAGCCTGTCCCACTGAAGGGCAGCCCGCCACCTTTCAAGTTGGTGAAAAAAATGGCCGACAATCTTTCCGACATTGGCGAAGCGATCCGCAAGGCAAGCGAGGCTTATGCGCAGGCCATCGCGGCAGTTAGCAAGGCGCTACAGAATATTGTCGCTCAGGCGGGCGGCGGCGACCGCGACAAGCTTGTCGAAAATTGGCTGCGGGTCGCACGGATGAGCAAAGAAGGCATGATCACCGCGATCGAACAGGCATTTCAGTTCTGGGAACGTGAAGTTCGGCGCGCTGCCACCGGTAGCGCTTCGGCGCAACCGTCGAGTCCGATGGATGCCTGGGCCGAGAACTGGCGCAAAGCGACCGAGGCCTTCGCCGCTGGCAATTGGAGCGAGGAAGCCCGCAAACAGGCGGAAAACGTCCAGAAGATTCTGAGCGACGGCATCCGCGCATGGCAACGGATGTGGGAGCCGGCGAAGAAGTGAAAGAGCTTTCAGCAATTAGCCGTCAGCATTCAGCTTTTTGCGGAAGCTAACCGCGGGCGCGGCCCCTCCGCCTCGGTTCACTTTGCGGTCTCCCGACCGATTGGCCCTGAATGCTGACGGCTGACCGCTCCTTGGCGGAGTCCCAGGGCCGCTATGATCGAATCGGCGATGGCGTCTGGCTGTGGTGAGATATCGACTTCGAGCACGTTTCGAGGTTCTTCGAGGTCGTTGAATTGGGTTTGCAGCAGTGCCGGGTTGAAAAAATGCCCCTTCCGGTTGGCCAGACGCTTCGCGATTAGCTCCGGCGGTCCCTTCAGGTAAACGAATTTGACCTTGTTAGTATCGGTCGCCAACAGTTGACGATATGCCTGTTTGAGCGCCGAGCAGGCATAAACTGCATTCTTCTTGTTGTTTATCGATTCAATGATCGACGCGCGAATGGCTTGGAGCCAGGGACGCCGATCATTATCATCGAGTGGAATTCCGCGACGCATCTTCTCGCGATTGCGCAGCGGATGGAAGTTGTCGGCGTCGCGAAACGGCCATCCGAGACGGCGCGCGAGCATTCTGCCAACGGTAGTCTTGCCACTTCCCGCCACCCCCATGAGGACAATCACCATCTTTTCCAGCCCGGTGGAGGATTCGCCATCCACACGAAGGATGGCGTGTATCAGCGCCCGAAATTACGCTGCCACGTGTCTGCGGCGCGCAATACCGTCGCATCGTCGCCGATTCGCCCGACCAGCATCATGCCGACGGGCAATCCCTCTGACATTCCACACGGAACGTTCATCGCGGGATGGCCCGTGACGTCGAATTGTCCCGTGTTGGCTCCCATGTTGGTCGCGCGCTCAATATATTCTTCGCGCGAACAGTCAGGTGGAGGCAGCAAGGTCGCCTTCATCGGCGTCGTCGGCATCACCAGCAGGTCGGCGTCGTTGAGCGCAGCACTGTAGGCCGCAGTCAGCGAGCGCGCGAGGTTCCGAGCCTTGGCGTAGTAACGGCCATGGTATTGCTCGCGCATGTATTGGCCGAGCAGGGAGAGCATCTTGGCCGTTTCTGACACGCCGCCGGGGCGCTCAGCAATCCCGTGCGCCAATGCGTCCAGCATCGCGACCGGGTAATAGCCTTTCCAGTTGTACATCGTGGTGGGCGCTCCCTCACAACCGATCGCAATCCACACAGCGCGGCCGTCGCGATGCCAAGGAACTGAGACTTCATTGACTCGTGCGCCTAGTTTCTCAAACGATCGCGCTGCGGCGATCACGCAATCGTCCACATCTTTTTGGGAACTGCCCGGAATTCCGAAGCCTTCGCGCACTATCGCCAGCCGCAAGCCGCGAACCTCGCCGGTGAGCAGTTTTGAGTAAGGCTGGCCAACGAGATCGGGCCGCTGACGAGGATCAAGCCCATCGGGACCTGCGATAGCTTCCAGCATCAGTGCACAATCCGCGGCGCTGCGCGCCATCGGTCCGAGATGGTCGAGCGTAAGTTCGATCGGAAACGCCCCAGTGTAAGGCACTAACCCGTAGGTCGGCTTCAGACCGTAGATGCCGCACCATGAGCTGGGGATCCGAATCGACCCGCCCTGATCACCGCCGATCGCCATATCGACTGCACCGGATGCGACTAATGCGCCGCTGCCACTAGACGATCCTCCAGTCGAACGGGAAGGATCATGAGGATTTCTCACCGGACCATTGTCCGAAGTATGACTGCCGCCGGAAGAGCAGAGGCTCTCGCATACTGATTTGCCCAAGATGGTACCGCCCGCGTCGAGTACCCGGGTGACAACGGTCGCGTCTATATCGGCTACGAAACCTTCGAGCAGCTTCGTGCCGTTCATCATTGGAATTCCAGCCACCGCAACGTTATCTTTAATCGCGAAAGTTTTGTTCTTGAGCAGGCCTTCGCCTGCGCCATGAATTTCGCAGCGCCAGTACCACCCGTTTAGTGGATTTTGCTCGGCGGCCGGACGCCAGCCATCGTCGCGAGGATACTTGATAATCGGGGCGGCGTCTTCGAGTTGGTCGAGCCGAGCGTAGGCAAGGACCAAGGGCTGCAGCAATTGCCGGAAGCTTTCAAGATCTGATGCGGAAAGGTCGAGGCGCAAAGCCCGCGCAGCACGGGCCAGGTCGTCAACACTGGGCGGCTTAATCGGCATGACTGTGAGTCCTCCCCGCGGAGATCAAACATCGAGTTCGATTACGCGGCGGTCGCGTTGGCGGAAGTCCAGCACCTCGACGTATGGGCGCATCGACGGAATTCTGTCCATGCGCATCTCTTCATCTACCCGGCTGGTACCTTCACCAGGGTTCTTGCGGGTCACGTTAATGAATTCGCATTCGTGACCCAGTGCTACGGCAGAATGCCAGACGCCTTTTTCAATGAACGCCGCTTGTCCGGGCTCAACGATAAATGCGCCAAGGCGACTATAGTCGATCTCGTATTTCTCGTGCCCATCAGTACGGTTACGAGGCGCTGGCGCGACTATCAACGCCATAGTGCCTCGCACGGGAATAAAGGTTTGGTTATAAGAGAAATGTGTCGCCATCATGGCGATCCGGCGCGGGTTAACCGGCCGCTTGAGTTTCAGGAGTTCGAGCGCAACCCGTCCTTCCCCGGGCTCGACCTCTGGGAAGAGAGGCTGTTTGTTTTCGAGCATATGGCCGTAGGGGCGGAACGCTTCGGCGGTAAGCGGTTGAACTTTGATCCGGACAACTTCATCTTCCATAGCTGGGCTCCTGCAAGAGAGATCGTGCGACGGCGATACTGTGGCAACGGCCGCGCATCAGCGAATTGCCAAAGCTTAGGCGCACCTGCGAAGGTTTGACAAGCGAACGCCCTTCCTTGCTGCCTCCCTGCTGAGCCTGGCGAGCCGTTGAACGGGCTTGGCGGGTGCCTGTGTCGCGCGCTAAGTTGCGCTCATGCCCAGACAGCGCGTAGGCGACATCGAAATCTACTACGAAGTTCACGGTGACGGCCCGCAGACGCTGGTGTTGATCCATGGCGCCACCCTGCACTCGGGGGTTTTTCGGGAGCAGACGCCCGATTTTGCAGCTCATTTTCGCACTGTGCTCTTCGACAATCGCGGTGCAGGACGCACCGATCAGCCCGACGAGCCTTACACGATGCGTCAATTGGCCGACGACACCGCGCGGCTCATGAACGTTCTGCAGGTCCGGCGGGCTGCTGTACTGGGAGTTTCGATGGGCGGGATGATTGCCCAGGAGTTTGCAATCAGTTTCCCTGAACGCTTGTCGTGCCTGGTCCTCGCCTGCACCCATTTCGGCGGCAAGGGCGCGATCCAGCCTTCGCCCGAGATGCAGGCAGCGATGGCTGCCGGAAACTCAGCCAGCGCGGAACAGCGCCAGCTTCAGCTCAAGGCGGCGTTCTCCGATGCAACTATCGAGCGGCGCCCCGAGCTGGTGGAGAAGGTAAATGAGATCAGGGCAGCCCATCCGATGGCTTCGTTTGCGCTCAAGCGCCGGATGGAGGCGCTAGCTCGTCATGACACGGCCGATCGGCTCCCCTCGATCGCGATTCCAACCTTGGTCCTGACGGGCCGTGAGGATCGGCTGGTCGCGCCCACCAATGCGCGGATGATCGCGGAGCGGATTCCGAACGCCGTACTCAAGGAACTGCCGGGCGGCCACGTTTTCTTCATCGAACATCCGGAATTGTTCAATCCGCTGGTGATCGATTTCGTCAAAGCCCATCCGTAAGTTCGGCGACAGCAACATGCGGTTCACCCTGCCTGTCATCCCAACGAAAGTGATACTACAAGTCATCGAGATGAAGTATGGAGCGAGGCCTGAATTAGGTTCAACGTCGACCGGCAATTCTGCTGCGGCTCATCCTGCAAAACCTCCGGACAAGCGACCGGCATAAGGGCTTCCCTCCGTGGAAGTTGCACATCGGGTCCCACGGACGATGCTTTAGTCAACTTGGCTGCCGCTCACTGATCCCAACGTGTGTTATGTTGAGAGTTGCACGCGGGGTGAATTCGCGGGCCGATCGCGACGGGCGCGGCACAGCGAGACGAACGCGGTGCTGTCGCGCGTGCAAATCGTTCACGAAAGGCGTCGACACGACCCCAACCTTAGCGGACAAAACTATTACAGCCAGAGCGGGGAAACATGCGGTGTTCGAAATGCAAGAGCGACAATCGCGAAGGCCGTAAATTCTGTGCGGCTTGCGGTGCGCCGCTTGTCGTCACCTGCCCCAAGTGTGGCGCCTCTAACCAGCCGGAAGAAAGATTCTGCGGCGAATGCGGTACCGCGTTAGCTGAGGTCGCTGGTGCAGGAAGGGTAGAGGCCACCCCCATTGCGCTGTCGAGCGCCGGCGAGCGGCGTCATTTGACGGTGCTGTTCTGCGATCTAGTGGGTTCAACTGAGATCGCCGCTCGGCTTGATCCTGAGGAATGGCGCGAGACTGTCGCCGCCTATCATCGCACCGCCGCCGAAGCGATAAACCGTTATGGTGGCCACGTAGCCAAGTACCTCGGCGACGGCGTGATGGCGTACTTCGGCTGGCCTGAGGCTCACGATAATGACGCGGAGCGGGCCGCGCGGGCAGGTCTTGCGATCCTCGATGCAATTTCAAAACTTGAGCAGCCGCCACGTCCAAAGTTACTGGCGAGAATTGGCGTCGATTCAGGTGGGGTGGTGGTCGGCACGGGCGCCGGAAAGGACGCCGATATTTTCGGCGATGCTCCCAATATGGCGGCCCGGGTGCAGGCCGCCGCTGAGCCGGGGACGGTGCTGATCACCGCTGCCACCCATCGATTGGTCTCTGGGCTGTTCGTGGTTGAGGAACGTGGCGCTCAGGCGCTCAGAGGCATCACTCCATCAGTCGACCTCTACCGCGTGATACGGCCCAGCGGGATGCGGGGGCGGCTGGCCGCCACGGCCGCGGTGCGCGGGATGACTCCGTTCATCGACCGCGAGGAGGAGTTGCGGATATTGCTGAACCGTTGGGAACGCGCCCGTGAAGGTGAGGGTCAGGTAGTCACAATTGTGGGCGAAGCGGGCATTGGCAAATCGCGCCTGATGCAGCAATTTCAGGATCAGATTGCCGCCGATCGTCATACGTGGCTGGAATGCAGCACCGCAGCTTTTTTCCAGAATACTCCCTTCTACCCGATCGCCGAGATGTTGCAACAGACCTTTCATTTCCACCTTAACCAGAACACGGAACATCGGCTCGCCGCTTTGGAAGCGTCACTCGCGATGGCTGGACTCAATCTTGCGGACACAGTGCCGCTGATAGCATCGCTGCTGGAACTGCCATTGGGCGGCAAGTATCAGCCCTCCTCCTTACCAGCGGAACAGCAGCGTAAAGGATTGCTCGCCGCGTTGGCGGCATGGACGATCGGCTTCGCTAAAGCTCAGCCATTGGTGATGGCCACGGAGGATCTGCATTGGGCCGATCCTTCAACCCTCGAACTGTCGCAAATTCTGGTTGAGCAAGGCGCCACTGCCCCCCTGATGCTGCTCTACACAGCTCGGCCGGAGTTTCGTGCGCAATGGCCGTTGCGGGCCCATCATACTCAAATCACTCTCAACCGGCTGAGCGCGCGTCATGTGCGCGCGATGGTCGGCCAGGTCGCGGCGCAGAAGGCGCTAACCGAGGAGACCCTCAACACGGTAGTCGAGCGCACGAGCGGGGTGCCGCTATTTGTCGAGGAACTGACAAGGGCAGTGCTGGAAAGCGGCGTCGCGAAGCTCACCGGTCGCGAGATTCCGGTGACGCTGCATGATTCGTTGATGGCGCGCCTCGATCGGCTGGGATCGGCGAAAGAGCTGCTTCAAATTGGCGCAGTCATCGGCAGCGAATTTTCTTACGAGCTGCTGCGCGCTGTGGCGCTGATGCCCGAAGAACGGCTACAGCACGCCTTGCTCAATTTGACCGACGCTGAATTGCTATACGTGCGCGGCATCGCCCCCGACGCCACTTACATGTTCAAGCACGCGTTGATCCGTGATGCCGCCTACGAGGCGCTACTCAAGAGCCGCCGCAAAGAGCTGCATCGGCTGGTGGCGAAAACGATCGATGAAAGATTCCCGGCCCTGAAAGAGGCGCAGCCCGAACTACTCGCTCGCCACTGGACGGAAGCTGGCGAAATCGAACTTGCCATCACGGAATGGTCGCGCGCGGGTACGGCGGCCGAGGCCGAAAACGCATTCAAGGAAGCGCAGGAAAGTTACCAGCAGACTCTGGCGCTGATCGAACTGCTGCCCGAAACTCCCCAGCGTGACCTTCGTGAACTGGGATTGAGGCAATCCGTTGTTCGGATGCTTTTCATCACCAGAGGCTACTCAGCGCCTGAGTCTATCGAGGCTGCTGATCGGGCTGTTACGCTCGCCGAGAAGACTGGTAATTTAAGGCAACTTATTAATCTGATTCTCAGCAGAGGCTTTACCGCTGTTATCGGCGGCGACTTGCTCAACGGGACAGCGCTGGCCGACCGTGCGCTTGAGCTGGCCGCGGGCGAAACTAGTCCCAGCGTCCTTGGGCGCGTGCACCTGCTCCAGATGATGGCACGCTATTATCGTGGCGACCTGATAGGCGCCGAGCACCATTTCGAGGCAGGTCTCGGGTCTTTCGAGCACCCAGCCTTCCAGCGAATCCCCGGAGTCGCGATAGCAGCCTTCAATTACGCAACTTGGACGGCGTGGACGCAGGGCCGCAGCAATATCGCGCGCGAACGCATGGAGCTAATGATGGCCGCCGCAAACAGAAATAATCCGTACGACGTAGTTTTCTCCGGACGTTTTGCGGCGGAAACCAAGCTCAGGATGCGAGAATACGCGGACGCAGAGCGATTGGCCTCGCAGGTACTTGATCTGGCGGAAAAACATCAGTTCGTGGAAATGGCTGCAACTGCCCGATGTATCCTTGGCGTCGCCCGAGTTCAACTAGGATCCCCAGCCGAGGGCGGCCTGCTAATTGAGCAAGGAAACGCAACTTTGCTCGAAGTTGGCGAACGCTGGTGGACAGGGTGGGTGGCAATTGCGCAGGCTAGCGCTGGAGCGCTCGGCGATGCTCTCGAAACAATGGAACGAACACTCGCGAGTGGTCTCACGCGGGGACTAGTCAACCGGCCGGAAGATATCAGATTCTTCGGAGAATTGCGGCTCAAGCTCGGGCAGACCAAAGCAGCTGAAGCTGACTTCCACGAGGCTATAGCACTCGCACAAGAAATCGGCGCCAAAGCTTGGGAATTGCGCGCGACGACCAGCCTCGCGCGGCTCCTACGGGATAGCGGTCACCGCGATGAAGCGCGCACCAAGCTGGCCAACATCTACAACTGGTTTACCGAAGGATTCGATTCCCCCGACTTGAAAGACGCCAAGGAGTTGCTCGACGAACTGGCACCATAAGCCAGATAGACCGTATCCGCCGCTTGAGACACAAACCTTGGGCTGCGGCCGTTAGCCGCAGCCCTTTGAGCTTACAGCTCCTGAGTTTGGCAGGGAGGCCTGCCCTACTGTCGCGCGCAACGCGCGTCCAAGGCAGGCAGGACGCCTGCCCTACTAAGCCGCTAATGGACCGCGTAGGAGTTTGCCCGGCAACGCTCCACTATGTTCATTGTCGCGCAACAACACTTCGCCGTTCACGATCGTGGTCTTGATGCCTACAGCTTTCTGCTTCAGGCGGCGAGCGCCTGCCGGGAGATCGTACTCCAGCGTCGGCATCTGTGGCGCCACCGTCGCCGGGTCGAAGACGACCACGTCGGCATAATGGCCCTCGCGCAGCAATCCGCGTCCTTTCAGGCCCCAGAACGATGCCAGGTCGAAGGTGAGTTTGCGGATGGCCTGCTCCAGCGTCAGCGCCTGCCGTTCGCGCACCCAGTGACCGAGCAGATGCGTCTGGATCGACGAGTCCATAATCTGCGAAACATGAGCACCTGAGTCGGAAAAGGTGACCACCGATCGTGGATGACGCATCATAGCCAGCACGATATCCTGGTCCTCATTGACTAGCGGCTGAATAAAAAATTGCTTCAGATGTTTTTCCAGTGCGAGGTCCAGCATCACCTCGAGCGCGTCCTGGCCCCGTTCCCGAGCGATTTGACCCACCGAACGGTAGGGCGGCAGCGGTTTGTCGAGGACGAAGAAATAGTCGAAGTCGGGCGGCCGAGCCTCCGCACCGACTATATTATGCCGTTTAGTCATGAACTCGCGCGCGGCCTTGACCAGCTTGGCGTGTGTCGCGGGATTGCGGAGCGCGGCCTCCTGATCGGCCAGTGGCAGCTTGCGGATATCGTTCCACACCGGCGCTTTGTCGAACGGCAACGTGCTTTCGAACGACAGCAGCGTGCTGATCCAGCGGCTGGTCCCCTGCACCAGCATCTTGCCGCCGGCCGCGACGGTATCGTCGACTAGTTCGTAGAATGCTCGCCAGATGTGCGGCATTTTGCGGAAGTAGACCACCCCAAAGGTGGTCGGCACTCGCGTCTCCAATGCCAGCGACTTCATCCGGCCCAGGAAATCGCGTAGACGATCGGGCGTGGGTACATCCTCTTGGGCAATTTCGAACACGCCCGCGCCCAGGTCACCCATGACCCCGACCAACTCTTTCACTTCGTCCCATTTCGCCAGGCGGCTCGCCACCGGCCGATTGTCGGGCGTCTGATGAGCGCTCGCTCGCGAAGTGCTGAAGCCGGCGGCGCCGGCCTTGATGGCATCGCGCAGTTCATGCTTCATCGCCGCTAGGTCGTCTGATGTCGCCTCGTTATCGAATGCCCGCTCACCCATCACGTATGTGCGCAGCGCGGAATGCCCGACGTACGCGGTATAGTTGATGCCCTTGGGCAGCCGGTCGACCGCGTCGAGGTATTGAGCGAAATTCGCCCATGACCATTTAATCCCTGCTTCCATAGCCTTGGGCGAAATATCCTCGGCGCGCTCGAGATTGCGCATGACCAGCAGCTTGTCCTTCTCGGCGCATGGTGCAAGCGAAAAACCGCAGTTACCCATCACGACCGAAGTCACGCCATGCCAGCATGAACAGGTGCCTAGAGGATCCCAGAATACCTGGGCATCCATATGGGTATGACCATCAATAAAGCCGGGAGCGACGACATGCCCTTCAGCGTCAATGACTTCATTTGCGCCGCCCGTGATCTTGCCGATGGTGGCGATGCGGCCATCGGTGATACCGACGTCGGCCTGATAGCTCGGAAGCCCCGAGCCGTCTACGACCGTGCCACCGCGAATAACGATATCGTATTGCATGCATTCCTCCTGAGTCGGGAGGCTTTATGCCTTCCCGCCACTTGTCGTGCTATTTCTCGAACAATCTTATCCTTCATTCGAGAACCAAAGTAAAAGCCTGGAAAGCCGGCTGTCCGCAGGAGGTAACGGCATCATGAGCGACGCACGAGAATTGATCGAGAGCATTCGAACCGAGCTGAAACCGCTGCATGAGAAGATAATCAGTCACCGCTATGTCGCGGCGGTTGAGAACGCCGAGGTGTCGCGTGAGTCGCTGGCCGTGTTCGCCGTCCAGCAATACCATGTTATCGCGAGCGATTTGCGCAGTATTGCGATGCTACTGGCCCGTCATGGAGACCGGCCAAGCCGACCCTTCCTGCTGAACATATTGCAAGGCGAGAACAACGCTTTTGAGGCATTGACCAAATTCGCGCGGGAGTTGGGAATTAGCGACGAGGCAGCGCACGGCTCGGAACCAATTCCAGGGGCATTCGCGTACAGCGCGTTTCTCGCCTGGCTGGGGATGTATGGCTCGGATGCGGAAATGGCGGGCGCTCTGTCATTGAATTTTGCTGCTTGGGGTATCAACTGCGGCAGGATGAGCGCTGCGCTCAAAGGCAGCTACGGCTTGAAGCCAGACGCGGTGGCTTTTTTCGACCTCTTTGCCAATCTCCCGCCGAGCGGCGATGCAGCCGTCGCAGTCATTCAAGGCGGCCTCGACCGCGGCGTGCCCGCCGCAGTCATCGCACGCGCCGCACGCATGCTACAAAGTTACGAACTCATGTATTGGGATGCGATGGCCCATACCGCCGCGGTTTGAGGGGCCGCCGGTGCGACGTCCTCAGCGCGGGAATGATGGGAACGGCAGCCAACGCGGGACACGGCTTCTATAGTCGTGATACAGCTGACCGTAGGTCTGCTCCATGGTTCGTTCTTCCTGTGGGATGACCATTCGGTCGATCACGACTGCGAACACGATAGGCGCCAGCACCATCACCGGTGAACCGAAAAACGTTGCGAAACCGAACAATACTGTCGTGAATCCGACGTACATCGGGTTGCGAGTAAAAGTATAGGGCGACGCTACGACAAACGCGGTGGGCTCGCCATACGGATTCTTGGTCGTGTCGCGTGCCGCGAATAGGGCTGCCGCGTAGCAGCAAAGCCCGCTGCCGACGGCCACAAACAGCAGCCCAATGAATTGATGAAATGGGAAAACTGGATGATGATGTCTGCCGGTCAAATGCAGCACCAGCCCGATTACCAGCAAACCGGCGGCCAGCAACGGCGGGTGGATGTGGAATGCACCATTGCCTCGGCTGGCGTCGGCTTCCTGCTCATAAATTTCGCTCATCGCGGTTTTCTCCGGGGTCGGCTCTTCTGAGAATCTCTCGCAACCATCCGCACTACGCGGATGCGACGAGCCTAACCTCTGCTGCATGCACTCGCAGCAAGCCAGAGGCCAAGAGATTCATGAGGCAAAGGTCCGAAAACGATGAACTTTTCAGGGGGTCTAGAGAAAGCAAACCCACTGATGCAGCGACAACGCTGCACCTCAGGCATTGCACCAGCCGCTCAGCTATTGCGCGAAAAAGCCGCCGTCTACCGGCATCGGTAGACCGGTTACATACGAGGCGCGGTCAGAACACAACCAGGCTACCGTCTCGCCCACCTCCTCCGGCTCACCCAGGCGCTTGAGCGGCTCAGAACGGACCATCCGCTGCTCGGCGTCCTTGGTGAATTGCATCAGCCTGCCCAGCATCGGCGTGCGAATCGGACCGGGACAGACCGCATTGACGCGGATATTGTGGCGGCCATATTCAAGCGCTGCCGCCCGTGTCAGCCCGGCGACACCATGCTTGGCGGCGACATAGGCCGGACCGCCGATTGCACCGGCAATCCCGGCTAGTGACGAGGTATTAACGATCGCTCCGCCGCGGCCCTGTTTAAGCATCTGGGCGATTTCAGCCTTCATGCAGAGCCAAACGCCAGTCAGGTTGATGGCGAGCACACGATTCCAGTTGGCCTCGCTACATTTGTGCGTCAGGGCGGGTTCACCCTCGATACCAGCATTGTTGAACGCGCAATCAAGGCGTCCGAATTCTGCCAGGGTCCGCGCCACCGCCGCTTCCACCTCGGTCGATTTCGAAACGTCGGCCTTAAGGCAAACAGCTTTTGCGCCAGCCTGCTTCACCGCCTCGAGTGTTTCCTGCGCAGCTTCAGGAACCACATCGACGATCACGAGCTGCGCCCCCTCGCGCGCAAAAATCTTTGCGGTCGCCCGTCCGATGCCGGAGCCGGCTCCCGTAATTAGCGCCACCTTGCCTTCGAGCATCCCTGCCATCTGGGTTCTCCTGCGCCGCCAGTTTTATCTGCCCGCAACGAACCAGCTCCTGAGCGCGCTTGCGATACTACTTCAGCATATCGAATCCGTACAGCCTGGCTGCATTCTCATATACGATTTTATGCTTGTCACTTTCAGGTATATCGATGAAATCCTCTTGCAGAATTTGCTGGGAATGCGGGAAGAATGAGGCGGGATGAGGATAATCTGTTGACCACA
>Ga0187846_10001247_pt1 | contig 14397 bp, 13 predicted proteins | sample TC_taG_FD_161473 | JGI IMG/M metagenome (GOLD analysis project Ga0187846, IMG submission 161473) | Biofilm microbial communities from the roof of an iron ore cave, State of Minas Gerais, Brazil - TC_06 Biofilm (v2) | ecosystem: Environmental > Terrestrial > Deep subsurface > Cave > Wall biofilm...
GGCGAGCGGCCCCGCGCGATTGATCCGTACCTCCAGTTCATCGCCCGGCGCGGACCGGAAGTGGGCTGGAACGGCGTGGTACTGCATCGGGAACTGGCGGCGCTGGGATTCAGCGGCAGCTATCAGCAGGTGCAGCGCCTGTAAAGCCGCGTCGTGATCGCCGGCGTTGGCAGGAAGTGAACGTGGTGGCTTTTGTACGGAGCGGCGAGGGGGCGACCCCCTCGTGCTCCCCCGACAGAACTAAACCCGGTGGGGGAGTTTCAAATGATAAATATGGGTGACTTTCGGATGATTATTGACACCCTCTGCCACCGCCACGGGATTAGTTGCCCGCGCCATCCAGATGCGCCTTTACAAATCCTGTACAAATTCGAAACACCGTCAAGCGCCTGCCCGCGTACCACTTTGGGTCGCTACTGCCTCCAATCGAGGCGACTTCAGGCACTTTCGAAGGCATGCAAGTTGCTCCCTATCGGCATTGCGCCGCGTCGCGTGACGGCGCCAGAAGGGGCCGAGCCGGCGCGGGGTATACTGCCAGGCCGGCTCGGCCCTGATCACGCAAAAACCCTGATGGGAAATCGACGTGAAACTATATATCAGCGCCCGGGAGACCGTCGTCCGATACCTCAGAGGCCAGACCATGGCCGAGTACACGCTCATCCTAGCGGCCATCGCGGTGGCCGTCTTTGCGAGCTACGAGCTACTTGGCCATAACGTCAGCTCGATGGCCAGTGGGGTCGATTCCTCCCTGACGAACAGTTAGTAGGAAGGTCCTGCTCGGCGCGGAAACAGCCGCCGCGCTGAAAGACGGCTCGCCCCGCAGATTCGTTCCCGGCGGACTCAACGGCCGAACCGCCGGCAGGGATCCAAGAAAGATCTCACGGTCGATTGTAAAAACCTTCTTATCGTTCTTCTTGCAAATCAGCGAAGTATCGCGCGATTCCACATTCACGCCTCGTTAGAGCGCCCCGCGCTCGATGCCGAGGCGTTCAAGGTCGATCTGAAGCACCTTGACAGTATATCGCGGCGCGTCGATCATCAGACCACCGTAAGTGCGCCAGTGCGCACGACGGTGACTCTCGCCAGCTGGGCACTCCATGTCACAGGTAAAAATCCTTTTAGACGAGTCGGAAATTCCGGCGCAGTGGTACAACGTGGTTGCGGATATGCCGAATCCGCCCGCTCCGCCGCTCGGCCCGGATGGCGAGCCGATCAACCCCGAGGCGTTGTCGGCGATATTTCCGCCTGCCGTTATCGAGCAGGAGATTTCGCGCGAGCGCTGGATTACCGTGCCGGAGCCCGTGCTCCAGGTCTATCGGCTGTGGCGGCCGACTCCGCTGTACCGGGCGCTGCGCCTGGAACAGGCTTTGGGTACTCCGGCCCGGATATATTACAAATACGAGGGCGTCAGTCCCGCCGGCTCGCACAAACCCAACACCTCGGTCGCGCAAGCCTATTTCAATTCAATTGCGGGAATCCGCCGCCTCGCGACGGAAACGGGCGCGGGCCAATGGGGTTCGGCCCTGGCGATGGCCGGCCGGATGTTCGGCATCGACGTCCGCGTCTACATGGTGCGCGTCAGTTATGAGCAGAAACCCTTCCGGCGCTCGATGATGGAATCGTGGGGTGCAGAGGTCATCGCAAGCCCCAGCACAATTACAAATTCGGGACGAAGCGTGTTGGCAGGCGCGCCTGATTCTCCAGGCTCGCTCGGTATTGCGATCTCGGAAGCGGTCGAAGAGGCGGCTTCACGCAAGGATACCAACTACGCGCTGGGGTCGGTCCTCAACCACGTTCTGCTTCATCAGACGGTCATCGGGCTCGAGGCCAGGAAGCAGTTTGAGAAGCTGAATGACTATCCGGATGTGGTTATCGCATGCTGCGGCGGAGGATCGAATTTCGGCGGAACCGCGTTTCCATTCTTCGCCGACAAAGCATGCGGACGGCGGGTCCGCCTGCTGGCGGTGGAACCCGAGTCGTGCCCCACTCTGACCCGTGGCCACTACGCGTACGATTCGGGCGATACGGCCGGGCTGACGCCGCTGATGCTCATGTATACCCTGGGGCGAAATTTCGTACCGCCTCGAATCCACGCCGGCGGCCTGCGCTATCATGGTGACTCGCCGCTGGTTTCCCAGCTTCACCACGAAGGCCTGGTCGACGCGCTCGCAGTTCCTCAGCGCGCCACCTTTGAGGCGGGCCTGATGTTCGCGCGCGCCGAGGGCATCATACCCGCTCCGGAGACCAATCATGCGATCCGCGCCGCGATCGACGAGGCTGAGGCCTGCACTCGAACCGGCGAGCGAAAAACGATCTTCTTTACACTTTCCGGGCACGGTCATTTCGACATGGCCGCCTACGACCGTTATCTTAGCGGCGAACTCGAGGACAGCCCGTATCCCGAAGCGGCAATCAAGGCGGCGCTGGCCGAACTTCCCAATATCGCCCGGCCGCCGTCGTGAGAAAACGGGAGCCCGCGATGGTCGAGCCTTACACGGCGGTTGGCCTGATTCCAACAGTTCGAGGAATCCGAAAGCGCGAAGATATCCTGATCAACCTCGAGCATCTCACGCATATGTTCAAGGCGGCGGCGTGGCTGTCGAGCCTGGATCTGCCGGTCCGATTGATAGCGCTGCCCGAAGGCGCTCTGCAGGCTTTCAACGACGAGGTACTCGACCTGGGCCATGCGCAGTACGCGAGGGAATGCGCGATAGATATTCCCGGCAGAGAGACCGATGCGCTGGGCGCTCTCGCCCGCGAATACGATGCTTTCATCATGGCGCAGGCCAAAGCCCGCCATCCAGAATGGAAGGACAGGTTCTTCAACGTCGGATTCATCGTGGATCCAAAGGGCGAGATTATTCTGAAGCACTACAAGGTCTCGCCACTGTTCCCTGTCGAGCATTCAGTATGCCCGCATGACATTTTCGACTGGTGGGTCGAGAAATATGGCCTCAGTCTGCAGTCCTTCTGGCCGGTGGCGGACACGGAAATCGGCCGACTCGGGATCATGATGGCCAACGAGGGGTCTTATCCGGAGAACGCGCGTGCGCTGGCGCTCAACGGCGCCGAAGTAGTGTACCGCGGATCGTATCCGCATCCCGCCACGGGCAACGAATTGTTCGAAATCCAGAGCCGCGCCCGCGCGCTGGACAATAATATGTACGTCGTTGCTCCAAACCTGGGCGCGTACTACCTATATCCCGATAGCCACGACGCAATCGATACTTTTGGCGGGCGTTCTTTCGTAATCGACTATCGCGGCCGCATCGTCGGCCGGCAGGAATATGGAGGAATATCAACCTACGTGGCGGGCGTAATTGATATTGAGGCGCTGCGCCACCATCGTGAGCGTGCGCAATGGGATAACTGGCTCAAGGATCTTCGCACGGAGCTTTATCAATTGCTCTATCAGCAGCCGATCTATCCGAAGAATCTCTACCTTGAACGCGAGCCGATGAAACATGAAGAATATCGGCGCGAAGTAATCGAGAAGCAAATCGCGCTGATGCACCAGCGCGGCATCTGGAAAAAGTCCTCTTATCGTTAAGCCGGCATCCCCGCGTGCGCGGCCGCGCTTCTCGCAAGTCACCAACCTCCCAGCGCTGGCGGATCATTCTGGCCGCTCTCTGCGTGATTGCGCTCTCAGTTGCCGGCGGGACGGCCAGAGTCATGGGCGCGAACATAAGGCGCCATGGCCGCGTGAACTCAGACCCCTTCTGAGGTTTCGTGCAGCGTCAAACCAACCATAAAGCCCGCTGCCGCTATGCAAGAAAGCAGGTACATCGGCATGCTCAATCCATGGCTATCGGCTATCGATCCGAACAGCGGCATCAGCAACCCGCCAATTGTCATCGACAGCCCAAGCGTCACACCCGCGGCCAATCCCAGACGATTCGGCAAATACTCCTGTCCCATCACGACGAGGACGCTCGACGATGCTGCCAGCGCAATCCCAATGGGTACTAGCAGCATCGCCGCGGTCGTCACACTGTACGACCTCACAAACATAAGCAGAAGAAGCGCGAGAGAAGCCAGCGACACCACGATCACGATTCTGCGGCCGTAGCGGTCGGCTGTGCGCCCGCCGATAAGCGTGCCGCCGACAACCGCCGTCGACAGAGTAGTCAGAGCCAGGCCGCCGCCGGTCTTCGAACCCTGCAGCACACTGGTCCAATAGAGCGGGATGAACGTATTGAGACCGTAAAACACGGTCGAGCGCAATACTACGACCACGGTCAGTCTCGCAAAATCATTCCAGCGTTCGCGAGCGTCAACCACGGCTCCGCTGCCAGGGACAATGCTGTGCGGGGCCATCGCTGCGGCGAGGCGGGGTAAATGGTAGGCCACCGCGAGAGCCATGAGCAAAACCGGAACTGCGAGCAGAACCGCGCCGCCGGTGCCCAGAGCAATCAAGGTGGGCGTAATCAACAGCGGTCCGATCGCAAAGCCCGCCATTCCGCCGACTGTAAAGAGACTCATCGTGGTGGCCTGCGCGTGCCCGCAATGTCTGACTCGGCGCGCGGCTTCGGGATGGAAGGCGGAGATACCTAGACCGCTCATCGCGATAGCTGCGAAGATCAGATCATATCTGTGGGTCAGGCCTGTCAGCGCCACTCCAATACCGGCGAAACTCAACCCAACTGGAATAAGCCATGCTGACGGCCGCCGGTCGGCAAGCAGGCCGAATAAGGGCTGGACGACCGACGAGAAAAGCGTCTGCGCAAGTACCAGGCCCGCCGCCGCGGCGTAGCTGAGATGACCTGCCGCGATGAAAAACGGGAGCATCGCCGGCACCACTCCCTGATTGATGTCATCGAACAAATGAGCGGCGGAAAGTAGGGCTATGGATTTGTAGTCGGTCGGTTTCGCCCCGGGTGATTCAGGCCATATATTTGCCGGCGAGCTCATCGAGTCCCCTGGGTTGGGTGAGATAGGGATGCTAGGTAATCCTCTGAACTTTGTCGACACGCGATACGGCCAGTGCGCTATTCGCGCAACGAAGACCGCTTCCTGGCGCTCCAGCGCTGGTTTAGTGATCGCTCAGCAGCGACGGTCCTTGTTCATCGGTTTCGCTCTCGGCTAGTGTCGTGCCAGATCGGAAATCCGAGTCGACGCCGCTCGGCGGCAGAGAGCGCGCGCAGCGGCTCCATTTGAGGGCTCATCTGCATGGATCAGGAACTTGCAGGAAAGGTCGCCATCGTCACGGGCGCAGGCCGGATGCGCAGTATCGGCCGTCCGATCGCGAAGCTGCTCGCGCAGGCCGGCGCCTCAATAGTGATTACCGGCACCGGGCGTCCGCCCGAGCGCTACCCTGACGACGAGAAAGCCGCCGGTTGGCGCGATATCGAAAGTGTCGCGGACGAAATCAGAAAGGCCGGCGGCCGATGCCTGGCGCTGGTCTCGGACGTCAGCAACGAAAAGGCCGTCGAGGCGCTGATGGATCGAACGATCGCCGAGGCAGGGCGAATCGACATCGTCGTCAACAATGCCAGCGCGGCCCGCGGACCTGACCGCGTATCCACGACCGAGCTGTCATACGAAACCTGGAAGAAAGTGCTGGTCACGAACCTCGACGGCACCTTTCTGATGGCGCGCGCGGCCGCGCGCAAGATGATCGCGCAGGGCCAGGGCGGCAGTATCGTCAACGTCTCCTCGATCGCGAGCAAGATCGCGGGCGCCAACGCCGCCGCCTATTCCTCCTCCAAGGCCGGCGTCAACGCACTGAGCCGGTCGATGTCGCTGGAGCTGGCGCGCCACGGCATCCGCGTGAATGCAGTCTGCCCCGGCGTCATCGACACGTTCCGGATGGATGATCTGGGCCGCGGCGAGAGCTGGGAGAAATTCGTAAAGACTTTCATTCCGCTGGGCTATGCCGGCGATGGCTCCGAATGCGCCGAGATGGTTCTTTTTCTGGTGAGCGAGCGGGGCAAGTGGATCACTGGCCAGGCGATTAACGTCGACGGCGGCTCGGTCTGGGGTAACTGAGCGCTGCAGTGTGCCGCCCGGTCCCGTACGCAAGGAGCGCGCACGCGATCCTCAGCGCCTCGAGACCGCAGGACGTTTCTTTCGCGTCAAGGAGAAACGGTCGCCCAGCCGGGGAACGGATCTCCATCGACGATCGCCTGAGCGATCAGCCGACCCATCCAGAGGCCCAGGGCTACTCCATGGCCCGAGTAGCCGCCCGCCAGAAAGATCGTCGGCGCGCCGGGGAGGCGGCCAAGCAGCGGGACGAAGCGCTCGGGGATCGCTATAGGCCCGGCCCATTGATGCGACAGGCGCACCTCGCTTAACGCCGGATGGAGCCGGCGAACGCGCCCTTCGAGACGAGCCATCACGCTCCTCGCCTCGCCGATGCTGATATCGAGCCCCGCGAGCTCCTGGGGTGAACCAAAAATCAGGCCGGCGCCGAAGATCACCTGCCCGTTCCAGCATGTGCGGCCCCAGAGATAAGGCATGTCGGCGGTGTAGAAGGGAATTCTCCTGCCCAGCCCGATCTCGTCCAGCGTCGAACGGTCCAGCGGCTCCGTCGCGCAGGCAAACGTGAGCGCGCTATTCACCGGACGGACACCGGAGAGCAGCGAATTAGTCCATGCATTTGCGGCGACGACCGCGACCCGCGGACGGATGACCACCCCATCGAGCTCGAGTGCCGGCTGAGGCGAAGCAACCAGACGCCGAACCTCGGCGCTCTCGTGCATGATCGCGCCGGTCTTGACGGCGGCCAGAGCAAGCCCGGTCAGCAGCGCCGCCGGCTCGACGATGCCCCCGGGAACTGTCCGCGCAACACGGATTCCCTGGCCGTTATCCCGCCACGGCAGTGCGTCGCCCGGCGGAGCGTCGCGATGCTCGATCTCCCAGCATCCCGGTATGTTCAGGTCACAGTCGATCCGGTTTTCCTTGACCAATTGCTCCAGTGCCGCGATGCATCCGCCGGTTCCCTCGAGAAATCCGCGCGCGGTTCCCTCCAGAACGATTCCGCCGGTGCGGCCGCTCGCACCGTCTCCCAACTGTTGCGCCTCGACGAGGACCGTGCGGACGCCGCGTTTCGTGAGATGGTAGGCGGCGGAAATGCCTGTCAGGCCGCCGCCGATGATCGCGACCTCGGGCGACGAATTCTCAGTGGGGCGGGTGGGAACTTCCAGCCCGCGCCATGGCGATTCGCCCCAATTGCGCAATCCGCTCATGCCCTCTGCCAGTCGCGCAGGTCAGGCGTTTGTGTCGACATTACTCGGGGTTTTCACGCGCGACATGCTTGTTCCGCGCGGCCCTTCAGAGCTGCAAGCCGTCGCCTGCCGTCGATTTATGCAGGTGGCACTATCCAAGGACGAGGCCGAGGAGGGCGAACCGACGCTCGCCGGAGAACTGCAGGCCGCAAATTCCAGAGACGCTGAAAGCGTCGAACGGCCGGCGCGGGTTACAGTCCCTCCTTCTGCGGCAATTTGTCGGTAATTTCGTACCAGGGCACCTTCGAAGGCACGAACGCGTGGCGCAGTTCCCCCCTCGGTGAACCCGGCCAGGCACCGCCGTCAATCGTGCCGGTGGCTACCGCGATAAGGCTCGGGTTTTCCACGATATCGATCGTGACCGGGCATCCGCAGGTCTTGCAGAAGTGCCGGGTGATCTTGTCAGAGCTTTTGTAGGTGCCGAGATTTCCCGTCCCCTTATCGTAGGTGAATGCGCCGTGCGGGAAAACGGAGAGGGTAACGAAGATCGCGCCGTGGAATTTCCGGCAAATGCTGCAATGGCAGTGATGAGTGTCGACTGCAGGTTCGGTCACCGTGTAGCGCACTCCTCCGCAGAAGCATCCGCCACTGATCTTAAAATCGGCCATGACTCATTCCTCCCGCGAGTTAATAGCGTTCGATGATTCCGGCGATTAGATGTTCCGACGGCTTGACAATAGCATTGAACCATCGCAAATCGCACACGCTTAAAAGGGAGCCGCGCGAGTCTCTTGGTCGAGATAACCGCGCTCAATCGTCGAATTCTTCGATCGCGCCGAATACGTGATAACCCGGAAGAGATAGCGCCGTCCGGATGTCGCGCAGGACGCGTTCCCAGGACACGCGCAGGAGCGAATAGCCGCGCCAGACCCATAAGCGATTGCTGTCGGCCTGCCAGATTGCTGCAGGAAAAAGCTGCTCCTGTTGATGGCCAGCGCGCAGGAAGCCAGCGGCGCCGTCCCAACTCGAAAAACTCTGTGCACTAAGTCTGCGGCGCCAATAGAAGACCGCGACGTACATCGCGCCCCAGATAGGACGGGAAAATTTCCATATCGTCAAGAGAACCCCGGCCCGCGCCTCGTTGCAGGGCGGCGGTTGTGGTGTAATCGTAGGAGCCTCGGAATCTCTTCGCCGCTCGCGCTCCCGGAGGAAAGGTTGGTTTAGGAGCAATCGGGATGAGAGTTGTTGTTGATCACAATCTGTGTGAAGGAAACGGCCGCTGTGTCGAGGCCGCGCCCAAGGTCTTCGAGCTTCGTGACGACGACCGCAGTTATGTTCTGATGCAAACCCCACCGCAATCCCTGCGCGGCAAGGTCGAGCTTGCGGTGCGACTCTGTCCGCGCCAGGCGATCAGCGTGCTTGAAGACTAGTGGATCGCTGCGACGCGACCGGCAGAGATGGGCCCCGCACCAAGCCCTAATTTCGGTCCGGAAGGATAACGGAGGCCATGGCAGCTCTCACGTTGGAAACGATCGACATCATCAACCCCGATCTCTATGTCGAGCGGGGCTATCCGCATGAAGAATGGACGCTGCTGAGGCGCGAGGCGCCAGTCTTCCGCTATGAGCGTTCGAACGTCCAGCCGTTTTGGGCTGTGACCAAGCATGCCGACATCGTTGCGGTGTCTCGCCAACCCGAGCTTTTCAGAAGCTGCCAACTGCTCTTCGTCACCATTGACGAGCCGGGCTCCCCCCAGCCCGACGAGGCCATCCTGCGTCAACTGCTTAACATGAATCCGCCTGAGCATGGCGCTTATCGACGGGTCGTGAACCAGCGCTTCACGCCGCGCGCCATCAGCCAATTGCGTGCTCAGATCGAGCAGATCACGTGCGAGGTTCTAGACGGCATCGTCGGTCGCGAGGAATGCGATTTTGTGATCGAGGTCTCGGCAAAGCTCCCGCTCGCGGTAATCGCCGAGATGTTCGGTATCCCACGCGCCGACTGGCCGATGATGTTCCGCCTGAGCAACGCGATGATCGGCCCGGCGGATCCGGAGTACGGAGGGAGCGAGACGATCAAGGAGAACCTCGAGCGGGCGCGGCTGGAGTTTTTCCAATATTTCACTCAGCTTTGCGAAGACCGTCGCAAGCATCCGCGCGACGATCTGGCCGGCGCCCTCGCCATCGGCCAGGTCAACGCAGAATCGCTGCCGCCGTTCGAGCTGCTGTCGTACTTTGCTCTTCTCATCATCGCAGGGAACGAGACCACGCGTAACGCGACCACCGGCGGATTGCACGCGTTCATCAGCCATCCGGACCAATGGGCGCGGCTTAAAAACGATCTCTCGCTGGTGCCATCGGCAGCCGAGGAAATCGTCCGATGGACGTCGCCGGTCATCCAGTTCGCGCGCGTTGCTACGGCCGACACCGAGCTTCACGGCCAGAAAATCGCCAAGGACGATGTGCTCGCGCTGTTCTACCCGTCAGCCGGCCGCGACGAGGACTTTTTCGAGCGGCCCTTCGCTTTCGATATCGGGCGCTATCCTAATCCGCACCTGTCCTTCGGTATCGGTGAGCATTACTGCCTCGGTGCAAATCTCGCGCGGCTCGAGCTCCAGGTGATGTTTCGCCAGTTGGCGGAGCGTCTCGAGGCGGTCGAGCTTGCCGGACCGGTGCAGCGAATGCGATCGAGTTTCGTTGGCGGGATCAAGCATATGCCGATCCGCCACCGGATGCGTCCGCGCAACTAAGGCTGACCATCTGGCCCGGCTGAACAGCGTTCGCAGCGGGATCGTGGTGCGGCCTTGCGAGTCTCTTCTGCGAAGCGGCGGGCTGGGTCGGCGGTTATCGCCATATTATTTCTCCTTGCCTGCAGTGCTTCGAGTGGGATGGCGCAATCCCCGCGCTATCTATCGCCCGGATTTGCCAGGACTCACTGGAACGTCGCGAAAGATCGTCGGACGATCCTGCTCTCGGTCAACGATGGCCCGCCGACGCCCTTCGTAATCAAGGGCGTTGACTATTCACCGCGCCCAATCAACGACGCCGCCGCCACGCTGCCGGCATCCGATTATTTTTGGGGTGCTCCCGGCCACCTGACCTATGGGCCGATCTGGATGCGCGACCTATGGGGCTCCAGCTACAACCGCGCAGGCTCCACTCTTCCCGACGGCCTCATGCGCCAGTTGGGAGCCAATAGCATCCACACTTACGCGTGGTGGAAATGGGTTCCGACCGGGCCGTCGGACTATACGAAGTGGCGCACGTTGGATTGGACGGTGGGACCGCGCGTGAGGTTTGGTGACAAAGCGGCGCCGCGAGGATTTGCCGCTTATCCGGCGCACGACGGCGGCGATCAATTTCTGGATTTATGCTGGAACGGCGGCGTCAAGCCGATCTACGTGATCATCGGAATCACGGTAGACCCCTGGCTCGCCCTTCCATTCGCCAACCCCAGGGCAGGGCGGGCGCACGACGTCCAGGCGTTCATGGCCAGAACAGTGAAATGGCTCGCCCAGCGCTACGGATATCATCCGGCAGTCCTCGGATTCGCAATCGGCAACGAGACCAACGTGCCAACCGTGTACGGCACCGATCGCTACCTGGAGTACTGGCGCTACCTGAATTCGCTCGGCCGGATAGCCAAGCGATACGCGCCCGATAAGCTGACTTTGAGCGCCTTCGCAGACTATCCGGTAAAGGAATATTCACTGCTGCTCACGCCCCTGGTCGAATTCAAAGACCGGCGTCACGTTCGGCCAGGAGCACCGACTGTCGGCGTTTGCGTAGACCCGGACGGCGCGAACTTGAGCGTCGATTGCTCATCGGCAAAACGCCGCCGCGCATATCCTCCCGACATATATAGTCTGGATGTCTGGGGATTCAATACTTATCTTAAACCGGAAAGCAAGCAGCTAGCCGAATTCGAGAGATACATAGTAGATGGTGAGTACACCAACGGCGGCGCTATGGGCGCTAGTCCTCCAAACCCGGTTCCGCGACCTCTGATATGGACGGAATGGGGTGCGCCCGTTTCGACCCGTATCCGAGCGGGCCGGCCTCCCGCTGCGCCCAATGGAGAGTGGGTGAGCGCCGAGCCAGGCAAACCCGGGAGGTTTAATGGTGCCCCAGGCATCCACGCGGCGGCCCTGATTCAGCAGATCGCGTCGGATTTATACGCGTCCGATTCCAGGATATCCACGGCCGGGCATGGAATCCTGTCGGGCGGCTACGTATTCGAGTTCAGCGACGAGTGGTGGAAACAGGCTCCCCGCAATCCGACTACCTGGTCTTCGCACGATACGACTAATGCCCAACAGATGTTTGCATGGGGTGAGCCGCCGAATGGGTATCAATCATACTGGGATGAAGAGTGGTTCGGACTTTTGTCCGTCGCGCCTAATCCCGCTCGAACGCCGCAATGCGAACCGAATGGCTATGGTAAAGATGGAGCGTGCAATGGGAACGTTGCAGGGAGCGGACCCGGCCAGCCCGATGATCCTGTACTCACATCGCCTGGAAGGTGGCTTAACGGAGGCGCCGACGTACTAAGCAAGCGCGCCGGCTTCTACGCTATCCAGTCAGTCTTCATGAGATCGGGCACAACGGCCAAGCCAGCGCATTTCGCTCGCTAACGTCCCGGATCTGGGGACGACGCAAGGCTCTGAGCAAGTAAATCCAGCGCTGCCGCGGCGAACGAGCGCATATTAGCCAGCCGATCGCTGCTTGCGGTTTCGACCGTTATCGCTCGCTCGACCGGCCCGGCGACGGCTATGCAGCTATGCCCGGCAGGGTCGCCGTAGCGATTGCCGTCGGGCCCGGCCGCGCCAACCTCGGCGATACTCCACTGGGCCGACAGGCGGCTGCGGACACCGCGCGCGAGAACCAGCGCGAGCGCTTCGGTCACTGACCGTATGCCCGCGAACGCTGAATCGGGGATATCGAGCAACAGTCGTCTCGACTCGCGCGTATAGACGACGGCGCCTCCGAGAAAGTAGGCTGAAGCCCCGGGCACGCTCAGCAGCGCAGCGGAGACCAGCCCACCTGTCGATGACTCTGCGACCGCGATCGTTGCGTGGCGACTTTTAAGAAGAACAGCGAGCTTTTCCGCGATGGGCAGCAGATCTCGCATTTTCAACCGTCCCCCTGGGTTATAGTGTGCTGACTGTAACTCAGCGGCAGCCGCGCAGTAAACGACGCAGACTCCGTTTCTGTGCGGCTACGGCCGAGCGATAGCGGGTGGACGAATTCACGTCGGCGAGGTCTCCAGGCGAAGCTCGTGAAGTTCGGCATTCTTCAGTTCTTCAGCTGGCCGGAGCGCCGGTCGGCATTGCCCGCAGTGTACGCACGAGCCCTTGGGCGGATTGAGATCATGGACCGGACGGGGTACGACGCCGCCTGGCTCACGGAGCATCACTTCAGCGATTACAGCGTGTGCCCGTCGATTCCGGTGATGGGTGCATACGCCGCCGCTCGCACGAAGAACCTGCGAATCGGCACCGGCGTGACGCTGGCTGCCTTCTACCATCCGTTGCGCCTTGCCGAAGAAATAGCGCTGCTTGATATTCTCTCCGGCGGCCGCGTCAATTGGGGAGCAGGACGGGGCTTTGATGCGCGCGAATTTCGAGTCTTCGCGGTTCCCGCGCACGAAAGCCAAAGCCGTTTTCACGAAGCCGTCGATATCGTGATTCGGGCATGGACCGACGAGCTATTGACCTATCGGGGTGAGTTCTTTTCATTCGAGGATGTGGAGCTTCTCCCCAAGCCACTGCAGAGGCCTCATCCGCCGGTGTGGATCGCGGCGGGATCGCCCGAGGCCACGCGCTGGGCCGCGACGGCGGGCCATTCGATCCTTATCGGTCCTCACTCGACCCCAGCCGAGATCGCCGGGCAGCGTGAGCTTTACCGGCGCGAACTCGAGAACCATGGCCATCGCTTTGAAGGGCGGGTAATCCCAGTGGCTCGCTTCCTGGCAATTGCGCCTAACGACTCCGAAGCCGCGGAGGTTGCCCGCCAGGGCGCAAGGTGGTTGCTAAAGACCTATATCGATCCCGCCAGATTGGGTATCGAAGCCGACCCGATCCGGCACTACGTAGATTCCGTGATTATCCATGGTAGCCCGGAGCGTGTAATTGACCAACTTCAACGTCTGCGCGAGCAAATCCATCTCGACTACCTGATTGGTGCGCCGCTTAGTCATCAGACCTTTCTCTCCTTCACCGAGCAGGTGCTCCCGAAGTTTCTCTAAACCACACACAGGCAGGAGCTAGAGGTACGATCGTGAGCCAGGAAAATCCCGAAGACAGAAAGGCTGCGGCGCCAGGCATCGAAGGCTATTTCAGGAACATTATCGTTTTGAATCAGGCGTTCAGCGAGGAGGGGCGCCAGTTTCAGGATTCACACGCGCCCTCGCCGAGCGAGGGCCCGGGCAAAGATCGCGCCGTGCTGTGGCTGGGCTGCAACGTACTGCGGACGCCGCATCTCGCGCAGGTCGCCATGAAGATCGTCAGCAAGGTGAATCCCGAGCTTTCGATCCTTGGCGGGCCCTCGCACTGCTGTGGAAGCCCGATGCCGGAGAAGGGTGACCGTGAGCGTGCGCTAACCCGGACTATCGGCCATTTTCAGGCCGAGCAGGCGCCCACTTTGGTGAGCTGGTGTCCTTCATGTCACACCAACCTGCGAAAAGGTTCGGACCCTTCGAGCTGGGGATTCGAGGAGCTCCACGTGACGGAATTTATCGCCCGCCATCTCGAGCGCCTGCAGTTTGGCCAGCGGCTTTCGGCCCGCGTCCTGCTGCATGGACACACCGGCACGCCTGACCGCGACCGGGATATGGAGTACTGCCGAAAACTCCTTGGCGCGGTGCCGGGAGTTACGATTGTCGCTGAACACGCTGACAGCGATCTTGGGCTTCACTGCGTACCTGTGCTGCTTAATCCGCAGATCGGGATGGATACTTTCGAGCGCAAGCTGCAAGAACTGCTCACGGGCGCCAGCGAGGCGGGCGCCGACATGCTGGTGACGATCTACCACTCGTGCTACCGCGAACTCGAGAAGCGTTCGAACCCGGACGCGCTGGTGGTGGAGAACTACATCACGCTACTGGCAAAAGCGCTCGATATCCCCGTGCCGGCGAATGTCTACCGCGAAATCGCCCACGGCGGCAATACGCGCCTCGCACAACTCAAGTGCGACGCTGACGCCGGGTTCATCGATAGCGGCGACGTTGAGAA